>ENA-ORUM01000596-ORUM01000596.1-human-gut-metagenome-genome-assembly--contig:-NODE-596-length-41416-cov-3.163197_pt1 | contig 41416 bp, 33 predicted proteins | sample MGYA00242083_ERZ509217 | MGnify/ENA primary metagenome ERZ509217 (study PRJEB26280, sample SAMEA2338831) | human gut metagenome | biome: human gut; feature: human-associated habitat; material: faeces...
TTTCTTTTATTAGTGACACTGGTGGTGTATTTAAATGCAAACATCTACTTTAATTAAAAGTATCAATCGCTTTTCTGCTCTCCATAAGGAAAAGATATCAAAAATAATAGAAACACAGGGCTTGTACTGGGGACAACACCCCATTTTATGGGATCTGCTGAACAACGGACCTGAAACACAAGCTGAATTGGTCAATCATTTGGGGGTCTCCGCTCCTTCCATTACAAACAGCATCAAGCGTCTTTCCAAAAACGGCTTTGTTACCAAACAAACCGATGAAAACGATCTTCGCAAAACATGTATTCAGTTGACAGAAAAGGGGGAATTTGCTGCATTGTACTGCCGGCGTGAATTTGCCGTTTTAGATGAGATTGCCTTTCACAACTTATCCGATGAATCTCGGGAAGAGGTTAATCGATTGTTTCAACAGATGATCTGCAATTTGGAACATATGGAATAAGACAAAGGCTGAGCCTTTGTCTTATTCTTTGCACAAAAATTCTTTTGTATTTTGTTCGTTTTTATCTATTGACAACGAATGCATGCTGCGTTATTATTTAATCAGTTAATATTTAATCGATTAAATAAAATGCATCTGTTAGGAGGAGATTGTATGAGTGACAAAAAAGAAAAATTTCTAACACGCAATTACATTCTAATGCTTCTGCTGAATTGTATTTACGGTGTATCTCAAAATTTCATTACCACACCTCTGGCCAAGCAAGGCGTCGCAATCGGCCTGAGCATGACCACAATTGGCACTATCGCTTCAGCCGTTACTATCATTGCCATGATCTGTCGGCCCATTTTTGGTAATTTTATGGACAGAATCAATATTAAAAAGGTTTTGTATCTGGCTTTGGGCTGCCTGTTTCTCTCCTTTGCCCTGATTGGTCTGGGTAGTAACAACAATGCTGTATTTTACACAGTCGGCCGTTTGGTCTATGGTGCCGGTTTTTCCGCTGTGGGTACCTGCCTGGCGGCTGCAACCTCTCTTTCCGTATCCAAGACTCAGATTGCCTCTGGCATCAGCGTTTTCTTGATGGCTCCCATGATTCTAAAAACATTTACCCCGAATATTTCTATGTGGCTGATTGAAACCTACGGCTATAAGGTCAACGGCTTGGTGGCAGCTGTTCTTCTTGCTACTGGTTTTATTTGTGTAGCACAGCTTGATATTTCCCAGCAACACCGTTCCATAGCCCTCAAGGAAAAGGAGCCATTTAAGTTAAGTAATCTCATTGCTAAGGAAGCCGTTCCTCCTGCGATTGTCAATGTGTGCTTTGGCATGCTGACCACAGCAGTCGTCTCCAACATCATTGTGTACGGAGACAACATGGGCATCGCCAATGTTGTAATGTTTATGACCATCTATAACGCCTGCAATATCTTTACCCGCGGCTGTGGGGGGTTTATTGCCGACAAGCTCGGGGTGCGTGCGCTGATGTATCCCTGCCTTCTATGCGCCACTGGAGCACTGCTCGTGTTGGCCTTTTTCCCCACCCTTCCCATGGTATGTGTGGCAGCCGTACTCTATTCTTTGGGCTTCAGCGGCTCTATGTCCACAGTTCAAACAATGTGCATTCGAAGCGTTGAGGCTGAGCGGGCAGGCGTTGCCAATAGCACCTACTATCTGAGTGCCGATTTAGGCGGAATCATCATCAACCCCATTGTAGGTATCATCCTGGATAGCGTAGGGTTCCAGTTTATGTATCTGACCATGCTGATTCCAGTCGCAATCGCCGCTGTCGTGTTTACGGTGATTATGGCCACCATGGGGGACCGCTACGCCCGCAAGTCTGAAATTTCTGCTTCTTAAACCCAACTCTTTATCAAAGCGAGGGGTCGCAATGGGACAAACAGTTCTCTTTTTTGCTACACTTGCCTTTACGATTCTGATTGGACTGAAAGCAAACATCAATTTGGGTGTTGTAGGTATTGCCATGTCTTTTTTACTGGGGCAGTTCTGCTTGCAAATGAGCGCGTCTGAGGTAATCTTACAGTTTCCCACCGCACTGTTTTTTGTCCTTTTTATTACCACCATGTTTTATGGCTTTGCCAATGAGAACGGCGTTTTGGAAGGGATATCCCTAAGACTGATCCAGCGCTTTTCTCATATGGAATGGACAGTCCCATTCCTCCTATTTCTTTCCGCCGCTACTGTCTCCGCGCTGGGTGCTGGAGCCATGGCTACCCCTGTGATCATTTCTCCCATTGCTTTCTCCATGGCACAGCGGTTTTGCTTTCATCCCCTCATCGCCTCCGTGGGAATTTGGTGCGGAACTATGCTGGGAGATTCCATGCCGTGGAGCGCCACCTACCAGAGCAATCTGGCCCGTTACCAAGTGTTTTTTGACTCAGATACTGTGACCCAGGCGCTTATCTGCAAGACATGGTGGAGTCTTGTCCTCTTCCCCCTCACTTTCTTGGGAATATATTTTATTTGGCGGAAAAAAAGCGTGTCGTGCGGAACAGAAAATATCCCAGACGCCGCTCCGTTTACGAAGCAGCAAAAGCTTACCTTGCAGGTGATCATTTTTGTAATCATCTGCGTGCTGTTACCAGGAATCTTAGGCTTACTCTTTCCCAGTCCAGTCATTTCCTTGCTTCAGGAACGCCTATCCATTCAGCTTTTGACATCTGTGGGGACTGTAATACTCATTCTGTTTAACGCAGCCGATTTTGCCCAGGTTTTGCAAAAGCGGGTTCCGTGGAACATGATTTTGACCATTTGCGGTTTGACCATGTTGATGAGCTTTTCCAATCGAATGGGCGTGTTGGAAACCATGAGCGCCTTAATTGGAACATGGCTGCCAAAGAAAGCGATTCTTCCCATTCTGATTTTGCTGATCGGCTCTCTCACATATTTTCTGGATGGGCGCGCTATTTCTTCTTTGATGATTCCTTTGTTGCCGGCATTGGTGCAGGCATCCGGATACGAGGCGGAAGAACTAATTATTGCCTATATGTTTGCGGGAGCCATTCCATCTATCAGCCCCTTCTCAACCGGAGGCGCCATGGCCTTGTCTGGCTGCAGTGAAGAACGCGCCCGCACTTGCTGTATCCGTCAGCAAATGTATTTGCCTTGGCCATTGCTAATCGTTTTAACCCTGCTGGGCAGTGCAGGAATTTTTGGTTTTGCATTATGAGTGAGGTATAATCTATGAACGATATGATATTAAAAGACGGTCGCATGCCTACAAGCACACCGGAAGAGCAGGGAATTCCGTCCCATGCAATTCTCTGGTTTCTTGACCAAGTAGAAAGAGAACATCTTGATCTTCACAGTCTTCAGATTGTGAGAAACGGGGTGCTTGTGGCAGATATGGTTGCTGCACCTTTTACCCGGGACAGCTTTCACCGCATTTATTCCGCTGCGAAAGGTTTAGTGGCAACTGCAATTTTATTCACGATACAAGACGGCCTCTATCAGCTGGATGAGGTGGTTCTCCCTCATATCCCCGCCCAGTGGCTGCCGGATAATCTGGACCCACGATGGAAAAAACTCACGCTTTATCACCTGCTGACCATGAACACCGGCCACAGCCAGGATACGCTGTTTAAAATGTGGGGGGGCAGCGACTGCTGGATCAAAACCTTTTTCGAAGTAAAGCCCGCCTACGAACCGGGGACCTACTTCTGTTACGACATGGGTGCCCAGTATGTCATGAACGAGCTGATCCGCTTGGCCACTGGAAAAGATACCGGCCAATATCTAAACGAGAAATTGTTTGATAAGCTGGGGATCGAATACCAAAACCAATATACCGAACCCGAAGGTCTGTTTTTCTCCTCAACTATTCAGTTAAAGCCTGACGGGCTGACTAAACTGTCTCAGTTTTACCTTCAGGGCGGGAGTTGGGAAGGCAAACAGCTTCTAGATTCCAAGCTGGCAAAGCTTTTGGGTGAGCGGCAGGGGCCCAGCCGCCATTACGAATATGTCCGCTCCGGACAATTCGACAACCTGGGCGGATACGGACTCCATATGTGGCGCAACGACCTTGGCGGTTATCGTTTTGCTGGCGGACAGGGACAATTAGGCATCATTATCCCAGAAGAAAACTTAGTAATCAGCATGCTTGCGGCGGAACACCGCTCTTCACGGTTGATCAACCTAATTTTTGAAGCCCTGTACAGCGAAATGTACCGTCGGCCTGTGGAGGCCGCACCCGTTCTTCAGGCCGAGTTGAACCGCCGACTAAAGCAATACAATTTGGCCCCTCGCAATGTGTCGGACACCTCTTCCCTTATGGATACAATCAGCGGAAAGGTCTATCAACTTGAGCAAAATACTCTGAGGGCGGATACAATTTCTTTTCAGTTCACCCCCGACCAGGCGGTCATTACGTTGGGCTATTCCGACCATACATCCCGTCAAATTACCTGCGGCCTACGTGGAGAATGGAAGGAGAGCCAAGAAGGCTTTTTCCTGATGAAGACGTCTCCTCAAAAAATTGCCGACCTGGATTTAATCTTCGGATACGACCCGAATATTGTCATGTTCAGCGGCGGGTGGAACGGATATAATCGTTTTATCTTTTCTATGCGCAGTGCGGCACTACTGTGTGAATTTCTGTTTCAGTTTGAGTTTAATGGCCCGGATATGACTATAACGCTCCCCTTTAATGATTATCTTCCAAGGACTGAGTGCAGGGATTCCAAGTTTGTTCCTCCCAAGATTCAACTTCTGGGACACGTATGTTCTTAATCATTTTCGTATATTGACCAGGCCGGACATCCCGCAAAAGGTGTCCGGCCTAGTTTTTTATGATTTCTTTCAATGTGAATGTACTGGTCCATCTATTTGCTATGAAAGATTGCCTTACGGAGTCGGCACACCTACAATCTCATCTTCTCCCGCCACGGTCTTCCAATTCCCAGCCCGGCCCCCCCGTCTGTTTTGGGGAAACTTCATGCGATTTTGGTAAAGGTCCCACCATCAATTTCATAAAAGGTCTTGGCAACCCCGGTATCCTTGTTTTCATCGATCACGCAGCATCCAGAGCCATCCGCTTTCACATAAATCTGGGGGACCTTATCCCCTACACCGGCATTGATGAAATGGCTGCCGTAGATATCAAGAAGAATGTCCCTCGGAACAGCGCTCCTTGTCTTGGGGGCATCGTGTCCCAATGCCGCGAGCGGGATGTGAACGTATCCCTCCAACACTTCTGCATCAGCCACCGCCCGGGCTTTATGACAGATCTCTTCGCTTGCAGCATCCATATCATTGTCTGGCATGTCATCGTCATATCGCATCTCCGCAAAGGCAGATATAGAGATCATTAGGCTGCCAGCCATAGCCAGTGCCATAAGAGCAGATGCTAATTTTCTCTTCATAAAAATTACCCCCTTCCAATCGCAACAAAGAACTGCTGCCCTTTGTCAACCTTATTTCAGGGCAAATCTCGGTGCCAATTTTCTCCTTCATTTCCTTTATGTCGCCAGTGCAGGATTTTGTTGCACTAATTTTTAAATTTTCCAAATTTTTTTGCTCCTGGTCCGAAGGGGCTCTTTGCGCCTCCTTTCCCTCTATGAAAACAGGGGAACGACCAGGGCGTTGGGGCGACCTTATGTAGGGCTGGATTGCCGGACAGCAACTCTCACAGGGCATCCATGCTGGCACAATTCATCTGCCACCCGAGCAGTTCCGGCCAGAAAAAAGAAAGGCGCGGCAAGGGGGCCCCCTGCCGCACCAAGCTTGATTTTTATTTTCCGGTTACATAGAATGTTCTTGTTCTGGTGTCTCGCTCCGAACCATCGTCCGCAAATACCGTGACTACCACTTTATATTCTACGCCTTTTTCGGCATCAAACTCAATATCGTTGGAAAAAGCTCTTGCGTTAGAACGGGACATACCTGAATCTTTTTCATCCAATGATTCACACAAAATCCACTTCGTTCCTGATAGCTCATAAAGGTCAACGCTTTCACATCCGATTTTCTCCATCATTGTATTCGCATCAACATAAAACTCAACCCAGATAGTATTTGAAGAAGTCGAAGCCGTGATTTCATATGAGGAAATCTGCGCACTCGCTCTTGCAAAAGCCGGAACAGTAAGCATCGTCAAACAAACTGCACACATAAATATCGCCAATAGGCGCTTTGTAAGCAGTGTTTCTGCCCTCCAAAAGATAGTTTTGGACAATAGGGATTTTATGCTCTTATGTTACGCATTAGAGGCTTAATAATCCTTGTAGGAAAGGCATTACAGACACGAAAACTGACAGGGTAAGGTGTTTGTATCTTTTCCATCAAAAGTGCCCTTTGACTGCGTAACATCCCAATACAAGCTGCTATCTACTATTTTTTATTATCTTCCGCTTGAAGCGAGGAAATCAGCTATTTCAGACACTCCTGTGCCTCTGAAAGCATCTTTTTCAATGTGTAAAGTACCTCATCTAGGCCGGGACGGTCCAAATCGTCATAATGGATCCCGCATACCACACAGACACGGCGGCCCGACTGCTTTGCCAGTGTCTCCGCCCACTCCTCCGCAACCGCCTTCTCCCGATGCCCAGGAAAATCCATCGTGCGGAGGAGCCCCCCCGGTTCTGCCGCTGTCACACAGCCGATATGGGTCCGGCAGCCGCCGGTGAGGAGGACTGTGATTCCATTATCGAGAGAGGTCAGCTCTGCACGGAGGGGCCATCCCAAAGCCTGCCGCTCTATCGTCATAAATCAAGACCTCCCCATTCTGGGATTGCCCCTGTATCCAGCCCGAACAGCGCCAGCACCTTGGCGGAGATTCTCCCATTGATATCGTCTATGCACTTGGGATGCTGATAGTAGGCCGGTACAGGGGGGACAATCACCGCCCCCAGCTCACTGGCCGCAGTCAGGTTGCGCAGGTGCAGGGTGCTCAGCGGGCACTCGCGGGGGACCAGGACCAGGCGGCGGCGCTCTTTCAGGACGACATCGGCGGCCCGCAGCAGCAGGGAGTCGGAGTATCCGGTGACGATGCCCGCCAGAGTCTTCATGCTGCACGGCACCACCGCCATCCCCAGCGTCCGAAAGCTCCCGCTGGCCACGGCTGCCCCAATGTCTCCGTTGTCATACCAGACATGGCTCAGTCGGCGCAGTTCCTCCAGCTCCATCCCACACTCCTGGCGCAGGGTCAGAGCGCCGCTCCGGGAGCAGATCACGTGGCTCTCCGCATCCGGGATGGTTCGAATCTTTCGCAACAGCTCCACGGCCAGAGGGGCCCCCGAAGCGCCGGTGATCCCCATAATGATCCGTTTTTTCATGGCAGTCACCTCGGGGGAAACAGCTCCGGGAGCCAATGGGCAGGATCTACCTCCAGAAAACGGCTGCGGCGGAAGCGCTCCTTCTGGTCAAAGGGAACGGTGCAGTCAAAAATCGTTTTGCATGCGATCCCGTGGTCCCGGATGGAGGGGGAGACGGCGGGGTCGTTGGAGGGGTCCAGGGGATGGCAACGGACTCCGGGAATGGTAATAATGTCTGTATCTCCCTGAAAACGGGTGTTCATGGCCCAGAGCACATCGCTGATGTCAAAGGGGTCCACGTCCTCATCCACCAGGAAGATATGCTTCAGCTCACTGAATGCGGAGAAGGCCAGCAGGGCGGCCTGACGCTGCCGCCCCTCGTCGGAGGGAACGGATTTTTTGAACTGGAGGACCGCCATGAATTTTCCCCCTCCGGCGGAGGCGCAGTACACGTTCAGCAGCCGGCCGGGCATGGCCCGGTCCACCATGTCCAGGATGCTGGCCTCTGTGGGGATCCCGGCCATGCTGACATGCTCCTCGCTGGGGCCGATGCAGGTCTGCATGATGGGGTTCCTCCGGTGGGTCACAGCCTTGACCTTGATGAGCCAGCACTGACTGCTGGCGGGGCCGGTATAGCCGGGGAATTCAGGCATGGCATATCCGGTATGGCTGTTCTGGTCTTCCTGGACCCGGACCCCGGGCTGGACCTCTCCTTCGATGACATACTCGGCGAGGGCGATGGCCCGCTGGTCCACGGTCAGGCAGGGGCACAGCTCCACCGCCCGGCCCCGCAGAGCTCCGGCGATAGAGAGCTCATCGTATCCCAGCGGCGTCGTAGGGGGCTCAAAGCAGGAGGCAATCTCAATGGCTGGGTCCACGCCGATGCTCACCGAGATGGGCAGGGGGCGGCCTAGCTGTTCTGCCCGCTCTGCCATGGCACCGATGTGCCGGGCCCCGGGGGTAAAGAAGATGGACAGCTCATCCCGGCCCTGAATACACAGACGATGGATGGTGATATCGTTTACCCCGGTGTCAGGATGGGTGGCGTAGCACATTCCCAGCGTGATGTAGGGCCCGGCGTCATCCGGTGTATTGGTGGGGGCAGGGACCAGGGCTCTGAGGTCAAAATCCGGGTCATCTGCCCGGTGGACTACCTGTTGGCAGGGGGCTGCCTCCGCGCAAATCACGGGCGGGATGGGGCGGCTGACACAATCGCGCAGGGCATGACCCAGCTCCTCCGGCCTCCGCCCCAGCAGGGCGGCCACCCGGCTCCGGCTGGCCAGGACGCCGATGGCGACCCGAGCGCCGGGATGGCCCTTGATCTGATGAAAGAGCATGGCCGGCCCTTCCCGGGTGGGCCGCTGGACCGTCCCTCCAGCTCCTACGTGACGGTAGACTCCCGCCAGCTCAGCACTGGGGTCTACCGGAACATCTGTCTCCACCAGCTGTCCCGGTTGTGAACGCAGCAGATTCAGAGCGCTGCGCAGATCATAGACTTGATTGTTTTGATCCATGATAGTTCCTCCGATTTAAAATCTGATCTTCTTTGTTTTGCTTTACAAGTAGTTTGATGTTCGTTACAATAGGATAAAGTACAGCTTTCGCTGCGGTATGGCGGGGCAGGGCCCGACCTTCCGGTTACGCCGGACGGTCTATAGAGGAGAAAGAGAGCGGAGCACCGATGGAATTTCTTCAAATGAACGCATTTGTGAGCCTTGCACAGAGCCTTCATATGCCGGTCACGGCGCAGGAGCTGAATACAACCCAGTCTCACATCAGCAAGCTGATCGCCTCCCTGGAGGCCGAGCTGGGGGTCAAGTTGTTTGACCGGGTTGGCCGGGGTATCGTGCTCAATGAGCATGGAAAGCTCTTCTATGAGTATGCCGCAGGGGCGCTCAGGCTGATGAACGACGGCCAGACAGCCCTGAAGGGAGTCAAAAATTCTGTGCTTGGCACAGTGAAGATTGGAGCATATGCCTTTACCCCCATTCTCCATCCCTGTATCCGTACCTTTGCCCAGAAAAATCCCCAGGTAAATTTCTATTTTTCCGAGGTCCAGCAGCAGAACACCAACGTCCTGATGAACCTGACAGATCTGGTGCTCGTGGCGGAGAAGGAGGGCAGCTACACCATGCAGAGCCACTTTCCAGTCTGCCGGGAGTTGCTGGAAGAGGAGTTCTATGTGGCCATTTCTCCTAAACTGTTCCACTATCCCAAGAGTAAGACCTCCGTTACCCTGACAGAGGTCAGTCAGTTCCCCATGATCGAGGTGGCCCCCTCTCCCTATTACCAAAACTGGGTCTTCCGGGAGAAGGACATGGAGCACTTCCGCGACATCCTGGGAGTCACCTTCCGTATCGGCTATACCACCAACGATTTTTTCACCAAGGTATCCATGCTGGATCAGGGGCTGGGCTTCGCCCTTTTTCCAGAGGTGTGTGTGGCTTCCGCGCTGCGGATCGCCCCGGATCTCCAGATCCTCCCCATTGAGGACTACCCCATCCGGCGGCGCATCCTGATCGCCCGGAAGCCCCGGGAGCAGATGTCCTCCTCAGCCCGTACGTTCTGGGATTTTCTGCTGGATTATTACGATTTAGAGCCGGACCGGTGACGGCCTGTGACTGAACGGCCCCGCAGGACTTTGTTCCGCGGGGCCGTTCAGCCTTATGAGAATGAGCAGAGGAGGAAGCAAGACTCAGGGGCAAAGGCTACGGATCCAAGTGAAAAGCTCGTCCATGTCGTAGTCCCCGGCGTGGGGGATCTCCCAGGGCATGAAGTAGTCCACATCGAACCCAGCCTGGCGCAGAACGGCAGCAAAGATAACAGAGACGGCCATTGAGGTGTCTCGATCCAAAGTCCCAAAGCGGATGCGCCAGTGACGGCACACCTGAGAACGGTCCCCTTTGGCGAAGGTGAGCGGATTCATCAGGGCGACTATGCGAGAGTCGCACAGCTCCCCGCCCGCTGTACTGTGGGCTTTCCCGTATTCCGTGAAGTGCTGGAACTGCTGTTTTGCCGTGCCGAACAACTCATTTTCCGGGGATCTCAGATCCCACTGATCAAAGGCTGGCAGCTGCTTCATTCGGGTGGCATACCGGGCGTGGGCAGCCAGATCCAGAGCCGTTACTCTGCTGTTCTCCACCGTGATCCAGGGCATCCCGCTCAGGTCAGCACCCTGGTCCAGGGCTCGCTGAGCCGACTGCACAACAAAGGAAGTCACATAGTTCCGGAAGCTTCCGCTTCCATCCGAGGATAGCTCCAGAGACGTTCCTGTTCCGTCTTCCAACCCCAGGGAGTTGACATAGTCGGCAAACCGCGCCACCAGGAAATCAGACTGCTCGATCTGTTCCGGCGTCATATCCCCTTCCACAAAGGATTCATGAAGCTCTCCACCGATATTTTTGACGATGTGGAGCTCATAATGATTGACCCCGTGGAACATCCACTCATAGGCCATATCGGCATGCTCCAGATCCATGATGGGCGTGTAGCAGCTGGCGGCAAAGATGTCGTCCCGTTCCTGAGCCGCGCCCAGCGCTTCTAGGTAGGGTTCATACTCCACGCTGTTTCCTGAGGTGCCCAACAGAGCAGAGAGCGCGCCGCCAGCGCTGGTGCCGTTGCTGATGATGTGCTCCGTGTCCCCCAAAATACGGTCTTTGTTGTGGCGGAGATAGCGTACTGCGGCCTTCAGGTCCACGATATGGGCGGGCGCGCAGCCTAGAAAGTCTCCGTTTTCATCTTGAACCGTCCTGCCTCGGGAGCCGGGGGCGGCTACGACGAAGCCGGCGGCCAGGGCGTAAAAGATGCCGTTGGGCTTTCCTCTGCCCCACAGGCGGAAGTTGGGGCCAGGACGGTCCGCGGGACCAGAGGCATACGCTCCAGAGGCATTGGGGAAAAAGATAGGCACTGTTTTCCCTGTATAGCCATGGATCGTCTTTCCCTCATAGTAGTCCTCGGGGATGTAGAGGTTGAGCTTCTGATGCTCAAGGTCTACGGGATGCCGGACATAGACCAGGTCCTCAAAGGCCCGAAAGCGAATGGTAGTCTCCCCCATGGTCAGAGTACGTACCTCATACTGATTTTCATTCAGATCCAGAGAATATTCCATAGCGGCAGTTTCCTTTCTATTTGTTTACAGTAGCCCGAAGTAGAAGGGGACCCACACCGCGGTGACGATAGCTTGGACCAGAATCAGGGGGGCACCAAATTTGATCATATCCTTGTAGGAGTAGCCGCCCATAGTATATGCCAGCATCCCACCGGGGCCGGACAGAGGCGTCATGATGGAGGCCATGGAGGAAAGGTCCACACAGCAGATGATGGGCAGCGGATTCAGCCCTACACCTCCGCAGGCTGCGATCATGACAGGGGTCATGATGTTGACCAGAGTATTATTGTCAAAGAACTGAGTCACAATGGCGCAGAAGATAAAAATCAAGATGCACAGCAGGATCAGGCTGGTCTGGTCGGTAATGACCCGGCCGGTGAGCTCCGCGATCACGTCGGCGGCGCCGGAGGAAACCAGCGCGGAGCTCATGGCGATGCCGAAGGCGACCATGAAGACGATGGACCAGTTCACGCTGGCAAAGGCCTCCCGTTGAGGAAGAATGCCCAGGACCAGATAGAGGACCGCGCCCAGGAAGGCAATCTGCCCCCCGGAGATGCCCAGCTGATTGTTGAAGATCATGCCCAGCAGGACCGCGATGAAGATGAGGTAGGAGGCGATCTCCTTCCACCGGGGCAGATCAGATGCCTTCAGCTGCACCTCATCCGGGATATCGCTGCTGCACCGGCCCGGCACATCGGGGAGCAGCTTGTAGCCGATCAGAACCACAAACAGCATAGCAGCCAGCACGCCGGGCAGACGTGTGCCCATGATGTCCCAGAATCCCAGCGTGTAGGGGGAGCCCATGGTCGCCAAGAATTCATTCTTTTGCAAATACAGGGAGGTGCTCATGCCAATGGGAAACAGACCGATGCCGAACTGAGAGCCCACCAGGGCAGGCAGGATCAGACGGGTGCGGGGGATGTTGTTGGTATCCGCCAAGCCGACCAGCAGAGGGATGGTTGTCATCAGAGAACTGACGCCTCCCATGAACTGGCACAGAACGAAGGGGGTGAGCATGGCCACGATATAAAGGACGCGCTCTCCGCCATTGAGCCGTTTGACCAGATGTGTGATATGGATCAGAATGTTGGTCTTCATCAGGCCAGCGCTGCACATCATCATAAAGATCATAACGATAATGGTATTGCCGGAGAACTGGCCGAATGCGGTAGCAGTGTCCAGGATTCCGGTAAACCAGAGGAACCCAAGGGACAGCATCACAACGATGCATGGTTCGATCTTTCCCCAGATCATGAATACGATCATGAACAGGAATGTGCCAAATACCATGGCAATTTGTGGGGTCATGATAGTCTCTCCTTTATCTGTTTGATTCCGTTCCGCGAATCGCTCAATACCGGTATCTCAGCTCGACTCTCATTCTAATCGGAGCGGCCTCTGTCTTCAATGGTTCCAATCGCATCGACCGATTCCCGCATGGAATCGGTCGATGTGTCTTTATCCATTGAAGCGCGCCAATGTGCTGATAAAATAGGAGTATCCTAATACAGAATGTTCCAAATAGGAGGTATCAAATGGAACGAATCAGCCCGCGGTTTTTGAACACCTTCCCGCCCGATAAGATGCTGTGCCACCCTTACTGGATGGCGGAACCGCCCTTTCGAATCTGGGGCAATCTTTACTTCGTGGGAAACTCCTGGTGCTCCTCTCATCTGATCGATACCGGGGATGGACTGATCCTGCTGGACACCCCCTGTCTGGCCGAGCTGCCCTATCTGTTGGACAGCATCTGGTCTGTCGGGTTTAATCCCCGCGAGATTCGGATGATCCTGATCTCCCATGCCCACCACGACCACTACGGTGCGGCATCGGCACTGCGTCATATCACAGGGGCAAAAATTTGTTTGAGTGCTGTGGATGCTGCGGATATGGCTGCTAGGCCAGAGTGGTTCCACCGCCACAATCGGGAGCGGATCCCCCCGGACGAAAACTTTCGGGCAGACCGCCTCCTGGAGGACGGTGAAACAGTCAAATTGGGAGACACGCAGATCCAGTGCGCCCTCACGCCAGGACACACGCCGGGGACGATGTCCCACTTTTGGACGGCACATGACCGGGAGAGGGGGCCTGCCAGAATCGGCATTTACGGAGGCGCAGGCTTCGGAACGGTTCGCACCGCCTTTCTGGAGGAAGCAGGGCTCCCCCTGTCCCTACAGCAGGCATTTGAAGCATCAATTCAAAAGGTCTGGTACCGCCCTGTGGATTTGATGCTGGGCAATCATCCATGTCACAACGACACATTTTCCAAATGGCGGCGGCTCCAAGCTGGGGAACAAAATCCCTTTTGGGACCCCTCCGAATGGCAGAGATTTCTGGGGGAGCTCCGATGCTCCTATCGGGCGTTCATGGCTCTGGCTCCCGCGGACCAGACCGCCCTGTATGAGCGCAGCCGGTTCTGCGACTATTGCGGTGACCGCGCGGCCCGATGGTTTCAGAGGCAGGGATCATAAAGCGAACCATTGCTGAGCGATGATATTTTTGAGCAGGAGGTATTTTGATATGAAGAAATCCATCCAGGAGATCCGGGCGGAGGCGGAGCTGCCCCTGGATCTGTCACAGCTACCCATCCGGGTCACGCTGGATATTCCCTACTGCATAGACGGAAACCCGGCCCACACCCTGGATATCGCCTTGCCAGCACAGGGAGCGGGACCTTTTCCCGCAGTGGTATTCATCCATGGCGGCGGTTTTTATTACGGCTACAAGCATAATGTTCACACCGCACCGGCATGGAATACCATCCCCGCCGCCGGCTTTGCACTGGTCTCTATCGACTACCGTCTGACACCGGAAGCACCCTGGCCCGCACAGATTTATGACTGCAAGGCGGCAATCCGTTTTCTTCGGGAACATGGAAGCGAATACGGGCTGGATCCCCAGCGCATCGGGGTCTGGGGCAACTCGGCGGGTGGACTGCTGGCCGCCGTCCTGGCCTCCACCGGAGACGCCCCCGCCTATGAGGACCAGTCTATGGGCTGTCCCAACCAGTCCAGCGCGGTCCAGGCTGCCTGTGTCTGGTATGGAATCTATGATATCCCAAACCTCCAACATCACTGGTCCCGTATCCTGAAATCGGGGGAGAGCCCGGAGCAGGAGGACTATGATGCTCTGGGCGCACTGATCAACGCCCCAGGTCATGACCGTGCGGCCATGGCCGCTTTTGCCAGCGCTGCCCTCCATGTGCATAGTGAGATGCCGCCCATGCTGCTGTTCCATGGAACCGCGGACCATGTAGTTCCCTATCTCCAGTCCGTGGAATTTTTTGAGCGTTATCTGCAAAAAAATAACCACAACCAAATCCATCTTTCCCTGTTGGAAGACGCACCGCACGGCGGCCCGGCCTTTACAGAGCCGGAGAATCTAAAATTGGTTTCTGATTTTTTCCGAAAATGGTTGATAGATTCAGGAAAACAACCGGAGACACAAAAATAATCTGACTTGTGTGCTATGTGAAGAATTTTGTTATCAATTTTCCAAAAGTTGTAAAGTCTTCCAATCTCTAAATAAAGAAGGACGGCTGACCAGAATCCTGGTCAGCCGTCCTTCTTTTATAAGCCTTAAATTCAAAATTAAATCTAAATCTTACCCGACGCTAACACACTGTTTTGTCCGGCTGTGAATACCCACCACAGCTTGATTCTATTCAGGCACCGCAGGCGGGAACTGATAAAAACTGGTCCCGGCTCCCGGGGTATATGAGAACTCTTTCAAAAGGTCTAAATCTTCGTCGAAAATCTTTCGAGCATAGTCCGGGTCAAAGTCCAGAATTGCGTTTTTTAGGGCAGGTATATTTATTTTCGGCTCCCACGTCTTCTTTGACCTGTAATCCAGCAGTTCATAGAGGGGGATGCAGCTGGCCTCATATCTGTAAAACCGGAACCCGCAGGTGTTGTCAATCCCACTTTTGCGGTCACGCTCTGTAAGCTGAGCCAATTCCAGCGTCTCATCGCGCAAATCATCGCCCATGGGGTAGGCTATTGCCAGTACCCACCCGGCGTCTCTTGTTTCGAGCCAATAAAGCCCGTTCCACAGCTTTTCCAATCTGATAGGCTCACCCCACGGAGTCTCGTCCGGAATTGGAAATTCTCCAAAATATTCTGGACAGACTTCCATCCCTCGCGCTTCCTCTTCAATCAAGGTCTCACCCTCCGGCAGGGGCAACCCATGATCTGTAAGATATCTGCTGCTCTCATAGTTTACGACGTGTCTGCCTCTGTCAAAATAATCCTCCAGTTGAATTTACATTTTTGAAAAAATATTCTCCTTTATTGTTGTCTAGGGGCCCACTAGATCAAACATTTAGGAGAAATTTTATGTCCCATACGTGTATTCGATATATGGATGACAACACCGGTCGAGATGTATATATCGTCAAGACCAAGGCATCCAACATTGAGCTTGTGAATCTCACCAGCTCTTCTTACCCCAAGGGCAAGACCATCAAAAACTCTGGATACTATGGAATGAACGCAAGTTGGTATGAAGAAATCAAGGAAGGTAGCGATATTTATTCCTGTATTCTCAATATTGCATATCAGGATGGAAAGCCTTTGGGTGCCCTGTCGCAGTATAAATACGGTCAGAAAAATCGGGTTGGCGATTGTCTGATTTACTATAAGAATGGGTCTGTATATTATGCGGAGGGGGTTAAGGACTCCAGTGACAGCCGTGTGCCGAAGACATCTGGGTCTTGGGCTCAGGGCGGCATGGGCCTTTTCCTGGGTAATTCTAACTGGCTCTCTCTTTTTAGAAATCAACCGATGACCACCGAGGATTATTCCAAGGGAACCGCTCCCAGATCTGGCATGGTAGTAAATACGAACACTAAAGACGTATATCTGTTTGCGGTTCCAGTTGCTTCTACAGATTTGATCTCTTTCCGCCAAATCATTATGGACTATTTCGGTTTGAAGGAGGGCGCATCTAACTCTTATATAAGAGCCATTCTTCTGGATGGTGGCGCTTCTACTGAACTGTATGGCAATGATTTTTATGCTCATGCAACGATTCAGCATAAGATTCCTCAGATGATTTCTGTGGGGCAGGCTTAATACAGCACATGGGGCGGGGCAAATTTAGCCCCGCCCTACAAATATTTTCATCCAAATTTCGAAAAATATTGCAATAAAAAATAGATTTCGAAGGATCGGAACGATGGTATTCAGAGACACATCTTCAAGGGGAAAAGTGCTACATATCCCCTGGAATCTTAGGTGCCCCGACCGAGTGACCCAGAGATTGCTGTCTAAAGGTACGGCTTCTCGGTCATCGGCACATGTCACTTTTATCGTTTCGCCCTCGACCTCACATATCCACCGGTCCCCATCCGAAGTCAAGAACCCCTGATAACAAAATTGTGTGACATCTTGTGCCAAGACATCCGGCAATATCGCATTTTGGTATGTCTGTTCCTGCGCGGCCTTAAAAGCATCGAGTACAAGGACCTCCCCACGGGTGGTCAGAAGCAGATATTTCAGTCCTCCCACATAGGAAACGTCCTGAATCTGTGATGCGATGCATTCGGGGCGATAGAGCGCTCCAACGCTGGGGGCGACCGAAGCCTCGTTTCCCCAAACATAGAGATCATAATTCTTATCGATGGCAAATGTCGTATCAAACCAGGAAAATGTTGCACGTACATTTTCCATCAATTTCTGTGGATACGAAGCGCTGTCCTCGACCCTACGATTTCCTACCCCCATCTGGCCTCCGCTGTTATCTCCCCATACCCAGAGTGTTCCGTCGGTTTTTACGACCGAAATATGAGAGGAGCCGACAGCGGCGTTTTCAACGCCATCCATAATTCTGACTGGACGATCAAAGGGAACACGTCTCTCTTGTAAAAGGAGACTGAAATATCCGCCCCATCCCCACAAGGTATGAGAATCGTCAAGGGCCAGGGAACAGTGCCTTCGATTGGAATATACCTCGCTTACATGGGATAAAAGTGTTTTACGCGCCCAATAGGGGTAGACAGGCATGGCTCCATTCCCCACCAGACCATTCGTATTCCATCCCCAGGTGATGAGGTCGCCGTTTGGCGCAATCAAACAATAGGAGTCGTAAAAAGTAGTGATCGCCTGGTTTGCGGCAAAAGAATCAAATTTCGCGGGGAAAAAATTGAGAATCACGAATGTGATGCAGAGCGCCAGGTAGAAGCATCGCCGGATGAGGAAATATTTTTTTCTTTTGCAGAGCATGAATACGGACACCCTCTCTCTATGTGCTTTTATTATATATAACGCAGAATTAAATCCAAATGCAACAGTACAATATTGATTAATTCATATATTCCCTTTCACTATCAGAAATGGTACCTCGGAAGTCTGAAGCAACACCGATTATGACTGCTATAATGTTTCGATATAAGCACGGGCCCAGAACCTAAGTTCCGGGCCCTTACTTTATCCTACATTTTTCAGACACTTCACACCCTTATTCGATTTCCTTAATATGGGTGGCCAGGTACTCCATTTGACTGGACAGTGCTTGGTAGCGGGCCGCCAGCGCCTCATCGCTCTCACTGAACTCTACCCCGCTGGGGGCGCGGACAAAGACCGCGAAGTCCTCTGTCTGGAGTGCCCGCCGGCTCGCCCCGGCCATCACTGGCCGGTCGTCCTCCGCCCACACACCGGGATAGCAGTCGATGTAAAACAGGGCCCCGTGGCCCTCCTTCTCCAGCGTCTCCCGGTGATAGATCGTGATGCAGTTCCCACCATTTTGGTGCGGCAGATCGTACTCCTCCTCCAGCTGGATCAGGCCGGCCCATTCCACCGGGAACTCGATGGTGAACCCAAGCCGCTGGTTCACGTACAAAAGAGCACTTGACTCCACCGGGAGTGCGATCCCTGTCACCTCGTTGCTGTTCTCCTCCGGCTCCTCTTCGATGATATGGGCGATGCTGATGTCGCTGCTATCCTCTTCGTTTACAGGGGACAACTCCGTCTGGCCGCATGATACACAAAATGTCAGCGGCAACATGACAGCAACCAGTATCAGGTATTCCCTCCACGTCCCAGCCGATATTCCGCCCTTCTGCTTCATTCTTTTCACAACTGCCCACCCCTTTAACGGAAGATGATTGAGCCTTTCTATTATTATAGACGGTCAGTTTTCCCAAGTGCAACATATCAACGTTATTTTTCTGTTTTTTGACCGCGGATCGTGCTGCAGCGCTCTCAAAGACTGCCTTTGCCCCAGAGTAGGGACCGGCGGACGATTCGCAGCAGCAAAGCGGGCCTGGATGCCAGTATGTGCATCCAGGCCCATCTCTTTTGTGTTTAGAAGCTTTCAATCGTGGAATACGAGGTGCCGTCTTCAACAAGCTCTCCATCCGAATCATAGATATCTGCGGAAATTTTTAGCCGGTAGTCATAGCCGCGGGAAACGAACTGCCCTTTATCAAAAGAAACTCTTCTTCCGCTGTCACTCCAATCCATGATGGTCGTCCAGGAAGTCCCCTTCTTCTGTTGGAGTTCCAATACCACCTTTGCGTCGTATTCTGACTGCACTGTACAGGTCCCTTGGCAAGAAGCATAACCGCTGCTGCTGATTGTTAAGCCCGCTGTTAATGACCTTATGGCCGCATATCTAGCTGATATCACGGTAGACATTGACAGAAGCACACCTAGTGCCAACAATACAGCACAGAATCTCTTTGCATTTTTTTGCATCTTCACCATTTGACACTCCTTCTTATTTTTGAGCTATGTTTATAGTAATAAGGTTTGAAATAGAGTATAATTTGCAATTTATGTTTCCCAATGCACCCCCTCAGCCAAGGAAATTATCTCCTCTGTTGTAGGGGCACCATCCGCTGAACCAGTTGCTGTGATCTGGATAATGAATTGATTTTCCTCATCGATCCAAAACAGGATTTGACTGTAAAATAGATTGGGATCTTTTATGTATAGTGTCGCTGGAAATCCCTGAATTTCCAAACTGGTCACGGATGAATCCTCGGAATCAATTTGTTGGGAGTACCCCCCAGAATATCTAATTACATCCACATCAATGGCATGTCCTGCTCCATCATACAGTGAAAGTCCACGTGTTCCATTTGTTCTGGACCAACCATCATCGCCAACTTCATAGCCTTCCGGAATCCACTCAAAGCCTACTCCATAGTAATAGGTCCAATCTTCGTTCTGTTCCGCCTCTTCGGGGGTCGGATCTCGTGGAGCGACTTCGTCTTCCCCTTTGAACGTGAGTTCGGTGTACCGGTCATAAGTATTGATCACGGCGTTGAGCACACCCAGCCGGAACTGTTCCGATGCCGCCATTGCGGTCGTCAGCAGCACCACCATCAGCATAACGGCAACAGAGACCCGACGCACGACCTTCCATGTCACCTTTCCAAGTTTTTTCGCCCTTTTTCGATTAAATTCCCGGCGAATGGTTGCCTCACAGCGCCGCCGTGCGGACTCCGGCACCTCTGCTGCCGGATCTGCCTTCAACCGCTCATTCAGCTCCAGGGCCTGCTTGCCCTCCTCCTCGGCCACTGAATCCATCAACAGGGCAAACAGAGCATCTTCATACTGCTCCGTCAGCCGCTCGTGGTTAGTCATCCTCTTCGCTCCTCTTCATGATGTCCAACAATTTTCTTCTCGCTCGGGTCAATTTCATCCGAATGCTGTCAGGCTTGCATTTAAAGTCCGCCGCCAATTCCTTGTCACTCTGAGCCAGGATGTATTTCCCCTCCAAAAGGGCACGCTCCTGAGGTTCCATGTGCTCCAGTCCCTCTTTCAGTTGCCGAGCCATCTCCTGCCTGATTATCTCCTCCTCTCTGATGGGGATCATATACCGGCGCAGGGCCTCTTCCCCCAATGCATCCAGGCTCAGGATCTTGTCTTTCCCCTTTGTTTTCTCCCGAAGGATCGAGATTGCTGTGTTTCTTACCGTAGTTGCAACATACCCGGCCTGAGCAGCCTGGGCAAGCCCAGCTAGTCTCTCCTGCTTTTCAATCAGCTTTTTCAGGCTTTCCTGTACCACGTCCTCCTGCTCTGTCCGGTCGTCAATATACCGCCTTGCCGTGGCAAACATCAGACGTTCATACTCATAGTAAAGCCCGGTAATAAATTCCTGTTTTTCCTGGTAGCCGCTCCCATTTCTTTCTTCTCTCTCTATTTCCATTTAGAATAACTCCCGTTTTGTATGAGGTCTTTTCCTTTCAGCATATAAGACCTCTTTTTTGCAAAAACGCAACGCAGCTTTTTTGACCGCAATTAGTTTTCTTAATTAAAATATTGGTTATTCTAAAATTATACCATTAAATATTTCGTTTTCAATTAGATTTCTAAAATTAAAGCCCTCTATATTTTAGAAATTATATAATAAAAGCATAATTTATCAAGGAGGGGGCAGTCGATGGCGCATTTTGGTGAACTTCTGGCCGAGCTGCGCCAGGATCATGGGCTGACACAGGACCAACTTGCAGAAATTATATCAGTGTCACCTGGTACAATATCCAATTACGAACACGGCCGACATCTTCCTGATTTGGACAAACTGAAAATGATTGCAGACTATTTCCATGTCACGACTGATTACCTGCTAGGACGCACCTCCTCCAGCATCCCAATCGACCTTCTTCAAAAGAGGCTCGCCGATGGGAAAACAGATCAGCATCTTTCTCCGGCTCTCTCCAGACCGTCAACATGCGCTGCTGCTCATCCTTTCGGATATGGATCTTCTCCATTCTGTAATCAATCAATGCGGCCGGAGGGATCAATGATGTTTTTTATTCCCCCAGCCATCCTAGCAATCGAAGATGAAGATGACAGAAGTTTTATGGAAAATCTTTATCGGTCCTACTATCGTCTTATGTATCACGAAATCTTTACAGTCACCAGTGACCCCTGGCTGGCCGAAGATATCCTTCAAAATGTCGTGATAAGTCTCATTCGGAATTTATCTACTATTAAAAAGCTGTCCACAGCAAGGCTAGTAAATTACATTAAAACGGCATCAATCAACACTTCTTATAACTATTTGCGGAAAAATCGCAAACTGGCGGTCTCAACTTTCACAGATCTTAAGTATATCGCAGAAATCCTTGACAGTGAAGAGAAGGGCCCCGAACTGCTTTACCTTCAAAAAGAGGATGCACAAAAGTTTATGGCGGTCTTTCATGAGTTGGATGCAAAAGATCAGTATCTTTTGACAAGCCGTTTTGTGGAAGGAAAATCTTATTCCAGTATGGCCAGTGATTTGGGGATACAGCCCAACAGCGTGCGCATGGCTGTTACTCGTGCAAAGCGCAGAACCTTTGAATTACTTAAACAGAGATACCCTGATGAAAAATGAGTGCTTAACTCCTTCCACTCTCACTTTGAATCCCCCCCACCAGATGAGCTATGAGCAGAAATTTGGCTTTTCAGCTTATTGAGGGCTTTTAATTTAATCTGATTGACAGATTGCCGGCTACATCCCCAGCGCCGTGCGATAGCCGCTGCACTTATGCTTTTCTCGAACATTAGAAAAATAACAATACGCTCCTTCTCCGTAAGTAAATCCAGCTGAAATGTCTGGTCCAATTGCATATCCTGGCTCTGGTCGCTGCCTGTTAAATACGCAGCTTCCTCTTTAACTGTTATTTCTTCCAAGCTAATGATAGTGGCAATTGGATTGTGGTGCTTCTTGTATATCTTAAAGCAACTATAATTCATGGCATTTTTGATATACTGGACCACTTTACCGTCATCTTGACTTCTCAACCTTTCAGGACGGAACCGTTTGATCAGTTCAATGAAAGCAACCACCATCTCCTGTTCTCCATCTTCTATATGAAGCTGACGGCCACACTTTCGAATCAGTGGTCTAAAGCGATAAATCAATGCCTCTAATTCCTTATTATCTCTCTGCGCTAGTGTAATGCTTTCAATCAGCATATCCCCCACTCCCAGAACGAATCTGGAAATGAAAGAGAGAATGCCGCTTAGAAAGTAAACCTCAGTTTAAAAATCTTTTATGGTGCTGCTTTATCCTTCCCATACTAAAAGACGCTTTTTTTAAAATTTGCAACATCGCAGACTTGAAATGGTTATAATTCTGCCCTCCCAACATTTTTAAGAAGGCTTCCGAAAATCTTTCGGAAGCCTTCTTTATAGATAAACGTCAATTTTTATTAGGTGCAACATAGTTAACTATTTTTTCATTTTTTGCTGTTACACCGCAAAATCACGTTGCATTTTTCAATTAAATTCCGTCTTATAAGGCAGAGGGAAAATCAAAGAATAACTTGTTATACTTTTGGGGGTGATTCCCATGACGTAGTACTTTCCATGCCCCGAATAGGCACCCATGCATTCTCATCTATCCCAATAAGTCTAAGCGTATCTAAAGCAGGAAGCTGAATCAATGACAGGCAACAGGCACAGACTTTGACGGCGCAAATTAGAAAGGGGCAAAATTTCCATGAAAAAAAGATCTCGCATCATTCCCGTTTTATGCACACTTTTGGTCGCCACCTTTTTGTTTGGAACTGTATCCGCAACGAACATCAGTATGATTGGCAATACAGTTACTGAACCGCCTCTCACCCAAGAGGAACTGGAGCATATCAGTGAATGTAACGCGCTGATTGAACAGCAACTTGCCCGCGATAACCTCACCAGGGCGATCTATAATAACTATCTTTCTATGAGCGTGATCACCCAGGAAAATGGGTATTACTGTGGACCAGCGACTGCTTGTATGGTTGCAAAGACCCTGGGCCTGGGCACCTATACCCAGAAAGAGATGGCTTCCCTGCTTGGGACCACGACCAGCGGAACTAGCGGTGCACAGATCTGCAATACGTTAAACAGCCTGCTCTCTAAAACTTCGGATACACGGCGTTTCCAGCGTGTCACAATTTCCACCGCTGCCCTGGAAACTAGTGTTCGGTCGAGCCTCAGAAATGATTTTCCGCTTACACTCAACGTGAAAGAAATGCCCAACTACACATCTGGCAGTGGGCACTTTATTGCTGTGAAGGGTTATTACTTCAACACATCGACCGATTTTAAGACCATCACAATTTGCGATCCTCATCCCACTTATTCCGGCACTTACACTTATACCCTCGAAGAAATGGAGACCGCAGTCGAATCGAGCAACGGCTATTACAACCGTCTGGATGCCAGCACAGTGTAAATTGCTTTTGGGAGTAGCAACAGGAATTTCTCCTGTTGCTACTCCCTCTGCCAGATAACTGGTCAACCCCTCACATAGATCTGTAAAAATATTGGAATAGCTTTTATTTGAGAATTATACCTATTTGTCATTGAAAGGTCTTTGGCATTTAGAGAGGTGACGTTATGATTAAAAAGTCCATATTCTTTATACTCCTTGCGCTCTTGTTGATAATGAGTGGATGCGGGACCAACAGCCAAGCCCCTAACAGCTCCGCCAGCACCTCTGCTCCGACTGAAAGCTCAGGTTCCGCGGGGAGCACGCAGCCGGACCAGGAGGGATTCCTGACAAATCAGAACGAACCTCTGACTCATGCGTCTGCACTGGGTCTGTATGAGAGCTTAGATGTATCAGAGGACCAGAGGGTCGAGATACTGGACATGAACGAGGACTACATATTTCTCAGTGTAAATTATGACGCTTTTGAAATTGAGCTCACCCGCGAGGTCGGATTTACATACATGAGCGAGAAATTAGTTCTCCTGGAATATCCGAATATGACTCTTGTTTCAGAAATCCTACTCCCATCAGCGGTCTACTGTACAAGCGGGGCTCTTTTTGACGATGGCTATTCATACTCCACTATCACAATATCTGATTCCATTGAATCTGATTATTCTATCTATTATCATTCAAATCAATCGGAAGCTCCTGACGCGCTGATTGATCATGGGAAATGCTATGCAGTTGATTTTAACATTCCTTCTCTGCTTACGATGGACTCGGGCAAAATCGTGTACAGTTATACCAATTTGGAGAACGGCACACTGGGAATCAGCACAATTTTGCCTGGAGGAAAATTGAGATCCAACTTCGAATACGCTTTTACAGATGGCCTTGGATTTCTGGGAAATCTGAAAACCAACGGCAGCCAGTTTATGATATTTCTTGAACTGGATGGGGTCAGAGGTCTTCTGCTCGGTGATACGCAGTCCGATTGCAGCTTCCTTCCCAGTGCTGAGGGCGAACAGATTTTTGACTATTGCCTGCTAGAATCCACCTTTTTGTGTTCTCTGAGACGTACAGATATCAACTCTATCGAGTATTTAGAAGAACGGGATTTTACTGGCAGTACCATAAAATCTATGAAATATCCATCGGTTTACCGAATGGTTTCCGATGGACAGGACTGTGCCCTGGGAATCAACGGGAAGTATCAAATCATTGCGATTCGTGTTGAGGACCAAACAGCAGCAATCTATCGAGACACAGAAATGACTCTGCCCGTGCTGTTTTACGAAATCAGCGACGGAGCCTTCGGAGCTCATTTCTATAACGCTGTTTATGGTCCAAGATCTCTGAGCACATTCACCTTCTTCTGAACTGACACTCCATATTTATGAACACATATCTTTAAAAAGCAAAAAGGCACGGGACTGGTAATGGATCAGAGTTTCATTACCAGCCCCTATTTTTATAAGCATATCACTTGCCGCGCGGGCCAGATCTCTTATTCGTTCTTTTCAGACTCATACTCCTTCCGTATGCCTTTATTTTATGGGGTCAACAAAACAACTGACCTATCCTCAAGCCGCCAGTCTTGTTATACGAAAAACTAGGAAAATAAAGGGCGGCATCTCTGAATAGAGAGGTGCCGCCCTCATTTTGCAGTTGTTTACTAAGAATTTATCCGTCTACAGACTGTCTATATAGTGAACACTGCGAAAAAGTTTGTGTTGTCCAGGTATTGGTCCTTACCACAACATCCTCCGACTGCGTCAGCTGTTGCTTCCGTACCAGACGATGTGGCCGAAGGCACTGCTGTATCCTTTCAAATCATACTTTCCATTCTTGACAATACTGTCGTAGATAGTATCTCCGCTCATATTCCCTTCAACAGTAATAATCTGATCATCCGTGATTTCGGAGATGATCCCAATGTGTGTGATATTATCATTTCCTTTCGGATCAATAAAAGCCAAATCCCCCTCCTTTGGGAAGTTGCTCCCAACAAACGCAAAGTTTCCGTTGAGGCCCCAAAGTTTAGAGGCAGTATTGGAGCTACCAAAATTCATATCAGCCTTGGCTCCACACTGGCGCACAAACCATGCACACCAATCTACACCGGGATCGCTCGTGTCAAAATGCTTGACACATTCTTTCAGATTCATGCCCACACATTCTTCTGCAACACTAATGAGAGTATCAATGGATGCCATATTAGTTCCTCCTTACAAAATTTGTGAGCCGGATCACTAAATTGGACGTAACGAGACAACGCGGTGTCCAAACACGTTGTCCCGAATAATCCGGTTACAAATATAAAAGACCATTTGAACAGAAAGAAAGTAAACCTTTTTCCAGGTGCTTTGCAGAATATAATAAAACGTGAGGGGATAATGACCTATAAAAAGGGTGACCACATATGTGATCACCCTTCGGAATGACTGCTCTCTAATTTTAGTATGCTTAATCCACACTCCACTCATGACTAGAGGCACCAACGCCATAGGAGGCAACAATGTGCTGCCAGTCAAAGGAACAAGTGTCGTTTGGTGCAAGTGTAATCTCACACCACCGCCAGGTCTTTAATTTATCGATTAAATTAACCGCCTGTACATTCCCGCCAAGATTCATCACCTGACAAGTACCAGTAGATCCTACATACCCGTGGATGGTATATGTCTTACTGGTATCATTTTTGAATGTGATCGTATTATAGTTGTGCGCACACCAGTTCCCCAGATTGTTTAAATCGTCATTGGAGGAATTGGGGTCAGCCGTTAACCCACCCTGAATCATCTTGATAGGAATCATCTCATTGTTGTTTCCATATCCACCCTGAGCATTAGAGGTATAGATATACGGCCGAGACAGCAAATCAGATACATATTTTGTCCCATGAGTAAATGTCAGATAATAGCCTGTTCCTTTCCCACTATAAACGGCGGGATAGGTATGATTGATGGATTTATCGGCACTGTACGACAAGCCATAGGGGAACGCCACTGCATTACCATCCACAGCGCTAGTAGATTGGTATGCATATACGGTTACTACGACACTTCCGCTGGTTTCAAACCGACACATCCCGGTAAACGGGGTCGAAGGATCTGCGGGTATCGCCTGAGAAGTTGCGATCCATGCTGCCTTGCCTGAAGCAATGGTAACGGAGGTCTTTTTCGAAGAGAAAAAGTTTTTGACCGCATTAATTGATTTGTTCCATCCACTGCTGTCGCCATAATTTTGGCATGTCACGGTAACGGACTTAGACGATCCATTATACGCCTGTATGCCCACATAAAGTTTCTTTTCAGTGTAATTTGTGTGGGAGTAAAAGACTTCCGCCGTGCCAGAGATAGTCTGTTGGTTTAAAAAATATCCATTTTCAGCCAGAGCAAGGCCCTTCCCATTTTTTCCGATGGCTTCTGGATAATTGGAATAAATCCAGGGGTTGCTATTTCTCGTAACAGTAAGGCGTGTCCGTTTCTCAGTGTCAATCGTTTTAGAGGCAGAAAGATTGCTCCCTGACGGAGATAGCATTTTTGCGCTTACAGTTGCCATTTTTAAAATTCCTTTCTGTATGTTATTTGTGGCCTAGCAGCACCTTGGACTTAACGAAGGATTACGGTGTCCACCCGTGAATCCTCCGGCTACCGGGCTACACATACAGAAAGAGAATTGAAAATCTGAATTGTAAACTCAAGTAAAAAGTGCCTGTTGCAAAATAGAATTTTGTAAAATCAGGCCAAAGAAAAAGTTAGCGAAAACCGTCAAGCCGGCGGTTCTCGCTAACTTTTTTGATGCACAAATTTTCCGCTTGGGTCTGAAAACTGCATTTTGCAACAGACCCTTTTTGCATAAAGAAAACCAGCCGTTAAGCAAGAGATTAAATAATTATGAAAATAGGATTGAAAGAGGAGTATCAATATGCAAATTGTATTATAACGCGTTACATCTCTGGCCGACGTATGACTGTGAAAGCGCTCCGGAGAGACCTCTGAACAGTTGCGGTAGGACAGCTATCAAGATTTTTACGAGATGACAAGCCGTATTGTGGATGCTGCTTAGGGGCATAGGAAGATTTTTGGCTCTACTCCAAAGTTAGTGGATAAAGGGATTTTGTGATATACTCTCTAGGGGGTGATACAGATGATAGCTAACTTTCCTGACATGATAGCCGGATCTCTCAACCTGAGTGAACCGTGGTATGTTGAGGGGGCGGAGTTTTCACCGGAGAAGAAAGAAGTCCACATCTATGTCAATGTCCGGGAGGGCGCAGAGTTTGCCTGTCCTTCCTGCGGAGGTGCCACTGTACGCAATGGATATGAGCCAACAGAGCGTGTTTGGCGGCATGGGGACTGTCTGTTCTACCCGTCCTTCGTCCATTGCAAGCGGCCCCGGGTGAGGTGTCCGCATTGCGGCACAAAGCAGATAAGCGCGCCGTTTGAGCGGAAGAATAGCCGGTTTACCTTGCTATTTGAGGGGTACGCCATGCTTATCCTTGCCGATATGCCGCGGGCAAAGGCAGCGGAAATCCTCCGCTGCAACGAAAAGTCCCTGTCCGCCATCCTCTCCTACTGGGTGAACGAGGCCGTGAGCCGTCAGGACTTGAAGGGGTTAGTGAGGCTCGCCGTTGACGAAACCTCCCGGCTCCGGGGACACGACTATGTTACTGTCTTTGTTGACGCAGACCGGCGGCGTGTCATTGATGTGGAACAAGGCAGAGAGAAAAGCGTTATCTCCACCTTTGCCGAGAAACTAGAGAAACACGGCGGTTCCAAAGAGGCTGTCTGTGCTGTTACGAGTGATATGTCCAAGTCCTATCTGCCTGGCATCGCTGAGAACTTCCCGAATGCCCTGAGCGTGATTGACAAGTTCCATGTCAAGCAGATACTCACCAACGCCCTCGATATGGTACTCTGACCAAACTGGTGGAGATCACCAAGATCCGAAGTGCCGAGGCATCTAATTTAAGATTGAAGGCATTTGTGCCTCGAACGAGCGGTGAAGGAAGCTGGTACAGGACAACAACCCCCGTACCCGGAACGAAGAGGAGACCGCCGGGTATCAGGATGTGTTGGCCACCATCCATGAGAGCTTTAACTATATCCTGCCCAAATGCGCTATAAGCCTGCGGCTCCATCGAGACCCTATAAATTCAGTGGAATATCCTACGGCGGATATTATAATGCCTATATCTGGAATTGAGAAAAAGAGTATAAAACGGAAAAACTATACTTGTCTTGTCAAAAACCTTCCTTGACATATGGAAAATCTTCTCTATAATAATAGCAAAGTAAATATATTGCTCCGACTTTTGTGGCATCGGCGCGTTCTTTCTGGAAAGACACGCTGGGTTGTTCTGCTGAACAAGGGAATTGGGTGAGAGTCCCAAACACGTTTCCGATGGCCGGATTGGCCCCGGATTCTGTAGCTGTGAGCATAGAGTATCTGTTTTTTCTGCGAAAGCAGGTCACTGGCGGTCGTAATGGCTCAGCTGGGAAGGCGGCGGATATGCGCAGGCGGGCTTTAGGCCCGTCGGGACACATCAGTCAGAAGACCTACTAGGAGCTTACCCCCAATTCCTTGGGGCTGCTCTGAGAAAAATGCCAAATAGAAAGATGGGCACGGGATGAGTGCTCTCTTCTGCCCGAAATGGGAACAAAAGCGGACGCATATTTTGCGTCCGCTTTTTATTCGCACGCTCGGGGGAAAGACGGACGTATCGGTATGCGTCCGTCTTTTTGTTTCTATTGCCCCAAGAGGTCTGCGGGGCAGCCGGATTGTGCCACAAGTCAGGAGGCTGTTTTGTGAGCGGCAAGTATTTCACCGGTGATCAGAAGCTCAGCAAAAAACTCATTGGGCGCACCAAGGAAGCGCTTCGTCAGCGAAATGTTCAGTTTGCCCAGACGCACGGTGACGCCAGCGACGAAGAGCTGCTGGACTATGTCCGGGGTGAGGCGGCACGGCTTGGAATGACGCCCAACGCCGGGGAGATCATCGGAGGCCACTTTATCGCGGTTCGCTTTGGCTGCTGGAAGAATGTGGTCACGGCGGCGGGGCTGGTCCCGCCGAAGAAGCAGAAGCCCCTCCCCAAGCGGCAGATCTTCAAGGAGGAGCTCCGCTGTCAGGCGAGAGAGCGGGCATACACAGAGCAACAGAACAGCAGCGAGTAATCCTGATGAAGAAGGGGGTCCCCTTCTTCCGTCATAGGGGGCTACCCCTATGACGAGCCTCCTTTAGGAATCCAGCGGGCCTTCGCCCGTTTCAAATGGCCGAAGCGCGGCCGACAACTGAATAGCGGCATCGGAAGGGGATACCGGCCTGGGGAAGCGCGCGGGGAGAGGAGCGCGCCAAGGGCCGAACAACGCGGTCTGCGTCGGGGCGGACGGGAGCGCAGGAACGGGGTCCGGTGCTTGCGCAAGGGCGCGTTCACAGGCCGGACAGGCCGTGACGATAAGTGATATGGGAATTTTATGCGAACTGGAAAGGTCGGGTGGTTGGGAAATGTCTTTTGATTGCGGCCATGGGAGCATGCACGCCTATGGCTGCTGAGTCCGTGTGCATGCCGCACGGGGAATCCTGCTCATGCGGCGGTCGAGCAAAGGAAGTTTAATTTTGAAGGAGAAAAAGCCATGCAAAAGATGAAAAACGGCAAAAAGGTTCTGTCCGTGTGCCTGTCTCTGGCGATGGCCGCGGGCATGCTGTCCACCAGCGCGTTCGCGTCCTGGAACGTCTACGGCGGCAGCAACAATCACAACGCGGTGGTGACGGAGGCTCCTACCACGCCGGATAAATCCGGCCTGGACAGCTACATCCAACTGCATTGTACCGGCTCCGGCTGGGACGGCGTGGACAACGTGCCCGTATTGCAGACGGTGAACGGGACTACCTATGCTTACGTTCTCTACGATGGCTATGGAGCCAGCGGCGCGCTCGTAGCCAAGGTCAGGTGCGCGGAAAACGGCGGCAGCAGCATCGTCTGGACTACCGATCCCTACGGCACGGAGGGAACCTCTCTGAACGCCAAGAGCGGCTTCCAACTGTCTACCCCCTATCTGGACGACAAGGGTACCCCCGACGACGCGTCGGACGATACCCTCTATGTGGGTACCATCAGCCAGTATGACGACTACGAGGGCGGTGAGTGGCTTACCGGTACCGGCAGCAAGGTTATGGCTCTTACCGGCCTGGATCAGAACAAACCCACTGTGACGAATGTCCTGACCGGCATCAATGGCCAGATCAACACCCCCATCACCACCGACGGGACCTACCTGTACTTCGGCACCTGGCCCGGCGGCAGCAACGCGGGAACCTACTATCAGGTCAAGCTCTCCGACTACTCGGTGAAGACCTTCACCCCCGACAGCTACGGCTTCTACTGGGCCGGCGCGGTGAGCGACGGTACCAACGTCTACTTCGGCAGCGACAATGGCCTGCTGTACTGGCGGAGCATCGCGGATTTTGACACAACCGGCGGCGTGCTGGATCTGACCGATGTGGCCAGCGACGCGGGCAATGTGCGCTCCACCGTCATGATGGACGAAGACGGATTCCTGTACTTCACCACCCAGGGCGGCTACCTGTGGTGCTGCTCCTACAAGGACGGGCTGACGGTCGAGTGGCACATCAAACTGGGCGCCACCTCCACCTCCACCCCCACCAAGGTGGGCGACCGCATCTACGTGGGCTACTACTCCGGCTTCAATGCCGGCGGTGTCCAGTGCGTCACGGTTTCTATTGGTGAGGATGGTAGCAGCTATATCCCTTCTGTCGCTCCGGTGGCCTCCGGCTTCCCCGTTCAGAGCTCCATCGTGGTGATGGGCGACGGCACCGGCACCGACTACCTGTACTTCAACACCAACGCCCAGAAGGGTGCCGGCTACTGCTACAGCTATGACGGTGGCACGACTGGCAGCAAGGTTTGGGGCACAACGGGCGACACCTACGCCCTGGGCGGCATGGCCATTGACAACGGCTACGCTGTCTTCGGCAATGACTATAACCACCTGTACGTGGTGCACGACTGACTGGAGTGGGCGGAGCTCCGCCCACTCCATGAGGAAGAGAAACGAAGCGCCTGGCCGCCGATGTGCTCGGCGGCCAGGGGTATTTTTCGGCAAAGCCTGGAAGGCTTTGCCTGGGAGGTTCCATAGTTTGTGATGAAGAAAAAAATTCTTTCCTTGCTGTTGGCCGTGTCGCTCCTGTTATCGCTTTGCAGTCCTGCCGCCATGGCGGCAAGTTCTGTTACAATCGTCATTGATCTGACAAATTATGCAGGAGAGGTAAGCGGAAAGCTGATAGGAAAACCTATAGAGGCTCAGAAACGAAATGAAATTGTCATTTCCGGAACAGGCTATGTTCTTGCAACGACGATCAGTTTGGGAGAGGACATAACCTGTAGCTGGAACGTAGAGGGGCTGGACAGCGGATATCTCACATATGATGAAAACAGCCATCTAAGTGCTATCAAGCTAAGTCCAAGCGGAACGAAAAATGTTATTACTGTTGTTGACAGCAAGCTGGAGGTAACACGAACAAGTAGGAGTACTCTGATGGGCTCCAGAGGATGGAACGGCGCGACCGTTGTACTTACGCCTGTTTTTGAAAAGGGGGAGTACTCCGCCACCGTAAATGTGAAAGACGCAGGCAAGGGAACTGCGGGAGCGTTCTCCATAGGCGGTGAAACATACAGGCTAGCCGCTATGGGGGCGGATGGCTACGCGTTCGACTACTGGCTGGCGGGGGAAAGCAGTTCCCCCATCTATGAGAATCCGTATACCGTGACCCTGACGGAGAACACCAACTTTACCGCCTACTTCCGGGAGCGCCGTGTTCCCACAGTGAATGCAGAGACGAACGGAACGGCCGCATTTACTTATGAAAATTCTTCCGGCGGCGCGGATCAGTACACCCTGACGGCCACGCCGGATGAACTCTATGTATTTGACTACTGGAGCTGGGAGGGCGTTCCAACCGGCGCGGAAAACAGCGCGCCGGAGGAGCAGGCGCTTCCGGATGAGGATATGCCGGAGGATGGCGGCGAGGCGGAGCCCCCTGCCGAATCGCCGGAGCCCGCCCCCTCCGAGCCGGAGACAACTGCGCCGCCGGAGGAAGCTGCCGACGGGACGGAGACCCCGCCGGATGAGACCGGCGCACCCACGGAAGAGCCTGCGCCAGCCGAGCCCGCCCCGGACGGGGCGGAGGATGCCACCGGGGCGGAAGCGGCTGCACCCTCCCCGGCGGCTCTGCTGCGCCTGAACGCGGAGGAGACCCCCGATGTAGAGGAGACCCCCGGTGTGGAGGAGACCCCCGGTGTGGAGGAGACCCCCAACGTGGAGGAGACCCCCGGTGTGGAGGAGTCCCCCGCTCCCGTGGAGAATAATGGCCTCCAGACGATAAACCTGGAGGAACTGACCCGGGACTGGGACGAGACGGCCAATCCCATGACGGTGGCCCTGGCCGAGGGCATGGAGAACGTGACCTTTACCGCCCACTTCAAGCTGGCGGAGGTCACCCTGGGCGAGGGCGCGTATCTGAAGGGAAGCGGATCTTCGGGGATCACTGTCAATCCGTCCTTCGCAGAGAAGGAGGGGGACACGCTTCCGGCGGGCAGCCGGGCCCAGCTCTACCTCCCTCTCAGCGTACCATCCAAGATCCCGGACGGACAGCTCACCGTCACGCTCTACGGGGGCAGCTTGGCAGAGGGAGCGCCTCTCAGCAGCAACGTCATTACACAGGACTGGGAGGCCGGCAAAACCTATTGCATCTGGCTCCCCATCGACCCGCTGCCCTACACAGACAAGCTGACGGTGACGGCGTCGGTTCGAACCAACGCGGGCACCACGGAGACGGTGGAGAAGACCTACGAGATCTCGACAGAGGCCAACGAGGCCAACAGCGCGTTCACCTATGTGACCAGCCCCAACGTACCCGCCGGCACCGAAGGCTCCACCACAGAGGCGGGGCCCGACATCCGCGGGGTGTCCGGCTGGACCGATCCGGAGACCGGAGAGGCCGAACTGTACTTCTACGGTAAGGACGGCGTCTACACCTGGGCGGACAGCGGGGACCGGGATCTGATGAGCATCAGCGACGGCCTGCCCGCCGCGGAAGGAGACGCGGCTGGCGTCCTCGCCGTGGGGCCGGATGGACAAGGCGGCCTGCTGGCCGCTGTCAGCGAGGTGGGGAAGGAGATCGATAAGGTCACCTCGCCGGGCTATGTCTCCGCCCCCGAGGGCACGCAGGTTAGAGGCGGCCATTTCCTCTACCGCTACAACGGGACGTCCTGGAGCCAGGTGGAGGACTCCTGCTTCTCCGATTATCAGAAAAACTCTTCTGGCCCCGATTATAGCATACCCAGACTCTACAACGAAGCGTTGGTCATCCTCTCGGACGGCACCGTCTGGCAGTACCGGGGTCACTGGGACGGGATGCAGTGGATTGAGAATGATGTGGAGTTCAACTCCTTCTACCGGGTGAGCGACACGGAGATCTACGCCGGGGCGGCCGACGGCCTGTACCAATACAATGGTACAACCTGGAACAAGGTAGAAACCGCAAACATCTCCGGCTCGCTCGAGGTGGCCAGCGGCAACGCCGACGGCAAACTGCTCCTCATGGCAGGGAAAAATAATTATGACCCGTACCTGTGGGATGGCAGCTCCGCAACGAAGCTGTCGCTGGAAGGGCTGCACCTTAATAATGCAAATAGTGCCCAGAGCAGATTCTTCGGGCTGGACCAGGACGGGATCCCCTATGCGCTTGTCAACGGTTCGGGCGAAGGACGGAACTATCTCGCGGTCAACGGTTATGACGGCAGCTACGTCTACAAGTGGGATGGGAAGAAGTGGGTCTATCAGGTTATGGCCGACTTCAACGACCCCAATGAGGATCCCAACGACCTGAGCAAGAAAATCCGCCCCGACGGTGTGACCGCCTTGAGCGGCGTCATAGACGGCGTCAGCGCCATGTACGGCGAAGACGGCGCGGGCGCGATCTACCTCTCGGTGGATGACGCAACCATTACCTTTGACGCCCAGGGCGGCACGTTTAAAGATGACTCGCTGAAAACCATGACCGCCCCCATCCTCAGCGAGGTGGATACGTCCAAGGTGCCCAGTGTTGCCAGGAGCGGCTATAGCTTCGGCGGCTGGTACTATGATGCGGCCTGCACCGAGGGCAAGAAGTGGGACGCCAATACCGCCCGGATGCCGGGGAAAGACATCACGCTCTACGCCAAGTGGACGGAGCGCACCGGCCCCGTGGCCCCCGACGACCCGGAGATGCAGTATCACCGGGAATCCGCCCTGGACAACCTGGAAAAAGCATTTAACAAGTATAAGGAAAGCGACTACAGCGAAGCAAACTGGAAAAAACTGGTGTCCACATATGAGCAGGGCATTGCGGATATCAACGCCGCTCTGCCCGCCGAGGACTTCATCGAAAATAACATCATCGCGGCCCTGAACAAGGCGCTGGCCGCTATGCAGGCCATCCCTGCTGACCACGCCGGACGGATCAAGGTGGCGGTGTCTATGGACGCAAACACCTTGAGTCTGGGCTATCTGATTAAGCCGACCCTGGTCACTGTGGATGACCGTACCCCCGCCAGCGTGGTCATTACCGACCTGCTCAGAGAGAACGGCTACGACTGGGAGAACACCGGAAGCATTACCAACAGCTTCTACCTGGCCGGTGTGAAGCCTGTGGACCAGACCAAGGCCAAAATCCCACAGTACATCTTGGACCATGCCGGCTCCGTCAACATGGGTGACAGCAGCGATAAAACATTGAGCGAGTTTGATTACCACAACATGTCCGGCTGGATGTACAGCGTGGACAACGACTTCCCCGGCGTGGGCGCATCGAGCTGGCAGATGTCGGACGGCGAGGTCATGCGCTGGCAGTTCACCGTCTGGGGATATGGCGCAGACTTGAACGCAGACAATTCCGCCTGGGGCAGTTCCAGCATCGTGGATGTGGGCGACAAGGGCTCCCTTACCTGGGCCGTGGCCGAGCTGCGGAGCGAGTACGACGACGAGGTTCTGGAGGCCAACGAGGTCTATATGGACGCCATGGAGGTTCTGACGGACCCTGAGGCCAGCCAAAGTAAAATTAACAGCGCGAAAACCGCGCTGGCCAAGGAGGACTTTGACAAGCAGCCTGAAAAACCGGACGTTCCAACCGTGGATGTGAAGCCGGAGGCCAATGTGGATAAGGACGGCAACGCCAAGGTGGAGCTTACCGAAAAAGAGATCGAAACGATGATCGAGAATGCAGTGGAAGGCGAGGCGGAGATCATTGCCATCTCTCCCGAGATGGACAGTGAGGCCACCAGCCTGGAGGTCACATTCCCCAAGGGCGCCGTGGATGCTATTTTGGAAGAGACAAAGGCGAGTGTATCCATACAGAGCGATCTGGGTCGGGTGCTTCTGTCCCGAGATGTCCTGACCTCCATTTCCAAAACGACGGAGGGTGGCGCGGTCACCGTGACGGTGGCCGCCGGTAAAGCTGAGAACGCCGGTGGGCTGCTGAAGGGACAGAAGGATGTGACCGAGGAGGCCCTGAAGGACTGCTCTGTGACCGAGGTGACCATCCGCTCCGGCAAGGAGAAGGTAACCGCTTTCGGCGGCAAGTCCATCACCCTCTATCTGCCGGTGGAGAACAAGGCGTTTGAGGTGGGCAAGAGCTATGTCGTCTATCAGATCAGCGACGACGGTTCTGTGGAACAATTGGTGGGCAAGTGTGTCAAGACTGGCGGAAAGCGCTTTCTTGAGGTGACCACCACCCACTTGAGCACCTTCGTGGCGCTGCCTGTCGAGGTGGTGGATATGCCCTTTACGGATGTGAAGGAGGAGGACTGGTTCTACGGCGCGGTGGTGTATGCCTACCAGAACAGTATCCTGACCGGAACGGGTGAAACCACCTTCTCTCCCAACGGCCCCATGACCCGCTCGATGCTGGTTACGGCGCTGTGGCGGCTGGAGGGCGAGCCTGAGGCGTCTGGCGCATCCGGCTTCCCGGATGTGAAGCCGGATGCGTGGTACGCCGAGGCTGTGGATTGGGCCAGCCAGACTGGTATCGTCAGCGGCACAGGTGCGGGCTTTGACCCGGAGGGCAGCGTGACCCGTGAGCAGATTGCCTCCATCCTGTACCGCTATGCAAAGCTCAAAGGCTGGGATGTGAGCAAAACGGCCAGTCTACAAGATTTTGCCGACGGTGCGGATACCTCCGCTTGGGCAACCCGGGCTATGGAGTGGGCCTATGCGGAGAAGCTGATTACCGGAAAGGATGGAAATCGTCTGGACCCGCAGGGCCAGGCCACCCGCGCTGAGGTTGCCGCCATTCTGATGCGGCTTCTGGAGAGCAAGGCGGAGAAGGCCTGAGACTCTGGAAGAACCATAAAGGCCCCGTTTGGCTCCGGTCTGCAAAACCAGGCCGGGCTGTATGGGGGCTCCCCCGGTAAGGATAGAGGGAGCCCCTCCTTACTCGAGCAGGAGCCCGGCAGACCGAATTCGACCTGCCGGGCGGCCCTGCCCACAATCAAACAGAAAACACAGTTGGGTGAAACTCCGGGAAACCGGTACGGGCCTGCCCCCGCCGTCCAGTCGGCAAGACCTGATTGTGGAAAAATGGGTGGGATGTACCGATACAAGGCACGTTCACCCAATGGGAGAGCGTGCCTTTACTTGTTGAGGTGAGCGGTATAATGCTCAAAGAGCAAAAGCTGACGGAAAAAGAGCTGCTGGGATACCGCCAGTGGCTCTCAGAGCTGGACGAGGAAAGCCGGGGAGAGCAGGGAACTTCCAGACAGGCGATGGATCCGGACCTGTGGAGAATTTTTGACCCCAAAGGGAATATTGGCCGGCAGATTTATGAGAGCTATACGGATGAGGCGCTTTTGGAGGCTGTGGTGGTGACAATGGACCATCCGGGGCATAAGCCTCGGACATATCAGCTCAGCCCCATTCGCCAGGTTTATTTGAAGCAGCGGTTTGGAAACATCAATAAAGCCTGCTGGGCGGCCAGAGGATTTCGGAAGAGGCTGGAAGAGCAAAAGCGGTGGCCGCCAGACTGGCCGGAGCGGGTATCCGCTGACGGATTCAGGGCGTATTGTGAACGGATTGGTTCTCCCCTGACGGAGCGGGAGGCAGAACTGGCGGAACATATGTGCAGATCTGTCAGAGAGAGCTGGCGCCCACCGGAGGAAGAAGAAATCCCGCCGGAGCTCAAGATGCTGTTTCAAAAAAAGCGATGCAGCAATAAAAAGGCCATGGAGCTGATGGGCATACCCGTCCTTAGCAAGCTGGCCATGAAGCATTTGTGGAGCTATTGGCTCAGTGCCTGGGGGAAACCTGCAGGGCCTTCCGAAGAAAAAGCAGAAGGAGACTCGTCATATGAAGAAATGGAAACAGCGCGGATTCGCATTTGTGCTTGCCCTGTCCCTGACCACGGGTATGTTGACGGGAGCACAGGCGGCCGTATCCAAAGAGACCTTGAACGATGCGGTGCAGGATACCGCAGAATATATGTACCGCACCGTACAGGATCCGCAGGTAGGGTCTATCGGCGGTGAATGGGCTGTGCTGGGGCTGGCCCGGAGCGGGTACGATGTACCGGACAGCTATTATCAGGACTACTATGCCACTGTGGAGACATATGTGAAGGCCTGCGACGGCAAGCTGCACGATAAGAAATATACGGAGTATTCCCGGGTGATTGTCGCCCTCAGCTCGATTGGGAAGGACGCCAGAAATGTGGGGGGATATGACCTGACTAAACCGCTGGGCGACTATGACAAGACCATCTGGCAGGGCCTTAACGGCCCCATCTGGGCGTTGATTGCGCTCGACTCCAGAGATTACCCCATGCCGGAAAACCCAGAGGCAGAGACACAGGCGACCCGGCAGATGTACATAGACCGCATATTGGAGTGCCAGCTGCCTGACGGAGGGTGGAGCCTTTTCGGAGGAACCTCTGCGGCATCCTCCGGAGACGGCGTATCCGACCCGGACATCACAGGGATGGCGCTGCAGGCGCTGGCCAAGTATCAGGATCAGCCAGCAGTGGCAAAGGCGACGGAGGAAGCGCTGGCGTGCATGTCCAAGAAGCAGAACAGCGAAGGCGGTTTTTCCTCTTGGGGGACTAAGAATTCCGAGAGCTGTGTCCAGATTATCGTAGCTTTGTGCGAGCTGGGAATTCCGCTGGACGACCCCCGTTTTGTCAAAAACGGAAACACGCTCCTGGACAATCTGATGACCTTTTATCTGCCCGGAAACGGGTTCCTGCACACGGCAGACGGCTCCGGCTCCAATCAGATGGCATCGGAGCAGGCGTTCTATGGCCTTATTGCCGCCCAGCGGCTTCAGGACGGCAGAAACAGCCTCTACCGGATGAGCGATGCCCGAACCATCCCAGACGGACCGGCGACAGGTCCTGCCAAAGGAGCGGGATTGGAGGGGAAAGATCCGGCAGTCCATTCCAGCCCTATCACTCAGATGGGCAAAACATTCGATGACATTACCGGGGTCAATGCCCATAAAAATCAGCCTGCCATTGAGGCGCTGGCCGCCCGCGGCATTATTGACGGCAAGTCCGATGGAAGCTTTGACCCGGAGGGAAGCATGACGCGTGCCGAATTTGCTGCAATCGTGGTGCGGGCACTCGGGCTCACACCGGAGGGGAAGAACAGCTTTTCTGACGTTGCCGCAGAGGCCTGGTATGCGCCCTATGTGGGGACAGCCTATTCCTGCGGCATTATTACCGGAGTTGGAGACGGCCGGTTCAACCCCAGCGGCACGATCACCCGCCAGGAGGCCGCGGTAATGGTTTCCCGTGCAGCCAAGCTGTGCGGACTGGAGACAGAAATGGACAATGCAGCAACCCGAAATATGCTGGCGCAGTTCCCTGATTATATGGGTACCGCCGAATGGGCCCGCGCTCCACTGGCATTCTGCTATCAGGAGAAAATTTTGGACCAGGCTGAGCTGAACATCAGGCCCCTGGAGGCTGTAACCCGGGCTGAAGTGGCCCAGATGCTGTTCAACCTTTTAAGCAGTGCCAATCTGCTGTAAATTTATTGTATAGGAGTGAAAAGAACCATGCTGAATCAGGGCTGGTTCAGGAACCAGAATAATGTGGTGTGCTGTCGGAAAGAAGAGGTTCTGCCCAAACTTGCACGGGAGCTGGCAATTCCGGATTTGTCCCAACGAGTGGAGGAATTCCAGAAGACACCCACAGCGGAAGGTGTGAACATAAGTGGGCGCAAACGGACTACACTGAAGCTCCTGATTCCGAATCTGACGTTCTCTGAACCTATTGATATGGGCGAAAACGTGTGGATCTATATGGGAGAACTGTGTCCGGCTTACTGCCTGTATATGCCGCAGGAGGACGGTGAAGAAAAGAAATGAAGCTGACGAAGGGGAAGGTAATCGGGGCGCTGGCTATCCTGGTGATCCTGGCGGCGGCCTTTTGGTATGGTGGCAATGCACCGGGACTCCAGGGATGGACAGTAGGCGTCCGCGAGAGCAGCCCGGTGCTGGAGAGCATACAGCCCAGCCAAACACCAGAGGAAACAGGGAAAGATGGCAATAGCCCAGAGCCGACGGAGACGGCAGGGGCTTTGGAAACCCCTGCGTCTCCGGGAACCCCGAAGCCCTCGGAAACTCCTGCACCCACGGAGTCTGCGGCTCCAGAGACACCAACGCCTTCGCCGGAGGGGCTGGCATCCCGGCCCGGCGGGCTGGAAGGCGGAATGACGGCGGAGGAAAAAATTGCGGCGGCAGAAGCCATTGCGGGCGGCTCCTCCGCCGGTGTGGAAAAGGGAGACAAGGAATACTCAGAGGCCAACGGCATGGAGATCAATCCGGAGACCGGAAAGGACAAGTATCTTACGGATCCGGTGCCGGAAGGAAAGCCCCTGCCGGTGGAGCCGCAGGATGTGGAGTTCTCCGATGTGACCCATACCTGTACGCTCTCTGTCCGCTGCAATACTATTTTGGACAACATCGACTGGCTGGACCCGGAAAAAGTGGAGCTGGTGCCGGAAGACGGAGTCATATTCCCTGCGACGACCGTTACGTTCTACGAGGGTGAAAGTGTGTTCAATGTGCTCCAACGTGAGATGCGGAAGGCCGGCATCCACATGGAGTTTGAGGATACACCGATGTACAACTCCGCCTATATTGAGGGGATTAACAACCTCTATGAGTTTGACTGCGGCGAGTTGTCCGGCTGGATGTATAAGGTGAACGGCTGGTTCCCCAATTATGGCTGTTCCCGCTATCAGCTTAAAGAGGGCGATACGATAGAGTGGGTCTACACCTGTGACCTGGGTGTGGATGTGGGCGGCTTCTATTCCACCGGCGGTTGAGTACAGACGGAAGCGAGCTTGACTTTATGCCATATGTGGTGGAAACAGGAAAGGCGAAGGTTTCTGTAAAAGAGTATACCGAACGCTGTGTAGATGTAGAGCGGTTTCTGGGATTTTGCAGGGAGTGCAGCAGCTATAACACGCGGTGGTCCTGCCCGCCCTTTTCCTTTCAGCCGCTGCAGCTCTGACATCAATTTAACCATCTGACGCTGTTTGCGCGTATACTGCACCCATCCCCGGATGAAACGCTTCCGGTGCTGATACGGGGAATGCGGGAAGAGAAGGCGGGGATGATGGCGGAGCTGTTGAACAGGGGAAAAGTCTCCCCATACGTCGGCACATTCCGCAGGCGGATGCAGCTTGTGTGAGACAACTGCATCAGGACATGCGGGAGCCCCTGGCCGGAGGAGACGCGCTATTCCTTCAACGTCCTTGGGGGAGACAGCGGGAAAACCATGGAGCTGTATTTTGGACGCCCCATAGTTTGGAGTCATAACGGCGAAGTGCCGGAGTACCTGACTCTCATGGGCGGACTTCTGCTGAACTGACACGCTATTTTC
>ENA-ORUM01000608-ORUM01000608.1-human-gut-metagenome-genome-assembly--contig:-NODE-608-length-40752-cov-3.652087_pt1 | contig 40752 bp, 42 predicted proteins | sample MGYA00242083_ERZ509217 | MGnify/ENA primary metagenome ERZ509217 (study PRJEB26280, sample SAMEA2338831) | human gut metagenome | biome: human gut; feature: human-associated habitat; material: faeces...
GCCAGACTATAATTTGTATCAACCTGTAAACTAAAATAATTTTGGATAAGAGGGCTCCAATTGGTAGATAATCTTAAATAAGGAATGAACGGTAGTGTCGTAATAAGCAAAAGAAAAATGTTATAGATTACAGATAAAAAAAGAATGTATGCAATTTGCCCTAAAAACCAACGGCTTCTTTTAGAACGGATTAAGTAATTTCCTATTCCTGCTTCCAGAAATGGAGCATCAGAAATGAGAAGTATAAATCCAATCATAATAAATTGTAAGGGATAGTAGCCATTTACAATGAGAATGTATGGCTCCAAAACGGTTAGATTTGTTTTATGTATTGATAAATATTGTATTGGACCATCCAAGGTTCGTGGACAAAATACAAGTTGCAAAATATAGCAACTTAATATAATAAGGATTAAATAAAGTTTAGGTGATCCTAATATACGTTGTATGTTGTATCGTGTGAAACAAAAAACTTCATGCCTAATATTTGCGTTAGCCATTACGAAGTTTCCTCCTTATGCAGTACCGATATATCAGTTGACATATTGCTAAAAAGCAAAAGGCATATAAAAAGGTTCCGAGCATTCCTAACTCATATATGTTAGTGCCGCTTAAACGGTAATGACTTGGTTTAATCCAGAAATATCCTGTTAGATCTCCAAAAACATCAAGGAAACGTATTACTACAAATGGTGCCAAAAATATGATATAACGATTTTTAGTAAATGTGGATGCAATTAAACTGATCCAAGGAGAAAGCGTAGCAATGACTGAAAAGACAAGAATATGACACATATAATGTAACCAATAGTGATTATTTTCAACTAAGTGTTTTAAAAGTAAAAGATTTGTCCCTTCATAACTAAATCTTCCATCTCCAATCGGGTGGCCTGTAAGTATCATTGTGAGCGTATATATAAATGTGGAAGAAAGTACAATTAGAATGGAAGACAAAAGAGAAGATATAAGCTTTCCATTTATAAAAGATTTTAAATTAGAACGTATCAGTTGGTAATAATGAGTACAAATAGTTTCTTCAGAGGCAAACCACGCAGTCGGCATGGTAGTTAAAAATGGCAGTGAAGTCAATCCAATACGCCCCATTCCTGTTTCTAACATACTAGATATTTCGTTCTCAGGATAAAAATCACGAATACCTAATAAAATAACAAAATAAAGAGCTATGACGCTAAGTAGGAAAAATGGGCTTGCAATTAGCTTTCTACACTCTACTTTATACATAAAAACCCCCGTAGCTTATGATATGTGGAATTACTCCCCCCGGCTTGGAAGCCTGGGGGGAGTAATAGATTATTGGAGAGAGGAAGCGGCGATCTGGCAAATAGAGACGCACCGTAAGTCCTAACTTCACACTTTGAGCGAAGCAAATGATATGAGCGGAATAAATTTAGTGTGTCTTGAGGTGTTTTCTAGCGAAAGGCCCTTTATAGAGACTATTCAAGTCTTCGATTTAGACGGTGGTTATGATTAAGGAATCCAAGTCCCTTTTATTTGGATGTCCTTATTGGACCCCGCCTCTGGGGAACACTCAGCCCGAAGGTAATACACTTCACCGGTATCTCCAAAGCCACTCAGATAATCCAGATTGCGATATGTTACCTCACCACTAATGCGTTGCTCAATGGTTGCCCGACGGCCGGTATAATAATCAACACCATAGGAAACAACATCTGAATCGGTCTCATTCCTAAACTTTGTTACTTCTACAGAGGCATCTCCTCTGGCGCCTTTGATACAAGGATTACTGACATCATACGTGTTTCCTGTGAAAAAGAAGTCCACATAGGTAAAATCTTCATAAATACCTTCCGCTGCGGAGGCAGTAGGAATCAGTATTGCTCCAAGAGCTAAACAGCAGACTAATAGCTTTGAGATATGTTTCTTCATTGGTTACCTCGCCTTTCTTATAACATATTTTTCCTGTACTCTTTTGCTTGGTTTACTCAGTTTTATTTTTCCTGCTATTTTGGGAGAGCTTAATGCTTGCACAGATAGCAAGTAAGGCAAAATAAAGTGCTGGAGTTACCAAAAGCCATGTGTACGTTCCCAATTTGGCTAATAATCGTTCATCTGGAACAGCTTCATATTGGATACCAAATGAAAAGCCTGCTCCAGCAATCGAAAAGTGCAGGATCATCAAGAGAGTCGAATTTACAATTGCTGCGAGCATTGGAAAGGCCGATTCAGATTCAATTAGAGAGCGGCGCCTCTTTAGGAGGAAGGAAACATTACAGACCATGATAAAAAATGTAAAGGCCAACAAATAATCATGGAATTGTAACGGGAAATTTTTTTGTGTAGTTACAGGAAAGAGTGGTGATCCTCTTTTCGCAAAAAAATTATCCAACTGGCTTGCTATTTCTGCGTCACTTGCATCAGGGTCAAACTCATAGTATGAGCGGAACTCACCATCCATCGTTTCAACTAACAATGGTACAGTAGTTACCTGATACTTCTCCAAGATCAAATCATATCTCGGATTATCCTTCCAGTATTCTGTATCAAAATAGTACACGACCCAGCCGCTTTCATCCAGATATTTTTCCAAGTAAGAAGCGAATTCTACACAACTAACACATGTTGGACGGCCAAAGTAGATGTAATATCGCCCGTGTAAATTGTTGAAGAAATACTGGCTGGAAATACCTATAATACGTCCACTGGTTTGCGCACTTGACGTACTCTCATTGTCTGTTCCAGTTGTTGCGTATCCTGTAATGGTAACTGCAAACAAAGAAAGAATCAGACATGTAATGGCCAAAAAACGCTTTATATTTTGCTTCATATTTTACGGATCAGTCGTGCGGGTTGCACTTATTGATCGCAAATTGGAAGAGACCCGTATTGGGGCGGATAGGTTCAAGATCCCAATCCCCGACTGCTTCACACAGTCCGGCCCGATGGGCAATCTCACCATAGAAATGGCAAAGGAACTGCTGGCTCAGGCTTCCCTCATTTGTCCAGTATCTGCTGCTGTCACAGGCATCCTTGACCAACGCCCATGCCGCAAGTGCCTCTTCCTTATCATTTGTATTTTTCATTACAGATGTAGGAACCAGTTTGAGAGAGATCAGGTCGTCATAATAGTCATCATCATCTCTGGTCCACCAATAGTAATTGCTAAAATAGTAGCTCAGGGCCGGGGCTCGGGCAACGATTGCCTCGATTTTTGCATAGAATTCCTGAATCTCAGCTTCGGTGACTGTGACTGGCACGTATGCATAGGTGCTGGCCATTCCATTTGCTTTATCGGCAGCCAGGATATTGATTACGTCATCACGAGTAAAGGCTTCATTAAACATTTCCATCGTAAGTACATGGGCATCCTCATTTGTGAGCTGAGGCTGCTCCAAGATTGCTGCACTCTCAACTTCTGGGATGCTAGTGGCGGATACAGGAAGGAGGGCCAGACTAAAAACAGTTGCCGTAGAAAGCAATACAGAAATCAGTTTCTTCATAATTGGGGTTCTTCCTTTCTATTTGATTGTTTTGTTTGCTTTAGAAATTTTCCAAATAATTATTAGATCTGCATTGGAATCACCCTCCCATAACGCCGTAGAATCAGATTAGGTGAATGATTATTGCGACGTTACTTTGAAATGGACATTTACCCTTTGCCCTTTCACTCTATAAAACGCTTCTAATAGAGAGATGCAACGGGATTTTTTTGTGTTTCTCAAAAATTTAAGAATATCTTTTAATATCTGGAAATGTTTAATGCGTCGTTGATTTCATTAGCTTTAGAATAGATTGCGTTATTACCATAACGTCCGAGATGGATGCCCAATGTAAGTCTGGTATTGGTCGAGCCTATGTAGGAGTACACAATTCCACCGCTGTCTCCGCCTTCGGAATCATAAGTGGCTTCGGTTAAGTTAGTTAAAAATACTCCTGTATCTGTGTCAGCAGATACATCAGTGGCTACAACTCGGCCAGAAGTATGCCCACTTGTAAATCCAATTTTATTAATTGTAGTGCCGACACCAGGTTCACTGATAGTGGTGGATAATGTATTACCTGTACCATATAAGGTGTTTGTTGCGTCATGCGAATTGATCATTTTACAAAAAACAGCATCGCAACTGCCGCCAAGATTTCGAATTGTAGCTTTTGCAAAACGATCTCCATTCCAAATTAGTTCTTCTCCCATCTTAACGGCATGAGCAGCTGTAACAATGCCAATAGTTGAGCCAAATTTTGCACGATATCCTAGAGTGAGAGCCCCTTGATCTGATGCATTTCTTGCGGGTTGTCCAGGAGACCATGATGACTGGGTTTCAATTGCTCCAAAGCCCTGTGCAAATACGATTGCATCTGAATCACATACATTTTCTTTGAATTCCTTTATTTTTTCTTCATTAAACTCTTCAAGATAAACAATGACTCTGTTTTCAGAGTCGTAGAGGCCAAACTTTTTGAAGTTGTTTGCAATTTCACTCCCTTGATTATTAATCTTGTAGTTGTTTAGTAAATCCATAATATTATTGAGGTCAGTATAGGAATATTCGCATGGTTCGAGCACATAGTCAGCTGTTGTACTGTCTAAAACATTATCTGCGGGAGAAAAATTTGAAATATCCTCAATAGTAGAATCAATATCGGAAGAATCTTCAATTTTACTCTCAACAACATAGATTACCAATTTGCCACTATCATTTATGTAGGCACCTCCGTATGCATCAGGGTAACTAAGCTGCGACGGAGTGGAAGAATTCTTACCATTTGCAGAATTAAAGGCGGACATCAGAGATTCATATAACTGATTAGCAGATTCTTGTACACTTACATCAGTATAGGATTCACTATTCTCCAAAGGGGTGTCAGCTTGAGAGGGCTGAGCAGAAACACAAATACTGAGTATCACAGAAAATATAATGATTAGTGGTATAATAAATCTTTTTTTCATATTAGCTTCCCTCACATAATAAATTCGCAACTTAAAACGTAATTCGTAAGCGTCAAGTAAAGTGACGGGTAGACAGACATGAGAGAATAGTGGTGGAACGTTTTGAGACGTTCCGGCACTATTAACTATTAGGCGGTGTATCCGGATGACGAGCAATGAACTGAAGCACCAGGCAAAGGTTCAGAAATGGGGATTGGCAATACAGGACTGCCGGAGCAGCGGGCTGTCAGTGCGGGAGTGGTGCCGCCAGCGGGGCATCACGCCAACAACATATTACCGATGGGAAAGAGAGGTTCTGTCCGGTATAGGTAGGAAAGACGCCGAGGGACGTTCTGGGGGCACATTTGTAGAACTGCCAGCACCGCAACCATTGCGAAATAATTCGGAACGTACCGCTACACTCAACATCGGGAGTAGCAGCATTGATCTGTATCAGGAAATGGGGCCGGAATTGCTGCGGACTCTGGTGGAGCTGCTGAGACAATGCTGAACGATTTTACCGGAGCAGACAAGGTCTACATCGCCTGTGGATATACAGATCTGCGCAAAGGGATCGATGGTTTGGCCACGATGGTACAGCAGCAGTTTGAACTGGACCCATTCACCAACACACTGTTTCTGTTCTGCGGGCGAAAGCGGGACCGAATAAAAGGGCTGTACTGGGAACGGGATGGCTTCATCCTCCTCTACAAGAGGCTGGAGCAGGGAGCGTACCAGTGGCCGAGGTCCGAAGTTGAGGTGAAGATGCTGACGCCGCAGCAGTACCGCTGGCTGATGGAAGGGCTGAAGATCGAACAGCCCAAAGCGCACAAAGCAGTGACTGGCCTGAGTATGGTATAGCATTGAAAATTGGATGCTATTTTCTCGCAAACCATTGAAAGAACTGGTATTTCAAGGGTTTTTATGTTATAATAAAGATATGAAAAACGAAGTGAACATTACCACAAGCAGCACAGAAATGATGACCATTTCCCGTGCGGAATATGAGTCTCTAAAGGCGGAACGAGACGAACTGAACCAGAAGCTGGACTGGCTGATGGAACAGGTGCGTCTTGCCAAAAAGAAGGTCTATGGGACATCCTCCGAGCAGACGAAGGAGGAGTTGGTTGGCCAGCTGAGTTTCATGTTTGATGAGACGGAAGCATGGCTGTCTACCAGGAGGACTGCCACGAGGGAAACCAGGGTTGCCGCTCATACCCGGCAGAAGCGATCCTCCCGTGTGGAGGAGGTTCTGCCTGAGAACATCCCTGTTGAGGTGGTGGAGCACCGCGTCCCGGAGTCTGAACGTAACTGTCCTGAATGCGGTACGCTCATGACAGAGATTGGGACCGAGGTGCGCCGTACTCTGGTAATGGTCCCTGCCCAGGTGAAGATCCGGGAAGATGTTTATTTTACATACGCCTGCCAGAACTGCAAGCAGACAGGGACGGAAACACCTATCCTGAAAGCCCCCAAAGAGCCTCCCCTGATTTCGGGCAGCTATGCCTCCCCGGAGGCTGTGGCCCATATCATGGTGCAGAAGTTTGTGATGTACGCTCCGCTGTACCGGCAGGAACAGGAATGGAATCGTGCTGGGGTGATGCTCTCCCGGCAGACGATGAGCAACTGGGTGCTGCGGGTGGCGGAGGACTGGCTGCGGCCCATCTATGACCACTTGCACCGGCAGTTGCTTCAGCGCGAGGTTCTCCATGCGGATGAAACAACCTTGCAGGTGCTGAAGTTGGAAGGGCAGACAGCCAGGAGCAAGTGCTATATGTGGCTGTACCGGACTGGCGGAGACGCCGAGCATCCCATAGTTCTGTATGAGTACCAGCAGAACCGGAAGGCGGAGAATGCCGAAGCATTCCTCAAGGGCTTTACGGGCTGGCTCCATGCGGATGGGTATTCCGGCTACCACCGATTGCCGGAGAACATCCGGGTGGTTGGCTGCTGGGCGCATCTGCGGCGAAAGTTTGACGAGGCGGTGAACGCCTTGCCAAAAGAGCAGCAGGTTGGCTGCACGGCGTTGGAGGGACTGCAATACTGTAATATTCTTTTCGCCATTGAAAAGGAACTAGCGGATCTGCCGCCGGAAGAACGTTATATCCAGCGTCTGGCTCGGTCCAAGCCGGTGATGGACGCTTTGTTGGCATGGGCGGAAACGAAGACCGCCCCGCCCAAGTCCTCTTTGGGAAAGGCGCTGTACTATCTGCGGGAGCAGTGGCCATATCTGAAACGCTTTTTAGAGGACGGGCGTCTGGAAATAAGCAACAACCGGGCGGAGCGGAGCATTAAACCCTTTGTGATGGGGCGGAAGAACTGGCTGTTCGCCAATACGGAGGGCGGTGCTCAGAGCAGCGCCATTGTTTACAGTCTGATTGAAACGGCCAGGGAGAATAACCTTGATCCATACCGATATTTGGTTCATGTGTTTTCCAAGGCACCCGGACTGGCAGTTACCGACAAGAACTGGGCCGCAAAGCTGCTCCCGGAAAATATTCCCCCAGAATGTTGTATTACAAAGAAATAGAATATATCTTGTGAAAGCGGGATTGCCATTGGTAAGCCCGCTTTTGCTTTTTCCAATAGGGATTATTGGCACCGCGGTGTGGAAAAACAAGGAAGTTTTGTCCTGTTTTATCCCATGTCGTCTATCTGTCTGATCTTGTCATATTATGGAACTATCTTATGAAAGGTGGTTCTTTTATGGCAAACACAGAAATTTTCCTGCGCAATATTTTTGGTACAACTCGTCCGAATATTCGTCCACTCGTTCTTGCTCTAAACATTACCAATGACCTCTTATTTGAACAGCATATCTCCATGTCCGATATTAAAGCAACGAAACATATTTACCCCGATGTTGCCAGACTGCTTCATAAAAAGCCTGAAACTGTGTACAAGAGCGTGATACGCTTGGCGCATCGCTGCTGGGATGCACTTGTGGAACAAGATTTGGTTCTTTCTTATCTGGGACGCTCTATGAAGCAGGAACCAGATCCCAGCGTTTTTATTACCTATCTAGCTGTCTACATTCAATCCGATATCCCGTTTTTTGAATTCATTGAGCGTGACCCTGGTTTTCTTTTCCGAGACTCGCCTGACATATTCGGAATGTCTGATATTCCGCCTGAATCGACTACAAAGTTGCTGCTGCGCAACAAACCGCTCCTGGTTTCTCAAGCAATGGCTTTTACATCCCCGGCCGGATTGACCACATTTCCTGTCTGTCCCGCGTGTATGGCCACTTTGGAACGTGAAGGCCAGAACTTTTGTGACCATTGCGGACAACGCCTGGATTGGCGTTGGTACAAGCACGCCCAGATCATCTACCCCGGGCAAAAATCAGCACTCAATATTCTTGACAAGGATGATGTTCTAATCTCCACTTAAAAGGGATTGAAATATTTAATAAAGTCTTTAGAAACCATATAAGGAGATGATACGATGGTTGCCTCCTCAGCCATTTGTGATCTATTATACCAGCTTGGAATATCCGCTAATTACAAAGGATTTCTCCATACCGCTTATGCAGTATCTTTGTGCGTGGAACAGCAAGACAGGCTTTTGTTGGTGACAAAGTGGCTGTATCCCGATGTCGCCAGGAAGTATGGGACGAACTGGAAGGCGGTGGAACGAAATATTCGAACTGTATCTACTATTGCCTGGAAGCACAATCTCCCCTTGTTGGAATCTCTTTCCCATAGACACCTTGACAGGCGCTTGCGTTCCGCTGAATTTCTTGCTGTACTTTTCCATGCAGTCTGCTCTGACGAATTTGAGCGCCCTGCTTAAATTGTAGTCTCAAAATTTTTATTGCTTCCAGAAGCAAAGAATGAGAGCAGACAAAGTATTGGCTGCTCTCGTTCTTTTTATCTCATATTATATTTGACGCTTACGGGGAGAACATCGTCAGCTATCCCCACCCATTCTATAAAATCAGATCATTCTTCCCCATACACGGCGTTAAGCCCCATAGGTTCACATTGTGTAGCTATGGGGCTTAAGACTTCGGATGTCCTTTTGTTTTATATTTTACCGCCCGGAACGTTTGTGCGGCCCTGGATGGACCAGATTTTCCACAGGTTCGCCGACGGCCTCCACCGGGAACATATACGGGCGACAGCCTCCGCTGTCCGCCCGTATGGCTGACAAACCGTCGTTTCCGGTCGCATTTGCACAAACGCCTCCGTCAGATTTTGAAGCCCCGATCCCTTTACTCAGCCCCGAAGGAGCGAATCAGACGCAACAGTTCCAACATGGTTTCGTCGTCCCCTACCTCGGAAAGATCTGCCTCGCCCGCCCGGGCCCGGTCGAACAACAATGTGCCGTACTGGGCAATCATCTCTTCCGCCTCCGGATTGTTTCCTTCCACCGCCTGCCAGCACAGCACTTTCAGCAGGGTGACTAGGTCCTCGTTACTCTGGCTCCTCTGGAACTCCTCCTGTGTTTCGTCTAAAGAAACCTGACTGAAATCGCCCAGAGAGTAGGGCTTTTCTTCCTGGCTGAGTCTGACTCCGACACCGGCCGCAACCATACACAGGACGACCATCACCAGAGACAAGACACGCGCGGCGGTTCGATTCACAGGCTGAGACATAGGGACATCCTTTCCGGCAGAAAGCCTTACTCCTCCCAGTTCACAATCTTCTTCTGAATTAGGGTAATCAGGCCGTACATGATCAGGCCAATCACCGTGACATAGAAGATACAGGCAAAAGACTGCGTGGTCTGGAGATACTGAGAATACTTGATGATCTGAGAGCCCAGGCCGGTGTTGCCGGCATTGTACTCCACGCTGATACAGGTGGTGGTGGCGAAGATGGCCGCCAGCCGCAGACCGGTGATGATGTCGGTCGCGGCGGAGGGCAGGATCATCATGCGGTAACTCTGAAACCGGCTGGCGCCCACCGACTGCATCAGCTCCCGGCGCAAGGTCGGCACATTGTTAAATCCGGTGCAGGCATTCATATTGATGACTGCAAATGACTGAATCACCACGGTGGTAATCCGCATATTCATGCCGTAACCCATCATGAGCATCAGCAGGGGGATCAGCGAAACCAGAGGGGTGGTCACCAGAAAGGTGATATAGGGCGACATGGCCGCATTCAGCAGGGGGAAGCTGGTAATGAGCGTTGCCAGCAGCAGGCCAACCGGAATTGCAATCAGAAAACCCGTCAGCACACACTGCAGCGTGACCAGCAGATGGGGCCAATACTCCCCGAAATCTACGATCATCGAGCGGAAAATTTCCGAGGGCATGGGCAGAAACCAGGCCGGTATCTCATTGACGCGGCAGGCGATCTCCCAAATCGCAAATATCAGCAGAAACGTGACGACCGGAGCCACAATACTGGTTACTTTCTTTTTAACATTCATGGTACTCCACCTCACTTGATCTTGCTCAGGTCGATTTCGCCGATGTAGCTCTCCAGTAGCTGACGATACTCGATAAACTTTTTCTGCGTAATCATGGACAGATTCCGGGGTCTCGGCAGGTCCAGTGTGACGGTCTCCACCAGCCGACCGGGGTTCGTCCCCATCACATAGACCCTGGAGGACAGCAGAACTGCTTCTTCAATGTTGTGGGTAATGAATATAATGGTCTTCCCCGTCTTCTCCCAGATCTCCAGTAGTTCCATGTTCATCTGCTCGCGGGTCATCTCGTCCAAAGCGCCGAAGGGTTCATCCATCAGAAGGATCTCAGGGTCATGAACCATCGCGCGAATCACGCCCGCCCGCTGGAGCATGCCGCCAGAGATCTCGTTGGGATGGGCGCCCGCATATTCCTTCAGCCCCACCATCTCCAGCAGCTCATCCACCCGGCTGTCCCATTCAGGCCCTTTTAGACCAAAGACTCTCAAGGGGAGCGCCACGTTCTGCCGCACGGTATACCAGGGAAGTATATTCGGCTGCTGGAAAATAAACCCCAGCTTGCGCAGCACGGAAGAGGGCATTTTCTTTCCCTTGTGGTTGACCTTGACTCCGTCGATCAGAATATCGCCCTCTGTGGTATCAATGATACCGTCCAGCATCCGGATCAGAGTGGATTTGCCGCAACCGGAGGGGCCCAGGATTGAGATGAACTCGCCAGCCTGGATTTCCATGGAGTAGTCCTTGACAGCCGTAATGGTCTGACTTCTGGTCTCAAAGACCTTCGTCACATGGTCAAATTTAATTTTCGCTTCTTGCATGGCAGTTCACCTCCTTACTTCTTCCAGAGCACAATGCGCTTTTCAATCATTTCCACGATGGTATACAGCGTAATACCAATCAGGGCAATCAAAACGATGCAGCCGTAGCTCTCCTCAAAATTGCTGTACTTGGTAAACTTAATGATTCGGTCGCCCAAGCCCTGGCCGCGGCTGACAAAGTCCGCACTGACCGCGCCGATGGTGGAGAAAATGCACCCCAGCTTAATGCCGGTAAATACCTGGGGCAACGCGTTCATGAAGATGATGCTCGCAAAGGTCTGCAGCTTGGAGGCCCCCACCGACCGGGCTAGCTCCAGCTTCTCGCGCTCCACATGGGTAAACCCGTTGAGGGTGTTCAGGCAGATAATGGGGGTGGCCTGAATAATCACAATGATTACGCGCAGGTTGGGATCGATGCCCAGCCACAGGGTCATCAGAGGAATTAGAGTAATCATGGGGGTGATGACCAGCCAGATGACCACCGGCTGCATCGCCTTGACCAGAATGTCAAACTGAGAAAACAGAGCGGCCAGCAGGATACCCGCCGGGATTGCAATGCAGAACCCAACGCAAATGATTTTCAGGGTAAACAGAAAGTCGGGCAAAATGATATAGAAGCTACTGATGGTCGCCTGAATAATATGGGTGGGCGTAGGCATGACATAGGCCGCCACATCGAAAACCCGCAGAAAGATTTCCAGGCCGATGTAAATCACAGCCAGCACCACCAAGGGGGCAATGATCCGTTTGGGGTCCCGCTCCTTTTTGGGGGTACGTTTCACCGGAGTGCTTTGTGCCATAGTTTGTAACCTCCCTTACAGCGTTGCCCGCACGATCTCATTGATCTGTTCGCGCAATTCGTTGAAACGTTGATTGTTTGCAATTTCGTGGTTGCGTTGCTCCACCGGAATATCTACCTGGATCTCATGGGTAATCACCGCCGGCTTGTTGGAGAACACAAAGATGCGGTTGGCCAGCAGGATGGCCTCGTCCACGCTGTTTGTCACCATGATGACGGTCTTCTGCGTCTTCTTCCAGATATTCAGAATCTCATAGGAGAGCATCTTCCGGGTGATGGCGTCCAGAGCGCCCAGAGGCTGATCCAGAATCAGAATATCCGGGTTGTGGACCAGCGCACGGGCAATTCCGACACGCTGCTTCATGCCGCCGGAGAGCTCGTGGGGATAGACTTTTTTATAGTCCAGCAGTCCCACGATGTCCAGCATCTCGTCAATGCGCTTCTCCCACTCCGGCCCTTTGAGCTTCATGGTATTCAGATTGAAGCGCAGATTTCCCTCCGCTGTACGCCAGGGAAGCAGGTTGTTGCTCTGAAAAACAAATCCGAAGTGCTTCAGAGCGTCCCGCGGAATCTGCCGTCCGATGTCTTTGCCATACAACTCCATGGAGCCTCCGGTCGCGCTGTCGATACCGCCCAAAATCTTGAGGAACGTGGATTTTCCACAGCCGGAATTTCCCAGGATCACAATAAATTCTTTTTCATCGATGTCCATGCTGATGTCCCGAATAACCTCGATGTAATTGCGTTCCTTTTCGCTTCCGAAAGATTTCGCAATGTTTTTTACGCTGAATACTTTGTTTTGCATACTGTTTCCTTCTTTCGGTGATCCAGGTTGTCCGCTTTCAGCGGAGGGGAGATCATTTACGGCGCAGAATGCAGTCCATGGCTGCCGAGGCATTGTAAATGATCTGATCGGTATACAGGCGGTATGTGGGACACATCTCCGCGCTGGCCCAGCCCTGGTAGCCAACCGCCTCAAACGCGTTGATGACCTTCACCCAGTCCACATCTCCGGCCAGCAGATCCACAAAGCCGGCCAATCCCTTGGCATCTCTGCGGTAGTCCTTGAAGTGGACCTTTTTGATCCGATGGCCTAGAATCTTGATCCAGTGCTCCGGATAGCCGTAAAGGACCATATTTCCCACGTCCAAAAAGGCGCCCACATAGTCAGAGCCGATTTCATCCAGGAAGGTTCGGAACTCCATGGGGCTGAGCAGGAACTTGTTCCAGATATTCTCAATACCGATGATGACCCCTTTTTCCTGGGCATAGGGGGCCAGCTCTTTCAGCGCTTCCTGGGACCGCTGATAAGCCACATCATAGTCGATAATCTCGCTGCCGGCAAAGAAGGTGACGTCGTTGGCGTCGGGAACCACGTCTTCCGGGCGGAAGTCTACGCCCACCGTACCGGGGCAGACCAGAATGCAGTCCACGCCCAGCAGGGCGGCCATGTCGATCTGGCGGCGCACCACCTGTTTTGCCTTCGCCCGGATTTCAGGCGGGTTGGCCGTAAGCGAATACTGCCAATACAGCCCGGTCGCCAGGCTGCAGATCTGGATGCCTATTTCCTGGGCCAGAGCCTTGACCGCCAAAATTTCCTGGTCGCTGCTGGTGAGTCCCAGAGGGCCGTCCTTGGCCATTGCCAATTCAATTCCCTCAAAGCCGGCGTCCTTAGCCAGCCTCATGCACTGCTCGATCGAGCGGCTCTGGTCAAAGGACCAAATATTGATTCCCTTGTGTAGCTTCGATCTCATACCTCATCCCCCTTGTCGTATTTTTCCGCCTGAACGACTGTAATTCCGCTCTCGTTCAGCCGCTTCAGGCAGGCGGGGTCCGCTTCCGCGTTCGTGACCACCGTCTGGACATCGCTCAGGTGGCATACATTCACCAGAGCGGAAATCTGAAATTTTGCAGCGTCGCAAAGCATGATGCAGTGTTTAGCATTTTGAATCACCAGCCGCTTCAGGCTAACCTCGTCCACACTGTAATCCATAAAGCCGTTGTCCAAATCCACCGCGTCCACGATCATAAAGGCGGTATCCACGTTGAGCTCCCGTAGCGTCAGCTCGGCGAAAAAGCCGTACAGAGTTCGGCTGTGAGGCTTGAGCTGTCCCCCTGCCACGATCAGCGAATTGTCGGTCAGCGCGATCTCATGGGCCACGTCAATGTCGTTGGTCAGAACGGTGAGGTGGTGGAACGTTCCCAATTTGGAAGCCAAGGCATGTCCGGTCGTGCCGGCTCCAATGTAGATGGTGGTGCCCTCATGGATCAGCTGAACGGCGGCTTCGGCCACCAGTTCTTTCTCATTCTGGTGCATCTGCTGCCGCACGTCCAGAGGCAGATCCTCCATCGCGGGCTGGTTATACCGGACGGCTCCGCCGTGGGTGCGGAGAATTCGCTTCTCCTGATCCAATCGAATCAAGTCCCGGCGAATGGTTGCAAGGGACGCCTGGGTCTCCGACGCCAAGTCGTCCACCGTGGCCGCGCCATACTCATTGACATATTCTACAATCTTCTGATGGCGTTCTAATTTCAACATGGCGTCATCTCCATCCATTAAAATTCGTCCATCATATCTCTTGTCTGAAGATACAAACGGTTATATCAGCTGCGGAACGGGGCATATGCCTCATAGGCATTGGGGTCTGGCTCCACCGTATACCGCAGTTTGATCTGCTCGGCCACTTGGGCGGAATCCCGGTAGAAGCCGGTAGCCAGGGCGGCGATGAGGGCATCCCCATAGGCGGCGCCAGTGTCCACCTGGGCCACATGCTGGCACTTATTGCTGATGTCCGACACCGCCTGCAGCCAGGCCATGTTTTTGATGCCTCCGCCCACGGCCATTACTTTTTTGGTCCCCATGTGCAGCGCGTCAAAAATCTCAAAGTGCTGATTGATTCCGTAGCCAACGCCCTCCAGTAGCGCTTTATAGATATGTCTTCTGGTGTGCTGCAGATTCAATCCGAAAATCACACCCTTGGCATTGGGATTGTTGATGGGGGTGCGCTCCCCGGAAAAATAGGGCAGAATGGTCAGTCCGTCCGAACCGGCCGGGATGCCGTCGGCCAGCTTGGCAATCTCCCCAAAGACATTGGTGCCTTCGGTCTTGGCCTTGGCCTCCAAATCCAGGGCAAAGTTGTCCCGGAACCAGTGGGTCAGCGTACCGGCGCAGCTCATACCCGCGGCCACAGAATAGGTGCCGGGGAACAGATAGGGGCCCGCCCACAGCCGGTCGTCCATGGTAAACTTCTCCACCACATGGATGATAAAAATGGACGATCCATACATCAGCATCATGTCGCCCGGATTCAGCACACCCACGCTGAACGCCTCGGCCGAAGCGTCCGCTGTTCCTGTGGTCACTTTGGTGCCCACCGCCAGTCCAGTCTCCCGGGCCGCCTGCTTATGAACGGTGCCCGCTATCTCATGGCTCCACATGCATCTGGCCAGCTGGTCCTGACGACAGAACAGGGAGGTGTCGTCCACCCAGTCCAGCTTTTCCATGTCGTAGAGGGGAACCCAGGTGGCGGCGGTGTAATTGTCAATGACAAACTGGCCGGTCAGCTTGGCAACCAGATATGTACTGCCGGTCACAAATTTATCGGCCTTGGCGTAGATCTCCGGCTCGTTGTTTTTGATCCAGAGGATCTTGGCCGCCGCAGACTGGGTCGTCAGCGGCGTACCGCAGCGCTGGAAAATGTTCTCCTTGCCGTACAGGTCCTCCAAATAGGCGATCTCCTTGGTTGCCCGGCAGTCAATGCCATAGAGAATCGCCTTGCGCAGAGGGCGCAGCCCCCGGTCCACCGGCAGGCAGCAGGGGCCGATGGTGCTGCAACCCACCCCTTCGATCTGCTTGGGGTCCACCCCGGACTTCTGGATCAGCGTCCGGCTGATGGTACAAAACTCCCCCCACCAAGTGTTCTCTGCATCGTGCTCGGCATAGCCGGGACTGGGGATTTCCATCTCGTGGGAGACGCTGTGCTCAGCGACGATCCTGGCCTGCTCATCCACCAAGGTCCCCTTGCTGCTGAACGTGCCAATATCAATACCCATAAAGTATTTCATGAGACCCACCTCCCGGAATCATTGTTTAATAGCGATTAATCTGGAACGTCTTGTCAATCCGCCGCATCATGCCGGCGCAGACCGTGGCCAGGGCGTCAATATCCCGTACATCGCACACCTCCACCGGGGTGTGGGTGTACCGGGCGGGGAAGCCCATCTCCAGGCAGGCCACTCCCTGCCCCTCCAGCTGGATATAGGCGGAATCCGTCAGAATGCCCAGGGAGGCAAACCGCTGCAGGGGGAGATCCAGCTCCCGGGCGGTCCGCTTTGCCAGCTGGAACATGGGTTCGTGGGGAAGTGTGCCGTTCAGCGTGCCCCGCCCGTGGAAGCTGTACAGGTGCACACAGGCCCCCTGCCCCATCTTGTCCTCAAATTTCGTGGACAGGTCCTTGGTATCCCCCGCCAGGGTGACATCCAGGGAGATGGCCAGGTCGGGCTTTACGGTCCGGGCGGCCATCATGGCGCCGCGGAGATTGAACTCCTCCCAGACCGTCCCCACCAGATACACGTCACAGCTGGGCGGAGTCTCCTTGAGCTGTCGGGCAATCTCAACCAACGCCGTGCAGGCGCCCCGGTTGTCCACGGCGGTGCCCGTGACCTTGTGGCCGCACAGCTCCTGGAAGGCAGGCTTATAGACCACCGGGCAACCGACATAGATCCCCATGCCGTGGACCTCCTGGGCGCTGGATGCTCCCACGTCGATGAAGAGGGACGTAACCAGATCCACCTTGTATTTCTCTTCCGCGGGGGTGGCGTGGTGTGCCTTGGGACCGAAGACGCCGGGATGCCATTTGCCATCCTCGCTGCGGATCACCAGCTCCAGCCCGGGTAGCACCTTTTCCGGGATCCCTCCCAAGCGGTCCACCTGGATAAAGCCGTCCTCCTCCACCTTGCGGACGATGAAGCCCAGCTGGTCCATGTGGCCAAAAATCATGGCCCGGGGCAGAGACGGATCGGTGCCGGTCACCTTGGCAATCACGTTGCCTACCCGGTCCAGAGTTACCTCGGGGCAGTACTGCTCCAAATGGGCCTTCAGCTTATAGGCCATCTCGCTTTCGTATCCGCTGGGCGCGGAGGTAAGCATAAACTCTTTCAGAATTTCCTTGCTGGACATATCAATCGCTCCTTTTCCCTGCGCAACGAGCTGAAGCAGCGTCTGCTCCAGTTCTCTGTGTGTATAAACATCGTAATCCGCGCCGATGGCGTCCCGGGCTCCAAAGTCGTTCTGCAAGGCCACCGTAATGCAACCGTTGGCCTTGCCCGAGGAGACATCCTCCGCCCGATCGCCCACCATGACAGCCCGCTCCACACCCAGCAGCTTTTTTAATTCGGGGATGGCCGCTTTTTTGTCGTAGCCCGGAGTGCGGTGCCAGATATAGGTAAAATAACGCCGGATATTAAACTGATCCAGAAGGGCGAATAAGTATCCCGGCTCCGCATTGGAGCAGATAGCCAGCGGAACCTGCCGGGACAGCGTCTGCAGCATGTGGACACAGTCCGGCTCCACCGCCGCGTAGCGCCGGATCGCCTCCGGGGAATGGTCTATGATCCCCTGCAGCAGCCTGGCGCACAAATCTTGATCGTCCGAATGGAGAATCCGGCGGCAGGCATCCTCCAGCCTGTCTCCCACTGTAGTGTTGGCCTCCTCCCGGCTGATGGGAGGGCGGTTCATGTCCTGTAAAGCCAGGTTGATGCTGTAGTAATTGATGTCGGTGGTGCCGTAAAACAGCGTACCGTCAAAGTCAAAAAAGATACCAGTTTTTTTCATTTTGCCCCTCCCGAGGTCAGTACCCCAGCCGGTCCTCAAAAATCTCCACCAGAGTCTCCTGCCGCCACTGGCTCTGGAGATCGGTCCAGGTCTGATTCCGGTCCTCCTCCAGCAGCTGCTGCTCCAGCAGGTCGTACACCTCTTCCAGCGGGATCTCCCCTGCCTCCAGGCTGTCCGCCCAGTGGAGAATCGTATAACCCCGGCTTTGCTGAATGGGGGTATCGTATGTCTCCCCCGGCCGGGAGATGGACAGCGCCGCCTGCTGATACGCCTGGGAAAGACGGGTGGTGTCCTCGCAGACATAATTAAAGGTATTGCTGCTGCCCGGTTTTGTATCCTCCATCAGCTGGGAAAACGCAACGCCCTCTTCCAGCTGATGATACAGCTTGGAGATCGATTCCTCCTGCAGCCGCTGATACTCCAGCGACAGCATTTCCTCATAGGAATTGCTGTCATCGGTATCATACTGCTCCATTTGGTTCAGCAGCTGCACCACCTCGTCGTCAAACTTCAGATGAATCTCCTGGATGACCCGATAGTCCTGCGGCACATAGACCACCGGTTCTCCCATAATCATCGCCGACTCAAATTGCGTGACGTCTTGGTCAAACTGCTCTCTCTGCTCCGCCAACAGACTGGAGTAGAACTTCTCCACCTTCTGCCGATTGGGACGCGGCGTTTCAGACATGACCTGTTCCTTCAGCTTCCGCACCAGAATCGATCGAGCCGCGTTATCCACCACAGTCTGTTTCTCCTGCCCGCTGACCTCAAGGGTCGCCTGGACCATTGCGTCCAAATCCGCCCCCGTCAGGTCGGGATAGTCTTGCCTGACCATATTTGTGACGTTTTCTATCGTCTGATCCCATGCCTGGCCGGCCTCCTGCTGTTCCTCCGGAGTGAGGGTCAGGCCGTATTCATCTATTTTTGAGTTTAGGATCTGTTGGGAAATAAGCGTCTCCAGACTGCTCAAAGCTGCATCATGAAGCTTTTCATGCAGCTGTTCCGGTGTGAACTGCTCCGACAGACCACTATACATTGCTTCCAACATTACCATCTGTTCAGCCAGCTGGCTATACAGAATCTCGGTGTCCCCCACCCGGGCCACCACTTCGTCGGCGGCGGGAGCGGACGGATCGCCGGCAGAGACTGACTGATCTGTGTCAGATTCGGATGGAGTCCCGGTGTTCCCGCTTCCCTGGCATGCGGAAAGGAGCGGGCACACGAGCATGGTGCACAGAAAAAATGAAAGAATGGATTTCATTGAATGTCCTCTTTACGTGAGCGGGTGTCCTGTTTTGAAAAACAGCGAGGTCGTGTCAGGACCCCGCTGTTTTCGCTTGCTCCGTCTTGCCGGATATTTCGGCTCAGCCGGCCTCGTAGCGGGCGGCAGTGGCCTGCCAATCGTAGGCGTCTGCATCGGGCCTCGACCTGAGAGCGGTCCCAAGTCAAGTCCACAAATTCGTTGGTGAAGATGTCTTCCACGGGGATGTCGGTGGAGATGATGCCAGTTTCCAGCATGGAGTCCACGTTCAGCTTCCACTTGTCCTCCCAGGAGATACCGATATTCTCCAGCAGCTTCTGCTCCTCTTCGCCGCCCTCGGGGCCGAACATCTGATAGTTGCGGCCTTCCTGCACGGCAACGGCAGTCTCCCAGGTCACGTCGATGTTGGGCCACTGATCACAGGAGACAGCGGCAGCGGCTTCGGGGTTGTACTTAGTGAAGTAGATGCCCTTGCACAGAGCGCGGACAAAGCCCTCGATCACTTCGGGCTCGTTCTCGATCATGTCCAGGCTGGTGATGATGCCGCCGGAGCAGGTCTTCAGAACTTCGTTGCCGTCGATGTACTTGAAGTCATAGCCCTGACCCATGAGCTGATAAGCCTCGCCGGGCCAGGTGAACAGGATGTCCAGGGTGCCCTCGGCCACCTGCACATAGCGCTGGTCGCCAGCCACCACGAACTCCAGATCCTCGGCGGGATCAATGCCGGCAGCCACCAGAGTGGGGGTAACCAGGGACTCCCAGGAGGCGTCACCCAGGGCCACGGTCAGCTTGCGGCCGTACTTGGAGACGGCGTCCTGCATGTCCTCAAAGGTCTGATAGGGGCTATCAGTAGGAACACACAGGCCCCAGATGTTGATGGCGTCATAGGCGCAGACAACCTTGATAGGCAGGCCCTGCTCGATCGACTGCAGCGCCAGGGAGGGACCGGGGACGGCGAAGTCCGCCTGACCGGTGGCCACCATCTTGCAGTCGGTGGTGCCGAAGGTCTCGATCATCTCCAGCTTCAGGCCTTCCTCCGCCATATACCCCAGGTTCTCAGCTACCCAGAAGGGCGTATCCTCCAGTACCTCGGCGGAACGTGCCAGACACATCTTGACCGTGCGCAGCTCGCCGTCACCAGAGCTGTCGGCCTGAGAGGTGTTGCCTCCAGAGCTGGCAGGCTCAGCACCGGACGCGCTGCCGGGGGCGGAGCTGCTGCCGCCGCCGCAGGCCACAAGGCTGAGGGCCATCGCGCCTGCCAGAAGGGATGCCAATAGCTTTTTCATGTTCTTTCCTCCTACTGTTTTTTGGATGTGTTTTTGTACAAAAGACCGCCTCTGGTCATTGTACTATTAGTGATATATTACTAGATTCTCTCTAGGAAGTCAATGGAGAATGCGTGATTTTGTTTTTTATGCTTATTTCATCTGCTCACATGGAACTTATGACCCACATAAAACGATCAATTCAATCGTTTTCGATCATTTTTCTCTTCAAACCCAAAAAGCCGATACATGGTCCGTCCCATATCTGCAAATTCCAGGGGGTGCTCGGGGGTCTGGTCCCCCAGTGTGACCCGCGCCAGATCCAGAGCGCCATCCAGCACAAAACCGGGTACGTTGCACTCCTCAAACAGGCGCTTCATATAGCCCAGGTCTTTAATTCCGTTGTTTAGGGAGAAGCCGCACCAATAATCGTGGCTGACATAGCGCTTGCTGTAAAACTGGAAAACCCAGTTGTCAAAAATCTCATTGTTCAGACCGTCGTACACCGTTTTCTCATCCAGGCCGAAACGCTTCATCACCGGGTAGACCTGGGCAAACATCGCCGCCTGAGAGAGGGAGCAGTAGTTTACCGCCAGCTTCATCAGGTGCCCGTTTCCGCTGGGGCCCATGTACCGCTTGGCGTGGGTAATGGCATCCAGCAGATCGCCCACCTGCTGGTAAATCTCCTCTTCTCCTCCCACAACCGCCAGCAGATCCCCGGATTCTGCCTCCTCTGGGCCGGCCAGCATGGGCGCATCCAGCATGAATCCGCCTGCCTCTTTTACCTGCTGAGCCAGCTTTTGGGTGGAGAGGGGGTAGCTGGTGGAAGTATCCAGTAGAATCTTCCCTTCCAACCCTGTCTCCAAAAGCTGAGCTACCACCGACTCCACAATGTTGGAATTGGGTAGCGAGAGAAAAAGGACGTCGCTGTTCTGCCCAACCTGCGCCACGGAACCGGCAATCTCCGCCTGTCCGCGGAAGGCCTCCGCCGCGGCTTCGCTGGTGTCAAACACAGTCAGCGTATGGCCCGCACGAATCAAATTTCTGCACATTCCCCGGCCCATATTGCCCAGACCGATAAACCCAATGTGCTTGCTCATCTTGTCCTGCCCCCTTCTTTCGTTCCGCTTGCCCGCGGGACTTTTTACCGCAGTATAGCAGATTGTGCATATACATGTCAATAAAGAACGCTCATTTTTTCTTGTTTTTGAGTATTTTAACCTTTTTTGATTTTGTCAAGCGCGATATAAATCAAAATTATTCATCTTCAATCGTTTTTTTGGTTGACATGCCCGAACGCTTATGATATATTTTTGGAACGAGAATAGCCTGAGCGATGCAGTTCCCCGGTTGGCTCAGGGCGGAGCTGCGGCGCGTTTCATTCCGGCGCAAAAAACCTCAAAAGAAATCAGGATTAGGAGGAGTTACAGATGGACTGGATCAAAGAAACCTTCGGCACTCACAAGCCCATTATCGCCATGTGTCATGTTCGGGCCCTGCCTGGTGACCCCTATTTTGATGCCGACGGCGGCATGGAAAAGGTGGTGGATATGGCCCGCCAGGAGTTCCTTGCCCTGCAGGAGGGCGGCGTGGATGCCGTGATGTTTTCCAACGAATTCAGCCTGCCCTATCTGACCAAGGTGGAGACCGTGACCACCGTCTGCATGGCCCGGGTCATCGGCGAACTCAAGAGCGAGATCAACATCCCCTTCGGCGTCAATATGCTGTGGGATCCCTATGCCTCTCTGGATCTGGCTGCCGCCACCGGCGCAAAGTTTATCCGTGAAATCATGTCCGGCGTTTATGCCTCTGACTACGGCCTGTGGGATACCGACCCCGGCGCCATCGTCCGCCACCAGATGAAGCTGGGCCTGAAGAATGTAAAACTGCTGTGGAACATTGTGCCCGAAGCGGCCAAGTATCTGGCCGATCGTCCCATTGAGCAGATTGCCAAGACCACCGTGTTCAACAACAAGCCCGACGTGATTTGCGTCTCGGGCATTACTGCGGGCGCCGCCACGGATGCCGACGTGCTGGCCCGGGTGAAGAATGCGATTCCCACCACCGCCGTCTTTGCCAACACCGGCTGCAGGCTGGAGACAATCGAAAAGATTCTGAGCATTGCCGACGGTGCCGTTGTAGGCACCACCTTCAAGAAGGACGGTCTGTTTGACAATCATGTGGAACTGGACCGGGTCAAGGCATTTATGGACAAAGTACACAGCATTCGCTGAGCGAACCGTTCAACGAAGCAAAGGGGGCACTGTCACAGCGTGCCCCCTTTCTTTATTTCCGAAGGAGGTCATATGGATCGGTCTGTGTTTTTGTCGGACATTGACGGTACTTTGGTTCGCGGCGATGTTCTGCCCGCCCCGGAGGTGGTCCAGGCCGCCGATGTTTTCCGGGCGGCAGGCGGCCTGCTCTCCCTGTGTACCGGCCGAAGTGTGGAGGGAGCCCGCCCTGTGGCGGAGTCACTGAGCGTAGACACCCCCTGTGTTCTCTATGGAGGAGCGGCCCTGTACGATTTCTCGGCAGACCGTTTTCTATGGTCTGTTCCCTTCTCTCCCCATATTTTAGACTGTATGGAACGGTTTCTGCGGGAGTTTCCCCATCTCAGTCTCCAAGTGCTGACCGAGCAGGGCAGTTTTGTGCTCCGACGCAACGCCCTGCTGAACGCCAAGGGGGTACGGGTAGAAAACCAGGGCCCCGAAGTCCCCTTGTCGGCTCTTCCGATTCCGATTCTAAAGCTTGTCCTCTGCGGGGAAAACCGGGAGGAGCTGGAGAACTGCCGGCGGTGTTTCCCGCCAGAGCTGTGCTGCTTCACCTTCTCCAGCCGTCACTTTGTGGACGTGGTGTCCGGGGAGACCGGCAAGGCCCGCGCCATGGCAGAGCTGGCCGAACGGCTGGAAATCCCCCTCTCCCAGTGTCTGTGCGCCGGCGATGGAATGAGCGATTTGCCCATGCTAAAACAGGCCGGCGTTGCCTACGTCCCGGCCAACGCACCGGAGAAGGTGCGGGCCGCCGCCGACTTGGTTATTCCGGCAGCGGATTCAGGGGGAATGGCTACGGCTTTCCTGCACGGGGCCCGCTGGATTCACGAAACGATGCAACATACATAAATCATGAAAATTTGGAAAGGAGCGTTATCATGAAAAACATCCTCTGCTTTGGCGATTCCAACACCTGGGGCTATGATTTTACCACTTATGACCCGGCTCTTGGCTCCGGCCAGCGGCTTCCCTTTGATGAGCGGTGGCCCGGAATTGTACAGAACATGCTGGGAGCAGACTACCGAATCATTGAAGACGCCCTGAATGCTCGCACCAATATGGTGGAGGATCCCTATTTCCCCCACCGGCTGGGACTGGCCAGCCTGGAGACCGCTCTGGACGCTCACGCCCCTCTGGATCTGGTCATCATCCAGATGGGGGTGAATGAGCTGAAGCATATGTTCAATCTCACCGCCGGCATGATCTCCTTTGGCGTGGAGAAGCTGGTGGCCGCGGCTCAGACTTCCTATTACAACTACCCAGTGCCCAAAGTGCTGCTCATTGCCCCCGCCCCGGTCCGGGAAAACATCGCAGACATGATTTTCGGCTTCAGCTATGGGCCGCTGGCCTATGAAAAGAGCATGCAGTGGGGTGCGCTGTACCGGGACGTGGCCCAGCGGTACGGCTGCGCCTTCCTGGACTGCGGAGAAATGGACTTCCAGATCAACGACCTGGACGGTATTCACTACTCCCGGAAGGACCACGCTAAACTGGGCAAGGCAGTGGCTGCCAAAGTCAAGGAGCTGCTGGGCTGAACCGTCTGCGGCCTGATTCTCCCCGGCTTCTGCTCCGCGGCCGCCGCAGCACTCCCTCCCTCCGCCCAAAGCGTTAACACGTAGGCAGTTACACGAAAACAGCATTGCAGAAAAAGAAAGGCACGGCTGGAAGTTTTCTTCCAGCCTTCATTGATTGGTTACCGTTTCGCTGCCGACGCCCGCGCTAGGGAGAGCCAGGAAGGCGCCTCGGATCAGTTCTCCGCCGCCTTGTTCACGCAGGCCACGGCGTTCAGGATTCTGGGGTAGCCGATGTAGGGAAGGCACTGGGACACCACCTGGATCAGGTCTTTTCAGAGCAGATGGGTATGTGGTACTGGACCTGGAAAACGTCCCGGAGATGGTGAGTGTCCCTACCTCCTGACTACACAAGTGCCACCCCAAAAGACAGAGGGAGAGAACGAAATGAAGGATGACAACGGCCGGGTGTGTATTCCCATCCAAATGCGAAAGGAGATGGAAATATCCTCTGGCCGCTCCATTGAATTTCTGGCGGATGGGGACAAGACTATCATACAGAAATATGAACAGGAGGTGCCCTGTATTTTCTGTAGCGGCATGCATGAAGTCCATGCCTTCCGAGGAACGCCGGTCTGCGCTACCTGGCAGAACTGGATGATTCGACTCCATTGACCATCGTTAGAGTATAAAGAATAGGGTATAAGCCACTCTGGGCATCAAAGCGGAATATAAATGGTTCACTTTGATCACCATATTTATGTACCGCCGGTGAATTTCCATTTTAATCAGTCAAATTAATAAGAAGAACGGCTGGGATTGGTCCAGTCGTTCCTCGATTTATTAAATTTATGGCGATTCTTTTAAAGTGACTGAAAATCGACATTGCGCAATAGCAATAAAAGCAAGTCGCCAAATATTACGCGCCCTACTTACAATAAAACCGTGACTTTAATTGTCTTAAATTACAGATTGGGAATTTATTGAATTTTTGGCTTGACTTTAGTGTATTTCGTCAAAAGTATCACTTTATATTTTGTGCATATAATATATTTTAACTCGTGTCTGTTGAAAACACTAATGGCTAATATACAGCACCTCTTATTTTTTGTAGAATCCATACAAGAAGGGGGGCTTGGATTTGTAAGTAAAAGGAGTCTTCTCCCGCACTATCTTGCGATAGATATTAAATGCGGAGTTTGGACTAGCCACAGCATCATAAAATGGAGGAGGAGATATAACATGGAAAAGAAAAAGAAATTCAAGATGCCAGGTTCATATGTTTTGATTTTCTATATCTTAGTGTTCGTCTGGCTGTTGACCTTTATTATTCCTTCAGGTACTTATGAAAATGTCGTAGATGCTGTAAGCGGCAAGGAGGTCATGGACCCGAATTCGTTCCATTATATTGTCGATGATGAGCCGGTCTCATTTATGGATTTCCTATTGTCTATCCCCAACGGTATGACTGAAAATAACAAGACTATTTTCTTGGTAGTGCTGTCCGGTGGCGCATTTGGAGTTATTTTAGCAACCGGCGCTCTAGACCGGGCGCTTGACCGTCTGGTTCGAAAAATGGGAGGGAATTCTCTAGCGGTCGTACCTATTATTGGACTGATGATGTCGATGGTAGGCGGCCTTTTGGCGGTAGGAAATGCAAGTGTAGCGTTTGTGCCACTTGGACTGTTGGTAGCACGAAAACTTAAGTTAGATCCCATTGTTGGCGTAGCAATGACTTATTTGGCTAACTATGCCGGTTTTGGCTCTTCTCCTTTAAATGCCAGTACAGTTCTGGTCGCACAAGATTTAGCTGGTCTTCCGCCGATGTCGGGTGCTGCCTTTCGATTTATTGTTATGGGATTGATTGTTGGCGCCACATTAATTTATACAACTTTATATGCAAAAAGGGTTCAGTCCAATCCGGCCAATAGCCTCCTGCAAAAAATCGAATGGGATGGGGAGATCGCAGAAGAAAGCGGAAAACCCTGTTCTAAGACCGATTACATCATTCTTTTCCTTCTGCTGATTGGCTGTGCATGGTTTGCTTACGGAACTATGGCTTGGGATTATTCTAACTATCATCTGGTGTCTATTTTGTTCCTTATTGCGCTTGTTAGCGGTCTGTTATCAAAAATGTCTCCTGAGAAGATTGCCAGCGAGTATGTCAAGGGGTGCAAGCAGCTCCTCTCGGCTGGTGTTATCATTGGTCTCGCCACGGCCATCACAGTCATTCTGGAAGAGGGACAAATAATTCATACCATTGTCCATGCCGCAACGATCCCCCTCTCTCATGTAGGCAATAGCCTGTCTGCTCTCTTAATGTATTATGTGGTCACTGGATTTAACTTTATTATCACCTCTGGATCGGGCTTAGCTGCTGTCGTGGTGCCGCTCTTTGCTCCCATGGCAGATGTTCTAGACTTGAGCCGTCAGTTGGTCGTGAGTGCGTACCAGTATGGTGATGGTATGTCCAACATTATTGTTCCGACTGCAGCTAGCCTGGTTGCCGCAATTGGAATGGGGAAAATTCCCTATACAAAATGGGTCAAATGGGTATTTCCTCTCTTCCTGATGTGGTTTGTTATCACCTCAGCTGCCATCTTGGTGGGGGCCGCTATTGGATTTTAACAATGTTACATTTAAGAGTATAGGTCTATCCACTTGTTGAAAATAAGCCGGAGTGTAGGAAATCCACTATGAAGATTGCAATCGTAGGCCCTGAGGTCAGCACCTCACGTGTAGTGGCAGTGGTACAGAAAAAGGAGCCTTTTATTGAGTGTATTGGGGCCCCGTATCAGGATTTGAGCGAAGTGCCTCAGATTGTACGCAAGTATCAACCCATTGTTGATGGCCTACTATTTACAGGGCAGACACCATTTCAATATGCTTGCTATTATGTCAATCCTGAAAAGCCTTGGGAGTATCTTCCTAGAAATATGATTTCCACATTATGTGCGTTGTTAAGAGCAGGTTATCTCAATAATTATGATATTCGCAAGATCAGTGAGGACGGCTTTTTCGATAACACACTATTACAGGTCTATGATGAAATTGGATTTTCAAGGGAAGAAATCCATATCTATTCCTGCCCAATCAATGTATCTGAACCTAATTACTGCAAAAAAGTTGCTGAATTTCACAGTGATCTTTACCTGTCAAACAAGATATCCTTATGTCTGACCGGAAATTTTACAGTAGAGCATATCCTAAAGGAAAGAAATATTCCAGTAGTAAGGTGCGCCATAAATACTGAATCTATCATGGATCGGGTCAGTCAACTGCGGTTGGTTCATGAGACAGGTCCCACGGAGGAATATCGAATCGCAGTTGTTATTGTCGCAACATCTTTTCTACGGGAACATTCACTGAATTCAAGAAGTGAGCTTCAGCTTCTGCAGCAGGAAAATCGAAGCAGAGAAATTATATATACAATGGCAGGTCAACTTAATGCCGCTCTCGTTGATAAATCGCAGACCTATTATCTCTTTACAACACAACTCCAGATTGCCCGCGAGACACATAACTTCAAGAATATCCCTGTTCTTACAAAGCTACAGGCAATCGATCAAAGTGCATCAATTTCCATCGGGATTGGATTGGGGGCTACTCCGTCACAGGCAAAACGCAATGCTGAGATCGGGCTCAAAAAAGCTGCTCGTTACGGAAGCGCAGGTTTTGTCATATATGAAAATGGACAAATGATTGGCCCGATTACAGAAAACTCGTCTGACAGTCAAATCCCATTGTTAGACCGAAATCTGTATTTGATTTCTCAAAAAACATCCATTGGAATTGATACACTCAGTCTGATTGATCATGTACAGCGGCAGTTCGATCTGAATGAAACAACACCTTCGGAGTTAGCGCGGCTATGCGGCTTCACTCTACGTTCTATGAACCGATTTTTACAGAGGCTCATAGATGCCGGATATGCTGTTGTCGTTGGAAAAGAATCGTCTCAGAACCCTGGCAGGCCCAAACGGATTATTCGCTTGCGTCTAACAGAACGTAAATAGTTATAGTGGAAATACGTGCATCATAATAATTGGCACCGACAAGGGCAAGTCATACTCACGATTATCTTCAGTTCTGCAGAATCTTTCAAAGGAGAACATATATGAACTACCATTCTTATCCCTACCCCTCCCGCCGCATGGTTGCATTTGGACATCGCGGAATGGTCAGCACCTCTCAGTCTCTGGCTGCACAGGCCGGCCTAGAAATCCTGAAAAGAGGAGGAAATGCAATTGATGCGGCTATTGCAACTGCTATCTGTCTGACAATCGTGCAACCAACCTCCAACGGAATTGGAAGCGATGCGTTTGCTTTGGTGTGGACACAGGGAAAATTACACGGCCTAAACGCGTCTGGAAAATCTCCTCTTAAATTAACCCCAGAAGAAATGGCCCGGAAAAGTTACTCAGAAATGCCGGAACGAGGGCTTGCATCTGTAACTGTTCCCGGTGCCCCTGGCGCTTGGCGTGCAATGAGCGAGCGATTTGGGAAATTACCCTTTCGTGAGCTGTTTGAGCCAGCAATTAGATATGCAAGGGAAGGATTCGTAGTTTCAGCAACAGTAAGCGAACTGTGGAAAGATGCTGGTGTTTCCACCTTTGCGCCCTTCAGAGGGAATCCAGAGTTTGATGAATGGTTTAAAGTTTTTACAAAAGATGGGTGTGCACCCCGCGCAGGAGAAATTTGGTTCCTGCCAGATCATGCCGATACTCTTCAGGAAATTGCAGAAACTGGGGCAGAGTCTTTTTACCACGGCTCGTTAGCGGACCGAATGGATTGTTCCATGAGAGAGATGGGGGGATGGCTTAGGAAAGAAGATTTGGACCAGTTTGAAGTTGAGTGGGTCAATCCGATTTCTGTAAACTATCATGGTTATGAGGTATGTGAGATTCCCCCAAATGGACAGGGAATTATTGCTCTGATGGCCTTGAATATACTAGATGGGCTAAACGTAGCGTCAACAGAGGACCCCATGAGCTGGCATCAAAGCATAGAAGCGATCAAACTGGCAGTTGTAGATGCTCATCAGCATGTTACCGATTCAAATTATATGAAGGTATCCGTTGAAGAATTACTTTCCCCAGCTTTTGCGGCTCGCCGCAGGCAGTCGATTGGCAACAAAGCCATTTTTCCTGTCGCTGAAAATCCAAAAGATGGAGGGACTGTTTACCTTTGTACTGCTGACGCCGAGGGAAATATGGTCTCGTTCATTCAGTCAAACTTTAAGGGATTTGGTTCTGGTATTGTAATCCCGGGGACAGGAATTTCTCTGCAAAACCGTGGGTGTGGTTTTTCTCTCAATCAAGGTCATGTCAACTTCCTTGCAGGAGGAAAAAAGACATTCCATACTATTATCCCTGGCTTTTTGATGAAAGATGGACAACCTGTGGGGCCATTTGGTGTTATGGGCGGCGCAATGCAACCCCAAGGCCATGTGCAAGTAATGGTCAACCTGATAGACCGAAATATGAATCCCCAATCAGCGCTTGATATGCCTCGATGGATGTGGAAAAAAGGAAAGGAAGTCATTGTTGAACATGGGGTTCCCTATCATATCGTAACTGCATTGCAAGAGATGGGACATAAAATTTCTTATTCTGTACAGCGGGCTCCCTTTGGACGAGGTGATATGATTCTAAGAACAGAATTCGGAACACTAGCCGGGGCAACCGAACCGCGCGCAGATGGATGTGTAGCTACATGGTAAGGGGATGAGGTATTGCATAAGCCCAGAAACATCCCGGTCCAAGAAACATTGCTCTTTATCTCTATATTAACAGCTGTTGGTGGATATTTGAATGCATACAGCTTCTATACGCATGGTTCATTTACTTCACTACATACTGGGAATATGGCAAAAATGGGGATATCAGTCTTTCAAGGACAGTGGTCGGAGGCATTAATGGTCCTGATCCCTATCTCAGGAAACATTGTAGGGGCATTTCTTGCGGAATTGCTCAGACGTTCTTGTACCACAAGGCATCCTTTGATATGGCAAAAAGTTTCAATTTCTTCCGAGATAATTGCTCTATTTATCATCGGTTTTTTGCCGGTTTCACTTCCTAATATCTTAATCAATTGGTTCCTTTCTGTAAATGCGGGTTTTCAACTAAGTAATTTCCGCTCTTGTGAAGGAACAGTACATAACACAACTATCTGTACCGGAAACCTACGAACAGTCGGGCAGTACCTTTGTACAGCAGTTATAACGCGAGAAAAAAGTGCAGTCACCAAATTATTCCGTTATGCAGCTGCAGTGTTTTCATTCCCCATCGGTGCTGGGTTGGGAGGGATCGCTACATTAAAGTTAGGGGGATATGCATCGTGGATTTGCTGTATTGGCCTTGCTATTATACTGTACTTAATACAACATTCCACGGACAGCCAAACGTAAAGCTAATTAATGCTAATACATACAGGGCAATTATAGTTGCATATCGTTAAAGTTTGAGAGAAAGTGAGCGGCAGGTTGGAATGTCTTACTTGCCGCTTACTTTTGTTGTAGATTGAAAACTATGCGCTATGTGTGTGGTTCCCAAAAGGTTTTATCTTTAAGTAGAAAGCAGTTTTAGGCAGAACCCTTGTAACCGTCAAACAAGAAAGAATTGAGTGAAGGCGAGCAAAAATTGCCCGCCTCCAGTTCTTGTTATGATAGGATTATAGATTAGGAGATTTTCGAGATTCATTAAATAAAAACTGCTTAGCTGCACATGCAAAGAAATACTCTCGGAATTTATGCCTTACAAACTTTTTCGTAAAATTGCCTGGCACGTTGAAGGTCCATGGTCCTGTTGTGGATCGGCAGAGCATCCCAGACGATATCATGGTACCGTTCCGGTGGGTCATCTCGGAGACGCCGGTCGATGATGGAGATAATGCCGGTATCCGTCTCATTACGGATCAGGCGGCCGATACCCTGCTTGAGATGGATGATCATCTCCGGCACGCTGACCTCCATCAGGGGATCATTCGCAATCGACGCCTTATAGTCAATGACCGGATCGGGTACAGGAAAGGGTAGGCGGAAAATTATCACATGGGAGAGGCTTTTACCTTCGATACTGATCCCCTCCCAGTAAGCGCCGGTGCCCAGGAGTACGGAATTTGCGTCCTCTCTGAACTCTCTCAGAACTTTTTCTTGGGAGGCACCACTTTGTTGAATCAGAATCTTATAAGGAAGGTCACGGCCTTGAAGCGCTGCATAGACATCCTCCATATCAGTCTTTGCAGTAAAAAGCACCAGCGCCATGCCATGAGAGATCTCCAGAAGCCGGATCAGGCGCTCCACCCCCTGTTGGATGAACTCCTCGCGCTCTTTGGTGGGATGGGGCAGGTCATTGCAGTAGTAAATGAGGGCATGCTCATCGTAAAGATAGGGGGAGGGCTTTGGCTCCGCAAGCATTCCGGCATCTCCTAATGGAAAGCCGGTACTCCGAACAAAGTAGGAGTATTGCTCTTCTAGCTCACCGTCCTGCGTGTTAGTCAGGGTAGCCGAGGTCAGGATCGTCTGTATCGAGGCGCTGAAAAACAGGTTGTTGATGATGGTGCTGGTATCCTTTGGGCACCATGTCAGCTGCGTATATGGGCCTCTGCGCTCCAGCCACACGAGCTGCTCATCCCAGGAGGAGGCAAGGACGTAAAACGAATCCACAAGAATCGCCAGATCATCGATGGCCGCTCTGTTACGGTTTCGGCGGCTCATGTCGGCATAGATCTGAATGCTGTCAGAGAGCTCCACCAATGACTGAGATGCTTTTTGGACCAACGCGGCAGTATGTACGTGCTCCCGCAAGAAGAGACGTTCGGAATCGCGTACAGTGCGGTCCGCACCGTCGATCTGTTGCTGCATTTGATCGCTCAGATGTCGGTACAGGGCTTTTATATCATGCACTGTGCTGGAAATTTTTCCGGCAACATATTGTCGCTCTGTGGGCCAAATCGCTTTCTCAGCTGCATAGATGGTTTTAATGATCTGCCTCTGCCAACATTGAGTGGTAGTGGCGCTCCGCACCTTTTCCTCCAGGTGATGTGCCTCATCTATAACGACCAGCTTGACTTCATTGTTTAACAGCCCATCTTGCCCCTGATTCCGGAGGAGCAGGTGTGCGGACAGGAGATCCTGGTTGCAGACGATGACTCCGCGGGTATAGCGTAGGGCAATACGCATATTGTAATATTGGCAATCGTCGGCATACTTACAGGTAGCGCACTCTGATTTGCTGAAGCGGGTGATATTGATCTTATCCCAGACTGCGTCAGGAATATGCTGTGTAAAGGAACGCCGGTCCTGATGGCCGGCTCGGATGTCACTTATGATTTGGGCCTGAGCACTACCGTCAACAGACTGGAAATACTCACTCGCGCGTCGGAGACAAAGATAGTGGTTCTTCCCCTTCGCCAAAATGAGGTCTGGTTCAATGCGCAGCCATTTCTTCAGCCGCTCCACATCGCTCAGAAGCTGCTCCTGCAAGGCAATGGTTGACGTTGCGATTACGACTGGAGAAAAGGTTTTGGCATTGTAAAGCAGAATGGGCACCAGATAGGCAAAACTTTTTCCTATCCCAACGCCAGCCTCGATCACAACATGACTGCCGCTTTTGATCGCGTCCAGCACGTCGAAGGCCATGTCCTGCTGTCCCTCTCGTTGCTGAATGCCAAGCCGGGGTGCGTCATCCCAGAAGAATTTTGTGACGCTTTCGCTGATATCATATATCTTAGAGGCTAAATTCCTCTTTTTGTCTTCTGATGAATTAAATGCCGATATATAGCTCAATTGGTATCCGCCTCCTGTCCCATATCCAACTTTTTAGATGATACATATTGTTCTCGTGACACACGACCGTCTTGCATTATTGCTTTTCTTAATAATAGTGCAGAATGAGGAAATGTCAATAAACAACTAAGACCTAATCAAGCTGGAGTTTCCAATTAGATTGTAATGAGTTATAGAAATCGCCCCCTACTTTGTAGAGGACGATTTCTATTTTATACTGTTACATTTTTTAGAAAATCAGAACGGGGAACATATGGCAGGTCAAGTCGAAGCCCCATACGGTTGAGTTCATTTAACTTGATGAGCACCAAATTAACATTTGTTCCCATTATTGAGGAAAGCTGAACCACATCATACCCGCGACCTGCAAGCTCAAGCAATTCCTCACTGTCGATACGCAAGTGGGCTGCAAAGGCATTGGCCTCATACTCCATCTCGCTCCGCATATCAAACAGGGTGAATTCCTGGAGCCCCATTCTGCTCTTGGCTTTCTCCCTATGAAAAATATCATGACCGATCTCATGTCCACAGACCATTTGAACTGTAATGTAATCCATGTTGGAGTTCAGCAGAATATGTCTCTCCTTATGCTGGTAACTATACATTCCCAGCAACTCCTTAAAAGTATCAATTTGGTGTATATAAATGCCGATCTTACCGGCGATTCGCAGGGTATCCCGCGTTCCACAGCGCCTTACAAGTTCATTCGCTTTATGATAGATCGTTTCTGCCTTTTGCAGCATAGACGTTCCACCCCCAAAAGCACAAAGGTTTCCTTGCATCACAAATCATATATGGGTCACTGTCCCATAATCAGGATTTTTTAAATTTTTTTGGTGTGTATTTTTGCACGTTCCTTGCTTTTGACTCCCAATAAATGTCCTGTAACGCTTTCATCACAGCATCTTTATCTTCTTCGGACAAAGTGCCGCCAGCACACAGGCCGGAAAATCCATCAATCACAGCTTGGGCCTGTGATGCTCCGTGAGCGCCATATCGTTCAGCGGCATTGACCACAAATTCTTCATCTTCTGTCAAGAGGTAGTTTGTTTCAACATTGAGGGCATTTGCAAGGGCTGCGTAGGTTTCTCTTTTCCGGGGGTAACTTTCCCCTTTTTCATAGCTGACGATAGTACGGAGCGCAACATGAGTTATTTCCGCAAGCTGCTTCTGCGTATAGCCTATATTGAGTCTTGCGGCTCGTACTTTTTCAGCAAACTTCATTATACTACCTCCAACTAATGTGCAACTAATTACATATTTTATATTGACATATGCAGTCAAATTGCCTATAATATGGAATATGAACTTGACCTGCGCATATAGTACAACGAGTTGCACATCGTGTCAAGATTATTATTTCTTTTTGTCGAAATTCGTTTTTATGAAAATAAGGGTACAAATGATGAGTTATTTATCCCGAAGTGACATTGAAAAAATAGCAACCCAGGTTTTCAATGACTACAAGCATTTACCTCAGTTTGTAGACCGGCAAGTTGATCGTGTTGACCCTGAAATCCTCGCATGTGAGCTTTGTGGCCTCCACATTGACTATTTCCATCTATCAAAAGACGGGCTGACCCTCGGAATGACCGCATTTAAGGAGGTCGGCGTTGAACTCTACGATGATAGTGGACAGCCCTGCTTCTACTACCTTGATGGAAGAACTCTCCTAATAGAAACTGACTTAAAGAAGAATCCAGCTCTGTGCGGAAGATATCACTTTACTTTGGCGCACGAAACAGCCCACCAGATTTTAGCCAGCTTATATTCGACTAATAGATTGCTTCAAAATCGTGTTGTCTATTATCAGGGGCGTAGTCCGCAATTTCCAATCCGCGATTGGGATGAGTGGCAAGCTGATAATTTAGCGTCTGCTCTCCTGCTCCCCTCTGAGATCGTACTTGGGGCGATCCAAAAATTTAACTTAGAGTGCGGTATTGATATATTGAATAAAATATACCGGCCAAAGGAATATGAACTATTCTGCAAAATGACACAGTTCCTTGGTGTTTCCAAACAGGCTATGTCCATCAGACTGAAAAGACTTGGCCTGCTGAAAAAGGATTATTTGCAGAACCCCTATGCGCTGGCCGATATTGAAATGGAGGATGATAACTGATGGCCCAACCTATCAATGTTGCCGTGAGGTGCCCTAAATGTAATTGGCGCGTGATGGATAAGATATCACCTACTACAGGAAAAATTGAGATCAAGTGCCCCCGATGTCATAGGGTCGTGGAGGTCGATCTGGCCCTGCGCCGGAAGATATTATACCGGAAGGCAGGGTAGTTTCGGATATTAAACACGAAGCGGGAAGTGACAACAGAATAAGGTCTAAGTGTACCGAGCAACGGGTCATCGTACCGTAAGGTAGATAGTCACCAAATGGCCGGACATTAGGAATGTGAGGGGACGTACCCCTCTATTTCCTAATGCCCGGCCATTTTTTGTTGCCGCTCCAGAAATGGAGTAGGGAATGGATCTGTTTGCTTGGCAGGCGGCGCTCTGCCGCTATCCGTGATCTCCTTGAATTTTTGACTTTCAAAAATTCAAGGAGATCACAAATGAAAACTACATATTTAGTTTATAGACAGGTGAATGGTGTCCGTCGGCTCGTCGTGGCAACACCGGCAGAATGGGATGCTATTTTGAAAGAAAACCGGGGATTGCCCGCCGAGCGGCGTCGGTACTTCATAAAAGACTGTTTTGCGGATGGGGATGAACTGGATTGTATGTATATCGAAATGACCGCAGTCGAATACCGGGAGTGGAACAGCAAAAACACAGTTGCCCAGCGGAAGCGCAAAGCTGGTTCAATCTACTCAGTTTTATCCTTGGACGCCGGTGTGCCAGAAGCCGGACTTGAATCGCTACACGAAAGCGTCCCCTCGGCCTTTGATCTCGAAGGGCTTGCTACTGACCACCTTCTGATTGAAGAACTGAAGACAGCCCTGCGTAAATGGAAGCCCTGGGCAGAGGACTTGCTGGAACTCTATTTGTCTGGTGCGAAACGCTCCTGCACAAACGGTCTGTGCGAGAGGTACAAACTTAGTGATCGAGCTGTTCAAAAGAGGAAAACGGCCTTTGAAAAATTTGTCTTAGATTTTTTAAAAAAATAAGTTCGGTTTGAGGCGTTGAAAGTTGTAGTAGGGGGGTGAGAGGGCCGCAGGCCCCTCAATGCTCCTTGATAACCGAATACCCATTCGTCAAGTACATCAGTTCCGATGTGTGAAAGCATGAGCTACCACAACAGGGTACGCCACGAGGCCCGGACTGCTGGAAATCATGACCTGTTGAAAATAAGGTCTGCGAAAACATCCAGTTTTTCCGGGATGAGCGAGAACTCCCTTTGTAAGTGCCGGGTTGCCCCCGGAATGGCAATGACAGTCGGAATGACAATGGTACTCCCGCCCAGCCACAGTCTCAAACAATGGGGGCGGCTCTGTCAGAACGACAGTTGGGGTGAAACTCCCGTGAGGTGGTGAGCAGGCCACCGCTTGACGACTTCCCAGGCTTCAGCCTGCACACGGGGTGTCGAGGACAAATAGTGTGCATTACATATCTGACCGCCAACACGGAGACGGCCAATCGCCAGCTATGATAATAAGAGACTCTGAATGGATTGGTGGTCAGATGTGTTTTGCACACTACCTGGGAAGTAGTTGGGTATTTGGCTGCAAGGGCAAATCACATAAAGGTGAGGTGTCCTTATGAATAGAGAACTGCCAGATGAAGTGCTGCGCGGCCAGATGTACTATGCTGATTTAGATCCGGTGATTGGCTCTGAACAGGGTGGCAACCGCCCCGTCCTTGTGATCCAGAACAACATAGGAAATCGCCACAGCCCGACCATCATCATTGCCCCTATCACGACCAGGGTGAAGAAACTCCATCAGCCGACCCATATCGGTGTCCCTCCATACTTTGGCCTGCCCCAAAACTCTATGGTTATGCTGGAGCAGATCAGAACGATTGATAAGAGCAGGCTGGGCAGCTATGTAGGCTGCTTCGACGATGATGTGATGGACTATGTTGACGAGGCCCTTGGCATCAGCGTCGGCCTGCATGATCTTGCTGGGAAGGAACAGAAGCCGTATGCCGATGAGTCACATGATGAGATGCACGGCGAAATGGTGCTGACTCTTTGTGGCACCTGCCTTAGACAGTTCATCTGTTCACCCGAACATATTGTGAGGCGGATTAACCACGCACAAGCTAAAGAACCTTGTATGTACTGCCACGTCCGGGACGGCTACGATTACCGTATCATTCACAAGAAAAAACACCTGGGCGATGACAGGTATTAAGGAGGCACGAGGTATGACTGATGAATTGATGGAGCAGCGCATGGCAGAACTCAACGCCCGCAACACAGAAAAAGCGCCTGCTTTTGACAGCGAAAAAAGGGCCTACTCCGTGGACGATATTATGGCTATGTTGGATATTAGCCGCTCATCTGCGTACATTCTAATCAAAAAGAACCTCTTTCGGAGCTTTAAGATTGGAAAACAACTCCGAATCTCTAAAGCAAGTTTTGACGAGTGGTTGGACAAAGGTTGATTGTCAACAGTACGATTTTAAGTTGGTCTGAACAATCGCACATTTGAGATAAAAATGTCTCCCCGGTACAATGCAGTCAAGGCAAGTGCCTTGGCTGCATTGGCAGGCTCATCAAGTCGGCATAGGGAGGTATTTAACGGAATATGAACGATAAAATTATGGAACAGCGTATACTGGAACACAATGCTCGAAACGCAGAAATGGTTCCAGTACATATCAAAGAAAAACGAGCCTACTCCGTGGGTGACATTATGGCTATGTTGGATATTAGCCGTTCGTCCGCATACATCCTAATTAAAAAGGACTTCTTTCGAAGTCATAAGATTGGAAATCAGATTCGCATCTCGAAGGTTAGTTTTGATGAGTGGCTGGATGGTGTATCTCCCACTCCACGCGATATTTGACTTCAGCTATTACAAAATCTACATAGGAGGAATATCTGTTATGGGAAAAACCAGCATCTCTGTCCCCGAAATGCAGAGGCTGCTCGGTATGAAAAAGGTCGAGGCATATTGGCTCGTAAAACAGGGACGCTTCAAGGTTATTCTTGTCGGCGGCAAAATGCGGATCATGCTGGACAGCTTTGAGGAATGGTACGGCAGTCAATTCCGCTACAAAAAGGTCAACGGGCCGGAACCAGGACAACTACTCCCTGCGTCTCTGACCGTCCCGGAGACGGCTGGCATCCTCGGGCTGAACCCTGGCTCCATCTATGAGCTGATAAAGAACCATGCACCCTTTGAGACGTTCAAGGTCGATGGGCAAACTCGCATTCTAAAGGAAAACTTTGAGACGTGGTATCAAGGACAGTCCCATTATAAGAAACGAGAGGACGCGGCACCGCAAGAGCTGTTGGACGCAACCCTTTCGGTGAGCGACGTGGCAAAACTGCTGGGCATACACCGAAACAGCGTTTATAACATGGTGAACAAGCGAGATTTGTTTGTCACAGTGAAAGTGAATGACAAGATCCGCATTTATAAGGACAGCTTTGAAGCGTGGTATAAGTCCCAAAATCGCCATACCATAGTTGCCAGCTGAAAGGAGGAACAACCGTGGCGTCAATTATCAAACGTAAAACCAAATATTCCGTTGTTTATACCTATACGGACAGCAATGGCGCCAAGCGCCAAAAATGGGAAACCTGCGGATCCCATGCGGAAGCCAAGAAGCGAAAAGCGGAAATTGAGCATCAGCTAGACACCGGAGTGTTCATCCCGCCCAGTGCCGACACCCTATCCGATTTTCTGGACGAATATGTATCCCTCTATGGTGTCAACACATGGGCCCCCTCTACCTTTGATGGACATACGGCGCTGATCAGCAACTACATCAAGCCCATCATCGGAGATGTGAAGCTGGATGACATCAGCCCCAGAATGATAACTAAATTCTATAAAGACCTCCAAACCGTGAAAGCAGTTCCCCGGTACGGGAAGCCCGAGGGGGAACTTATCTCCCCAAATACGATACGGGAGATACACAAACTCCTGCGGAATGCGTTCAATCAGGCGGTAAAGTGGGAGCTGATGGCAAGGAATCCTGTTCAGAATGCCACCGTTCCCAAAGCCGAGAAGCATGAGCGGAATATTTGGGACGCTCAAACACTGATGAAAGCGTTATCCCTCTGCGATGACCCATTCCTCGCCCTGGCGATCAATTTGGCCTTTGCCTGTTCCTTGCGAATGGGGGAACTGCTGGGCCTGACATGGAGCTGTGTGGATATTAGCCAGGACAGCATAGACCATGACTGCGCCTATATCTATATCGACAAAGAACTTCAGCGGATCTCTAGGGAATCACTGGCACAGATCGGGGAAAAAGGTATCATGTTTAAGTTTCCCACGATGCGAGGGTGCAATTCCACTGTACTGGCCCTGAAAGAGCCGAAAACCAAGACAAGTGTGCGGAAGGTATTTCTGCCCAGGGCGGTAGCGGAAATGCTGGTAGAGCGCAGAAAAACGATTGATGAACTGAAAGAATTGCTGGGGGATGAATATAGAGATTATGACCTTGTATTCGCCAGTACCCAGGGGACCCCTACCGAAGCAAATTACATCAACCGGGCCTTTGACAAACTCATCACGGAAAATAATCTCCCCAAAGTGGTATTTCATAGTCTCAGGCACACCAGCACGACCTACAAACTTAAACTCAGCGGTGGCGACATTAAAGCTGTTCAGGGTGACACCGGGCACGCACAGGCCACAATGGTCATGGAACGGTATGCCCATATCTTAGACGATGACCGCCGTGTAAACGCCGCAAGATTCCAGAAAGAGTTTTATGGGGGTGGCAGCACAGCGGAAACCGCAGCGGTGACTGAGTCTCCCGTGGAACAGCAGCCCCCGGCACCAGACCCGCTTCAAAACCTTGACGCAGCAGCCAAACAGCAGTTGCTTCTCAAACTCCTTACAGAATCCCCGGATATGGCGGCGCTTTTGACAGCCCTTGCAGGAAGAAGCGCATAATAGAGACGGACAGGAATGAGTACCATTCCTGTCCGCTTTTACATAGTTGTGTTCGGCGCTCTTTGATTGCCCGGAAAGCTAATTTGTGGTATAATATGGACATAAAATCTGTTGCTAATACGAGGGGGTGTCGCTTATGGCATTGGAGAATAAGCTGGGTATCACCGAATCCACTGAACTGGCAAAGGCGGAGGAACGGATCAGCAAGACAAAAGCACTGGAGATGTTTCAGCAGGGTCTGCTGGACACATTTGAAGTCGGTACGTTCCGGGGACTTTCCCAAATCCATAAATATCTGTTTGATGAAATATACGACGTTGCGGGACAGGTTCGCACAGTGAACATCGCCAAGGGCGGTTTCCGTTTTGTCCCTGTCCTCTATCTTACCTCGGCCCTGGAAAACATCAGCAGGATGCCGCAATCCACGTTTGATGAGATCATCGCAAAGTATGTTGAAATGAACGTGGCCCATCCTTTTCGTGAAGGAAACGGACGTAGCACCCGCTTATGGCTGGACGCTATCTTGAAGAAAGAACTGCGTCAGGTCGTGGACTGGAGCAAGGTAGACAAAGACGACTACCTGTTGGCGATGGAGCGCAGCCCAATCAAGGACACCGAGATCAAGCTGCTCCTAAAGGCCGCTCTAACCGATCAAATCAATGATCGTGAGGTTTATATGAAAGGCGTGGATGCCAGTTACCGCTATGAGGGCTACAACACCTACAAGACCGGCGACATTTGAATTGAACTGGTTGCCTTTGGTGTTGCAAAGATGAGAGGTATTGAACGCTGAACCGTCAAGCGATTTTTCGCCCGCTTGCTAATTGCTTGCTAAAGTACAGTTTACAAGGGACTACACAGGGTAGGTATCTGACGGGAGGGGTGCCG
>ENA-ORUM01000621-ORUM01000621.1-human-gut-metagenome-genome-assembly--contig:-NODE-621-length-40337-cov-6.950598_pt1 | contig 40337 bp, 30 predicted proteins | sample MGYA00242083_ERZ509217 | MGnify/ENA primary metagenome ERZ509217 (study PRJEB26280, sample SAMEA2338831) | human gut metagenome | biome: human gut; feature: human-associated habitat; material: faeces...
CGGGCTTGCCCTCTCCGTCACCTTCGGTGACACCTCTCCCAAAGGGAGAGGCTTTGCCCTCACGCAAAAAAGAGACTGCCGCGCTGCGGCAGTCTCTTTTGCGTTTCAATGTAAAGGTCACGTCTCCGGCTGAGCCGCGGCGGCGTTCGACTGCGCGATATACTCGGCGGCGTCATCGGGGATGTCGTCCATTCCGTCGTCACCCACATCGACCACCAGCGGCGGCTTCTTGAAGAGGATGTCGTAGAGGATGGGGACGATGTACAGGGTCATCAGGGTGGCATAGCTCAGGCCGCAGATGATGACGATGGCCATGCCGCTCATGAGCTGGCTCGCCATATCGTTGCTGAACACCATCTGCAGCATGGCCAGAACGGTGGTCAGGGTGGTCATGAGGATAGGACGCATACGGGTCTTGCCGGTGGCGACAAGGGCCGCACGGCGCTCCAGACCGCCCAGACGCAGCTGGTTGGCGTAGTCCACGAAGACGATGCCGTTGTTGACGACGGTACCCATCAGGACGATGAAGCCCATCAGGGAGATCATGGTCAGCTGCTGGCCGGTGACCAGCATGCCCAGCAGGCCGCCGGTGAAGGCCAGCGGCACCGTGAACAGGACGATGAAGGGGGACAGCAGGCTCTGGAACTGAGCCACCATGACCAGATAGACGAAGGGCAGGGCCAGAGCCATCCACTGCACCATCTCGTCGACCATCATGTTGACGGTGGAGGACTCGCCGTCCAGCGAGAAGGAGCAGCCCTCGGGCATCTCATCGGTGAGGGCGAAGGCGTCCAGCTTCTTCTGCAGCACGCGGGACTGGACCGTGGTGTTGTAGCCGTCCAGCGTGTCTGCCGTCACCGTGATATAGCGGGTCTGGTTCTCGCTGGTGATGGAGTCGGGGGCAGTACCCGTCGTCCAGGAAGCAATATCGCCCAGCGTGCAGGTGCCGGTGGTGATGGTGCCGGTGGCGTCCATGACGCTGGTGGTGAAGGTCATGTCCATCATGTTTTCCTTGGTCACAGGGTCAAGATTATCGCTGATCTGGACTTTCATGGTGGAGCCGTCTACCGTGACGGGCGTCTCCGCCGTCGTGGTGGTGGTGAGCTTGGCGGCGATCTGCTGGTAGACCTGCGCAACCGTCAGGCCATAGGCGCGGACCTTGTCGCGGTCGATGTCCAGATTGATGGTCGCATCGCCCTGGCCGAGGCCGGTGGCGGCATTGGTGAAGCCCTCGGTGTCGTTGACCAGCTGGACGACCTTATCGCCCAGTGCGGTAATGGTATCGGCGTCGGGGCCGTAGATCTTGACAGAGAGGCCGCTGCTCAGCTGGCTGGTCAGGTCCTGCATACCGCTGATCTCGACGGTGCCGGTGCAGTTCCCGACGCCGGAAACGGCATCTTTCAGGGCCTGCTCCACGGCGGCGATCCGGGTAGAGGACAGTGACTCGTCCAGCATGACGTTGAACCGGTAGCTGCCGTAGCTGTTGGCGGCGCTCAGCAGGTCGGTGATGGCGCTGGGCAGGCCCAGCTGGCCGATGTCGATGCCGGCCACAGTGGTATCGGTGGTGACGCCCACCTCTTCCACGCCGTCCACGGCCATGACAGCCTCGACGACCTGTCCGGCCACACCGTAGGATTCCTCTTTGGTCAGGCCGTCGTCGGTGGAGAGGGCGATGGTGGCCTCATTGCTGGAAATTTCGGGCAGAAGGACGACGCCCATGGAGAAGACCTTCCAGCCGCAGAAGGCCAGCAGCACGACAGCGGCCAGCAGCGGCAGAGCGCGGTGCTGCAGGCACCACTCGAGGCTGTGGGCATACTTATCCTGGATCTTTTCGAACCAGACCAGACGCTTCGGCTCAGCCTTTTTCAGGACGGTAGAGGCAGCGGCAGGCACGACGGTGATGGCTACGATGAGAGAGGCCATCAGGCAGTAGCCGATGCACATGGACATGGGCTGCAGCAGGCTGCGCACCGTGCCGGAGGCGAACACCACCGGCAGGAAGACGCAGACCGAAGTAAGGGTGGAGGCCACGACCGACATGCCCACCTGACGAGCGCCCTGCACGGCGGCGCGGGCCGCCGGTACGCCCCGGCCCCGCAGACGGTAGATGTTCTCGATGACGACCACCGAGTTATCCACCAGCATACCGACGCCCAGCGACAGGCCCGCCAGCGTCATGATGTTCATGTCGAGGCCGGTGAAGTACATCAGAACAACGGCGAACAGGACGGACAGCGGGATGCTGACGCCAACCACGAGGGTAGGCTTGATGTCCTTCAGGAAGATGGCCAGCACGATGATGGCCAGCGCAGCGCCCACCAGCATACTGCTGATGATGCTGTTGACGATGATGGTGATGTAGTTGCCCTGGTTGGACAGGACGACGACGTGAAGGTCAGAATACTGGGCCTGCAGCTCCTTGAAGGCTTTCAGGCAGCCGTCCGAGACGCTGCTGGCGCTGGAATTGGCGTTGCGGAAAATTTTCAGCACCACGGCCCGCTCCCCGTTCAGGCGGGTGTAGCTGGCCTCGGCGTTGTCGATGACGGCCACGTCGGCCACATCGGAGAGGCGGACATCGCCGAAGCCATCGACGTGGAGCAGAAGTGCGCCCTCGATGTCCGAAACGCTGTCGTACTCTTCGCCGACCTTCAGCAGCCAGGACTCGCCGCTCTTATCGGCGACGTAGCCGGCAGGCATCGAGAAGTTCTGGGCGTAGATGAGCTGGGCGAGGGTCTTGATGTCCAGCTGCTTGGCCACATCGGCGCTGGCAAGAGCCTTTTCCTTGGTCTCCTCGTAGAGCTGCTTGGCGTCTTCCAGCTGGTTTTCGTAGTCCTTCAGCTTCTCCCGGGCCTCGGTGAACTGCATATAGGCGCTGAGCTGCTGGCTGGAATAGCTGCCCAGAGCGACGGAGAACTGGTTCATCAGGCCGGGGACATTGTCCATGGCTTTGATGACCTCGTCCAGAGTCTTATAAATGGTGCTCAGGCTGTTGGAGACTTCCAGCTCGTTGGCAAGGTCGGAGACGGTGCCGTCGCTGGTACCCAGACGGCCCTGCAGCTCCTGTAGAGCGGCGGTGAGCTTATCGGTGATGTCGCGCAGCTCGCCGACGATCTCGATGAGGGAGTCGATGTCCCGCATACCGGTCTGGTTGAACTGGTCCACGACACGCTGCAGGCCGTCGCGGACGTCGATGAGGGCCTGCTGGATCTCCGGCTCATTGACCACGCCGATGAGCTGGTTGACGCTGTTCAGCAAAGCCTGCGCCTGGTCGCGCACGACGGTGACGGCGTCGGCCACCTCCGTACCCATCTGGGCCATGACCGTATCGGAGACGGTGTTGCCGAAGTTTTTCAGCTGTTTTTCATACTCGGCGCGGCCCGCGGCGATCTGCGCCTCCGCGGCGTCGAGCCGGACACGGGCGTCGGCCAGCTGGGTGTCGATGAGCTCCAGCAGGCGGGCGTTCACTTCGTCTATCTTATCCTGATTCAGCTGCACCTGCACCATCTTTTCGATGAGGCCGTTGGCCGACACGCTGGAAACGCCGCTGGTGCGGCCCACATAAGGCACGAGGGTGTTATCCACGAAGTCCGACAGATCGTAGACATCGCTGCCCTCCCGGCTGACAGCCACCGTCATAAAGGCGTTCATGTTCAGGCTGTACTCGATGATGGAGGGGGTCAGACAGGTGCTGGGCAGGCCGGTCGCGGTCTGGTCCACCTTATTGGAGGTCTTGACCATCGCGCTGTTCATGTCGGTGCCTTCGGCGAATTTCATGAGCAGAAGGCTGTAGTTTTCTGCCGAGGTCGCCGTGATGCTCTCGACGCCGGACACTGTACCCAGCGCATTCTCCATCACATCGGAGACTTCCGACTCCACACGCTCCGGGCTGGCACCGGGGTAGACGGTGACCACCATGAGGTATGGCGTGCTGATGTCGGGCAGAAGGTTCGTCTGCATGTTCGTGATGGACACGAAGCCCAGCAGCAGGACCATGATGACCGCAACAAGGATGGTGAACGGCTTTTTGACACTGAATTTTTCCATGATTTCCTATCCATTTCTTTTTTATACCGCCGCGCGGCAAGAGGTACGCCGCAACCACGGCAGCACACTCCGAACGCTTCTTATCGTTCCTATTATACACGAGGGAATCTTCCTTGCAATAGTCCTGAGGTTAATATTTAACAAAACTTTCCTTAAGCCACCTTAGTTTAGGAAATCAATGGGAATATCCCGGCCACTTTCTTGCCATATTTCGTGGAAATACGGGCCGGATTATGCTATACTAGAATGCAGAATGGAATTTTATCGCAATTTCAGGCACAGCGCCTATCCAGACTGCTCAAGGCCCATGTTCCGGGCTTATATACGTTCGATACGACCCCAAAGAGGAATGCTATGAAGAAAGTTATATCCGTCCGTTTCAAGGACAACGGCAAGACCTATTATTTTGACCCCGCAGACACCCCCATCAAGACCGGCGACTATGTTATCGTCGAGACGGCCCGGGGCGTGGAGTGCGGCGAAGTGGTGCAGGGCGTGAAGGAGATCGCCGACTCCGCCGTCCCCAAGGCCCTCAAGCCCATCACCCGGATGGCCGACAGCGTGGATGTGCGCCGGATGCGCCAGAACCGTGAGGACGAAAAGCGCGCCTACCACACCTGTCAGGAGTGCATCGCCCGCCACGGGCTGGAAATGAAGCTGGTGGAGGCCGAATACACCCTCGACCGCTCCAAGATCATGTTCTATTTCACCGCCGATGGCCGTGTGGACTTCCGTGAGCTGGTCAAGGATCTGGCCGGCATCTTCCACACCCGCATCGAGCTGCGCCAGATCGGTGTGCGCGACGAGAGCAAGATGATAGGCGGTCTGGGCATCTGCGGCCAGCCCTTCTGCTGCAGCCGCTTCCTGAAAGACTTTCAGCCCGTCTCCATCAAGATGGCAAAAGAGCAGGGTCTTTCCCTCAACCCGGCCAAGATCAGTGGCGCCTGCGGCCGCCTGATGTGCTGTCTGGCTTACGAGGAGAGCGCCTACGAGTACCTGAACAGCATCATGCCCATGGTGGGCAGCACCGTCCGCACGCCGGACGGCCTCGGCACTGTGCTCGAGGTCAACCCCATCTCCGGCTATCTGCGGGTGCGCTGCGGCACCGAGGCCTTCGCGCCCCGATACTATAAGGTGAGCGTCTGCGAGTATATCTCCGGCGGCAGGCGCGCACCCCGCCGCCCCGACCCGGACGACGATTATTCCGGCGTGCGCGACCCTGCCCCGGTGGTGGCTTCGGCCAACGCCGACGGCACCTCGTCCTGCCCCGGCTGCGGCAGAAAAGATAAAAAATAAGAGGCCGGAAATGGCGGGGTCTTTGAACGGTTAGTCTGTTAAAACTAACTTTGCTTCGTGATTTTCGCCAAAAAACCTCTTCAATTTTCTCCAAAAGTTAGCCTGTGCTTTTGTGCAACCCACCAAAAAACGAAAAATTGCTTTTGGGCGGGTACGGTTAGTCTTGCCTTTTTGAAACGGCTTTGTTAGAATGCAGTCAAGGATATGATTTCCGAGGGGTCTGCCAGAGCCGTGCAGGGGCAGATTTCTTCATAAATACTGAGCACGGGGAGATAAAGGAGAGTTCTATTATGGCACACAAGGTTTCTGACGCATGTGTTGGCTGCGGCGCTTGCGAGGGCGCTTGCCCCGTTGGTGCAGTCGCTGTTGAGGGCGGCGTTGCAGTTGTGAACGCAGACGCCTGCATCGATTGCGGCGCTTGCGAGGGCGCTTGCCCCACCGGTGCTATCACCGCTGAATAATTTTTAGCAGATAGCGCGCGAATAACGCATCAAAAGCAGCAGACCTGCCAGGCGGGTCTGCTGCTTTTCTTTCCTGCATATTTTTTTCATCTTTCGGGACACAATATTTTGTCGGAGGATTTCGGCTGGGCGTATGGAACATTCTACCGAGATTTTGTATAATAAAACAGAAGTATCCTGCTCCGCCGTCCACCGGTTCGGCTCGGACGCGCTTTTGCTGGCCCGCTTCTGCGAGCCGCGGCGCAGCCAGAAGGCGGCAGACCTGTGCTCCGGCTGCGGCATCGTGAGCCTTGAGTGGCACGACAGGGGCCATCGCGGCCCCTGCGCCGCCGTGGAATTGCAGCCCGAGGCCAGTGCGCTCTTACAGGAGGCTGTGGCCGCGCAGGGCATCGGGCACATCACCCCTTATCTCGCCGACCTGCGCACCTTCCGGGAAGGGGAGGGCCAGTTCGATGTCTGCGCCTGCAACCCGCCCTATTTTACCGCCGGGCCGCAGAGCACCGACGCGGGCCGCGCCACGGCCCGCCACGAGACGGACTGCACCCTCGAGGATGTCTGCGCCTGTGGTTTCCGCCTGCTGAAGGACGGCGGAAAGCTTTCCCTCTGCCATCGGCCCGAGCGTCTGGCCGAGGTGCTGGCTGTGCTGCGGGCGCACCGCCTCGAGCCGAAGCGTCTGGCCTTTGTGAAGAATAAGCCTGACGCCGCGCCGTGGCTTTTCCTTGTGGAAGCCCAGAAAAACCGCCGCACCGGCCTGCGCATCGAACCGGATGTGCTCATCACCGCCGGGGCGGCGATGTACGGAGAAGTAAAATAACAACATCAGGGAGGTCAATCATGGCCGGTATTCTTTATATCGTGGCAACCCCCATCGGCAATCTGGACGACATGCCGCCCCGCGTGGCCGCCACCTTCGGCGCGGCGGACTTCGTGGCCGCCGAGGATACCCGCGTGACCATGCGGCTGCTGAACTATCTGGGCCTGAAAAAGCCGATGGTCAGCTACTACGAGCACGCATTGCAGAAGGGCGATGGCATCCTGCGCCGGATTGAGGCGGGCGAGAACTGCGCCCTCTGCTCGGACGCCGGAATGCCCTGCGTCTCTGACCCGGGCGAGGTCATCGTGCGGGACGCGCTGGCCCGGGGCATCAAAGTCGTGCCTGTCCCGGCGGCGTCCGCCTGCGTGACGGCGCTGGCCGTCTCGGGCCAGGACACCTCCCGCTGGGTATTCGAGGGCTTTCTGCCCGTGAACCGGAAGCAGAAAAAAGAGCGTCTTGCTGAGCTTCTGGGTGAAAAGCGGACCGTCATCTTCTACGAAGCACCCCACAAGCTGCGCACGACGCTGGACGACCTCGTGAACGCCTTCGGCCCGGAGCGGAGCATCACCCTCTGCCGTGAGCTGACCAAGCTCCACGAAGAGATCTGGAAGACCACCCTCGGGGAGGCGCAGGCTCACTACGCCGCCAACGAGCCGAGAGGCGAGTATGTTCTGGTCATGGCCGGTGCGCCGGCTTCCACAGAGCCGGAAGCAGAAATGACCCTCGAGCAGGCCGCACAGCGCGCCCTCGAGCTGACCGGACAGGGCTTCGGCCCCACTGCCGCCGCCAAGGCCGCAGCCCAGGGGACGCCCTACTCCAAGAGCGAAGTATATAAGGCACTGCTGACCATCCAGCAGCGCGAGCCGGAATAAAATTTGAGGAGGAGCCTTTTCCCGTGACGAAACTTCTGATTTTGAGCGACAGCCACAACAGCCGTCTGACCGTCGAAAACATTCTGGCCGCCGAGGCGGACAGCATCGACGCGCTCGTCTTTCTGGGCGACGGCCTGCGCGACCTCGAGCAGGCGCTCACCTTTTACCCCTCTCTGCGGGCCTATGCTGTAGCCGGGAACTGCGATTTCGGTGCGCTGGAGCCGCTGGACGGGCTTGCTGCCTTTGACGGGGTGGTCGTCTTCTACACCCACGGCCATCTGTACGGGGTGAAATACGACCTCGACACGCTGGCTGACGCGGCCGCGGCCCGGGGCGCGAATGTCGCCCTCTTCGGTCACACCCACATCCCGGTGGCAGAAGAGCGGGGCGGGGTGTTCCTGTTCAACCCCGGCTCCTGCGGCCGGTGCTACACCGGCCCCAACACCTACGGCATCCTGACCCTTGCCGACGGCAAGGTAGTCAGCCACGAGCACAAAGAGGTACCCAAAGCATGAGCATCAACGAGGTGCGCTGGCTGTCCGAGTGCGGCAGCACCAACGCTTACGCGAAAGAGCATTTTGAAGAGTTCGGCCCGGTGGGCGCGGTATACACCACCAATCAGACCGCAGGCCGGGGTCGTCTTGGCCGCAGCTGGGTGAACGCCGAGGGCCGCGCCCTCTATTATACGGCGGTCATCCGGGAGCCGCTGGCCCAGCCTGCCACCCTGCCGCTGCTGGCAAGCCTCGCCGTCCGCGATCAGCTGGCCCAGCGCTACGGCGTGGACTGCCGGATAAAATGGCCCAATGACCTGCTGCTGAACGGCAAAAAGATCGTGGGCATCCTCTGCGAGAGCGTCAGCTACGGCTGCCAGATGCAGGGCCGGGGCATCGTCTGCGGCATCGGCATCAATCTGGCACAGCCCCAGAGCTATTTCGACGCCGCAAACCTGCCCAACGGCACCTCCCTCGAGCTGCAGGGCGCGAAGGTGGACCTTGCCGCCGACCCCCAGTGGCTGGCCGAGGCGCTGACGGACTTCGGCTTTGACCGTCCGCTCTACACCTTCGCGCGGGAGGGCTTCGCTCCCTTCCGGGACGAGTACAAGGCGGCCTGCGTCAACCTGGGCCGCCACGTCACCTTCGATTTGCCGGGCGGCGGCACAGGCAGCGGCACAGCCATCGATGTGGACGCCGACGGCCAGCTCATCGTCCGCACCGACAGCGGCGAGGAGAAGGTCTTCACCGGTGAAGTCTCCGTCCACGGCATCTACGGGGCCGTATAATTTTTCCAGCATTCCAGCGCCTCTGCGGGCCGTCCGGCCCCGGGGGCGCTTTTCTCTCCTCCCTGCAAAGTTTGTGGAAAACTCGGGTTTTCCCACGGTTTTCCACACATGGTTTTTGCCGGGCAGCGTTTGTGGAAAACTCCTGCGCCAAAAATTCCAGAGGGGAGAGGCGCTTTTGCCCCAAGCGCGAAACGCCGCAGAAAATAAATTTTCGGCCTCGACTTTCTTTTCAAAAAAAGGCTCTGTGACCTCTTTTCTCCCCAGATTTTCCCGCTTTTCCCGTTTTAAAATACATCGTGTATAACCCAAAGCTCAATTTTCTGTGGAAAACTCGGTGGAAAAAGTGGAAAACACTGTGGGAAACCCCGCTTCTTTTTCACAAAATCGGTGGAAAACCCAGTGGAAAAAGTTAAAAAATCATTCCAGCCGGGATACTCTTCCGATAACGCACCAAAAGGGAATCCCGCACTTCCCACGGATTTTCTTGAATGGGCCGGGCAAACATGATACAATGAAAGATAGAAAACGGCCCCGGACATGGGCCGCAAAAATTCTTTTCACGGAGGCGTCTGTCTATGAACTGGATCTCCCGCTTTGAGCGGAAATACGGCCGCTTTTGCATCCCGAACCTCATCTCCATCATCGTAGGCGGACAGATTTTAGTCTACGCCATCGAGCTGTTCGTCAACCAATTCATCTCAGTCTATCTCGGCCTGAGCCAGAGCCTGCTGCTGATGGGGCAGGTGTGGCGGCTCATCACCTTCGTCTTTATCCCGTTTTCGGGGGGCGGGCCGCTGAGCGTCATCCTCGGCATCTACTTCACATGGTTCATCGGCACGGCGCTGGAAAAGGAGTGGGGCGATTTCCGCTTCAACCTCTACTTCCTGCTGGGGATGATCGGCACCGCGCTGGGCTGTCTCGTCACCGGCATCCCCGCCGACACCTACTGCCTGTCGCTGTCACTGCTGCTGGCTTTCGCCATGCTCTACCCCGAGGTGCAGGTGCTGCTGTTCTTCGTCATCCCGGTAAGGGTGAAGTATTTCGGTCTCTTCGCCGCTGCCATGTGGCTGTTCAGCTTCCTGACTGCCGGGTGGCTGTATAAGGTGAGCTATCTGCTGAGTATGCTGGGGTTTGTGCTCTTCTTCGGGCCGCAGGCACTGCGCAGCGTCCGGGCGTGGATACGCCGGGAGCAGTGGAAGCGGAGGAACCGGAGGTGAGCCGCACATGATGATAGACCGCCTTGCGGGCAACGCGGCCCTGAAAGACAGCGTCCGCCTGATGCTGGGCAGCCGCCGCCTGACCCACAGCGTGTTATTGGTGGGCGAGACGGGCCTGGGCGCGGGCTACGCGGCCCGGTGCGTGGCGGCAGACTATCTTTACCCGGCAGGCGGCGCACCTGCCGAGGCCCTTCTGCGGGGCGAATGCTGCCGTGCCGTGGGCAAAGCCGGCGACCGCGACAGCGGCCGCATCGAGACCGGCGTGGTGCGGGAGGCCATCTCCGTCACCGGCATGGGCTCGGGCGGGCGGTATCTCGTCAGTCAGGTCAAGGCCATGCGCACCGAAATTTTCAACACCAGCCTCTCCGCCGAGGGCCGCGTCGTCCTGCTCTACCATGTGGAGCGGATGAACGAGGAATCCGCCAACGCCCTGCTGAAGGTGATGGAGGAGCCGCCGGAAGGCGTGCTCTTCCTGCTGACGGCAGACTCGCTGGCCGGTGTGCTGCCCACCATCCGCAGCCGCTGCATCAGCTTCGCCGTGGCCCCGGTCAGCCCCGAGGAATGCGCCCGGTGGTGCATCGGGCAGGGCGTGGACAAAAAGCAGGCCCGGCTCTGCAGTGAGCTGTTCGACGGCCACATCGGCACCGTGCTTGCCGCCGCCCGGGACGACGCCCGCCGGGAACAGGTGGAAAAGGCCCTGACGCTGGCCAAGGCCGCTGCGGCTCACGACAGCTATGCCGCCGCCGTCCTGCTGGCCGGGTACGAGAAGGACAAGGCCGCAGCAGCGGCCCTGCTGGGCGATTTCCGGGCCGTGGCCGCCGCCGGGCTCCGGGGGTGTGCCAGCACCCCTCTGACGGGTGACGCCGCCCGCCGCGCCCTCTCGCTGGCCGATGCGGCCATTCAGCGGCTCGCCGCGCAGGTGAACCCCAAAATCACCCTTTCCGTTCTTGCAGCGAAGCTTGGATAAAGCAAAAGCTCCCCTTCCGGGGAGCTTTTGCGATTGCTATTTGATCCGATTATCTTTTGCGGGACCGGCTCCGCCGCCGCAGGTTCAGCGAACCGCCGCCGGCCACCATCGTCAGGAAGCCCAGCACGATGAGGATGCCGATGAGCGCGGCCATGAGAAGAAGGGTCGTTTTGGCGTCGGTGCGAAAGTCAGACACATATTCTTTGTGGGTCACAAGGTCCACCGTTCCCATCTCGTAGCCGTCGAGGTAGACGGTGGCCGTGCCAAGCACAGCACCCTCCTTGACGGTGGCCGAGGTGCTCTCCGGCACCGAGAACTCGAAGGTCACTTCATCGTCGGCGTGGCCGTAGCCGCTGAGGCCGCTGGCGGCGTAGAGCTCCACGGCTTCCTCCGTGCGGCACTTGGTCAGCGGGATGGTGGTGAGCACCGTCTCCGTGTCCACGAGTTGACGGTCAGAAAAGCTGGAGAAGGCCCAGTCCAAGATCTCCGCACACTCGCGGTAGATGTTGTTCATATCACTGCCCAGCACCACGAGGCCGTAGGTGTGGCCGTCCTGCTGGGCAAAGGTGACGAAGCACCGGCCTGCGAGGGTGGTGAAGCCGGTCTTCATGCCCCGGACATAGTCGCGGTGATAGGCATACTCCGGGTCCAGCATGAGGTTGGTGGACTTGATGGTCCGCTCGTTCTGGTGCAGGTTCGTGGCGGGCAGCGTATAGGTGAGGGTGTTCGCGGCCTGCATATAGGTCTCGTTGGCGTAGCAGGCAGCGGCAATTTTTGCAAGGTCCTCTGCCGTGGAGACGTTGCCGTAGTCGTACAGGCCGTGGACGCAGGAGAAGGTGGTATCCGTGCAGCCCAGCTCCTTGGCGCGGGCGTTCATCTGGGCCACAAAGGCCGTCAGGTCGCCGCCCGAGACGTCGCTGGCGATGACGCTGGCCGCGTCGTTGGCGCTGGCCACCAGCAGACCGTAGAGCAGGTCGATGCGGCGCACCGTCTCGCCGATGCGGAGGTTCATGGTGGAGCCGTTGGCGTTCTGGATGTCCTTGAACTCCTGGGTCAGGCTGGTGGGGATGGTGATCTCAGCGTTCATATCCTTGCCGCTCTCGAGGAAGAGCAGAGCCGTCATCATCTTGGTGAGGCTGGCGATGTAGCGCTGCTGGTCGGAGTTCTGCCTGAGGATGGGCTTGCCGGTATCCAGATTGAAGAGATAGACCGACTCGGTGTCGCTGGCCGTCTGGATGGGCATCTGATAAGCGGCAAACCCGGGCAGGGCGGCGCAGACCATCAGCACCAGCGTAAGCAGCAGCGCCGTGCTCCGGCGCAGGAAGGTGGGTCGATTCATAGGCTTGTCCTCCTTAACATTCAAACATCAGCCAAACACTTTGTGCCAGAATGCACTCAGCCCGTGCTTCCCGGGTTCGGCCTCGGGCTCTGCCGGGGCGGGGTGCAGTTCGGGGCTGGTAAAGGCCCAGTCGAACAGCTCTGCCGCCTCCCGGAAGATATTCTGGGAGTTCGAGCCCAGAATGACCAGCCCGTACGTATGGCCGTCCTGCCGGGCAAAGGTGACGAAGCACCGCCCGGCCTGGGTGGTGAAGCCGGTCTTCATGCCGTGGGCATCGCTGCGGTAATAGCCGCTGCCGGGCTGCAAAAGCTTGTTGGTGGTCGTGACCGTCCGGGCCGGATGCAGGTTGGTGGCGGGCAGTTCATAGGACACCGTGTCCGCTATCTGGCGGTAGGTCGGGTCCGCATAGCAGGCCAGCGCGATCTTCGCCATATCGCGGGCCGTGGAATAGTTGCCGCCGTCGTAGAGGCCGTGGGGGCAGGTGAAATGGGTGGCCGTACAGCCCAGCTGACTGGCCCGGACGTTCATCTGGGCCGCGAAGGCGGCCAGACTGCCGGAGGTATCGACGGCCAGCACGCTGGCTGCGTCGTTGGCGCTGGGCAGGAGCATGGCGTACATCATATCGATGCGGCGCACCGTCTCACCGGCCTGCAGGCCGATGGTGTGGCCACGGTTGGCCCGGATGGACTGAAGTTCCGGCGTGAGGCTGGCCGGGATAGTGATGCCGGCACTGAGGTCGGTGCCGCTTTCCAGCACGAGAAGGGCCGTCATCATCTTGGTCAGGCTGGCGACGCAGCGGGGAAGGTCGGGGTTCTGCTCCACGAGAGCTTCGCCGGTGTCGGCGTCGAAGAGGTAGATGGATTCCTGCGGGTAGGCGGCCTGAATGGGCATCGCGTAGACGGCAAAACCGGACAGTGCCGCTGTAGTCATGAATGCAGCGGTCAGGACCAGAGCCAGAAGCCGCCGCGCAAAGGGATAAAACTGCATAAATTGATACTCCTTCGGAAGCCTGGGGGCTTCCTTACTCCGACAATAAGAGCTATAATAAAGAATACCATAAATGAAGCAAAAGAGAAAGGTGGTTTTTCAACAATGATGCTCTCCTTTGGTGGAAAAATGCCCCGGGATGAGGGTGCTGTCTTTGTGGCGGCGAATGCGACGGTACTGGGCGACGTGACACTGGGCAGGGGCGTGAACATCTGGTACGGAGCTGTACTGCGGGCCGACGAGGGCGCACTGATACTGGGCGAGAACAGCAATGTGCAGGACAACGCCGTGCTCCACTGCGACCCCGGCGGGCAGGTCGTTCTGGGCAAAAATGTCACGGTAGGCCACAGCGCCCTCGTCCACGGCTGCACGGTGGGGGACAACAGCCTCATCGGGATGCATGCTACCATCCTCAACCACGCCGTCGTGGGCAAAAACTGCATCATCGGGGCCGGGGCGCTGGTGCCTGAGGGGATGGTCATCCCCGACAACTCGGTGGCGGTAGGCGTGCCCGCCCGGGTCATCAAGACCATTCGGGACGACCAGCTGGCCCACAACATCGAGAACGCAAAAGCCTATGTGGAGATGGGCCGTCAGCACGCGGCGCTGGGCTCTCATGCTGAAAAATAAGCATCTTTCTCCCCAAAAATTTCACAGGCCGATTAACAAATCTTTCACAGGAAAGACATGATTTCAGCCGGTAATTCGGGTATACTATAGCTCACAAGGGTGCGGGGCCGCAACCGCCCCTTGCACATGATTCCTCCTCACACCAAAGCAATACCCCAAACAGCAAGACCCCCTCTGGCGTCGCCGCAAGCGCCAGACGGGGGCCTTGTTGTATCTGGGGAACAGAACGCCCCCGCTCAGCACTTCCTGAGCAGGGGCGTTTTTGCATATTTACATCATGCCGCGGAAGACAGCCTGTGCGATCTGGAAGTAGAGGATCAAGCTGCAGGCGTCCACGATGGTGGTGATGAAGGGGGTCGCCATGATGGCCGGGTCGGCGCCCAGCTTCTTGGCGGCCAGGGGCAGCATGCCGCCCACCAGCTTTGCGAGGATGACGCTGAAGAACAGCGACACGCTGACGACCACTGCGTAGCCGATGACATTGTCATACTGGCCGGCGTAGAGGTAGGTGTACATCAGGTAGATGCGCAGGCCGTTGACGATGCCCAGCACCGCGCCGACGATGGCGGAGACCCGCAGCTCCTTGCCCAGAACTTTGAGGAAGTCGCTGGGCTCCACCTCGCCCAGAGCGAGGCCGCGGACCATCAGGGTGCTGATCTGGTTGCCGCAGTTGCCGGCAGTATCCATCAGCATGGGCATGAAGGAGACCAGCAGGGGCAGGCTGACGAAAGCCTCTTCGTAGTGGGTCGTGACCATGCCGGTGAAGGTAGCAGAGAGCATCAGGATGAGCAGCCAGGGGATACGCTGCTTGGCGTGGGTCCAGACGCTGGTGCCGAAGTAGGTGGTGGCATCGTCGTCGGGCAGAATAGCTGCCATCTTCTGCATATCCTCGGTGCTCTCATCGGTCAGGACGTCGATGGCGTCGTCGATGGTGATGATACCGACGAACATGCCCTCGTTGTCCAGAACGGGCATCGCGGTGAAGTCGTAGCGCTGCATCTCGCGGGCCACATACTCCTGGTCATCCGTGACCTTCACGGTGACGACATTGTCGTCCATGATGTCCACGATGGGGGTAGAGGGGTCAGACAGCAGCAGGCTACGGGCCGACACGACGCCCTGCAGGCGGTTGCGCTCCACCACATAGCAGGTGTAGACCGTCTCGGCGTTCTCACCCTGCTTGCGGATAGCGGCAAAGGCGTCACTGACGGTCATCTCCTGCCGCAGACGGACGTATTCGGGGGTCATCAGGCTGCCGGCAGAGCTCTCGGGGTAGTTCAGCAGCTTGTTCAGGCTCTCACGGGTCTGGCGGGACGACTTTTCCAGCACCCGCTTGACCACGCCTGCGGGCATATCCTCCAGCAGGTCGGCGGCATCGTCAAGGCTCATATCTTCGATGGCGCTCACCAGCTCGACGTCGGAGAACGCATTCACGAGGTCGTCGCGGGCCTCATCGGACATATAGGCGAATGCTTGCGTTGCAACGTCCTTTTTCAGCAGACGGAACACCACGAGGCGGTTGTTCTCGTCCAGCTCTTCCAGCAGCTCGGCCAGGTCGGCGGGCTGCTCTTCCTCGGTCACTTCGCGCAGCTTGACGTACTGCTTTTTGACGAGCAGCTTGAGCAGACGGCTCTTGGTCAGCATCTCGGGGTTGGCCTTGACCTCTTCGTCGTTGGCCTCCTCTTTTTCGGCCTCGCGGACGTCCTGCTTGAGGTCTTCGGTGGCCTGCTCGTTCAGGTCTTCGGCCAGCTTCTGGCGCACCTCAGCGGGAATATCCGTGGGCAGCTCCTGTACCGGGAGAGCCTGTTCCTCTTCGCGCTCCGGGGTCTTCTTTTCTTCTTCCATTTGTGTTCCTCCTCTTTTCTGCCTCAGGAGGACACAGCCGCATCAACGCAAAAAGCGCCGCTCCTGCGCCGCAGACCCCGGGCCGCACTGCCCATCTGCACGCGCAAAGCTGCGCCTCTTTTGTACGGCAGCCGGACAGCGGATACTCCGCTGTTCAGCGTACAAAAAAGGCGAACGCAGCACCCTTCGCGGTCGTTCCGGCCGCATCATTCCATCGTCTTCGACTATGATCCGGGTCCATTGTCCTGCGTTCACCTCCACAAATTCGTTTTGCTAAGTTTCTTAGCCTATAAGTTTATTATATCTCCACTCAAATGCCCGGTCAACCCTGTAAGGCGTCCATTTCCGGAATATTGACGCAGAAAAAACGCACAGCGCCCTCCCCGGTGCTTGCGGCTTCACCGGAAAGGGCGCTGTGTTTGGATATTGCTTTGGTGTGAGGAGGAATCATGTACAAGGAATCGGTTGCGGCCCCGAATCCTCATGGCTGTAGTATAGCAGATTCCGCACCGGATTTCATGAAAAACCTATGAAGAAAGTGTAAAAGACGCAAAAATACGCCCCGGACACTGTTTCCAGTGAGCGGGGCGCTAAAAACGGGATCTGTTTTTGACTGCGGCAAGATACCTGCAAGCAGGTCTTATGCAGCAGGCGGGGCAAGGTATCTGCGAACAGACCTTATGCTCCTGACACACGCGAAGTATGCTTTCAAGGACCCTCGCGGGCGCTTTGGTATTTCAGGCTCTGCCCGCCCCGACGCGTTCGGACGCGGGCAGAGAGTTGAAATCAGTTTGGAGTACAAAGCTCCAGTCTCTGCGTAGAAATAAGCCTGTCATTTCTTCTCTGGCCGGGGCCACAGTTTCGTACTGCTGCGTTGCGCAGTAATCGCCAGCACGGAGCAGCCGCCCTTTCGGGACTAAGGTGCCGCTGCGGCAAAATTCCAGCCAGAATCAAAAGAACTCTGGCTTACTTGTACAGCTCGACCAGGCGGGTCAGATGCTCGTAACGGTCGTTTGCGACCTGCTCGTTGCGAGCGAACAGCTGCTTTGCACGCTCCGGGAATGCACGAGTCAGGCGGCTGTAACGGGTCTCGTTTGCCAGCAGGGCCTGATACTTCTCGGCATCCACAGCCTTGGAGGTCAGGGTGAAGGGGTTCTTGCCCTGAGCCTTGTTGGCCGGATTGAAGGTGAACAGGTTCCAGTAACCAGACTCAACTGCCTTCTTCATCTCGTTCTGGCAGTTGGTCATGCCGCCCTTAACACCGTGCAGCTCGCAGGGAGCGTAGCCGATGATGAGGGAGGGGCCGGGATATGCCTCAGCCTCTGCGATAGCCTTGACAGCCTGGTTCATGTTAGCGCCCAGAGCGATCTGAGCAACATAGATGTAACCGTAGGTCATAGCGATCTCAGACAGGCTCTTCTTGCTGATTTCCTTACCAGCAGCAGCGAACTGGCAGACCTCGCCGATGTTGGAGGCCTTGGATGCCTGTCCGCCGGTGTTGGAGTACATCTCAGTATCGAAGACCATGACGTTGACATCCTCGCCGGAAGCCAGGACGTGGTCCAGACCGCCGAAGCCGATGTCGTATGCCCAGCCGTCACCACCGAAGATCCAGATGGACTTCTTGGCGATGAACTCCTTGCTCTTCAGGATCTCAGCGGACTCGGCGCAGCCAGCGGCAGCAGCCTTCTCCAGCTCAGCGATCAGAGCCTTAGCGGGGGCATCGTTAGCCTTGGTGTTGTTCTTGGTTGCCATGAACTCGTCAAAGGCAGCCTTCAGCTCAGCAGAAGCCTTGTCAGAACCAGCGACCTCAGCGATGCGCTTGATCAGGTTCTCACGGACGGTCTTCTGGCCCAGATACAGGCCCAGGCCGTGCTCTGCGTTATCCTCGAACAGGGAGTTGCACCATGCAGGACCGTGGCCGCTGTCCTTGTTGACAGTGTACGGAGAGATGGAAGCAGTACCGCCCCAGATAGAGGAGCAGCCGGTGGCGTTGGAGATGTACATCTTCTCGCCGAACAGCTGGGTGATCAGACGTGCGTAAGAGGTCTCAGCACAGCCTGCGCAGGAGCCAGAGAACTCCAGCAGCGGCTGGTTGAACTGAGAGCCGATGACGGTGTCGTCTGCGAACTTAGAGGGCTTCTTGGAGATGTTGGCGACGCAGTAGTCGAAGACTGCCTGCTGATCGGCCTGAGACTCCTGAGGAACCATCTGGATAGCCTTGGTGGGGCAGACGGTGACACACTCGCCGCAGCCCATGCAGTCCAGAGGAGACACAGCCATAACGAACTTGTACTCGTTAGCGGGCTTGTTGTCGCGGCTCTTGGTCTGTGCGGGAGCTGCTGCCAGCTCGTCAGCGGTCAGCTGGAAGGGACGGATGGTTGCGTGAGAGCACACGAATGCGCACTGGTTGCAGCCAACGCACTTTGCAGCATCCCACTCGGGGACGTTCACAGCGGTGCCGCGCTTCTCGTAAGCGGAAGCGCCCTGCTCCCACTCGCCGTTTGCGTTAGCAACGAAAGCAGAGACGGGCAGGCTGTCGCCGTCCATACGAGCGATGGGCTCCATGACGTTGCGGATCTGCTTGACCAGCTCGGGACGGCCAGACAGCTCCTTCGGAGCGGGATCGGCCTCGGGGTTGGACCAGGAAGCGGGGACGTCCACCTTGTGGATGGCGTCAACACCGGCATCGATGGCCTTCCAGTTCATCTCAACGACGTCCTGACCCTTCTTGCCGTAGCTCTTCTGAGCTGCCTGCTTCATGAAGTTGACGGCGTCCTCGATGGGCATAACGTCAGCCAGCTTGAAGAAAGCGGACTGCAGGATGGTATTGGTGCGCTTGCCCATACCGATCTCGATAGCCTTGTCGATCGCGTTGATGGTGTACAGCCGGATGTTGTTGTCCGCGATGTACTTCTTGGCCTCAGCGTTCAGGTGATGGCCCAGCTCCTCATCGTTCCACTGGCAGTTGATCATGAACACGCCGCCGGGCTTGACATCCTGGACCATCTTCATGCCCATGTGGATGTAAGCGGGGTTGTGGCAGGCCACGAAGTCAGCCTGGTTGATGTAGTAGGGGCTGCGGATGGGCTTGTCGCCGAAGCGCAGGTGGCTGATGGTCACGCCGCCGGTCTTCTTGGAGTCATACTGGAAGTATGCCTGAACATACTTATCCGTGTGGTCGCCGATGATCTTGACGGAGTTCTTGTTCGCACCGACGGTACCGTCGCCGCCCAGACCCCAGAACTTGCACTCCTTGGTGCCGGCTGCTGCGGTGATGGGAGCGGGCTTGACCTCAGGCAGAGACAGGCCGGTGACATCATCGGTGATGCCGAGGGTGAAGCGCTCCTTCGGCTGATCCTTCTCCAGCTCCTTGAACAGAGCGAAGATGGAGGACGGGGGAGTGTCCTTGCTGCCCAGACCGTAACGGCCGCCGGTCAGGATGACATCATTCTTGCCAGCCTCACGCAGGGTAGCTGCGACATCCAGGTACAGGGGCTCGCCCAGAGAGCCGGGCTCCTTGGTGCGGTCCAGAACTGCGACCTTCTTAGCGGTAGCAGGCAGGACCTTCAGCAGAGCGGAGGACACCCAGGGACGGTACAGGCGGACCTTGACGATACCGACCTTCTCGCCCTTAGCGTTCAGGTAATCGACGACCTCGTCCGCAACGTCGCAGACAGAGCCCATAGCGATCATGACGCGATCGGCATCGGGTGCGCCGTAGTAGTTGAACAGGTCGTAGTTGGTGCCCAGCTTCTCGTTGATCTTGGCCATGTACTTCTCGACGACTGCGGGCAGTGCGTCGTAGACAGAGTTGCAGGCCTCACGATGCTGGAAGAACACGTCGCCGTTCTCGTGGGAACCGCGCATCTTGGGGTGCTCGGGGTTCAGAGCCTTTGCGCGGAACTCCTCGACAGCCTCCATGTTGCACATTTCCTTCAGGTCGGCGTAGTCCCACTTCTCGATCTTCTGGTACTCGTGAGAAGTACGGAAGCCGTCGAAGAAGTTCAGGAAGGGAACCTTGCCCTCGATGGCTGCCAGATGGGCAACAGGGGACAGGTCCATGACTTCCTGCACGCTGCTCTCGACCAGCATTGCGAAGCCGGTCTGGCGGCATGCCATAACGTCGCTGTGATCACCGAAGATGTTCAGGGACTGGGTAGCAACGGTACGTGCAGAAACATCGAACACGCAGGGCAGCTGCTCAGCAGCGATCTTGTACATGTTGGGGATCATCAGCAGCAGGCCCTGAGAAGCGGTGAAGGTGGTGGTAACAGCACCTGCACCCAGAGAGCCGTGCACAGCGCCTGCAGCGCCTGCCTCAGACTGCATCTCGACGACCTTGACCTGGTTGCCGAAGATGTTCTTCTGGCCCTGAGCGGACCACTGGTCCACAGAGTCAGCCATCGGAGAAGAGGGGGTAATGGGGTAGATGGCAGCCACGTCCGTGTAGGCATATGCTACATGAGCGGCAGCGGTATTGCCATCCATGGTTTGCTTTGCTCTAGGCATTTTTCTTCCTCCATTCAGAATTTGGTACCTTCTGCGCGGGGCAAACGTCTTTTTACCGGAGCCGGAGAACTCCTTTGAAAAACGTATTGCTCGACTGATAAGCGCCGCACTTCGCCGGAGCCGGAGAACTCCACAAAAGCACACGCTCATCGAGGGCAATAGCCCTGCCCGGGGCCGGAGAACCCCATGAAGGCACTATTGCTCATCTAATATAATAGCAAATTCCGCCGGTAAAGGCAACGCAAACCGACTGTAAAAACACAACAAAAATTCAAGAATTTTTTTAGCGCTTTTTTACAGATGTGTTCTTTGCTGCATCCATGACGGTGTTATGCTCCAAAATCCAGCATCCATCAGGCTTTTTCTTACAAAATTCTAAATTTATAATTGACATTTGTACAGATTCTGCCGTAAACTTTATCTATAGTATCATGCGCCGCACAGCGCAGGGAAGGACAGGCACAAAACGATGGATGCTGCACATTTTGAAAAGACCCTCTCGAGCGAGGTTCTCTTTGAGGGCCGGGTGGTCACGCTGACCAAAGACGTGGCTCTGCTGGAAAACGGCGAGACTTCTATCCGGGAGGTGGTCCACCACCACGGCGGGGCCTGCATCGTACCGTATTTTGAGGACGGCACCCTCTGCATGGTGCGCCAGTTCCGCTACGCCATGCAGCAGGAGCTGTGGGAGCTGCCCGCCGGCAAGCTGGAAAAGGGCGAAGACCCCTTTGAAGCCGCCAAGCGGGAGCTGGGCGAAGAGTGCGGCCTGACCGCCGACCACTACACCCCGCTGGGCGAGTTCTACCCCACGGTGGGCTATGACACCGAGATCATCTATATGTGGGTGGCCACCGGCCTGCACACCACCCAGATGCATCTGGACGACGACGAGTTCCTGACGCCCGACCGCATCCCGCTGGCAAAAGCCTACGAGATGGTCATGAGCGGCGAGATCAAGGACGGCAAGACCATCGCGGGCGTGCTCAAGCTCAAGGCGCTGGTGGACGAGGGCAGGCTGTGATACTCTACGAAGATACAGCCCTCGTGGTTCTGGACAAGCCCGCCGGGCTTTCCAGCGAGGACGGCGTACCCGCCGCCCTTCGGAAGCTCTGGGGCAGGCCCGACGCCTATGTGGGCGTCATCCACCGGCTGGACACCGGCGTGTCGGGTCTGATGGTCTATGCGAAGACCCCGCAGGCAGCCGCCGCCCTCAGCCGGCAGGTGACGCAGAGCCAGCAGGTTTATGCCGAACAGGATGGCCGGGCCGAGCCTGACGCCGGCACACCGGACGCGCCGCCTTTCGTGAAACAATACCGTGCCCTCATCGCGGGCGGGCCGGACGAGAAGCTGCCCGCCGAAGGCGTCCTGCGGGACTACTTATTCAAGGACAGCCGGAAAGGCCGTGTTTTTCCGGTGAGCCGTCCGCGCAAGGGCGTGAAGGAGGCTGTGCTGGAATACTGCATTTCTGCCTCCGCCCCGGACGGCAGCGCCAGCCTCGCAGACGTCACCCTCCACACCGGGCGCACCCACCAGATACGGGTGCAGTTCGCGTCCCGCCGCCACCCGCTCTGGGGCGACGGCAAATACGGCAGCCGCATCAAGGGAGACATTGCGCTTCAGAGCGCACGGCTCCGCTTCATCCATCCCGACACCGGAAAGGTAATGGACTTCCGCCTCCCGGTCCCCGGGACATGGCCCGCTTGGGGCATCAGACAGGAAAACGACAATGGAACAACAGTATAAAACAGATTCTGAAATATACGCCGTCCTCGAGCGGGAGATCATCGATCTGACCCTCCGGCCCGGCTGTTCGCTGAGCGAAAACCCGCTCTGCACCCGCTTTGGCGCGCCCCGCTCCCTCATCCGGGTGGTGCTGCAGCGGCTGCAGGAGAATGGGCTGGTGAAGATCGTGCCGTACAAAGGCACCACCGTCACCCGGCTGAACCGGGACATCGTGGACGAGCTGATCTATGAGCGCATCGCGGTAGAGGCCCGGGTCCTGCGGGACTTTGCGCCCCACTGCACACCGGAGCACCGCGCCCTCATCCGCCAGCGTGCCGCCGCCTATGACGAGCTGGCCAAGGCCGAGACGCTGGACTTCAACCGTCTCTACGAGGCTGACACCCGGCTCCACGAGACGTGGTTCTCCGCCATGGGCAAGATGTACCTCTGGCGCACCCTGCAGAACGCCCACGCCGACTACAGCCGGTTCCGGATGCTGGACACCCTGACCACCGGCGGGCTCGCCGAGGTGGTGGCTGACCACCACAACCTCATCGACGCCATCGAGCGGTGCGACCTCGCGGCCTTTGAGCCGCTGGTGGAACGCCACCTTTACGGCGGCATCCGCCGTCTGGGCTCCAAGCTCACCGAGGAGTACGCCGATTATTTTGAATGATGTTCCATGGGGAACAAAAAAGCGCCTCTGCACAAATGTGCAGGGGCGCTGCTGTTTTTCTCAGCCCATCATGCCGGAGATGAAGATCTCCAGACCGATGCCGATGAGGATGACGCCGCCGAGGACGGAGGCTTTGCCGGAGAGGTCGGTGCCGAACTTTTTACCAATGGCAAGGCCGGCCTCGCAGATGAAGAAGGTGACGGCCGCCACGATGAGGGAGCAGACCAGCGCCATGAACCAGCCGTACTCCGAGATGGTGAAGCCCACCGACAGCGCGTCGATGCTGGTGGCGACGCCCTGCATGAAGAGTGCGCCCGCGCTCAGCTCAGCGGCTTCCTCGGCCTCTTCGCCCTTGATGCCCTCGATGAGCATCTTGCCGCCGATGTAGCCCAGCAGGATGAGGGCGATCCAGGGGATGAACTTCTCGAAGAAAGAGAACAGCTCCACGATGGTGTGGACGCAGACCCAGCCCGTCATGGGCATGACAGCCTGAAAGATGCCGAAGGTGCCTGCGATTTGGACGCCCCGGCGGCGGGACATCTGCGGGTCATGCAGACCGTTTGCCATCGAGACGGAAAACGCATCCATGGCAAGGCCCACGCCCAGCAGGGCGCTGTTGAAGAAAAACAAAAAACTCCATTCCATAACGATGCCTCCTGATTTGACCGGAATTGGTGGGCAGACAAAAGACCCGGGATCGGCGCGCATTTCGCCAATTCCGGGTCGGATTTTTACAAACTGACTCCATGTGGAATGGGCGTGGTACTCGCACCAAAGCACATGAGTCTCGCAAATGAAAGCAAGCCAGACAGCCGCCCGGGCCGTCATTGTGTTGACTTGCTGCGCCGCCTGCAAAACAGCGCCTGCTACTCCCCCATGAGGATCTTTCTTGTTGTCCGGTTATCGTACCACACAAACAGCGGATTTGTCCAGTATAACCGTGATTTTTGCAAAAAAACCTGCGGGAGAGCACCGCAGAAAGCGTGTACTCCCCCGCAGGGTCAGTTTATGTGTGGAAATGAGGTTTATTCCTCGTCGCCGGTGTCAGCCTCGGGAGCTTCGGCGGCCGATGCCTCATCGGCTGCTTCCATCTCCGCCAGCTGCTCGGCAGTGGGCTCGTCCTCGGTGTCGGCCTCGATGCTCTCGGTCTGTGCCTCGTCGTCGTGGTCGGTGCGGGCCAGCACCATCACCTTATCGTTCTCGCCCAGACGCATGACCCGGACGCCGGAGCCGTAGCGGCTCTGGACGGGGATCTCGTTGGCGTGCAGGCGGATGATGATGCCCTCCTGACTGCTCAGCAGCACATCGTCGATGTCATCCACGATCTTGACGGCTGCCACCTTGTCCTTGGAGGCATCGTAGTTGCGGATGCCCTTGCCGCCGCGGGCAGTGATGCGGTAGGTGTCGATGTCAGAGCGCCGGCCCTTGCCGTTTTCGGTGACGGTGAGCACCGTGCCGCCCTCGCGGCAGATGCAGACGCCGACGACCTCGTCGCCCTCGGCCAGCTTGATGGCGCGGACGCCGTGGCCGCTGCGGCCCATCGGGCGGGCATCGGCCTCGTTGAAGCGGATGGCCTGACCGTTGCGGGTAGCCACGATGAGCATATCATTGCCGGTGGTCAGGCGGGTCCATGCCAGCGCGTCGCCCTCGTTGAGCGCGATGCCGATGAGGCCCGTCTTGCGGATGTTGGCGTACTGCTCCAGCGGGGTGCGCTTGATGAGGCCCTGCTTGGTGACCATGGTGACGAAGCCGCCCTTGTTGTCCTCGTCCTTGGGATAGCAGAGCATGTTGGTGACCTTTTCGCCCTCGGCCAGCTGCAGCAGATTGACAATGTTGCTGCCCTTGCTGGTGCGGCTTCCCTCGGCGATGGTGTAGCCCTTGATGCGGAAGAGACGGCCCTTGTCGGTGACGAACAGGACATAATCATGGGTAGAGCCCACGAACATCTCCTGCACGATGTCCTCTTCCTTCCGGGTCATGCCGGAGATGCCGCGGCCGCCGCGCTTCTGGGCCTGATAGGTGGCCTTGAGCTGGCGCTTGATATAGCCGGCCTCGGTGAGGGTGTAGACGCACTGCTCCTCGGCGATGAGGTCTTCGATGTCCACTTCGCCGGTGACGGACTGGATCTCGGTGCGGCGCTCGTCGCCGAAGCGCTTCTTCATGTCCAGCAGCTCGTTCTTGACGATTTCCAGAACGCGGGCGTCGTTGGCGAGGATGTCCTCCCACTCCTTGATTTTTGTCTGTAAGCCGGACAGCTCTTCCTCGATCTTGAGGATCTCGAGACCAGCCAGACGGCCCAGCTGCAATTTCACGATAGCGTCGGCCTGCGGGTCGTCGAAGCCGAACTGCTCCATGATAGCGGCCTTTGCCTCGGCCATGCCGCCCTTGCAGGCGCGGATGGTAGCGATGAGCTCATCCACGATGTCGGTGGCCTTCTTCAGACCCTCGAGGATGTGGGCGCGCTCCTTGGCCTTCTTCAAATCATACTGCGTGCGGCGACGGACGACTTCATCCTGGAACTCGACGTACTTCTGTATCATCTGTTTCAGGGTCATGACCTTCGGCACCTTATGGTCGATGGCCAGCATGATGACGCCCACGGTATCCTGCAGCTGGGTGTACTGGTACAGTTGGTTCAGGATGACCTGCGCGTTGGCGTCCTTGCGGATGTCCACCACAATGCGCATCCCCTTGCGGTTGGTCTCATCGTTCAGGCCGGTGATGCCCTCGATCCGCTTGTCCTTGACCAGCTCTGCCATGTTCTCGATGAGACGGGCCTTGTTGACCATATACGGGATCTCCGTGATGATGATCTGGGTGCGGCCATTCTTGGTCTCTTCGATGGTGGCACGGCCCCGCAGGGTGATTTTGCCGCGGCCGGTGGCGTAGGCGGCGCGGATGCCGCTTCGGCCCATGATGATGCCGGCAGTGGGGAAGTCCGGTCCCTTGATGTGCTCCATCAGGCCGGGCAGGTCGATGTCGGGGTCCTCGATATAGGCCACGCAGCCGTCGATGACCTCACTGAGGTTGTGGGGCGGGATGTTGGTGGCCATACCGACGGCGATGCCCTGACTGCCGTTGACCAGCAGGTTGGGGAAGCGGCAGGGCAGGACGCTGGGCTCTTTCTTCGTCTCGTCGAAGTTGGGGTCCCAGTTGATGGTGTCCTTGTCGATGTCGGTCAGCATCTCGACCGCCATGCGGCTCATGCGGGCCTCGGTGTAACGGTAAGCAGCCGGGGGGTCGCCATCGACCGAGCCGAAGTTACCCTGACCATCCACCAGCGGGTAGCGGAGGGAGAAATCCTGTGCCAGACGGACCATGGCGTCGTAGACGGAGGCGTCGCCGTGGGGGTGGTAAGAGCCCAGCACCGCACCGACGGTATCCGCCGACTTGCGGTAGGGATGGCTGGGGTCGTTGCCGCGTTCGTGCATGGTGTAGAGGATGCGGCGGTGGACGGGCTTCAGGCCGTCACGCACATCCGGCAGGGCGCGGGCCACGATGACCGACATGGAGTAATCCAGAAACGCCGTCTCGATCTCCTTCTTGACGTCCCGGATGATCATCTTGGTACCGCTGCCCGGTATCATCACATAATCTTCTTCCATTGTTTCCTCCAATTACACGTCGAGCTTTGCGTACTGGGCGTTGGTCTCGATAAAGCGGCGGCGGGGCTCCACCTGATCGCCCATCAGGATGGTGAACGCCTCATCGGCCTTCTCGGCATCCTCGATGGTGATGCGGACGATGACGCGGTTGTCCGGGTTCATGGTGGTCTCCCAGAGCTGCTCCGGGTTCATCTCGCCAAGGCCCTTATAGCGGTTTATCTTCGCGCCGGGCATCTCCTGCGAGAGCAGGGCCATTTCGGCGTCGTTGTAGGCGTATTTGATGGTGCTGCCCTTCTGCACCTTGAACAGCGGGGGCTGTGCCACATAGACATGGCCCTGCTCGATGAGGGGGCGCATATAGCGGAAGAAGAAGGTGAGCATCAGGGTGCAGATGTGAGAGCCATCGACATCGGCATCGGCCATGATGAACACTTTGTCATACCGCAGCTTGGAAATATCGAACTCGTCGCCGATGCCGCAGCCCAGTGCCAGCACGACAGGCATCAGCTTGTCGTTGCCGTAGATACGGTCGGCGCGGGCCTTTTCGACGTTGAGCATCTTGCCCCACAGGGGGAGGATGGCCTGAATGGCCGAGTCACGGCCCATCTTGGCCGAGCCGCCTGCGGAATCGCCCTCGACGATGAAGATCTCAGTGCGGGTGGGGTCTTTTTCGCGGCAGTCTGCCAGCTTGCCGGGCATCCGGCTGGTCTCGAGGGCGCTCTTGCGGCGCACCAGCTCACGGGCCTTCTTGGCGGCAGCGCGGGCGCGGGCGGCCTGGGTGGCCTTTTCGAAGATAGCCTTGGCCACGCCGGGGTTCTCCTCGAAGAACTCCATCAGCTTGGAGTAGACCATGTTGGAGACGAGGGTGCGAATTTCCGTATTTCCCAGCTTTGCCTTGGTCTGGCCCTCGAACTCGGCCTCCTGCAGCTTGACGGAGATGACGCAGATGAGGCCCTCGCGGACGTCAGCGCCGGAAAGGTTCTCGTCCTTGTCCTTCAGCAGACCGTGGCTGCGGCCATAATCGTTGAAGACGCGGGTGAGGCTGCTGCGGAAGCCCTCTTCGTGGGTGCCGCCGTCGGGGGTGTTGACGTTGTTGGCGAAGCTCAGCAGCAGCTCATTGTAGCTGGAATTATACTGCAAGGCGATTTCTGCCATGCCCCGGTCGGTCTGGCCCTTGAGATAGATGACGTTGGGGTGGAGCACCTCGAGGTCGCGCTTCTCGCCCAGATAGGTGACAAAGCTCTTGATGCCGCCCTCGTAGCACATGACCTCGGTGCGGTAGGTGGGCTCGCCCTCCTTGCCGTCCTCGAGGACGGGGGTGTAGAGCTCGCGCTCGTCGGTCAAGGTGATCTTGACACCGGCGTTCAGGAAGCTCTCTTCCCGCAGGCGCTTTTCCAGCGTTTCGAAGTTGTAGACGGTGGTGTCCTTGAACATCTCCGGGTCGGGCTTGAAGGTGACGCGGGTGCCGGTGACACTGGGGTCCACGGTGCCGATGCACTTCAGCGGGCCGTCCGGGTCGCCGCGGCGGAAGGTCTGCTCGTACTCGCGGCCGTCGCGGCGGACGTTGACGGTCAGCCACTCCGAGCAGGCGTTGACGACGGACGCGCCGACGCCGTGCAGGCCGCCGGCCACCTTGTAGCCGGAGTTCTCGCCGCCGAACTTGCCGCCGGCGTGGAGGATGGTAAAGACGACGGTGACGGCAGGCAGACCGGTATCAGCCTGGATGTCCACGGGGATGCTGCGGCCATTGTCCGTGACCTGAATGATGTCGCCCTTCAGGATCTTGACCTCGATGTGGTCGCAGTAACCGGCCAGAGCCTCGTCGATGGCGTTGTCCACGATCTCGTACACCAGATGGTGCAGGCCGCGCTCGCCGGTGGAGCCGATATACATACCGGGGCGTTTGCGCACTGCCTCCAGACCTTTCAGGACCTGGATCTCGCTGGCGTTGTATTCATGGTCCGTCGCAGTTTCTGCGTTGGTACTGGTAATGATTTCCTCTGCCATTTCTTTTCTCCCTTTTGTTTTGTTTCGTTTTTTCGTTACTATTTGTAAAAGCGATCGATCGCTGGTTGGCTTATTCCAGTTTCATCTCTGTGCGCCGCTTGAGCGCAGCCGGCGACAGCTCCGAGAGATAGATTGTATCCACCGGGGAATCTGCCAGCACATAGCTCTGGGGCAGCTCATCGGACAGGCTCACCACCGCCCCGTTTTTCTGGGCGTAGTTCAGAAACTCCCGCCCCCGGGGTGAGATGGTCGTCGTTTCCAGATTGAAGATGCCGATGATGTCCCGGTCGTTCAGGACATAATCGCGGCCAAGGTGTACATACATTGCATCACACTTTCGTCAGTACGCCGCCGTTCATCCGGTAGACCTCGCCGTCCGTTTTGAGGAAAGCGGTGTCGTCGCAGCTGGTCACGAAGGTCTGCTTTTCCCGCATCCGGGTGAGCAGATACTGCTTGCGGCCATCGTCCAGCTCGCTGAGTACGTCGTCCAGCAGCATCACCGGGTGTTCGCCCGTGATGGAGGCAGCTGCGGCGGCTTCGGCCATTTTCAGGCTGAGCACGACGCTCCGCTGCTGTCCCTGACTCGCATACACTTTTGCAGGCTGACCATCCAGAAGAAGGTCCAGATCTTCCCGGTGAGGGCCGCAGAGGCTCTGCCCGGCCCGCAGCTCTTCGGGCATTTTCTGCCGCAGAAGCTGGGCCAGACCACCCGGCTCGAACTGGGCCGCATACCGCAGATTCAGTGTTTCCGCCCCGCGGGAAAGCTCCTCATAGTTGGCACAGGCCAGCGGGGAGAGAGCGGCGAGATAGGCTCTGCGCCGCTGCTGGATGGCCTCGCCCTGCTGGGCAAGCTCCACATTCAGCACCTCTAACAAGGCCCGCTTTTCGGCATAAGGCCGCTCAACGCCATTGGAAGAGCGTCGAAGCAGCGCGTTTTTCTGCTGCAAGGCCCGGACATAGCGGCGATAAAGGGTCAGGTAGCCGGGGTAGAGTTGGCAGAGGGCAGCGTCCAGAAATTTCCGCCGCCCTTCCGGCGCGCCCTTCACGAGGCTCAGGTGTCCGGGGTCGAAGACCACTGCCGGAAAGCTGCCCGCAAGGCTGGCCGCCCGCTTGACTGCGCCCCCGTTCACCGAGACTGTCCGGCCCGGGCGGGGAGAGTCCGGCGCGCCCACCGTCAGGCGGACGCGGTTCGGCTCTTCCGTTTCCTGCTCTTCCTGCTGTGCGCGGAGGGTGGACGCTTTGAGTACGGCGAAGGGTTCACCCCGGCGCACCAGCTCTGCGTCCTTGCCGCCCCGGAAGCTCTTGCCGCCGGTGAGCAGCCAGATGGCTTCCAGGAGGTTCGTCTTGCCCTGGCCGTTGTTGCCGCAGATGACAGTCAGCTCCCGGCCCGGCGTCAGGCTGGCCGAGGCGATGTTCCGGTAATTTTCGACCTCGAGAGAGAGCAGCCGCATCAGCCGCCCATCCCGATCTCGATGGTCTGGCCGTCCAGCTCTACGGTGTCGCCCGGGCGGCACTTCTTGCCGCGCATGGTGCAGACTTCGCCGTTGACCTTCACGGCCCCGCCCTGAACGAGCTCCTTGGCTTCGCCGCCGGTCTCGCACAGGCCCGCATATTTCAGCAGGGCGTCCAGCTTGATAAATTCGGTATGGATGAGGATCTTTTGCATTTTATTACGCCTCTCAGTCGTTTTTGAAGCGGACGGGCAGGACCAGATACAGGAAGTCATTGCCCTCCACCGGCAGCACTTTCACCGGGCTCAGCGGGCCGCTGATCTCCATCCGCACTTTCTCGGTGCGGGCATTGCGCAGCGCGTCCAACAGGTAGCGGTTGTTGAAGCCGATCTCCACCTCGTCGCCCTCGCACTCGGCGTTGAACTCATCGACGACGCGGCCCAGATTGGTCTGGCAGCGGACGACGACTTTACCCTCTGTAAAAGTGATGCGGAGGGGATTTTTTAAACGCTCTGTAATAATCAGAGAAGCGCGCTCGATGGTCTCGATGAACTCCTTGGTGTCGATGGTCACACGGGTGCGGCTGCCTGCCGGAATGACATTGTGATAGTTGAGGAACTCGCCCTCAATGAGGCGGCTCATGATGGTGTAGCCGGCGGTCATGAACACGACGTAGCGGCGGTTGGCACAGATGTGGACCGGCTCTTCGTCGTCGTTGGGCAGCAGATGAGACACTTCGGTCATGGTCTTGCTGGGGACGATGATGCGGATGTCCTTGACGGCAGCGACGGGCCGCTCCACGATGGCCAGACGGTAGCCGTCCAGGGCAACGATGGTCATTTTATCCGGCTCTATCTCAAAAAGTTCACCGGTATGCGCAGGTTTTTTCTCGTCCTGGCTGACGGCGTAGAGGGTGCGGTCGATCATATCGCGGAGCACGCCGGTCTTGATGGTCAGGGTCTCCTCGGCGCCGGTGTTGGGCAGCTCGGGGAAATCGGTGGCCGACATGGACTGGATTTCGAACTGCGCCACGCCGCTCTGGATGGTGGTTTTGCCATTATCGGCAGACTGGATGGTGATCTGGCCTGCCGGCATCCGGCTGATCATGCTGCTGAGGAGCTTGGCGTTCAGCACGATCTCACCGGGTTCTTTGACATTGGCTTCGATGGTGGTCACGATGCCCATTTCGAGGTCGTAGCCGGTGAGGGTCAGCTGGAAGCCTTCTGCCTTCAGTAAAATGCCCTCCAGTACTGGGATGGTAGAGCGCAGAGTGACTGCTTTGGATACGCCGTCAATGGCTGCACTCAGAAGAGTTTTGTCGCAGATGATGTTCAAATCTTCTTCTCTCCTTTTTTGCGTCAGTTTTGCTGTCGTTCCTCATGGGATCCGATGCAAAAACCTGTTTTCTTTATTGAACTTGTTGTAGTAACCGTAGTAGGGGATGGGGAAGATGTGGAAAACTCTGCAAACCCTTGCCGGGATGCGGGGATTTGGTTTTCCACGGAGATGTTGAGGAACTGTGGATGGAATGTTGAATCGGGGAGAGCCGTGGTTCTTTCCACATCCGCTGTGAAAAACGGAGGTTGAATGTTGAAAACCATGTGGAAAGAGTGGAAAGTTTCGGCCTTTCACCACAATATCTAGGTCTATTTTCCCCTTTTTGTTCCTCTTTCTCCCCATATTTTGGGGTTTGACCTCTGAATGAGTATGACTTTTACACCGGCTCTGGTGCGTTAAGCCTTCACATTCTTGATGATGTCGCTCACCGTCTCCCGCAGGTGCTGGTCATTCTTCATGTCCCGCTCCATGGTCTTGAGGGAGTAGACGATGGTGGAATGGTCACGGCCCGAGAACTCCCGGCCGATCTCCTCCATGCTCATGCCGGTGACCTCGCGCAGGATGTAGATGGCCACACGGCGGGCGGAGGCCACATTGGCGTTCCGCTTGGTGCCGCGGATGTCGGCAGGGGAGACATTGAAGGTGCGGGATACCTCGCCCACGATCTTCTCGATGGTGACAGGCACGGGCTGGGTCTCGTTGAGGATGTCCTTGATGGCATTCTGTGCCACGCTGATGACCGGCTGGATGCCCTCGAGCATATAGTAGGCGTTGAGCTTTTTGACCGCGCCTTCCAGCTGGCGGATGTTATTTTTCAGATGGTTGGCGATGAACTCGGCCACATCCTCGGGCAGATCGAGGTGGAGAAGCTCCGCCTTGCGCTTGACGATGGCCACGCGGGTCTCGAAATCCGGCGGCTGGACGTCGGCGGTCAGGCCCCACTCGAAGCGGGTGCGCAGACGCTCTTCCAGGCTCTTGATCTCCTTGGCCGGGCGGTCGGATGCGATGACGATCTGCTTGTGGGCATCGTGGAGGGAGTTGAAGGTGTGGAAGAATTCTTCCTGGGTGGACTCCTTGCCCGCGATGAACTGGATGTCGTCCACCAGCAGCAGGTCGGCCACGCGGTACTTCATCCGGAAGTCCTCGGTGCTGCCGGCGCGGATGGCCGCGATCAGCTCGTTGGTGAACTGCTCACAGGTGACATACATGATGACGAAGTCGGGGTGGGTGCGCTTGATCTCGGTCTGGATGGCCGTCAGCAGATGGGTCTTGCCGAGGCCCGAGCCGCCGTAGATGAACAGCGGGTTGTAGGCACCGGAGGGGTTGGCCGCGACAGCCTGCGCCGCAGCAAACGCAAACTGGTTGGAGGGGCCTTTGATGAAGTTCTCGAAGGTGAATTCATAGTTGCCCTGCGGGGAGGCGGGGTTCGCCTCGTACTGCTGGGCCAGCACCACTTCGTGGGGCGGCGTGCTGGGGACGACGAGGGTGATGTCCACGTCAAAGCCCAGCACTGTTTTGAAGGCCTCCTTGAGCAGGCCGAGATAACGGTCCGTCACGATCTTGCAGATGAAGTCGTTGCGCACCGAGAGGGTGATATGGCTGGAGTCCTCAAAGCTGATAGGCTCCAACCCGTCGATATAGAGATTATACGTCGGCTCCGCCATCTGCGCCTTGCAGTAGCTCTGGGCAGCCTCTAAAACGTCCTTGAAAGAATCCATAGTACATCCACTCCATTGAAGTTTTCAACAATGCTGCTGATACCAGGTTAGTATACCACAAAAATCCCCCTGCGTCTATATTATATAAGGTAATTTATAATACATAAAAAAGACATACCTGCGTCTGGGAAAGGGCCTTGTGTCCAAGGTGGAGAAAAGCCACAAGATATTGTGGATAAAAAGTTTTCCACGGGAAATGGGTGAAAAAGTTGAAAGCTTCTCCACAGAGGTTTTTCAAAAAAGTTTGAAGGAAAGCGAAAAAAATGCTTGACAGAAGGCCATAGTGTGCGATATACTGTTGAATTGCAAGCCTGTCCCCATTTTGGGACCAGAATAGACCCCATACCGGGGACGAGTTTTTACGGAGGAAATACACCATGAAGAGAACTTTTCAGCCCAAGAAGCGTCAGCGCAAGGAAGTTCATGGCTTCCTGACCCGCATGAGCACCAAGAACGGCCGCAAGGTCATCAACGCACGCCGTGCTAAGGGCCGCAAGAGCCTGACCGTCTGATCCTGAGCAGTATGCATCAGGTCCGGCGCAGAATGGAATATGCGCAAAAAGGCCGCTGATATTGGATTGGCGGTCTTATTTTTTTACCCGGCATTCGGGAAAAAAGGCCGGAAAGCTGCGGTGAATAGTCGCATTGCCTAAAAAAACTGTCAAAGATTTGGCAGAGAAAACGCCCGGATGAGCTTTTCATGTCGGCGTTTTTTTGCTATACTGAACACTGAGCATTGCTTTTTTCCGGGCGGTGCTCCCACATCACCTGAAGGGAGGCGCACAGGATGCGCTATCGTCCCATCCGCCGCAACGGCGAGTTTGGCCGCGTGTATGCCCGCGGCAAGTCCTATGTCAACCAGGCGCTGGTGCTCTACGTGCTCAAAACGCGGAGCAAGCGCACCCGGGTGGGCCTGACGGCCACCAAAAAGATCGGCCACGCCGTGCAGCGCAACCGCGCCCGCCGCGTCATGAAGGCCGCCATCGAGGAGCATCTCGACTACAACATCGGCGGCTACGACCTCGTTTTCGTGGCCCGGGGCATGACCCCCCGGCTCAAGAGCTGGCAGCTCAGCGCCGTCGTGGCAAAGCTCTTCGCCCAGGCCGGCCTGCCGGATAAGGCAAAACAGCCGGGCGCAAAGCCCCCGGCCACCCTGCCGCCGGTCCGGAAGCCCGAGGCGTGAGCATCTTTCAGAAAGCCCTCTGCGGGCTCATCCGGCTCTACCAGAAGTTCATCAGCCCGGGGCTGGGGCGGAACTGCCGCTTTTCGCCCTCCTGCAGCCAGTACGGCATCGAGGCCATCCGCACCCACGGCTGTGTCAAAGGGCTGCTGCTGACGGCATGGCGCATCGCCCGGTGCAATCCGCTGGGCCGCTGGGGCTACGACCCCGTGCCGGAAAAGGGCCGCTGGAAAAATCCGGCCCGGCATCTCTCGGCCTCGGCTCTGTTTTCCACCAGACACGAAAAATAAGTGGAAAACCTCTTCGCCGATGCTCTCTGGAAGAGCGCTGAAACGGGGAAAACCTCTTTGTCAATGCTCTTTGGAAGAGCGCTGAAACGGGGAAGACCTCTCCGTCAATGCCCTTTGAAAAAGGGCGGCAGAGGGGAGGAAAACCTCTCCGTCACGCCTGCGGCGTGACACCTCTCCTGATAGGAGAGGCTGAGAGGAAATGCTATTATAATTGCTTCTTGTGACGTGCTGAACTGTGGGCGGCGTGTCCTACGATAAAAATAACCGTCCCGCACCACAGGCGGGGCAGAATGGACAGAGACATGAATATTTTGTACATCCTCGGTGTACCTCTCGGCTATGTGATGGAGTGGATCTACAACCTCATCCCGAACTACGGCTGGGACATCATCATCTTCACCATCGTCATCCGCCTGCTCAGCATCCCTCTGCAGCTCAACCAGCAGAAGAGCATGGCCAAGATGTCCGCTTTCCAGCCGATGATCGCCGACATCCAGAAAAAGTACAAGGACAAGCCTGATAAGCAGCAGGAAGAGCTGATGAAGCTGCAGCAGGAGTTTGGCTATAAGCCCACCGCCGGCTGTATGCCCATGCTGGTCAACTTCCTCGTCATGTTCGGCGTCATCGAGGTCGTGTACCGCCCGCTGCAGCGCATCTTCCACATCGGCGCCGAGGCCATCACCGCCGCAGGTGATGCCATGACCGCTCTGGGTATCAGCTTCACTCAGGTGACCCGAGACACCAATATCATCGCACAGGTGCTGGCCGGTGAGTCCACCGTCACCTCTGTGTTCACCCCAGACCAGCTGAACACCATCACGGAGTTCGGCCAGCACATGGACTTCTTCGGCATCGACCTGACCCGTGTGCCGCAGTACAGCCTGGCAGCAGACAACCTGCCCCTGCTGATCTTCCCCATCCTGGCTGTCGTCACCATGTTCATCTCCACCCACATCAGCATGAAGGCCTCCGGCCAGGAGATGCAGGGCAGCATGAAGCTGACCATGTATATGATGCCTCTGATGTACGTCTTCTTCTGCTTTACCGTTCCCTGCGCATTCTCTCTGTACTACGTCATTTCCAACATCGTGATGACCGTCCAGACCCAGGTCATGCGCAAGATCTATGACCCCGAGAAGATGAAGGAGCAGGTCAAGGCCGAGATCGCTTCCCGCAGGAAGGAAGAGAAGCGCGGCGTGAAGAGCACCACCATCAAGGTCCAGGACGAGAAGACCGGTGAGGTCGTGGAAAAGAACATCTCCGCCAGCGAGATGAACAAGCGCCGCCTCGAGTATGCCCGCCAGCAGGATGCTGAGCGCTACAAGGACGAGCGCACTGTCCCGCTGAGCGAGCTGCAGAACAAAAAGGAGGATTGACGGTTATGATCCGTACGCAGGAAGCGACCGGCAAGACGGTCGATGAAGCACGCACCAACGCCTGCGCTCTGCTGGGCGTGGAAAAGGACGACATCAACGTCAGCTACGAAGTGCTGGAAATGCCCCAGAAGACCGGTTTTCTGGGCCTGAAGCTCACTCCCGCCAAGGTCCGGGTCAGCGTCGAGCTGCCGGACGAGCCTGCGGCAGCTCCTGCTGCCCCTGTTGAGGAGCCCGCTCCCGTTGTGAAGGAGAAGGCTGCTCCTGTGGCGGCTGAGCCTGTCGTCGAAGAGACTGCCCCTGAGGCTCCCGCTGCTGTGGAAGAGCCTGCCGCACCCGCTGAGGAAGCTGCCCCTGCCGAAGAGCAGGCTGCTCCCGCCGCCGAGGGCGAAGAGGTGGAAGTCCCCCTCAACATCGAGGAGAACACCAAGGTCAAGGCCGCTGTGGACTACCTGAAGGATGTCATCGAGAAGATGGGCGTACAGGACGTCAAGTTCAGCGCTGTGCAGAAGGGTGAGGCTACCATCATCCGTCTGGACGGCGAGAAGATGGGTGCCCTCATCGGCCGCCGCGGCGAGACGATGGAGAGCCTGTCCTATCTGGCAAGCCTCGTGGCAAACCGCCTCGAGGGCGACTACATCAAGCTGGGCCTCGACGTGGCCGGCTACCGCGACAAGCGCGAGAGCGACCTGACCGCACTGGCACAGCGCATCGGTGCCAAGGTGCGCCGCACCGGCCGCAGCTTTGCCATGGAGCCCATGAACCCCTACGAGCGCCGCATCATCCACTCTGCCATCGGCAAGATGGAGGGCGTCCGCAGCGAGAGCAAGGGCGAGGGCCGTGACCGCCGTGTGGTCATCTACTCCACCGACCCCAACGCTGTGGCTGAGAGCGCAAATGCACGTCCCCGCGGACCCCGCGGCGGCCGTGACCGCAACGGCAATGGCCGCAGCGGCGGCTATCATCGCGGCGGCGAGCGCCGTGGTGACCGGAATGGCCGCGGCCCGCGCAATGGCAATGGCGGCCGGGGCGGCTACCGCTCCAATGTGCCTGAGCGCACCTACACCCCGCGCGACGCCGAGAATGCTGCCCCTGTGGCACCCAAGCGCACCGAGCGTGTGGATGACTTCGCGGATCTGAGCTTCGGCAAGATCGAGCTGTAAAAGCTGAAGGATAAGACCCTCTCCCGCATGGCGGAAGCCGCGCGGGGGGAGGGTCTTTTTTTGTACGAGGCACACTATAAATTTACACATTTTTTGCATGAAGATGGTTTACTATGAAAAGCAAATCTGAAAGAATAATTTAGGAAGAAAAGTCGTTCTTATCGGAAAATTGGAGAATATGTCCAATTCCGGAAGAAATTTTTCTCCTATTTGCACATTGTAAAACAATATCGGCAAGCCTTATACTAGAGCTACAAATGCTTCGGAGTGTATACCAAGCAAAAAAGAGAGGAATTATCATGGAACAGAATAAGATTTCCCGCCGTAATTTCCTGCGCGTGGCCGGTGCATCGGCTACCGCCGCCGCAATGGGCGGTCTGGTCCCGGCTGCTTCTGCTGCCGGCATCAAAGACCTGTGGAGCATGGACCTGCAGATCCTTGCCACCAGCGATACCCACGGTAAGTTTGACCCCTGGGATTACGCCGCCAACAAGGCCGACGCCTCCGGCAGCGTGGCCCAGCAGGCAACTGCCATCAAGGAGAACCGCACCAAGACCACGCTGGTCGTGGATGCGGGCGACACCATTTAGGCAAACTCCGCTGAGCTGTTCCTGAACGACGATGTCCACCCCATGATCGCTGCTCAGAACGCCATCGGCTACGATGTCTACGTCACCGGCAACCATGAGTACAACTATGGCATGGCCACGCTGGAAAAGGTGCTCTCCCAGCAGAAGGCCAAGGTGCTGACCGGCAACGTCTACAGCCCCGAAGGCAAGCCTCTGGCGGACGGCTACACCATCATCAAAAAGGGCGGCGTCAAGATCGGCGTCATCGGTATGGTCACTCCCAACATCACCCGCTGGGACGCCAAGAACCTCGAGGGCTGGACTGTCACCAACCCGGTGGACGAGAGCCGCAAGATCATTGATAAGATCAAGAACGATGTGGATGTCATCATCGGCGTTATGCATATGGATATTGACAATGAGTACGGCGTCTATGGCTCCGGCGTCACCGACCTGGCAAATGCCTGCCCCGAGTTCGACGTCATCGTCGCCGCTCACGGCCACAAGAGCATCCCCAACAAGATGATCAACGGTGTGCTGGTGGTCGAGAACAAGAATGCCGGTGCCACCGTCTCCGACATCCACGTCTATCTCGAGCGCGGCCTGAACGGCAAGTGGAAGGTGAAGGACCGTACCTCTGAGAACCTGATCATCAAGGACTACGCTCCCGACCCCGAGCTGACCGCTCTGCTGGCAGAGTACGACCAGCGCGCTAAGGACGACGCCGTGACCCCCATCGGCCAGCTGGTCGGCGGTGATCTGGCCCCCGAAAACGAGATCGACTGCCTGCCCCAGCCCATGGTGCAGGATACTGCTCTGCTGGACTTCATCAACGAGGTACAGATGTACTACACCGACGCTCGGGTGTCTGCAACGGCTCTGACCTCCATGACCTCCCAGATGCGCGAGGGTACCATCCGCAAGTGCGACATGGCAAGCATCTACACCTACCAGAACACCCTGTACAAGCTGCAGATGAACGGCTGGCAGCTGCGTCAGTTCATGGAGTGGTCTGCTGCCTTCTTCAAGACCTGGGAGCCGGGTGATGTGACCATCGCATTCGACTCTTCCGTCCGCTACTACCTGTACGATGCCTTTGCAGGCGTCAAGTATGACCTCGACATCTCCAAGCAGCCCGGCAACCGCATCCAGAACCTGACCTGGATGGATGGCCGTCCGGTGGAGGACGATGACAGCTTCGTGGTGGCCGTCAACAACTACCGTGCCACCACCCAGCTGCTGGCTTATGCCGACATCTTCAAGGAGGGCGACGAGCTGCCCAAGCTGCTGGAGATCGACGTGCGCGGCGATGTGGGCGGCATCCGCGAACTGCTGGGCGAGTACATCCGCACCGTCAAGGGCGGCACCATCGAGCCGCACGTGGACAACAACTGGAAGCTCGTGGGCAACAACTGGAACGCGGCTGACCACGAGAAGGCCGTCAAGCTGCTGCGCGAGGGCAAGCTGGCTCTGTCGGAGAACGCCGACAGCCGCACTCTGCCCGGCAAGGCCATCACTACGGCCGATATTGCCGCATTCTGATTTTTCTTTCACACACAGCGGGGTGTGCAGTCTTTCTGGGGCTGCACACCCTTTTTTTGCGCAATAAAGTGAAGGATCAATGCGGACTCTCCGGCGGTGTGCCGCTTTTTTGCGCAGCATATTTCTTTTTTTGGCGGTTCGTGGTAGAATATACTGTATTCATCTGCGCATAAGGAGGGGAGAAGATGCAGCATTCGACCATTGCGGCCATTGCTACCGCTCCGGGTGCGGGCGGCATCGCCATCGTGCGGCTGTCCGGCCCGGAAAGCTATGAAGTGGCAGCGAAGGTGTTCCGTCCGGCCAACCCGGCCAAAAAGGTCGCGGACGCCAAAGGCTATACCGCCATGTTCGGTGCGTTCGTGGAAGGGGAAGAGGCTTTCGACGAGGGCGTGGCGCTGTTTTTCCGCGCGCCCCACAGCTACACCGGCGAGGATGTGGTGGAGCTTTCCTGCCACGGCGGCAGCGCCGTGAGCGCGCGCCTGCTGCGCGCCTGCTGTGCGGCTGGCGCAGCTCCGGCCGGGCCGGGCGAATTTACAAAACGCGCGTTTTTGTCCGGGCGTATCTCGCTCACACAGGCGGAAGCTGTAATGGATCTGATCAACGCTACCTCCCGGCAGGCCGCCGCTGCCGCCGCTGCCGCCATGGAAGGAGCGCTGTATGCAAAGATAAAATCTGTGCAGGAAAACCTTGTGTCGCTCGCCGGACATATCGCTGCCTATACGGATTATCCGGAGGAAGATGTACCGGAGCTTTCGATGGGGGCGCTGGAAGCTTCCCTCGGGTGCGCGAAGGCAGCGCTGGATAAGCTGATTGCGGGCTATGATGCGGGCGCGGTGCTGCGCCGCGGCGTGGACACAGCCATCATCGGCAGCCCAAACGTGGGCAAAAGCACGCTGCTGAACCTGCTCTCCGGTTTTGAGCGTGCCATCGTTACGCCCGTGGCGGGTACCACACGGGACGTGGTGGAGCAGGAGATCCAGCTGGCCGGGGTTCGTCTGCTTCTGGCGGATACGGCGGGTATCCGGGACACCGACGATCTGGTGGAGGCGGAAGGCATCCGCCGCAGCTACCGCCACTTGGAACGCGCCGGCCTGGTCCTTGCAGTGTTCGACGGCTCCGCGCCTCTCTCCCCCGCCGATCTTTCGCTGGCGGAAAAGTGCGCGGGCCGGCCGGCCGTGGCGATCCTCAATAAAACGGACCTGCCGCAGCAGGCGGATGAAGAAAGTTTGCGGCCTTATTTCAGCACGGTGGTGAACATCAGCGCGAAGGACGCGGCGTTTCTTCCGGCGGTGGAGCAGGCGGTCACAGACGCGCTTCATTTGGCGGAAGCGGACCCCGACGCAGGGCTTCTGGCAAATGAGCGCCAGCTCGCTGCCGCCCGCACAGCACAGGCTGCGCTTGCGGACGCGCTGGAGGCTGTAAACGGCGGATACACGCTGG
>ENA-ORUM01000625-ORUM01000625.1-human-gut-metagenome-genome-assembly--contig:-NODE-625-length-40013-cov-16.347665_pt1 | contig 40013 bp, 38 predicted proteins | sample MGYA00242083_ERZ509217 | MGnify/ENA primary metagenome ERZ509217 (study PRJEB26280, sample SAMEA2338831) | human gut metagenome | biome: human gut; feature: human-associated habitat; material: faeces...
GACCCCAATTCCACACAATGGATGTCGTCCGCCAAAACGACCTCGTGGATAGAAAGGAAGTGTCGAATGCAGGAATTTGAAAGAGCTTTATTTCATAAGGAATCGGTTGATGAAGAAAACAACAAAGGCTCTTATGTATTCGAGCCTTTGGAAAGAGGGTTTGGTACTACAGTAGGAAGTACCTTGTGCAACGTCATGTTGTCAAATCTTCCGGGATGTGCCATCATCGGCTATCGCGTGGAAGGTTTAAATGAAGAAAAGACAAGTGTTGATGGTCTTTTAGAAGACGTTACAACGCTTTCCTTACGTATCAAAGAATTACGATTGAACTGTCAGCAGGAAGGTGTGTTTACTTTACACATTTCCAAAAAAGGGCCGGCTACGGTACAGGCAGCTGACATCATCTGTCCGGAAGAAGTAACGATAAAAGATCCGGAACAGGTAATCTGTAATCTGGAGAAGGGAAATTCTCTGGAAATGGATCTGTTTGTGACAAATGGATTCGGTTATAAAAGCGCATTAGAAAATGAAAAGGATTATGCATTGGATGCCGATACGATCGCACTGGATACTTTGTTTACGCCGGTACGCAGTGCACAGTATCTTTCTGAACCGGCTCGTGTAGGCCAGGATGCCAAGTACGACAAGGTTCATATCGAAGTGGAAACCAATGGAACGATCAGCCCGCTGCAGGCAATCAGCCAGGCTGCCGGCGTTATGGTCGATCATTTAGATGCATTGATTCCATTAGCGGATCTGCATTTGGAAGAAAGCTTTGTGGTACAACAGCCACATGAAGAAGATGTGAAAAAAGTCAACACGATGATGATCGAAGATCTGGATCTTTCCGTACGTTCTTATAACTGTTTGAAACGTGCCGGTATTCAGACGGTTGATGAATTGACGCAAAAAACTGAAGATGAAATGATGCATGTAAAGAACTTAGGTAAAAAGTCTTTGAAAGAAGTCAAAGACAAAATGTACCAGTTAGGATTGTTCTTTAAATCGTATGAGTAGGAGAACGATAAAGTATGTGGAATCGTAAATTAGGACGTACCGCCGATCATCGTAAAGCGTTGTTAAGAAACATGGCAACATCTTTGATTGAAAGCGGGCAGATCGAAACAACAGAAATGAAAGCCAAAGAATTAAGTGCTGTAATGGATCAGCTGGTGACACTAGCCAAGAGAAATGATCTGCATGCCAGAAGACAGGCAGCTGCCTTTGTACGCAACGTAGAAGTGGATGACGAAGGAACAACGGCATTACAGAAACTGTTCAATGAAATCGGGCCAAGCTATGCCGACCGCAACGGAGGATATACACGTGTAATCAAGACACGTATCCGTAAAGGGGATGCGGCACCGATGGCAATCGTACAATTTGTGAAGTAGAGCAATCTACTTCCTTTTTCTTATGAAGAAACAAGATTTTTTTACACGTCCCGGGATTGTTTGTATAACGGCTGTTTTCTGTTGTGCCTTATGGGGCAGTGCTGTTCCATTTATAAAAACCGGGTATCGTATGTTTTCTATCGATGCGACGGATACAGCCAGTATTCTGGTCTTTGCGGGCTTACGTTTTGCCCTGGCAGGAATCCTGGTTTTGATTGCCGGCAGTTTTCTACAGAAACGAATTCTTTTGCCGACAAAGACAAGCTTAAAGGCTATTCCGGTTTTAGCTTTGTTTCAAACAGCCGGACAATATTTTTTGTATTATATCGGTTTAGCGCATACCAGCGGGGTTAACGGTTCAATCATTTCAGGAACCAGCGCTTTCTTTGCGCTATTGGTTGCCAGCTTGTTGTTTCGTTTTGAAAAGCTTTCTTTGACAAAAGTAATAGGATGTATCTTAGGCTTTTTTGGTATTTTGATCATGAATCTGCAAGGGGTTCAGCCATTTTCTCTGTTGGGAGATGGCTTTATGATCCTCTCACAGCTTTCCTCCGCCATCAGCGCTGCCTTTATCAAGCTTTTTACGCAAAAGGATGATACCGTGATGTTAAGTGGGTATCAATTCTTTTTAGGCGGTGTAGTCTTAATGACAGTCGGTTTTTTGATGGGTGGACATTTAGAGTTAAATGATGTTTCTGGTCTTCTTGTATTGTTTCATTTGGCTTTTGTATCGGCCTGTGCCTATACTTTATGGGGAATCCTGCTATCTAAGAATCCCGTCAGCAAGGTCGGCATCTTTGGTTGTCTGATACCGGTAATGGGTGTATTGCTTAGTGCTTTGATGTTACAGGAGACAGGACAGGCCTTTTCATGGACAGGTTTATTAAGCTTGACCCTGATCGTGTGTGGTGTATGGATCGTGAATAAAGGAGAAAAAACAAAATGATTAACAGTGTGGGAATTGTTGGACGAGGTGCGATCGGTTCTTTGTATGGTACCTTATTGAAAGAGAATGGTTTACGTTCACTTTGTTTTATCGTGGATGAAAAGCGAAAAGAAAGATATCAAAATACACCGTTTTATATCAATGGTAAAAAAGCAAAGTTTCGCTATGTGTCAGAGGCAGAACCATTGGATCTGATTTTGATTTGTACAAAGTATGCCGGCTTGCAGGCAGCCTTGGATCAAATAAAGCCGTTTGTACACGAAAATACGATTGTGTTATCTTGTTTAAATGGCATCAGCAGTGAAGAAATCTGTCAAAAAGTCTATCCAAATAACCCGGTCATTCGCTGTATTGTGCAGGGCATGGATTCAACATATTTCGATAATACTGTTGATTTTGCCCATGTTGGAGAAATTTTATTTGGTTCAGAATGTAAAGAACAGGAAAATACAGTCAAGGAATTAGAATCTTTCTTTGCGTCGTATCAAATTCCGTATCGAGTTTGTGAAGATATCGTGCGTGAGCAGTGGAATAAGCTGATGTTGAATTGCGGCATCAATCAAGTTTGTGCAGCGTATCAGGGCGGTTATGGTATCTGTCAGGATGGCGGCCGTCATCAGGAAGAATTTATTCAGGCTATGAAGGAAGTACAGGCTGTTGCCAGGGCAAAACATATTGCACTGACACAGGAAGATATCAATGCGTGGGTACAACTGGTCAATTCACTTCGACCGGAAGGGATGCCCAGCATGGCGCAGGATATCAAAGCTCATCGTAAAACAGAATTGGCCCTGTTTTCAGGAACGATCGTACCGATGGGCAAGGAATTAGGTATTTCAACGCCGGTTTTATCCGATTTGATGAATAAGATTCAAACATTAGAATGTGATTTTTAGGATTCTTGTCAAAGAATCCTTTTTTAAAGGGTCGGATTCATACATTCTTTTTGTATAATAGAATAAAGAGGGAGGGTGAATATGCGACCTTGTTTTCAAAAATCTAATTTTTTATTACCTAATTCTAAAATTGATATGCAGGCGTGGTCTGTGATTGCCTGTGATCAATACACCAGTCAACAAGATTACTGGCAAAACGTACAAGAAGTCACTCCGGATAAACCATCAACGTATCATATGATCTATCCGGAGGTGTACCTACAGGAAAAAGATGATCGAATCTCTAAAATTCAACAGACGATGGAAAACTATGCTCACAACAATATATTGGAGGAAAAAGTAAAGAATGGCTTTATATTGATTGAGCGTTCTACGTTTTCTGGCAACCGTATGGGTTTGTTGGGAGTCATTGATCTGGAGGCTTATGATTTTGAACCGGGCAATGTAAAGCCGATTCGAGCTACCGAAAAAACGATCGCATCCCGTATCCCGCCACGCGTTAAGATTCGTAAAGGGGCACCTTTGGAACTAAGTCATGTTTTAGTGTTGTTGGATGATCCAAAGGATGAACTGTTTTCTGGTTTAATGAAAGATAAAGATACATATCCTGTACTCTATGATTTTGATTTAATGATGAATGATGGTCATATCAAAGGGTATGCGATCGAGAAGGAAAATGCAGATCAGCTTGAATCAAAGATTGCTCAGATGCAGCAGGAAAGAGATCTTTTCTTAAGTGTGGGTGATGGAAACCATTCTTTGGCCACCGCAAAGGCATGTTGGGAAGAAATCAAAAAAGGATTGAATCCACAGGAACAAGAAAATCATCCGGCACGATATGCGATGGTGGAAATGGTCAACCTGTATAGTTCGGCTTTGATCTTTCAGCCGACTCATCGTGTATTGTTTCATGCGAATATGGAAGAGCTTTATGAAGGTCTGGAGGTTTTCTGTCAACAGGAAGAAGCTCAAATTCAACCGGGAAAGGAGATTGTCTTGTATCAGGATCATCGCGAAATCGGCATAAAACTGGTCAAACAGGATGATCGTTTGCCTATCGATATCCTGCAGGCCTTTATAGATGCCTATCGCCTGGAACATCCGGAAGTGGATATAGATTATATTCATGGGCAGGATGCCATGTACTCTTTACTGCAGACAAAGGAGAACTGTGGAATCTTTTTACAACGGATTCAAAAAAGTGCCTTGTTTCCGGCAATTGTCGCAGGAGGCGTTTTGCCAAGAAAGACATTTTCTATGGGTGAAGCCGATGAAAAGCGATTTTATTTGGAAGCACGATGGATCAAAGAAAAGGAATCGCACTGATATATCCCAGTCAAGTAGACATGGGAAATATTTAAAAATCTCATCGATTAACAGCCTGTGCCAATTTGGCTTGGGCTGTTTTTCATTTCTTTTCTAATATTTCTTTTTGTCGTTTTTTCTTTGCTTCAATTTCATTCCAATATCTTACATACCTTGCTGCCGGAACAATTGGATATTGCGTAAATTCTTTTTGCTCCATAGACTCTTTTCGCACTTGTCCACAAGTCTTTCCGCTTAATCTTTTCTGCGGATAATGGTTGATGTAATAATCAAGCGTTCCTTTGATTGCCGCTCTCATTTCATCTTTTGAAGATATTTTCGGATACAAGATAAACAACATATCTTTAAATTGTCCTTGAAACCCTTCGCATACACCATTATCGATACACTTTGAAATACGAGACATGGATTGTGACATATTGTATCTATTCAGTTTGGATCTGTATACTTTTCTTGTATAGGCAAACCCTCTATCCGAATGAATAAGCGGTGTTGCTTCTGGATAGGTTTCATGCGCTTTATCCAATGTCTGATTCGCTAAAAATGCATCATTTCTATCAGATACTTCTAAAGCCACCGGATATCTGTCATACAGATCGATCATGGATGATATGTACAGTTTTTCCCCGGTCGCAGGGCCCTTGATCTCAGTGACATCCGTGCACCATTTTTGATTTGGACCTGTCGTTCCGAAATCTCTGTTCAGGATGTTTTCTGCGGTTTGTTCCGGAACGGATCGGATATAGTTATATCTGGATCGACGTCTATAGGAAGATTTGATATCATGGATGCACATCAATCGATAGACCCTGTTATGGCCGCATCCGTACCCTTCATTTCTCAGGGTGTAGTACATGGTCATGGTGCCAAAAAGAGAATGATTGGAATCGGATATTTTCTTTATTCTAGCTATGATCCTCTCATCCTCGCACTGTTTGTCGATTTGTTTTTGAGATGGCGATGATCGCTTCCATTTGTAATAAGCGCTTCTGTTAATGCCTATGATAGAGCACATCTCCTTTACCGGCCATTTGCGATCATCATGCAATAAGCGTATTAGCGAATAATCTTGTATCTTTTGCTTTCGCATAAGGTACACTGTTTTAGCCTTCGGAAGACTCGCTAAATAGGTCTTTTCGAAGGCTCTGTCTTTTTTTAACAGTTCAAGCTCCATTTCCTGTCGCCTGTTGATCCTTTCAAGCTCGGCTATTCTGCGCTGTGCTTTTTCCAGATCGGTCAGCTGTTCCTCCGATTTGCGTTTGCCTCGTCTGTCTTCCAGACCTTCTTCCCCTTTGGATTCATATTTCTTGACCCAGCTATATATCTGGGCATAATTTCCACCATAAAATGCAGCTGTTCCTTTATAATCATGATCATGACCTATGCAGTATTTTATGATTTCTATTTTCTTTTCCTTGCCTACTTTTAAAGTATCAGCCATATAGACCTCCGGCTTTGGATCATAATCCCTAAGCTCTCTATGACTATTATACTTTTTTACCCAGTTTAGAACAGTATCATCCTTCAATATTCCGTATTTAGCTGACAGATCACAAGACGATCCAAGACCGTCCAGATATTCCTTAACGATCATCTCTTTGAAATCTTTGGAATATCGGTTGTTGGTAGACTTGTTGTCAAAGATCACATGTCCGTTTGCACGATAATTCTTGGCCCATTTTCTAACCCTGTCATCTCCACGTTTACCCATATTTAATTCAACAGAAATTTGGATGGCTGTTTTTCTTCCGCTTAAATAATCTTCACATGCCTGTACCTTTTGTTGCTTCGTGTATTTAGCTTTTCTTCCCATATAAAAAATCCCACCTTTGTAGTTTCACATCGATGGGATAATTTTAATTATTTCGTGTGTCTACTTTAGTGGGATTATATCATTAATACGCTTCCTTTAATATCTCATAACAACGACCCACATTCTGTGGAACATGAGCATCGCTGGCCCATAGGATCGGTACTTCTTTTGTAAGGAGGATCTTTCGTAAGGTAGGATGAAGACCGATCTGCGGGTGGCGATATCGATAATAAGCACCGGTGTTATCTTCCAAGGCAACACCATGAGCTTTGGCAAGGTCTGCCAATTCATAATAGGTTGGTGTTAAATCGTATCCGGGATCGATTTGATAAAGCTTGATCACATCCGGATGCCCGATCTGGGTAAATAAATCCGATTCGATGCAGCTTTTAAGCTGTTGATAATATGCTGCATAGATATCTTTGCTTTCGTATTGGTTCCATAGAAGTTCCTTACTAAAAGCACTGATATCGTACAGCCGATCAAAGACATCGTGTACACTGCCGACCATAAAATCAAAAGGATAGACTTGCAGTGCTTTCTTTAAAAAATCTTCTCTTTCTTTTTTATAACAGACTTCCAGGCCCCATGTCACTTGAATCGGTAACGGCTCTTTTTTTACGTCTTCAATGAGGTCAATATATTCCTGGATCGAATTTTTTTGTTTCTTTAAAAACCATTCTTTCTGTGCAGAAATCTGGCAAATGTCTTCATACATTTCTTTAAATTCAAAGAAACGATGGGTATGATCCAGAATCTGCAGATGGTCTATTCCTTTCTCTTGGGCACTTTTTATGAATTCAAATACATAATCTTTGCTCAGAGGTCCATTTTCCAAATGTACATGAGCATCGATCATAGCGTTTCCCCCTGGTATGTCGTTACACGAATGACACCTTGAATCGATTGAATCTTTTCGATTGTCTGTGTGCTTGCTTTTTTGTCCAGATCCAGAATCGTATAAGCAATATCATTTTTCGATTTATTCATCAAATTTTCAATATTGGCATTATCATCACTTAAAACGTTTGTAATCTGAGAGATCATTTTAGGCACGTTATGATGGATTACACAAATACGGAACGGTGTATTAAAATCCATATGACATTCCGGCATATTGACCGAATTCTTGATGTTTCCATATTGTAGATAATGCATAGTTTCCTGCGCTGCCTTTATGGCACAGTTTTCTTCACTTTCTGCGGTAGATGCACCTAAATGCGGGATCGCAATGACGCCTGGATGATTGACCAGCTTCGGTGATGGGAAGTCGGTAACATAGGCGCCTACTTTACCGGAATCCAAGGCTTCCAGGATGTCATCTTCGTTGACTAGACCACCGCGGGCAAAATTCAAGATTTTAACCCCATCTTTCATCAACGCAATGGTTTCTTTATTGATGGTATCTCTGGTTTTGTCGTTGAGCGGAATATGGATCGTGATAAAGTCACTGTTTTTATACAAGTCTTTGACATCGCTGTCGTGTTTGACATAGCGAGATAAATTCCAGGCGGCTTCAATGGACATGTAAGGATCATAGCCACGAACCTTCATACCAAAACGTAAGGCTAAGTTTGCCACCTGAACACCGATAGCACCACATCCGATGACGCCCAGGGTTTTACCGTTTAATTCGGTACCGGCATATTTTTTCTTTTGTTTTTCCATATCCTTGGCTAAATTTTCGTTGTTTTCCTGTGTTTTGGCCCAGGTAATTCCACCATAGATATCACGAGATGCCAACAACATACCGGCAAAGACGATTTCCTTGACGGCATTGGAATTGGCACCCGGTGTATTAAAGACGACGATACCTTTTTCCGTACAGGTTTTAATATCAATATTGTTGGTGCCGGCGCCGGCTCGGGCGATACACTTCAAATTCGGATTATAGTCCAAATCGTGTAGATTGGCACTTCGTACCAGAATCGCATCTTCATTTTCCAAATCTTCTTTGACTTCATAATTTTCATTGAATGTATCTAACCCAACCTGGGCAATATTGTTGTAGAGCTTTACTTTATACATTAGGCAAGATTCTCCTTTTCAAATTTCTTCATAAAATTGATCAGGGCATAAACCCCTTCCATTGGCATCGCGTTGTAAAGGCTGGCACGCATACCGCCTACGGTACGATGTCCCTTTAAGTTTACCAGTCCGGCTTCTTTGGCTTCTTTGACAAACTTTTTATCTAATTCGGCATCGCCGGTTACAAAAGGAATGTTCGTATAAGAACGATCTTCTTTGGCTACCGGATTGGAATACAGTTTTGACTCATCGATATAGTCATATAATAAGGAAGCACGTTTGCGTGTTAGTTTTTCCATTTCTTCCAAACCGCCGATTTCTTCTTCCAGCCACTGTAGCACAAGGCCTACCATATAGATCGCATAACATGGTGGCGTATTGTACATCGAATCGTTATCGGCATATGTTTTATAATCCAATAAGCTGGGAATGTTTTCTTTGGCGTGTCCGATCAAATCTTTTTTGATGATCACAACGGTAACACCGGCTGGTCCCATATTCTTTTGGGCACCGGCAAAAATTAAGTCATATTTAGAAACATCGGTTCTCTCACTTAAGATACAACTGCTTAGATCGGCAACTAAAAGTTTTCCTTCATGAGGAGGCAATTCTTTATATTTGGTACCATAAATCGTATTGTTTTCGCAGATATAGACATAATCACTATCCGGTGTTAAATCTTCCTGTTTAATTTTAGGAATATAAGTAAAATTGTCTTCGGCGCTGGAAGCAATTACCTGTGTCTTACCCAGCTTTTGATGTTCCATAATTGCTTTCTTTGTCCATTGCCCGGTATTGATGATATCGGCACTGTGTTTTAATAAGTTAAGGGGAACCATAGAAAACTGCATGGTTCCTCCACCCTGACAGAACAGAATTTCATAATCATCCGGTATGTTCATCAAGCGTCTTAAACGAGCTTTACATGTATCTAAAATTTCCTGAAACTCACTGGAACGGTGGGACATCTCCATAACGCTCATTCCACTTCCATGAGCATCCAGCATTTCTTCCTGTGCTTTTTTGAGTACCCATTCCGGTAAACAGGCGGGTCCTGCACTAAAGTTATACACTCTTGTCATTTTCTTCACCCTGGTGTCATCCACCATTTCCTTTCTGTAATATCCATTATTATACGAGTATAAAAAAGAAAATCAAGAAAAATGTTCAGAAAATACAAACATATGTTTATAATATGAGTACATAAATTTTGAAAACACATCTAAAAAAAAGTGGAAATCTATCCCGCCACAATGTGTGAAATGTGATAGAATAAGAGCCAAGGAGAACGTATGAAACGAAAAGTAAAGTTAAAACCAAAAGCAAAGCGGGCCGGTATCATTTTTTTAGCAGTAATCGTAGTTTTATCCGGCTTTTTGATCTATCGAGTATGGAGTCATAATGCGACATTAGCGCAGGGCTTAGATTATATACAGGAGCAGGAGAATAAAAAAGTAAAGGAATTGTCTTCTTCTTTAAAGGATAAGAAGAATGCGGAAATGGAAAGTGCCATTGAATCTGGACAGGTAGATGTCTTTGCCTTGTTTGATGATGCGGTGATCTTTGGAGATTCGCGTGTTATGGGCTTTAGCGTGTATCATTTCTTTCCGGAAAGTCATGTATTGGCCTCATCCGGGGCAACTATCAAGGATATTTCAAACTGGGTAAATCAGGCGCAGTCCATGAATCCTTCGCTGATTTTCTTTTCTTATGGTGTGAATGATATGGGCTTAGGTTTGGATAGCGAGGGTGGCTATGATGCCCTTTATCAATCGCAGATCGAACAAGTCGTAAAGGTTTGTCCGGATGCGACCATCGTGGTCAACTCCATCATCTCAGCTACACCGGCTGCCATTGAAAAATCACCACGCTGGGATAAGGTGGATGAATATAATAAAAAGATCAAAGCCATGTGTGAAAAGAATGACTGGATCTATGTCGATAACAGTGAAATCTGCCAGAATGGAAACGCGGATATCTATCAGGCCGATGGAGTTCACTTTCTGCAGCCGTTTTATACGACATGGGCGGAAAATATGATCATGACAGTACGTAAACAATAGATAAATCAGACATTTCTGTAAAAACGGAAATGTCTTTTTTTATGAAAGTTCAAATGTTTTAGATGCTTAACTGTATTTTACATGGATTTAACATTTCTATACTTTAGCCTTAACAAACCTTTTGTATAGTATCAGTGTAAACAAAAGAAAAGAGGATAAAACATGAACAAATTTTTAAAGGGAATGTTAGCTTTAGGATTAAGCGCTACCGCTTTGGTCGGATGCTCCAGTGGAGGCGATGATGCACAGAGCGATGAAGGAACTGCATCAGGAGCAATTACTGTTGTAAGCCGTGAAGATGGTTCTGGTACACGTGGTGCCTTTACTGAATTGATGGGCATTGAAGAAGATGGAACAGATAACACAACCAACTCTGCTCAGATCACAAACTCAACTTCAGTTATGATGACCACAGTTGAAGGAAACCCTTATGCGATCGGTTATATTTCATTAGGGTCTTTAAATGATACAGTAAAAGCGGTAACCGTAGATGGTGTAGAAGCTACTGTAGAAAATGTAGAAAGCGGAGAATATACCGTAAGTCGCCCGTTCTTAGTATGTACAACGGAAGATATCAGTGAATTAGGTCAGGATTTCATGAACTTTATCATGTCGGATGAAGGACAGGCCATCGTTGAAGAAGAAGGATATATCCCAAGAGAAACAACAGGTGCTTTTACTTCCAATGGTGCCAGCGGTGATTTGACCGTAGGTGGTTCCAGCTCTGTAACACCGGTTATGGAAAAACTGGCAGAAGCTTACGAAAAGATCAACACAGATGCTAATGTATCTGTACAGCAGAGTGATTCAACTTCCGGTGCTGAAAACACAATTTCCGGTGTATATGAAATCGGTATGTGCTCTCGTGATTTAACAGAAGAAGAACAGTCTAAAGGACTTACACCAACAACGATTGCGTTAGATGGAATTGCTGTTATCGTGAATAAAGAAAATGCCGTAAGTAATCTGACAACAGATCAGATTAAACAAATCTATACAGGCGAAATTACAGACTGGGCAGATATCTCTGAATAGTCGAATCAAAAGTGAATCGTTTTAAAAAGGGGCCAGAACCCCTTTTTGAGCGATTACAAGATTACAAGTAGAAAGGAATTGTGACATGCAGTTAAGAGAAAACGCAATGCGTATCGTATTTATGTTAGCTGCCTGCTTTAGTATCGTTGCGGTCTTTTTCATCTGTTTCTACCTGTTTATCAACGGGCTTCCTGCAATTGCGGAAATCGGTCCTTTGAATTTTTTAGGAGGAATGGAATGGCGTCCAAACAATGATATTTACGGTATCTTCCCGATGATCATCGGAAGTATTTACGTAACAGCAGGAGCAATTGTAGTGGGAGTACCGATTGGTATCTTAACCGCTATTTATATGGCTTATTTCTGTCCGAAAAAGCTATATCAGATCATTAAACCGGCAGTTGAGCTTTTAGCCGGTATTCCAAGTATCGTGTATGGTTTTTTCGGCCTGGTCGTAATTGTACCATTGATTCAGGATGCGTTTCATACCAGTGGAAATACCGTTTTAGCCGCTTCGATCCTGTTAGGGATCATGATCTTACCTACGATCGTTTCTGTATCCGAGGCAAGTTTGCAGGCGGTGCCGGATTCTTATTATGAAGGAAGTCTTGCCCTGGGAGCCACCCATGAAAGAAGTGTCTTTTTTGTTTGTTTAAAAGCAGCTAAATCCGGTGTGTTAGCCGGTGTGATCTTAGGTGTTGGTCGTGCAATTGGTGAGACCATGGCCGTTATCATGGTTGCCGGAAACCAGGCTGTTATGCCGGGCAGCTTACTTTCCGGTGTGCGAACCATGACCGCCAATATCGTGTTGGAGATGTCATATGCGACCGGTCTTCACAGGGAAGCTTTAATTGCGACGGCTGTTGTGTTGTTTGTCTTTATTATGATCATTAACCTGAGTTTCTCTGCCTTAAAGAGAAAGGAGGCTAAATCATAATGAAAGCAAAAAAAGATGGCGTTTCGTTATTTTTGTCGATCGTAACGCACGCCGCTGCCATCATTACGATTTTATGTTTGTTGTTTATTATTGCGTATATTTTGATTCGCGGTATTCCAAATTTGACACCGTCTTTGTTTGAATGGGAATATACGACAGATAATGTCAGTATGATGCCTTCAATCATCAACACGATTATTGTTGTGATTTTAACATTGTTGATTGCCGGGCCGATTGGGATCTTTTCAGCCATCTATCTGGTGGAATATGCCAAACGTGGTTCCAAACTGGTGAAGGTAATCTTGTTGACGACAGAAACCTTATCCGGTATTCCCAGCATCGTCTATGGTCTGTTTGGATCATTGATGTTTGTGATTTCCATGGGTATGGGTCTAAGTGTATTTGCCGGTTCTTTAACTTTGGCGATCATGGTGCTTCCTACAATTATGCGAACAACGCAGGAGGCGCTGGTTGCAGTACCGGATTCTTATCGTGAGGGAAGCTTTGGTTTAGGTGCCGGAAAACTTCGTACGATTTTCCGCATCATCTTACCGAGTGCCGTACCGGGAATCATGTCCGGTATTGTCTTGAGTATGGGACGAATCGTCGGAGAAACAGCAGCCCTGATCTATACTTCCGGAACGGAAGCGCAGGTTTGTACGAATATCTTTGCGCCGGGAAGTACGTTAGCTGTACACATGTATCGTTTGATGAGTGAAGGTTTGTACACGGAGCAGGCTTGTGCGGTTGCCGTTGTCTTATTAGTATTTGTGATTATTATGAACAGCTTGTCTTCGTATCTGGGAAGAAAGCTTGCGAAAGGATAAAAGTATGAATGAAGTCAAACTGTCAATACAGGATGTAAACTTGTACTATGGAGATTTTCATGCGCTGCACGGAATCTCTATGGATATCAAAGCCAATGAGATCACCAGTTTTATCGGACCGAGTGGTTGTGGAAAGAGTACGCTTTTAAAATCAATTAATCGTATGAATGATCTGGTGGAAGGTTGTAAGATTACCGGTAAGTTTTTATTGGATGGTCAGGATGTCTATAAAGATATTGAAGTGAATACACTGCGAAAAAGAGTCGGTATGGTTTTCCAGAAACCGAATCCATTTCCTATGAGCGTATATGACAATATTGCCTATGGACCAAGAACACATGGTGTAAAGCGAAAAGCCGATCTGGATCGAATCGTAGAAGAAGCTTTGCGGGATGCGGCCATTTGGGATGAATTGAAGGATCGTCTGGGAAAAAGTGCGCTGGGTTTATCCGGAGGACAGCAGCAGCGTTTGTGCATTGCCCGTGCGCTGGCAGTTAAACCGGAAGTGCTTTTGATGGATGAGCCGACCAGTGCCTTAGATCCGATCTCGACTGGAAAAATTGAAGAGCTGACGTTAAAATTAAAGAAAGATTATACGATCGTCATCGTTACGCATAATATGCAGCAGGCAATGCGTATCAGTGATAAAACCGCCTTCTTCCTATTAGGAGATTTGATCGAGTATGGAAGTACAGAAATGATGTTCTCTACACCAAAGGAAAAGAAGACGGAAGATTATATTACAGGGAGGTTTGGATAATGGTTATTCAGACAAAATTTTTAAAGCAGTTGCAGCAGTTAGAGTTGAAGATGACCGAAATGGGACAAAGTTGTTTGAAGGGATTGTCTTTGTGCAAGCATTCCTTGTATGACGGTGATAAGGTTTTGACTCAGGAAGTTGATGAACTGCATGAAGAAGTATCGACATTGAGTCGTGATTGTGACCAAAACTGCATGCGTATCTTGTTGTTGCAGGCACCGGTGGCCAAAGATTTACGGCGTATCACAGTCGCAACCAACACCGTACGTGACTTAACACGTATCATGGATCAGGAAAAAGAAGTGGCTTCTTTAATTCGGGAAATGGATCACAGTGCCAACAGTGAGATCCATGATTCTATCGCCGAATTGTTCATGGTGGCCAAGAGCATGATTTCCAATGCGTTAAATGCCTATATGAGCCGAGATGAACAAGTTGCGCAGGATGTGATCAAAATGGATGATAAAGCCGATGCCGCTTATCTGGCAACCAAGAATTTTTATACAGATAAACTGGCTGCCAAGGTGGATGATCCGGGAAATCTTGTCAATTTGTTGTTGGTTGGGAAATACTTAGAGCGTATTTGCGACCATGCCGGAAATATTGCACGCTGGGTGTTGTATCAAAAATCCGGTATATTGGAATCAGAAGACTAAAAAATCAATTTGTTCATGTTTAAAGATGTCTGTTGCGGGCATCTTTTTTTGTATAGGAAAAAGGGGCTATGATATTAAATAAGCCCCTTTTGATAAAAGATATAAAGTTTTTGCTTAAACGCTTTTTTCTTTTAAAGCTAATTCAATGAGATGATCTGTTTGACCAGCCATAAAAAGTGGAATGTTTAAAACATCGTCATCTAATTTAAGATTGTCTAATGAATATCGAATACGAAGTTTAACTTTATCCGGAAAAAGCTCTTTGAATTTCTTTAGGCTTTTACTGGTGGTATTGGATTCTGATTTCACTTCAATCGGAAAGATATCGTTATCTCGTTGAATCAAAAAATCAACTTCATAAGGAGGATTTGCTTGTGACCAATATCGAGGTGTTACTTCAAATTGCGTCATTAGAGTTTGCAGAACAAAGTTTTCCGTTAAAGCACCTTTAAATTCAGTAAACAAGCGATTTCCTTCGCCAAAGGCTGTGGGGGCAAGCTTGGCTAATCGACGAAGGAGTCCCACATCAACCAGATAAATCTTGAATGCGGATACGTCATCATAGGCGCTTATCGGAAGACCGGGTGATGTACTACGATAGATTTTATGTACTAATCTTGCATCAATGAGCCACTGCAGTGCATCTTCGTACTCACGTGCCCTGGCTCCGGTTTTCACAACTTTATAAAGAAATTTCTTATTTTCCTTTGCCAATTGAGAAGGAATAGAATTCCAAATCATAGAAATTTTTGGAAATTCATTAACGTTGGGATGCTTGGCAAAATCACGCTCATAGGCCTCGATAATATTGGATAAAGTTTCCTGCATCACATTCACATCCCGTGCTTCCGTCCATATCCGTACTGGTTCAGGCATTCCACCTGTGACATAGTACATTTTTAACTTTTCATAAAGAGGGTTAAAAAAGGCATCTGGTATGGGTTCAATCGTATCGATCGTTTGTATGTATTCAGATAAATTGGAGTCACCATTCGCAATTAAAAACTCTTCGAAAGTCATAGGATCAACCTGCATGAAATTGACCTTGCCTACAGGAAAAGAAGAGGGTTTGGCTAATGCGATTCCTAATAAGGAACCGGCACAGGCAATGTGATACTCCGGTGCATTTTCGCAAAAATATTTCATGGAGTTAATCACATTGGGACAATCTTGGACTTCATCAAAAATAATCAATGTTTTTTCTGATGATATTGTCTGAGAGCTGGCCATGGATAAATTCTGTAAGATGCGGTTTACATTTTTTGTAGTATCAAAGAATTGTTTATATTCTTCATTCTCATCAAAGTTAAAATAAGCAACATTATCATAATAAAGGCGACCAAATTCTTTTAAGATCCATGTTTTACCAACTTGACGAACCCCTTTTACGATCAGTGGCTTTCGATAGGGTGATGTTTTCCAAGCCAATAGTTTTTTTAAGAGAAAACGTTCCATAACTATCATCCTCACATTTTTATTAATAATTTTGTGATTACAATCACACTTTTATTATATTTTAAAGATAAATAATATTCAATCACGTAATTATATATATTTATGTGATTACAATCACATTTTTATAGATTTTTTATGAACAAAAAAAAGAGGTGCTTATGCACCTGGAAACTTCTATTCGATTGGAATATATTTCTTTTCCTCGACTTGTTTTGGCGTATTACTTGGGAAAGTGATCTTTAATTCACCATTGTCAAAGTTAGCCTTGATGTCTTCTTCCTTAATGTTTTCACCAACATAGAAACTGCGCGAACAAGAACCGGTAAAACGTTCCTGACGAATGATCTTTCCATCTTTGTCTTTTTCTTCATTGTTGGTGTTACGATTGGCGGTAATCTTCAAATAACCATCTTTTAACTCCAACTGAATATCTTCTTTTTTAATACCCGGAACTTCCATGCTTAATTCGTAATTGCCGTTCTTTTCGCAAATGTCTGTCTTCATCAATTGAGACGAAGTCGTTAAACCAAAATCATCATCAAAGAAATCATCAAACAAATCAAATGATCTAAAACCTGGATAGAATTTCATATACATCGCCTCCATTTTTTCCTAGGCGGTTGTTTACGCAGCCGTTGTTCATGAAATTTCTTCCTCATCAGGTTCCTTACCCTGATTACACTTATTATTATAGTCAAGTTTTTAGCACTGTAAATAGTAAAGTGCTAAAAATTTTAGTTTTTTTGTTTTTAATGTTGTTTTTGTTCAACATTATGCTAAAATCTTCGCTTTTCGTATTGAATTTGTGCATATTCACTTAATCGATGCATGTATAAGGCATCATAGACACCGGTTGCAGAACCAACTAAAGGGATTCCCTGTACAAACTTTAAGGCCAAAAGTGTATGTGACATCATAGAAGCTGTGCACTTTATTTCTTCTTCTAACTTGAGATGCTGTCGATGGTTGAGTTTATGATGAATGTTTAATAGTTCATCGCCGGAACAGAAGGTTCCCTGCAATAGAAGAAGAATAAAGATCTTTTCTTGTGAGGTTTCATAAGAAAAGCCATTTTGCAGCACAATCTGATACAGATTGCGAAATAAAAGTGCTGTATATAAAAAGATATCCGGTAAACCTATACCTAAAAGTCCAAGACCTACACCACTGATTCCGGCGCCCAGAATATGGTGCTTGGCAATTCTTTTTGTGTTTTAATGATTACGTTTCCATGTTGTTTGTTGAAACGTATCTTTATCGTATGTCTTTTCAATCCAGGACACGCCTTTGGAAAAGATCAGATCAAAGGCTTTGATAAAAGCGGATGCCAAAGTCGATTGTAGCTTTTTTGGAACTTTTTGAGCGAATTTCTGTTCGATCCAAGGCTCTTTTTTCTTAGCATACTTATGAAGATAACGCCTTTCTTTTCTTTCAATTTTATAAATTCGAAGCTTTTGTTTCCACATAATTGTATTGTAGGCAAAAGCTTTTCATTTTACAAATTGTTAATAATATATTGCACAGTTTTAACGTTGTCATGATTCGTATTTAATGCTTATCGTTTATTCTAAATACTGTCGGAATAAGGAGGAGAACAATGAACTCGAAGATTTTAAGAGGCTCTTTGTGTGCCGCTTTAGCTTGTTCTTTATTAGCTGGGTGTGCGGAAGAAGGGCAGACAGAAACAGTAGATTTAAATGCGATGAGCTTTGATGAAATTGCCGAAAAGGCAAAAGAAGATGGAGAAGTAAACTCTGTAGGTATGCCGGATACATGGGCAAACTGGGGAGAAACATGGACAGAAATTGAAGAAAAATATGGTATCAAACATACCGATACAGATATGTCCAGTGCGGAAGAAATTGCCTTGTTTGCCAATGAAGCAAACGATGCGACCAAAGAAATCGGTGATGTGGGACAGTCTTTTGGTCCGGTAGCCGAAGAACAGGGTGTTACTTTACCATATAAAACATCCTATTGGGATTCTGTTCCGGATTGGGCTAAAGACGATGATGGTGACTGGATCATCGGTTATTATGGAACCATTACCTTTATCACCAATAAAAATCTTGTAGAAGAAGCTCCAACGAGCTGGCAGGATGTTTTGGAAGGTGATTATACATTAACAATTGGTGACGTTTCCGTAGCTACACAGGCACAGAGTGGTCTGCTAAGTGCAGCTATTGCGTTTGGTGGTGATGAAAGCAACATTCAACCAGGTCTCGACTTCTTTAAGACATTGGCCGAAGAAGGACGTTTAGACATGGGAGATACCAGTGTGGCACGCCTTGAAAAAGGAGAAATTGAAGTTGCCGTATTATGGGATTACAACTCTTTAGGATATCGTTCTCAGATCATGGAAAATAACCCGGATGCCAACTTTGAAGTATCTGTTCCAAGCGATGGAGCCATTCAGAGTGGATATTGTACAATCATCAACAAATATACAAAGCGTCCGTATGCTGCTGCGGTAGCTCGTGAATACATCTTGTCCGATGAAGGACAGATCAATCTTGCTAAAGGATATGCCCGTCCGATTCGTGATGATGTTGAGCTTCCAGAAGATGTAAAGGCCAGTTTGTTGCCGGATGATCAATACACCAATGCTCGCTTTATTGAAGATCAGGAAGCTTGGGACAAAGCTGTTGCCGATCTATCCAGCTCCTGGCAGGAAGAAGTAGTAGCTTATGCCCAATAAAACAGTCTTTGTTTTATTGGATGGATTACAAAGCCAATATGCCAGAGAACATTTAGGGTATCTGGAACATTGTGTTGAAAAACAGAAAGCGGCGAAATATGAAGTGCTGGGAGAGCTTCCCAGCGCTTCTCGTCCGATGTATGAAACGATCTTTACCGGTGTCAGTGCTTTAGAGCATGGTATTACCAATAATGGGATCATTCGTTTATCAAATCAAAAGCATTTGTTTCAAATGTTGAAAAATGCGCATAAAAAAAGCCTTGTGTTAGCATATTACTGGATCAGTGAATTGTATCTTTCAGCGCCGTTTGATAAGGACACAGATATGCTTCATGAAGATTCAAACTCTTGTATCGATAGAGGCTTTTTTTACTACGAAGATACATTTCCGGATTCTCACTTATATTCGATGGCTGCGCAGTTTATGAAGCAGGATACCTATGACTTTGTATTGATCCATCCGATGGGTATCGATGATGCCGGTCATAAGTTTGGTGCCGGTTCGAAAGAATACAGTCAGGCTGTGATTCAAAATGATAAGCTGTTATCCACATACATTCCGATGTGGTTAGATCAGGGATATAGCGTTGTCGTAGCAGCCGATCATGGCATGAGTGAGCAGGGCTATCATGGTGGAAACAGTGACAGTCAAAGAAATACAGCGTTATATATCATAGACTCTCGTATGCGGCAAGGCTTTTCAAAGAAGCAGCTGACTACGTTAGATATAACTCCTTTATTATGTTATGTATCGGGAATAGAAACATCCGAAAAGATGAAAGATTTGGAGGTGGGTTTACATGACAAAAACAAAGAAGAACAGTAAAGTCTATTTGTTGGCTTTGGTTCCGTTTTTTGTGATCACATTTTTGTTTGAGATCCTTCCTTTGATCAATATCGTCATCAAAAGCTTTATGCCAACCGGAGGCGGAGGCTTTACGGTCGAACATTTTGTGAAGATCTTTTCCACAAGACTTTACCAGCAGTCCATCTGGAACAGTATCTGGATTTCCGTGGTATCGGCTCTGGCCGGTATCGTGATTGCGTTTTTGGCGGCCAAAGCGGCCAATGCGGCCAGTCCCAAGATTCGTAATATCTTTACCAGTGTGTTAAACATCACCAGTAACTTTGCCGGTGTACCTTTGGCTTTCGCTTTTATGATTCTTTTAGGAAATGTGGGAATCTTAACGCTGATTGGGAAAAACTATGGCATCAGTTTTCTGGCTGATTTTGATCTATATACGATCAATGGTTTGCTTTTGACCTATATTTACTTCCAGATTCCAATGGCTACTTTATTGATGCTTCCGATTTTTGGTGGTTTGAAAAAAGAATGGAGAGAGGCGGTTGGACTTCTTGGAGGAAACGGTTTTCACTATTGGTTCAAGGTGGCCATTCCTTCTTTACTGCCAAGTATTTTAGGAACCTTCTCGGTGTTATTTGCCAATTCATTGGCTGCCTATGGTACGGCCTATGCTCTTTTAAGCAACAACATTGCGCTTTTACCGATTCGTATTTCGCAACAATATGTAGGAGAAGTCGTACAAAATCAAGAGTTTGGTTGTGCTTTGGCACTTGTCATGATGATCTTGATGGTCATTTCTATTTTGATCACCAATAAATTTCAGAAACGAGGTGCAAACGCATGAAGATAAAAACACATTTGTGGGATGGCTTGATCTTGTTTCTGGTTGCAGCTTTTTTGATTTTGCCATTGGCTTTAACGTTTTTCTATTCGGTCTTTACTGAATGGATGGATATATTGCCGACCGGATTTACCCTGAGCTTTTATGCCGGCATTTTTTCCGATGGCGCCTTTATCAATTCCCTGCTTAGATCCATTGTGATTTCTATCGTGCCGGTTGTGATCTGTACGATTGCGATCTTATTAGTTTTGTATGTGATCACTTTGTATGTACCAAAGCTGGAAAAATATATTGAAATCCTTTGTAATATCCCGTATGCGATTCAGGGGGTCATCTTAGCTGCCGGTATCATTTCATTGTATTCGGGTAAACTGGGCTTTCTTTCTAATCGTATTTTCTTATTGGTGGGTGCTTACTGTATCATTATTTTGCCCTATGTATTCCGTGGTTTGAAAAATATGATTGGTGCTTTGAATGTACGTTGTGTGATCGAAGCGGCACAGGTTTTGGGATGTTCCAAACTGCATGCCTTTTTTACGATCGTGATCCCACAGATGAAGCGAGGCATTATTTCCACAATGATGTTGGCATTTACGATGATCTTTGCGGATTTCGTTGTTGTCAACATGATTGCCGGCAGTGCCTTTAGAACCGCAGGTATCTATCTGTATCAGACGATGTCCAAATCAGGTCAGACATCGAGTGCGATCATTGTGATCTTATTTATCACAACGTTGTTGATTTCTACACTCACATTGATGATTCAAAATAAAGCAATCAAATCAACGAAAGGGAGGAAAGCATAATGGCTTATATTGAGTTTCGAGGCATCTGTAAAAGCTATGATGGCGTGAATCAGGTGTTAAAAAATATCGATCTGGATGTCGAAAAGGGAGAGCTTGTCACTCTACTAGGACCAAGTGGTTGTGGTAAATCCACCCTGCTTCGTTCTTTGGCAGGTTTAGAAGATATCAGCTCCGGTCAGATTATTCTGGATGGTGAAGATATCACGAATACACCGGTACAAAAGCGTGGGATCGGTATGGTCTTTCAACAGTATTCATTATTTCAGAATATGAATGTAGAGGACAATATTGCCTTTGGTCTAAAAATTGCCAAGATGGATAAAAATGAGATCGACAAAAAAGTCAAAGCAGCCATTGAGATGGTGGATTTAACAGGTAAGGAAAAAAGTTATCCCAGCCAATTATCCGGTGGTCAGCAGCAGCGTGTGGCCATTGCCCGTGCTATTGTCATGGAACCGAAGGTTTTATTGTTGGATGAACCGTTGAGTGCTATTGATGCCAAGCTAAGACGTGAACTGCAGGAAAAGATCAAACGTGTACAAAAGGAGTTAAAAATCACAACGATCTTTGTCACACACGACCAGGATGAGGCTATGATCATGTCGGATAAGATTCATTTGATGAATCAGGGAATCATCGAACAAAGTGGCAAACCGGTACAGCTTTATACACATCCGGTATCGAAGTTTGCGGCTGAATTCATCGGACATTATAATATTTTGACACCGGTGGAACTGACGGCTTTCTTTCCGGAAAAGCGCTATCCGGGCAACTACTATGCGATTCGACCGGAAACATTTATGTTGTCAAAAGAGCCAATCGAAGATCCGGCTTATTTGACATTTGATGCCAAGGTCGTAGACTTCATTTCACGAGGAAATGTTCTACGCTATACCTTACAGTGTAAGGATGTAGTGTTTACATCAGAAGTTCTTTTTAGAAGTTTTGCCCTGTTTGAACTGGGAGCTACGGTTCATGTCGGTATCGAAGAACATAACTTATTACGTTTGAATGACTAGCGAAAGCTAGTTATTTTTTTGAAATGGGGGCATGTTAAAGATAGTTTCGCTATGTTAATATATTTGCATAAGTGAGGAAAACTATGGAATTACGAATTGAACATTTAAAAAAGAGCTTTGAAGAAAAAGAAGTTCTTAAAGACATCACGTTTACTTTCCAACCCGGTAAGATTTATGGCTTATTAGGAAGAAACGGGGCCGGAAAGACGACGCTGTTTAACTGCTTAAATCAGGATATTTCTGTGGATGCGGGAAGATTTTTCCTGCGGGATACAGATGCAGAACAGCCTTTGGGAATGGAAGATATCGGCTATGTCTTATCGACACCACAGGTGCCGGAATTTTTGACCGCCCGGGAATTCTTAAAATTTTTTGTGGAGATCAATGCGACATCTATTCCCAATAAAATGGATCTGGATGCGTATTTTGATCTTGTGAATTTGGATAAAGAAGATCGAGATCGTCTGTTGAAGGATTTTTCACACGGTATGAAAAATAAGATGCAGATGTTGATCAATATCATTGCTTCTCCCAAGGTTTTATTGTTGGATGAGCCTTTGACCTCTTTAGATGTCGTTGTGGCGGAAGAGATGAAAAACATCCTTCGTGATTTGAAAAAGGATCGAATCTTAATTTTATCGACACATATTATGGAACTGGCCTTTGATCTATGCGATGAGATCGTTTTGTTGAGTCATGGAAAGTTGGAAGAAATGCCGGAAAAAGAAAGCGAAGCTGAATTGAAAGCGGATATTTTGCGTATCCTGCAAGAGGAAGATCATGCGTAAGGTATTTTGGATCTCTTTTCGATTGCGAATGACGTATCGAATCAACTCTATCTTATATGCGATTCGTCAGGTTCCGGGATTAAAACGCATATTACCGGTCAGTCTTTATGGAAAGACCGGCTTAAAGATGGTCTTCACGGTATTGGCATTATTGTGGGAAATCGTATCGATCTTTATCAACAAAGGATTGTATGTTGCCATCTGTATTTATTACCCGGTTGTCTTGATGGCATCAAAACAGCCGAGTTTAGCGATCATCCATATTTTGTTCTTTTTAAGCATTGCCGGAGCCATTTCAAACAATACGATGTTTGATCCGACAAAGGATAAATACTATGCGATGATTTCCTTACGGATGGATGCCAAAGCCTATACTTTGACCGATTACACGTATTCGATGATCAAGATTCTGATGGGCATGGGTGCTTCTTTGTGGGTTGTCTGCCTGTGGTATCCGATTCCATGGTACTATTGTCTGATTGTTCCTTTTTACATCATCGCGGCTAAAACAATCAGCGCCGCCTGGTCTTTATATCGCTTTGAAACTAAAAAGATCCTTCGCAATGAGAATAGTCCGGTTAAACTGATTTGGACTTTGATTCTGACTTGTTGGGTTTTAGCTTATGGTGCACTCTTTGCCGGTTTCTTTTTGCCGGAGATCGCATATCTTGTTTTGATGACCATGGTGATCGTTGTCGGTATTGGTGTCTGTCCTTATGTTTTGAAATTTCAAAGATATAAAGAAATGTATCGCCTTTTACTACAAAAAGGGCCGGTTCAGATCAAGGCCAGCATGAAGGAAATGCAGAACAAAAACTCCTGGGATATGATCAGCCAGGATCAAAAGATCACCAGTCAGAAAACGGGTTATGCGTATTTTAATGATTTATTTATCAAGCGGCATAAAAGGATTTTATGGCGTTCCAGCAAGCGCATGACGTTAATTTGTTTGGGTATTGTAGTATTCACCGGGATATTGGAAGTTTTCTTGGCAGAGGCAAGAGAAGTGGTACAAGGCTTTGTGTTGAACTATCTTCCCTATTTTGTGTTCATCCTGTATTCGTTTAACTCCTCTAAATCTGTCGTGCAGGCGATGTTTCGCAATTGTGATCACAGTATGTTGACATATTCCTTTTATCGCAGGTCGGATGTGATCTTATCTTTGTTTCGCTTGCGATTACGCTCTTTGATTGTGATCAATTTAATGCCGGCCTTGGTATTAGCCATTGGCCTGCCGATCCTTTTGGCAATCAGTCAGGCCGATGAAAGCATTTGGATCTATCCCATCGTATTTATTTGTATTGTATCAACGAGCATTTTCTTTTCCATTCATTATTTGACAAGTTATTATCTTTTGCAGCCATATAATGAATTTACCGAAACCAAGAGCGCAACCTATGGTATCGTCATGTCATTGACCTACATTGTGTGCTTTGCGTTTATCTATATCCATATGAGCACCTATGTCTTTGGAACAATCATGTCACTTTTCTGCATACTCTATATTTTAATTGCGTATAAACTGGTTTATGCGAAAGCTCCGAAAACATTTCGCTTACGACGATAAAAAAACGACAGGACTTGACGTCTTGTCGTTTTATGCTTTTACGACCTTAAACTGCACAGTTTTGATTTCATCTTTATACGCAATGGAAACTTGATACGTACCACATTCTAAATAGTCTTTTCCTTTAGAAACAACGTTACAGTTTTCATCCAATGTATATTTTTCACGATCTAATAAAGGTGAGTATAAAATCGCCTTTTTTAAGACTTCGGAAGATACGCTGGAGTCTAAAAAATTCTCTACTTTCAGATTTACAATTTCCCCTTTTTGATAAACAATGTTCGAACGAACCGGCAAGATATCCGCATGGGAACATGCACTGATAAACAAGCCAAAAATAACAGCCGCCAATGACAGGAGGATAGAACCCCGGACTATGATTTGTTTCCCCTTCATGAATGTAAAACCCCTTAATGATAAATCCCCTTTCGTAGCTGTATTATAGCACAATACAATCGCTGAATTTTATAAAATTTTCTTAATTTTTTTGTTCGATTTAAGAATCAATAGAAAGCCTGTTTTATGTCCTCATGAAATCTTAATGTGCTTTTTGAAAGAATTAGGATATAATAAATTTATAACGGGGGGGGGGTTATAATTTTATGCATATATCTGCTTCTTCGATTTTTATTACTTTATTAATGGCATTGGGGATGATTCTGCTTTTTTATGTTTTGATACAGAAAAAGAAGACACATCTTCTATTTCGGACGGATCTTTTGATATTGTTGGCGATGATCATATGGGGCCGTCTTTTTTTACCGGTGGAATTTCCTTTTACTATAACGATTGCGTTTAGTGCTTTGATGAATCCTTTACAGGCTCTTTTAAACACTGTGGTATTCGGCCATCGGTTTGGCGAAGTGATCATGATTCTCTGGTTTGTGGGGATGATAGCTACCGCTCTTCATTCTTTATATATGTTAAAAAGGATGTTTGATCTACAAAAGATCATTCAAAAGAAAAGTGAAGTGTTTCATATTTCTGATTTCATGAAGGTGAATCCAAAAAACGATTATCCGGTTTGGAAGACGGATTTAATCGAAGTTCCTATGGTTTTAGGATGGCAAAAAGTGATCCTGTTACCAAATGTTTCTTATTCACAAAAGGAAATAGAACACATTTTATCGCATGAGCAGCAGCACATTCTAAATCATGATATATGGATCAAACAGCTGATGAATCTTTTAACGATCGTATATTGGTGGTTTTTACCGGTGTACTGGCTGAAAAATCAAGTTCAGATCGTATTGGAGATGCGTGTAGATGAAAAAGTAACACGTTCTATGACACAGGAGAAAATGTTGGACTATGTTTCCACTTTAGTGGAAATGAACGAGAAGATAACTAAAAATGTGTTATAGAAGAAATTGCGATTTTCATCGAGCTTTTTCTTTGCGGAAAATAGAAATGTTTTATCGTATCGTGTTCAATATCTTTTAGAATCCAAACAGAAGAAAAAGACAAATAAAGGTATTTTACTGTTTGTGTTTATGCTTCCTGTTTTCACAAATCTTGTCATTTTTGAGCCTTATCATGAAAATGCTCCAGGAACCGAAGGAACATGGAGCGAGCAAGAAATGCAGGAGCAGGGATATTTGATTCATCATCAAGATGGAACTTATACTTTTTGTATAGATGGGCAACAGGCCACTATACAAAATATAAAAGATCCCATCTTTGAAAATATAAGAGTGATAGAGGAGGAATAATGGGTTATGAAAATGGTTCTGTGAAATCATCGAAGGCATCTTTTTTTGACAGATAGATACGACAATCCGTGTAAAATTTAAAAAAAGGCATTGCAAAAGGGGAAAGGCTGTGCTATATTAATTGAGCACTGATTGTGTATGTGCGCCCATAGCTCAATTGGATAGAGCGTTTGACTACGGATCAAAAGGTTGTGGGTTCGACTCCTGCTGGGCGCGCCATTTATTTTGTTTTCGGGACGTAGCACAGCTTGGTAGTGCACTTGATTTGGGATCAAGGGGTCGCAGGTTCAAATCCTGTCGTCCCGACCACTTTCTAAATTTTTGGCTGGGTAGCTTAGTTGGCTAGAGCATCCGGTTCATACCCGGAAGGTCGTGAGTTCGAGTCTCACTCCAGCCACCAACGAGTTTAATGGACCCTTAGCTCAGTTGGTCAGAGCATCCGGCTCATAACCGGCGGGTCGTAGGTTCGAGTCCTACAGGGTCCACCAATTTCAATACGATTGGAGAAGTACCCAAGTGGCTGAAGGGTCCGGTCTTGAAAACCGGTAGGTCGTTAGCGCGGCGCCTGGGTTCGAATCCCAGCTTCTCCGCCATTCAAGTTAATATTTCACATCGCGGGGTAGAGCAGTCTGGTAGCTCGTCGGGCTCATAACCCGGAGGTCGTTGGTTCAAATCCTTCCCCCGCAACCAAATGGTCTCATAGCTCAGTTGGTAGAGCAAAGGACTGAAAATCCTTGTGTCGTTGGTTCGATTCCGACTGAGACCACCACTTATGAAAATGAGTCTTTATCACATTCGATAAAGGCTTTTTTTTGTTTTCTGAGTGTTCAGTCGGGAATCTGTGTGAAAAGTATGATTTCTAGATTCAAATTAAGATGGATTTTTCCTTATTATTAAAAATAGATTTGCCCAACTTATTACTTCTTAATTAGGATTTTTTCGATGAAAAATCATTATGAAAATTCATGAAACAAAAATGAAAAAAATATTTGATATATTACTGGTATAAACGTATAATGAAAGCTGTTTTTAGGAGGGTGTAATGGAGACAATAAGGGAAAAGAGAAATATTCTTTGCTTCATTATAAGTTATGTCATCAATAATCTGGCAAGTGGTGTTTTATATGATACTTATGTGAATTATTTACAGGAAGTACAAGTCTCAATTGCGACATCTTTTTGGGCTTTTTACGGATATGCGACATTTATCAGTGCCTTGTTGTTATTGGCTGTACCTAAAATAGGCTATAAAAAACTGCTGCTGTTTTGTTCGCTAGGAACATCGTTTGCGTTTTTTGGGGCTATCTTTCTACAATATGACTGGGTGCTCTACGCTGCGACATTACTGGCTTTAACAGGTGTACAACTTCATTTTATTATGCTAAGTCCTTTTATTGCCTGTTATACTGAACATCTGGGCCTAAAAAAAATAAATTGGTACACAAGAACGTACTATATGGGATACATTGGTTATTTTATTGCCACTTATTTAGGGGGAGCTTTTGTGGTCAAAGCTTTTTCGATGGTTTCTGGCATTACATATTCTGCAGCGCAGGAAGCAACGCGATATATTACGCAGTTATCCAATGCCATGTATGCGAATTATATGATGGGGAATGAAATCGTATTATTTCTATTTGGCTGCATTTCTTTGATTTCATTAATTCCTGTATTGTTCATCAAAGAAAAGAAAGAAGACTTTATGACACATGAATTCCAAGAGAAGATTTCATGGAAGCAAAAAATAAGAGGGATTTCAGAGGTTTTATTAAATCGTTATTCCAGAGCTTATTTATTATATTGGGCTTTGATTTCTTTTGCGATGGGATTGTTTACATCGTATTATACCGTGTATTTGAATCGAAACCTGCATATTGATAAAGCTACATCTTCTTTAATTGTTTCGATTTCGTATATTGCCATTGTGTTGTTTATGTTTTTTACACCTAAGTGTGTGAAGAGATTTGGTAAAGTAGGTACGATCTTTTTTACAGTGATGGCTTCTATACCGTTTATGATCTTGATCGGATGTGGAAATTATCTGGGGGATTTTGTAGTCCCTGTTGTAGGTGGTGCTTTATTTATTCGAGCCGGTCTGGCCAACTTATCCAGTCCGATCGATAGTTCCTTGTCTATGGATGTCATTCCTAAATCGATTCGTCCTATTTATACTTCGCTGGTGAATTTCATGGCGGGAATCGTTAGTATTTTAAGTGGTTACTTTACGGGTGGTTATTTATTTTTAGAACAATCTGGCTATCAGAAAGCTTATTTTATTGCCGCCGGACTTTATGCGGTTGCAGGCATAGTTCTTTATAAGGGATTACATTCCTTTAATCATAAAGAAGATCAAATTGTTAAACAGGAGGAGAGTTTATGAAAAACTTATTAGCAAAGCTCGGTTTTGGAGAGAAATTATCCAAAAACATTTGGGCGATTCTTATTGTTGCCTTTAGTGGGGCCATCATATACGGATTGCCCTATTTCCGTTTTGATTATTATGATGCCTACTTGGCAACGTATCATTTAACTAATACACAGATGGGCGTTTTTGGCAGCATCTTAGGTGTATTTGGGATGATTTCTTATCTGTTTGGAGGGGTTGTGGCCGACCGCTTCTCAACACGAATTATTTTGACTGTTTCTTTGATTGGAACCGGTCTTGGTGGTTTTGTTCATTTGTTGCCACTTAACTATTATGGATTGGTAGCGCTGTATGCTTTCTGGGGAATTTCAAGTTTATTTGCCTTTTGGCCGGCCTGTGTAAAAGCGGTGCGTATTTTGTCCGGTTCAGATGATCAGGGAAAAGCTTATGGTTTCTTTGAAGGCGGACGAGGCATCGGCGCGGCTTTGATGGCTATGGGAGCTGTGGTTGCGTTCCGTATTGGAATTGGACAGATCAACGATGAAGTACTGGGCATGAAAACCGTCATTGTATATTATTCCATTATTACGATTGCGATGGGTATTTTTTGTTTCTTTACGGTAAAGGATGGAAAAATGGAAAAGAGCGATCGTATTTCGTTTAAGGGAATAGGTCAAGTCTTAAAGATGCCTGCGGTTTGGATCATTGGATTTGTGACATTTTGTAATTATGTATTTACTTTATCTTTGTACTACTTTACACCTTATGCGACATCGATCTTAGGGGCAACGGTTACTTTTGGAGCGACTTTGGCCGCTTTAAAGCGTTGGTTTTCTTTATTTGGAAATGTAGGTGGTGGATTTTTCTCCGATAAATTTGGAACAGGAAATGCGCTTTTGATTTCATTTGTGATCATGATTTTGGGAACATTAGGCATTTTGATCTTGCCGATACAATCGGATTCAATTTTGATGTTTACGATTTTATTTGTTCTGATTTATATTTTCTACAATGTCAATTATGCGCAGACATGGGCTATGATGGATGAAGGTGGTATCCCTGAAAAATTCTCCGGAACGGCTGCGGGCATTATTTCCACAGTCGGCTATTTACCGGAAATCTTTGTTTCTGTATTAGCCGGGATTATGATCGATCAAAATCCTGGCGTAGATGGATATCGACATTTTTTCGGATTTTTGGTTGCGATGTTGGCCCTTGGTGCCATCTTTGTATTGATATGGAAAGCATATTTAAAGAAACATCCAAAAGAAACAAACAAATAGGAGTTTTATGAAAACAATTTTTGAAAAAGTATATGTGGAAACACCGGTGGATACGGATGAGGATGGAAAATACGATCTTATTGTGGTGTATATCAAACGTCCGCTTTTAGATGAAAAAGTGCCGGCTGTATTTGTGGCGAATCCTTATATGTTACATTGTAATGAAGATTGGTATGAACTGTATGATGTCAATAAAAATATCAAGGTGTATCCAACTCAAAATATTACGGAAAGTGATATTTTGTTTGTTCCCAGAAAACAACCAGTGTATCCTAAAACGAAGTCACAGGGGGAAGTAAAAACCAATCCGATTCCGGAACCGGATCCAAGTGAATACGAATGTATTTCGAATTTGTATGATCATTTGATTGAAAGAGGATATGCCGGTGTTTTTAGTGCCGGATTGGGAACAAGAGGATCGGATGGTTTGACACGTACCGGTTCGCAGGAAGAAATTCTTGCGTTTAAATCGGTTATCGATTGGTTAAATGGAAGAGCTCGTGCTTTTGTCGATCGTACAAGACAAATGGAGATCAAAGCACATTGGTCTACCGGTTCTGTTGCCATGTCAGCTCGTTCTTATTTAGGAACGATGTGTATCGGTGTTGCGACGACCGGTGTTGAAGGGTTGAAAACAGTCATTCCGGAAGCAGGTATCTCTAATTGGTATGAATACTATCGACATAATGGTTTAACATTACCGGCCATGGACTGGCAGGGAGATGACTTAGATATTTTGTCAAAATATTGTTTTTCAAGAGCTCTGGATTCTAAAGATTTTAAAACGATACGTCCCTTATTTGAAAAATCGCAAAAGGAGCTTCAAGAAGGAGAAGACCGGGAATCCGGAAACTATAATCGCTTCTGGGATGAAAGAAACTATCTCAAACATGTCGATCAAATCAAGGCTTCTGTTTTTGTGATACAAGGACTTAATGATTGGAACGTAAAACCGGATCAAGGCATCTTGTTGTTTGAAAAGCTACAGGAATTCGGAAAAGATCGAATGATGTTGTTGCATCAGGGACAACACATATACACATATCACTTAGAAGGCAGTCCGACTTTATCTTTGATTGATCGATGGCTGGATTATTATTTAAAAGGTATGGATACCGGCATACAAGATGAGGCAAAGATCTTTGTTGAGAGCAATGTAGATCAGACGGTTTGGATGAAGGAAGAGCATTGGCCGCCTAGGCAAATGGAAGTGTATCAAATCAAGGATTCAGGAGTTCAAACGATCATAGATGATCTATCCAAAACAGTGTATGATCGAAAAAAGAAAAATACCAAAGAATGGCTGGATGAACTGGTATTAACACAAAATGCTCATTCGCTCTCTTTTGATCTGGAAACGTTTAAAAAGTCAGTTCGTTTTGCGGGTCGGGGAAAGGTACAGTTTCGTGCCCGTATCAATCAGCCAACCGCCATATTAAGTGCAATGTTGGTTGAAAAGGGAGAACAAAAACGATTAACGTGTCAGCTAGATGGTGATGAGAATCGTTCTTTTCGATTTAAGATGGAACAAAAACCATCCGCTTATTCCGTGATTACGCGAGGATGGATGAATGCACAAAATCGAAATAACAATTATTCAAAAGAAGAGATCGATCCGCAGAGTTGGTACACCTATTCCTTTGAGTTTGTATCCAATGATTATACGATTGCACCAGGACATACGTTATCTTTGATCTTGTATGGTATGGATGTAGATCAAACACAGCTTCCATGGGTATCGACAACAATCGAAGTTGATACATCTTCTATCGTTGTAGAATGTCCTGTTAAGTAAGCAGAAAGAAAGAATTGGATATTCATAATTGATGAACGTCTTGAAAAAATAAATTGATAAAATGGAGAGATTCGAGAGTGAATTTCTCCATTTTTTTAAAAGAATTGTAGGAAAACAAGGATTCCCATTTTCTTTGCATGACAGTTATTTTTTCATATTTTATTATAATGTTGAAAGGGGGCATGAATCATGACATACCTCAAATCAAATTTACATTATTTACGTTTAAAGAATGGTTTATCACAAAAAGAACTGGCCTCAAAATTGTATATGGCCCATCAGACGATATCCAATCACGAACTGGGAAAATCCGAACCGGATTTAGATGGTATGCAAAAGTATGCGGATTTTTATCAGATTCCATTATCAGATTTGATCGATGTTGATCTTTGCAAAAAACAGAAAGGTTTCATGGATTTAGGAAATGTACTGCTTGATACACATCGGAAAACCTTTCAAATCTTATCAGGAACGAAAGGAATCTATGCGATAAAGGATATTTGTAAGTGTCAGATCATTTTTGAAGATGCCAAGTATCATGATGAAGAATATCCGTTTCCTGTGGATCGCAGAGTTTTGGTCACAAATTATAATTTCTGGTGGTTTAATCGAAAAGTATATATTGGTTTAGAAATTGAAATGAAAGATCATAGAAAACTATATGTATATGTTTCAAATGACGCAAAGGTTCAAAATTCGGATTCTTTTAATTCAAAATTCGGATTCTTTTAATAAGTATAGAAAGCAGGCAAATCAGATCAAAAAGAAACTGATGAAATATCGTTCGTTTTAATACTTGTATAGATAGATTATGCTAAAGGTTTGTTGTCGAGAAGAGAAACGAATGTTTTTTAATTAGGATATTATTTTGAATATGGAATGGAAAAAACTGTAATACGATGTCTTATGGTTTTTATCAATTCGTTAAATTATGCGATTTAGCATGCCAAAAGCAGGATTAAAAGAAATAAATGATTGTCCAGTGATTCAAGGATAGATATCTTGCATTCTATCTATGGCATTACTCTTCAGGTGATTATTTGAAAAGTAAATCAGAAAATAAATACAGTAAAAAGGCATTTGAAAATATTAGAGAATCTAGAAGAGCTAAAACTAAAAGAAATTAATGAGTAGATTCTTGAAACAGAATTATTAAAAGAATATCGTTCAAGGATATATTAATGATATTAAAAGAGTATATTCTAGATTAAACGAGTAAAATCCCCATGGAAGATGAGTGTTTCTATGGGGATTTGTATTAATGAAGATTTAAGCGTTTTAAAACTTTAGATTGCATTTCCTTTTGAACACGTAAGATAGAAAAGGCCTGTTGAATATCGGAAATGGTGCCACTTTCCGGTAAAAGAGAAATGTTTTGAACAAGGGGATCCAATTCACCGGATTTGAGGCCTTAGATGCGACCTTGTCTTCTTTTGATTGAAGGGAAGAATATAAAAGATGAGTCATAGAGATTCCACAAGATTCAGGATCAAACGTAGGTTACCCATCTTTTGATTTCTAGTGTTACATACTCTAATAGACAATTATTTTTTATCTTTGTGTGATGTAAGCATATCCAAAAAGAGCGTACATCTAAAATATCACTGTAAAAGGATTTTTGAAAGCCGAGAGAACGATTTTTTGATCGGCAATCAATCTATATGCATAATATAGACTTCGACAAGGAAGAGTGTATTTATAGGATTCTTCACCTTGTGCTTCAATAGGAATCAACATAAATTTTGATAGATACAAAGAGTGTTGAACCATATAGATTGAATTATAGACAATTTTAGCTCCAGGAATACGAATATCTTCGAAATCCAGTGTAATAATTTTGGAACTGGAAGAACTTGGTTGAATGAGCGCAGAAATCTCTTCTAAAGATAGATTTTTAAACTCCTAGACATTGTTGAAGCAGATATGCCTGGATAGGCTTAAGAGAAAGAGTGATCTTTGAATATCCATCGATAAAACGTTTTTTGGATTGTACTATCGTTTGTAGTTCATTTAAATTTGTCATTGTTACCTCCACTAACTATATATATACAAAAAATTGGAAAAGCATGAAAAAATATAAAGAAAAACTTTAATTAGTATACTGCAGGAGGCAAAACACATTCTTTAGGTCATGATAAATAATATATTGATCAAGTTATTATGTTTAATTATAAAATTTGCAAAAAATATTCAAAATTAAAGAATAAACATTAATAATGTGATATATTATGCTTGAATTGAAGGTGTATAATATGTTATTGCAATTTAATGTGGAAAATTTTTCATCATTTAAAAATGAAGTGATACTTAGTATGAAGGCAAATAGTGATAAGGAGCATGCGAAATCATTAATTACTTTTCGTCATGAAAAAGTTTTACCTTCTGTTGCTATATATGGCCCCAATGCTTCTGGTAAAACCAATATAAACAAGGCTTTAACTTCCGCTATTATGTTTGTAAGAAGCTCAAATTCTTTCCAAATTGATACAAAAATTAATGTGACACCTTTTCTGTTAGACGAAAACAGCAAAGATAAAAAAACTCGTTTTGGCTTTTTGTTTGTATATAAAGGGATTAAATATGAGTATAGCTTTACGGTAGATACACACAAAGTTTACGAAGAGTTCTTATATGTATATAAAACTTCTCAGCCATCTATGATTTTTGAAAGAACAAATATAAATAACTATAGGTATACGGAAGCAAACAAACGGAAATTAAAACCGATTGAGGCTCATAATACAGAGAACAAGTTATTTCTTTCTACCGCAACCGCTTGGAATTCTGAGTTAACTAAAGATGCTTATATGTGGTTTTCACAAATGATCGATACCTATGATGCTTCATCGTTAAATGAAATATTTTTGCCTGCATTTGAAAACGATATAAGTCATGAAATTGAGAACTTTACAAATCAACTTTTAAAAAATGCAGATATAAATATAAGTGGATTCGATCTTGAAATACGGGAAAAGGCAGACAAAGAAATACCACTTCCGCCTGGTATTTTTATGGAAGATAAACTAAAAGAAATTTTGATGCAGAATGCAAAAGAATGGAAACTTACGACACACCATAAAGTTAGACTTGGAGAGATAGAAAAAGATTTTGAACTTCCGTTTCATATGGAATCAAAAGGGACACAAATGTTATTTTCGTATGCTCCTATTTTTCAAACTGCCTTAAAACAAGGAAAAACAATAGTAATTGATGAAATTGATTCTGGGTTACATCCTGTATTGGTTCAGTATTTGATTCAACTTTTTAATAATCCCAAAATCAATACAAAAGGAGCGCAGTTGATTTTTAATACGCATGACATTAATTTGTTGGATTTAGATCTATTTAGGAGAGATCAAATTTATTTTGTGGAAAAAGATAATCAAAATGGTATTTCTGATTTATATTCATTGGATGAGTTTGCGCCTAGAAAGACAGATAATATTCAAAAGAAGTATTTACAAGGAAGATATGGAGCAATTCCTTGTATAAGGACAGAGGGCATAAAATGGTAAGGCGTATTACTCAGAAGAAAAGAGGGATTAAAACTCGAAAAGAGAAAAAACTGTTTATTTTAGGTTTAGAGGGTAAAAACGAAACAGAAAAGAATTATTTTATGTCGTTTAATCCGATTTTGAAAAAAGCAAGAATCCAATGCAATGTGAGCAATACCACAGACCCAGTAGGTCTGGTAAATGATTTAATAAAGCTAAAGAAGAATGAATTACTGGAACCAGATGATATGATTTGCTGTGTCTTTGATGCAGATACAGAACCATATAAAGAAAAACAAATTCAAGAAGCTGCCAAATTGGCGAGTAAAAATAAAATAGAATTAATTATCTCTAATCCATCTTTTGAGATTTGGTTTTTATTACATTTTACTTATACAACTAAATATTATGATAATAAGAGTTTAATCGATGATTTAAAAGCATGTGTTCCAAACTATAAAAAAAGTGGACCGGTTTTTAATGATATTAAAATGGCTACAGAAAAAGCAATCATCAATGCAAAGAGACTAGATGAGCATCATAATCAACAAAATAAAACGAAGTATTTAGATAGAAACCCAAGCACAGATGTTTGGAAACTAGTAAGTTGGATTTCTAATGAAATGAATTAGCTAGTTGGTCAAACATTATTTAACTTTTCATATAGCGAGTTTAATACTCGCTTTTTATGATGGACAAATCACATTTATAGTATAAAATATACATTATGTATATATTTTTTTATAGAATGTATGATATATTCTAGTTGGAGGGATTGCCCATGCAAGATGTTTTTTTAACTAGTTATTCTGTAAAAGGTATAAAAAATTTGGATCAGTTAATTACGCTCGACTTTTATAAAAAAACCATTACAAAAAGTCTAGATACACAGGAATATAATTTAAAAGGAATTTATGGAATGAATGGTTCTGGCAAATCAGCAATTGTTACTTCTGTAAAAATTTTAAAAAACCTATTATCGGATTCTAATTATCTGAATAATCCAATCATGCAACAGAATTTAGATTCTCTTATTAATAAAGAAGAAAAAAGCTTATATTTATCAGCTGATTTTATTTTAAACATTCAAAAACCTGTTTACTTTCGTTACAGTGTTACTTTAGTAAAAAATGATGTTGATGTATTCATAATTGATTCTGAGAAGTTATGTGTTAGAAAATCGATTAACTCTTCTGTAATGAATACAATTTATGAAGTTAAAAAAGGAAAAATCATTGATATATGTCCATTCGAAGAAGAATCAAATATTTTTGATCAATTAAAAGAAAAGACAGTGAATTTGCTGGAGTCGTCTACATTAACAGTTTTATCTTTTGAAAAAATGGTGGTTCCTTTGCTAAGAAAAGGAAATCAAAATTATTCTCCTCTTTTGACCTATTTATCAATTCCATTTATATTCTCTAATTATATTTATGCTTATTTTGATGAATCGGATGATCATCACAAGTACTTAATGATGCCATCTTTAGATAAAGTGCAAGACTTAGAGAAATATCAAATAGCTACACATTCTTTTTTTAATGGCGCTTTAAAAATGGAAGATAAACAGTTGGATATTCTGTTGCCTTCAAAGAACTTTGTATATAAATTAGAATTCAAAACTTTTAAGAAGAACGTTAGCCAACTTAATAAATTTTTGCACATTTTTAAATCAGAACTGAAAAATATAGAAATTGATAAAAAAGAAAATGGGAATTTTTTTGTTTGTGATTTGATAATGGTATATGATTCTTATAAAGTACATGCGGAGTATGAGAGTACAGGAATCAAGAAACTGATTCATTTGTTCGCATATCTGAAAGAAATGGTAAATGGCAGTATTGTTTTTATAGATGAATTTGATTCCAATTTACACGATGTATATTTATGTGCATTGTTGGAATATTTGATGGAGTATGGGAAAGGGCAGTTTTGTTTTACTACACATAATGTAGGCCCTATGGATATTTTGAGACAAAGAAAAAAATCAATTGATTTTTTATCTGAAGATCATAAAATTTATTCATGGAGAACAAATGGTAATTATTCTCCTGCTAAATTATATAGAAGCGGTATGATTGAAGGCTCTCCTTTTAATGTGGATTCTATTGATTTTATTGGGATGTTTGATGATGAGGAGAACTAATCATGGGACTTCAACTTATTTTTGTTGTAGAGACAAATAAAAAGTGCAATTCTGATTGGATTTATATAAAAGATACAATTGAGCATTTTTATCAATATGAGAAAACGCAAGTAAAACTTTCCGTTGTATATATGGATGGAAAAGGAAAGTATAAGCAAAAAGAGAAACAAGTTAACTGGTTCATATGTTACAAATTGCTAAAACCGTCTACAACCACGGATATAAAGGTTGAAAGAAAGGAGAAGTATATTGTAGACGACTACTTAGATGGTCAATTACAATGTACCAGATAAATTCATTTATGAAACGAGAAAATATTTCAATTGAATTATTGGTGCTTTCTGATGGTAATCCCAGATTAGATCCGTCTTTAGGAGAGGACGAAGCCATTTTCAATATGATTAATGATCAAAAAGATAAGCTATTTGAGCTCGCTAGTGATATAGTTAAATATGGGTTGAATCCATTAGATACAATAGGTGTTTATCCATCAGAAACATATCGTGGGTATTATGAGGTTGGTGAAGGCAACCGCCGTATATGTGCATTAAAAATATTGATTTCCCCTGAGCGAATCCAACATATTAATGGCAGTTTGTATTCAAAATTTTTATTACTATCAAAAGAATACCCCTACCTAATTCGGTAGAAGTAGGGGTGTTTAAAGATGAAAACTCCATGCGGCATTGGATGGAAATTCGTCATATGGGTGAGCAAAATGGTAAGGGTTTATCAAAGTGGAACTCTATACAAAAAGCTCGGTTTAATCGAATGCAAACAGGTTCTGATGCATTACTAGATTTTTGGGACTGGTTGATTGCAAATAATATCCTTACTAAATCGGAAATCTCGAGTATCACAAAAACCAATTGGCAACGAATTCTTCGCGAAAAGTACTTTCCGTTTTTAAAGATTCAATACGATGGTAGTTATTCGGTTCTGCCAAAAGACATTGATGTTTTCACATATCGTATCAAAGAAATCCAAAAAAAGTTAGATGGGCAAACAGTGGCTATCGTATATGATCAAATAAGAATTGAGGAATTCTTTAACTCAGTTTCAAATGTGCTATACGGCAAACCCTATCAAGAAGTAATAAGCGAGGAGTCAGAACCAATCAACACTCTTCCTATACAAGAAACAGACGTTAATGATAAAACGAAAGGAATCAATGATTTTTCAACATCTCAAGGCGCTTCTGCTAGTGGTACAATGATTGGAGAAGGAGATGATAGTACACTTACTCAGACAAATTCAGACGCTAAACAACCCATCCCAAGAGATGTTTTTAATGGTTGCAGAACAATTATTCCGTATGGATATCCTATTCGCACTAAAAATATGCGGTTAAATAAAATTATCAATGAGCTTAAAAAAATAAATGCTGATGAATATCCAAATGCTTGTGGAACACTTTTGAGAACGCTTTTTGAACTTTCAGCAAAGGTATATTTGGAAAAGCAGAGCGGAGAAAATTATACTGAAACTGAATTTTCACCAGCTATTAAAAAAGCAGCTAATTTATTGCGCGAACAAGGATATATCAATAACAGTCAACACTCGGCTATTTGTAGTGATATCGAAAATTTAAGAAAAATTTTTAATGGCTATATGCATAATACTGAATGTTATCCAAGCAGTGAAGCTCTTAAAAATTTTTTTAAATGTCATTGTGCGTTTATAAAAGGGTGTTTAAAATAACTGGAAGGTGATATTGTGATTAAAAATTTAAATTAAATCATATATGTCTTTTTGACTATCTTTTTATATCTTCTTAAATGTCCGCAAAGCCTTATTTTATAGGCTCTACGGGCATTTTGCTTTTGTGGTAAACCTCACATATCTAGGTCTATCTTCTTATATTTTCGCTATCAAGCGTGGTTAAAATCGTGGTAAATACTTCTTATGCGATTAGACGCTGAACCTCTGATTTTGCGGTATCTATGGACGCATGAGCATACCAGTTCATTGTGATACTGATGTTTGAATGTCCCATGATATACTGTAAATCTTTCGGGTTCATGTTCTTGCTTGCCAGTCTTGTGCAGAACGTATGGCGTAGCGTATGTGGTGTGATATGTGGCAAGGGGTTATCCTTGTGGTGTTTGTTATATTTCTTTACCATACGGACAAATAAGGCGTTGTAATCAATCGCAACTTTGGGCTTGCCTTTATGATTGACAAATAGAAAGTTGCCCCGTCCGTCTATCACAAATGGTTCTGCCTTTGGGCGTTTCTTCATAACCCGTTGAAATGCCTGTATTGTTTCTCTACTTAATGGCACTTGCCTTATTCCGCTTTTCGTCTTAGGCGTTTCAATATAATAGCCCTGTTCCTTGCTCTTTAGTAACTGGTGGTCGATAATCACAACTTCATTCTTGAAATCAATATCGGCTACTGTCAGTCCGCACAGTTCCGAGATACGAAGTCCTGTCTTTAACAGTATCAGCACATCATCATAATACTTGTGATACACGTTGTCCGCCTTGATGAATGAGAGTAGGGCTTGTTCCTGTTCCTCTGTCAATGCGACTTTCTCTTTGGTATCATTTTCTAGG
>ENA-ORUM01000630-ORUM01000630.1-human-gut-metagenome-genome-assembly--contig:-NODE-630-length-39886-cov-5.336145_pt1 | contig 39886 bp, 49 predicted proteins | sample MGYA00242083_ERZ509217 | MGnify/ENA primary metagenome ERZ509217 (study PRJEB26280, sample SAMEA2338831) | human gut metagenome | biome: human gut; feature: human-associated habitat; material: faeces...
AAACCAACGCAGTCCAACATTTTTGGCGCACAGAGAAAATGCGTCCACTTTTGCGGATAGTATGGGATTGTACAGGGTGGTGTTCTTGTATTTTGTTTAATTTATTTAATTTTTAAAAAAATAAAAAGAGAGATCAGGTTTCCCTAAAGGAGTGTGGGCGAATCGTCATCGCCGCCGCCACTGCTATCTAGAGAGTCCATGGAATAGGACATGCCGCCCGTGATCATGCTCATCAGGATAGCCGAGCCGAAGATGCGCAGATAGTGGTTGTTCACTTCATCGGTATAACCGGCGTTGCCCGCCATATCCGAACCGGGCATGGCTCCCAGCGTGACGGCGGAACCGTCCGGGAACACAAGGCGGTTCCAGGCCACCAGCACCCGTTCCTGGCCGTAGATGACGCGGGAATCATAGACCCCTAAGAGCTTCCCACCCTGCGGAATGAGCAGTTGCCGCCCGGTTGCCGTATCAAAGACGTTTTGAGAAACCTGCGCGATGATGTTGCCGGGCAGATCAGAATTGATGCCTGTCACCATAAGACCGGGAATAATCGTGCCGGTTTTCAGTTCCAGAGGCTGACCCGCCGTGCGAGAGTGCGGCAGTATCCAGCTTGCATCCTTTTCCGCCCGGTTGAAAAAGGCTTCCTTGTCCTTATCGGCGGCGGGATCGTAGCCGTTTTCCCGCATGGCGGAGAAATCGCGGCTTACATCCAGGGTGCTGTCCCGCCGCTGTTCACCCTGAGCCATCGTCGCCTGTCGCCCGTATTGCGCAGAAGTGTCTGCGTTTTTCTTCACGCCCAGCGGCGCGTAAAGCGCCGTGAGCCGGGCCTGCGCTTTCATGCGGCGCAGTTTTTCCAGTTCCTGGCGGTACTGGTCGGGCTGTTCCTGTTTGCCCTGCACCACAATCAGCGGTTCGCGCTTCCGCGCATCACCCGCTTTCGGCTCTGGCTGGGCAATGGCCGGAGAGCCCGCAGGCGGCATCAGGGCGAGGCCGCGTCCTTCGCCCATGAGCAAGGGCCGCTCCTCTTCCTTGATATCCACCTTGGGCGTTCCCGCCTGCTCTTCCCCCTGGTTGTGCGCGAAATTCACGCTGTAAACCAGGATGCCGAATAGAAAGAGCCCGGCCAGCAGCACGGCATACAGCGGCCAGCGGCTCATACGGGCCACGCTGACTTTTTTTACCGGCTCCAGGCTGTTGGGGGTTTTGTCGCTCATAGCTCCTCCTACCGCAGGGTGTCTATCCGCATGCTGGGGCCGGTATCCCAGGCATGGCGGGCTCTTGCAGCGGCCTTGTCGGTAAAGGAGCGCCGGAATTCCTGTTCGGTTTGGCTCTGGCCCGCTTCCGGCTGGCCGCTGGCCGTGTATGACCGCGCAATGGCCTTGCCGCCCCCGTTCGGATCGGACAGCCGCAGTTGCAGATACCAGGCGGATTTTTCATCCAGCGCATCCAAAGTGTAGGCGACGATAACCACATCAGCGGATTCGGCGGCGGCTAGGGTGAAACCCTTTGCCCGCAGACCGTTTTCAAAGGCGGCGGCGAAATCGTTGCCCGCATCCTTGGCCTGAAGCAGATGCAGGGAGGTATGGCCGGGCGGATACAAGGCCGAAAGGCAGGCAACCGCATCGGCGGCAATGGCCGACACCGTGCCGCGCTCCGGCAGCGGCCCGCAAAACGAGCCGACCAGGCCGGGCTTGGTGCAGCCGGAGGCAAACAGCATTATCAGGCAGAGGGAAAGAAGTATGTTGCGCATCACTTCGCCCCCCTTATGACTTCCACCTTTTCCTGATCGTCGCCCACACCGATGATCAGCGCGATGCGCTCAAACAGGCCGTCCACGATCATGGCCGAATCTTTGACCCGGTAGTTTACCAGCACATCCTGTTTGCCCTTGCGCACCAGCAGCACCGGCATTTCCCCGGAAGCGGAGTTCTCCGGCAGCCGGATGAATGTCTGCCGACCGTCATCATAAACGCACTCCGGCTTCCACCTGGCCTTGCCCTTGACCTCATAGTTGAAATTCAGGGCCGAAAGATCGGCGGTTTTGCCGTCCATAGTGGTGAACTGCCATTCCTTTTCCTTGGCTTCCCTGGCCTGTTTCCAGGCAGCCTGCGGCTTCAGGTTTTCCGAATAGAGAAAACCGACATACGGCGTATGGCCGGAACGCTGGGAAACAAGGCGCAGATGGTACACGCGGCGGTCGGTCGTGACCACGGCGGAACTCTCCAGACCGGAGTCCACCGGCTTGATGAACAGATGCGCGGTCGCGCCAGCGCCGGAATCCACCATCCAGCGGGAGGAATCGCCCACAACAATTTCATGCACGGTTTCCCCGGCTTGCAGTTCCACATCGCAGACCTGCATGGGCGCGGCCACAATGGTGGGCAGACTCGCGCCATGTACAAAGACCACCTTGCCGCCGCCCGTGAGCACCGGCTCAACGCTCTGGCGAGACCATGCGCCGGAAAGGCGGAGCGCCTTTTTTTCCGCTTCGGTCAGAGGCACGGTCTTGGGGCTTAGATAGTCGATTTCAGGCATGGCAGCCGGGGCCGGGCTCCCCGTTTCTCCTTGCAGCGCCGGGGGCCAGCCGTCCGGTACCTGGCCAAGAACCGGCGCGGCCAGAGTCGGGACAGCCGAAAACATTGAGAACAGCACAAATGCCAATATCTTTTTCATGGAGAACCTCATTGCTCGTTTTGGTTGGGTTTCACAGGCGCGGCGGGCGTCTGAACGCCGACGACCTTGCCCGCCGACAGGGACGTGATGTAGACGCCGCCGGGGTTGCGTAAAAGCACCGCATCCACGGTCGGCGGGTTGATCTGAATCGTCACCGTGGCTTCATAGGCATGGGAATCAAGCAGAACGCCCGCGTGACTGCGCACGGTTTCCACCCATTCCACCCGGTAGGAGTCGGAACTCACCGGCAGGGGCAGACCTTTGATTTCCACATGCACCAGCTTGCCGGATTTGGCGATTTCATAGGGATTGTTGGCTTCGTACCATTCGCGCAGAACGCCTTTGGCGCTCCCGGCCATGAAGAAGCTCAATCGCTCGATCATCTTTTGCTGCAATTCCACGTCCGCCGTAACTGTGCGCCAGTTGGAAATGCAAGCCGCGATCTCCGCCTGGATGAGGCAGAAGAACGCCACCATGCGCCATTGCGCAGCCCGGCTGATGTAGGAACCGTACCGCTCCAGCCATTCTTCCCGCCCGTTCAGATAGGGATTGCCGCCGCCCGGACTTGCCGTAGCCTGGGCCGTCGCGGTGTTTTCGGGTTTTGTTTTGAAAAAGGACAGGGCTACCACCTATGATTTGTCGTTTTGGTTCATGCGGGCGCGTTCCAAGCGTTCCTGCATTTCAGAGCGCGTCCGGGTGCTGAGAGACTTTTCCCCCAAGGTTTTGGCGTCCTGTCTGGCTCCCCACAGGGACTTCGCCATGCTGGCCGCTTTGCCCAGGCCTGTAGCGCCTTCCATGCCCGCCACCTTGGAAGCGTCCTTCACATTCTGGATGGTGTTGCTCCCGGCGACAGCCGCGCCGAGGGCAGCGCCGCCAACAGCGGCGGCGGAAGCGGTGAGCGCCGCGCCGCTGGAAACGTGCGAACCGTTGATGATGCCCGCGCATACGTCCGGCAGGGATTTGACCAAGGCCAGCCAGAACGACCGACGCGCCGATGACCACGAAGATGTCCTGAAGCTCCGCCGTGGACGTGGAAAAGCCTTCGATAAAGGCGATGCCGATGCCTAGGACGAGTTGCATGACAAAGAGTTTGAAAGCCACGGCCAGCACATAGCGGATGGCGTTGACCGCGTAATCCTTGAGAAAGGAACTGCCGCCGAAGGCGACTAGGATCAGCGCCGCCGCCATGGCAACCATCGCTTCGCACTTGATGAAGACCACCTGAGCGGAAATGAGCGCGAAACAGACGATGATGACCAGCGCCGCGATGAGCAGCGCGATGGAGTTGCCCGGCGACCAGACGGAGAGCTTGTCCAGAACCAGTTTGACAAGCTGCATGCCGGTAAGGAACGGCGATTCCGAGGAATAGCCGCCCGGAGTCAGCTCCCTGCCAATCGCGCCCAGGCCGTTGATCAGGCTCCAGGCCCATTCCTGGTAATAGTTGATGACGGCTAGGAAGAATCCGGCCATGAGCAGGAGCATGACGAACTGTTTGAAGATGTCCGGGATCTGATCGCGGTTGAGCGCCGCCTTGATGCCCAGAAAGCACACTTCCAGAGTGACCAGCCAGCGGAACACGATCAGCGCGTACCGCTTCAGGGTCGATTCCCAGTCGCTGGTCTTGTTGTAGAACTCGCGCACCAGCGTGGACACGAAATCTTCATTGGCGGCGATAGCTTCCCCGACGCCGATGAAGACCGCGCACAGCACGAGCGCCAGGACGGCCAGCGGCAGATAGTTCCTTTTCATGGAAATACCCGCCTAAAACGGATCGGGTTTGGCCTTGCCGATCCTGTCCGTCTTGATGGTTTCGCGCCAGGCTTCCTCTGACATCTGGCTTTCTTTTTCCGCTTTCATCTGGCTGGAAAGCTGGGACTGCACCTGTGTCGCCATCAGCTCCCGCAACTGCCGGGCTTCCTGCACCTGGAGCGCGGAAAGCTGGTTGCCCGCCATGATGGCCTTCTGCTGGCCGTCCGGCGTGGAGAGCAGTTCGTCAATGTAGCTCTGGAAGCGGGCCGGGTCTTTCTGGAGGTCGGCAAGCTGCTGGCCGGAGAGCTGGAAGGTGGCCCGTGAAGCCTGATCCACGGACTGCGCCCATTTATCCCATTCCTCCCGGTAGCGGCGGCTGGCTTCCTCCATCTGCTCCGGACTCGCCCCGGCCAGAGCGCCGAAGAGCGCCTGCTCCGGAAACAGCTTGGTGAAAATCTCGCCAAGGGCAACGATGTCGCCGCGCTGCGTTCTGAGCGTGCTGGAAAGATTCGCCAGACGTGTCAGGGAAATTTTCAGCTCATTGACCAGATTGGCCGGAAGCTGGGCCGTATTCTGGAGCATGTTTTCGTACTGCTCGATATTCTGGCGCACCATGGTGATCTGCTGGCGCGTCTGCTCAACAGCCTCCTGATATTGTTTGATCGCGTTGCTGAGCTGTTTCACGTTGGTGATGCGATCCAGCAGTTGAATGAGGTTCGTGCTGCAATTCGTGCAGGTAACGGTGAGGGCATGCGCGGGGGTAGCTAAAAGTGCCACCATCGTCGCGATTATGAGTAATTTTTCATACAAACTCCTATTGAGGGGGCTGCGGGGTACGGGGCGGAGCCCCGGTTATTTCATCAAGCCGCGCCGTGCTCGCGCAGCCAGACCGCCTGCCAGCCCTCCGGGCCGTACTCCGCCGCCAGAGCGCGAATGCGGGCGAGGCTTTCCTTGTCCGAAGCGCCGACGAAAGCCAGCGCCTTGCCCTTGAGGGCAAGCTGCACTTTGCGCCGCCCCTGCGGGCTTATAATGTAGTAGTCCCGCTTGGGCTCACTGGTTTTCAGGATGTTGATCTGTTTGTCGTTGAGGCCCATGCCCACATAGAGTTCCTTCTGTACGGCGTCCTCGGCGGTACTGTTGGGCAGGAAAATCTTTGTCGCACGTCCAGGATGCCGGAGTTTCTGGCGTCGGAAAGGCTCTGTGTCGCCAGAATCACGTAGCAATTCATTTTTCTTAGCGTCTTCAACCACTCGCGGGTTTTGGCTCGAAATGTCGGATGCCCCAGTATGATCCAGGCTTCATCAAGCACCAGGATGGTGGGCGAGCCGTCCAGCGCCTTCTCAATGCGCCGGAAAAGGTAGGTCAGCACCGGCACCAGGTTTTTGTCGCCCAGGTTCATCAGGTCTTCGACCTCGAAAACCATGAAGCGCGAGAGGTTCAGGCTGTCGGAATCCGCATCCAGAAGCCGCCCCATTGCCCCTTGCACGGTGTAGTGCTGAATGGCTTCTTTGATCTCCCTGTCTTGCACCACATGATAGAAACTGGTCAGGGAGCGCAGATGCGGCGGGTTTGCGGCCAGGGTCAGCATGGCCGTGTGGACGCGTTGCGGTGAGCTGGCATGACCGTGAACTGCTGCAACTCCATGAGCGAGGCGATCCATTCCTCCGCCCAGGCGCGTTCCTCTTCCGAGTCGATGCGCTGGAGCGGAGCAAAGGCAAGCTGATCCGCGTTGCCGATGGTGTAGTGGTCGCCGCCCGCCCCGAAGCAGAGCGGAAACAGGCTCATGCCCTTGCCAAAGGCGAAGATGCGGGCGTTTTCATAGCAGTGGAACTGCACGGCGATGAAGGCCAGCAAGGTGGATTTGCCCGCGCCGGTCGGCCCGAAAATAAGCGTATGGCCGAGGTCTCCGGCGTGGATGTTGAACCAGAACGGCGTGGAGTTATCCGTCATCAGCACGGCGAGCGGCCTGGAGTCGGGCGGATAGAAGGGGCAGGGATTGACCGGGGAGCCCGTCCAGACCGAAGACAGCGGCAGCAAATCCGCCAGGTTCAGGGTGTTGACCATGGGACGCCGCAAATTGGCGTAGCTGTTGCCCGGATGCGTTCCCAGCCAGGCTTCCAGGGCGTTCACGCTTTCGATGCGGCAGCCGAAACCCAGCGTCTGCACCGTGCGCCGCAAATCCCGCGCCCAATCCTGCAAACGTTCCTGATCTTCGTGCATCAGCACGATGTTTGAGGTCAGGTAGCCCGCGCCGACATACCCGCCCTGTACTTCCGTGAGCGCGGTTTCCGCGTCTTCGGCCATGAGCAGCGCGTCCCGGTTGGCGCGGGCGTTGGGGTTGTTGAAGAACTGATCCAGAAAACGGTAGACCTGCTGCCGCCAGCCCTTGCGGTAGGAGTTGATTTCCTTGGCCGCATCATACTGATCCAGGCAGATGAAGCGGCTGGAGAAACGGTACTCCAGGGGCAGAGCGTCCAGATCGCGCAGCATGGCCGGGTAGGATTCCTGCGGCAGGCCGTCCAGGGACAGCACGGCCAGATGCCGGTTGCCCAGGCCCGGAATGATGCCGCCCACCAGATCTTCGCTCCCCAGCAGCGCATCCAAGTACATGGACGTCCGAGGTACGCGCACGGGCTGCAACTCCCCGCAGACGCAATATTGCAGGTGCGAGAGCAGATCGGACTGGAGCCAATCTTCTCCGTCCGCGTCCGGCATGGAGTATTCCAGCAGGCGATCCATATGGAGAACGGCGGAAAGCGCGTCCTCCAGCTCTTCCAGCATGTTCCGGAAGTAGACCAGCGCCTTTTCCAGAGTGCCGGACGAGGCCACGCCCGCCTGCGCCTTGCCCGCCATTTTGGCGGCCTGGAAGTTCGGTTTATAGGTGACGGTCAGGATGGTGATGGTGCTGAAGCAACGGTTTCCACTGAAGTGTTCCCGCCGCTCTTCATCGATGAGCCGCGTCACCGGGTCGGGAAAATACCCCTTTTCCGGTGGCGGATAGGCCCGGTGCGAACTGCGGATGGCATCCATCTGGAGCATCCAGCCGCTTCCCAGGAGTTTCACGGCGTTGTTGAACCGGCTGCTTACCAGGGCAAGATCGCCCTCTGTGGAGCTGGCCGTATCCTGGCCGCGTATTTCCCAACCCGCCAGAAACGAGCCGTCCTTGTTCAGGATCACGCCGGGCTCAATGAGCGCGGCATAGGGCAGCAAGTCCGGCAGGCCTTTGCTTTTGCTGCGGTAGTCGGCAAGTTTCAGCATCGGAAACATCCGGCTGGCCGCCAGCGTCCGGCTCTGGCCGGGTAGAATTCCTGTTGTTTGATGTGCCGCAGCCAGACCCGGCTCATGATCGGATCGGCCTTGGCCATGCGGCGGAGCGCGAACACCGAGGCGATCCAAAAGATGATGGCGGATATGATGGAAACAGCCGTCAGACCGCCTACGCCCACAAGCAGCGCGATCAAGGCGCTGGTCATGACCAGTTCCCGTTCCGCACCAAGCACATGGGCGTGCCGGTGCAGCGATTGGTGAATGGGGAGGAAGCGCCTCATATCTCCGCTCCGGAGAAAGAGAACACGCTGTTCACGATGCTGGCGGCAAAGGCGATGAAGGAAATGCCGAAAACCACGGACAGGAGCAGCTTGAAACCGCCACTGATGTCGTCCTTATTCATAATGAAGATGACGCCGCAGAGGGCCATGGCCACAATGCTGATCCACTTGCCTGCCGGGCCGGTGATGGTGTTCACCACCCGTTCCAGGGGGCTGGAAAACTCGGTGATGCCGCCCGACGCGGCGGCGATGTCGGGAAAGCAGAGGCAGAGTGCCAGCAGGCCGAAAAACGCCAGGCCGGAACTGCGCGGTTTCAGGAGAAGAAAACGGGAATTATTGGCGGGAAGAAGACGTTTCGCTGTCATGACGGTCTCCGTGGAGGCCGTCATGCGGCGCTTGGCTGGGGCGCGTGGCCCTCAGATGCAGGCGGGTTTTGCAGCGCGGGCACTGAAGCTCGATTTCTCCGGCTTCAAGTTCGCCACGCGCCAGCAGGCGGTTGCAGTCCCGGCAGCGAATCTCCGGGGGCGCTGTGACCGGCGCTTTCATAAGGAACCGTCCTTATGCGGCGCTCGCCGTGTAGAGCGTGTCTGTTTCAATTTGTTGACCATGGCGATGCTGGAAATCCGCCGCTGGTTGTCCGGCGTCTTTTCCATGTACACGGCCAGATCCACGGCCCGCCCGATGAGCTTCTGCTTGGGGCCGAGCCCGGCCTCTTCCACCAGTTCTTCCAGGCGCGGCAGGGCTTCCTCCGCGCTGTCCGCGTGAAAGGTGCTGACCCCGCCCGGATGGCCGGTGTTTCAGAGCTTGAGCATTTCCAGCGCGGCGGCGTCCCGCACTTCGCCGACCAGAATGCGCTTGGGCGCATATCAAAAGCCACGACCTCTTTGCCCAGGTGACGCAGCACCTGATACAGGATGGCGGCAATCATGGATTTGCCACGCCGCCTTCCCCACACGAGATGACCTGGAGCGCTATCAATACATTCGCAACAATCGCAAGCCGCTTACTCAAGAGCTTATCAATGTTGCCATTGCTGGGCGAGACTACCAAATACGGGCTATCCGTTCCGTTTTGGAAGATATAGAGCGTAAAAAGCGTGACGCGCTGCTGGTTATGGCGACGGGTACGGGTAAAACGCGTACTTGCATTGCGCTTATTGATGCTCTTATGCGGGCAGGGCATATTGAGCGAACGCTTTTCCTCGTTGACCGCGTAGCCTTACGCGATCAGGCCCTCGACGCCTTTAAAGATCACCTGCCCAATGAACCGCGCTGGCCGCATCCCGGCGAAAGGCAAATCGCGACCGACAGGCGTATTTATGTTTCCACCTACCCAACCATGCTGAATATCGTTCAGGAATCGGACAAAACGCTTTCGCCCCACTTTTTTGATATGATTGTGGTAGATGAAAGTCACCGCTCTATTTATAACACCTATCTAGAAATTCTTGACTACTTCAAGACCATCACCATAGGCCTGACCGCCACCCCTACAGATGTTATTGACCATAACACCTTCCGGCTTTTTGACTGTCCGGACGGAGTCCTAACTTTTGCCTACCCCTATGAAGAAGCTGTAAATCACGCTCCGCCATACCTGTGCAATTTCCAGGTAATGAAGATTCAAACCAAGTTTCAGATGGAGGGCATCAGCAAGCGCACCATCAGCCTTGAAGACCAAAAAAAGCTTATTCTTGAAGGCAAGGACATTGAAGAAATTAACTTTGAAGGCACGCAGCTTGAAAAACAGGTTATCAATGAAGGCACAAACGCCCTGATAGTGCGTGAGTTTATGGAAGAGTGCATTAAAGATCCTAACGGCGTTTTGCCGGGTAAAACCATATTTTTCTGTTCCACCATGGCCCACGCTCGGCGAATGGAAAATATGTTTGATGCGTTGTACCCACAGTACCACGGCGAGCTTGCCAAGGTTATGGTTTCAGACGATCCCCGCGTATATGGCAAAAATGGTTTGCTTCACCAATTCAAGCATAATGATATGCCCAGAGTCGCCATTAGCGTGGATATGCTGGATACCGGCATAGACGTGCCGGAACTGGTTAATCTGGTCTTCGCCAAGACGTATTTCTCCAGGCGGAACATGACCGTGCCCCGGTGCTTTTCGGTAAAATCGCCTGTGCGTGTCTCATGTCATCCCTTGGCGACGTTCCGGAAGGTCTCCGTGATTTCAGCCCGCTCCGCCTCCTTGGCGGCTTTTTTGAGCGCTCCGGGGGCAATGCCTTCGTCTAGCAGCCGCCTAGCTTCCATGCGCTTTTCCCACGCCCTTTGCAGAGTTATCCCCGGATACTCCCCAAAGCTGAGCAGCTTTGCTTTATTGTCAAAAGAGTAGGACATCCGCCAGTACTTCCTGCCGGTAGGGGAGCAGTACAGGTGCAAACCGCCGCCATCAGCGAGTTTTACGGGTTTGTCGGGAGTTTTGAAGGTTCTGATCTTGGTGTCGGTGAGAGGTATAAGGGCATTCCTTGGTTTTCGAGGGACGAAAGGATACCCGAATGAATGATAATATCTTTTTATTTTAATATATTACATCAAAAATCGGGTATAATTTTCCATACCACAGCTCGATACCCTGAAAAATACCTGAATGCCTCTTGGATAACCCCGGATTCGGGTGGAGGTGGGGATCACAATTTCGCCCGGAAAACCAAGAACGCCAAGGTTTTTGTACCTTGGCGTTCTTGGTGATACCCAAATTTGGCGTCCCCAGCCGGATTTGAACCGCTGTTGACGGCGTGAAAGGCCGTATGTCTTTCTAGCTACTAGTCTTTGATTCTCAAAGACTTTTTTTTACCTACATGCGAATTTTTCTCTATATACCGCATGAGGTAAGAAATGGCAATACTGAAAGACGCTTGGCAACTTTATAATACTTTAACTCTTTGTGATGACTCAAAAAAGGGAGTAAGAACCGAACTCCGTAGGTGGGAGCTTCACCTCTCTCACCTCGAACAGAGAGAAATTAGCTCTATAAAAAAACTCGATCTCGCTCGGCTCCGCTGCCATCTCGAAAAAAAGAATTTGAGCCCACAAACCATCTACCACTGTCTGAGCTTGCTCAGACGTGTCCTGTATACCGCAAAAGAATATGAACTCAGCGATACAAAATTGCCATCATTTCCAATGCCTAAAGTTAAAAATCAACGCTATCGCTTCCTGTCAATTGATGAAGCTAATATGCTGATAGCTTGTTTATCAAATAGAAAGTTTTTTTCTAGTATGCTTTGGCGAGATTTGACTGTGCTGTCCCTGAATACAGGACTCAGACCAAATGAACTTTTTAATCTCAGGCGATGTCATATTTCTTTAAAAAATAAAATAATATATGTGGCTGAGAGTAAGAATGGGATTCAAGATACATAAAAATGAAACCTATTGTTGCCTCGATATGCCAAAAACATTTACCTGCCTCACGTGAGGCTTTGCTATTCCATAAGGAAAATGGAGAATCCTTTACGCAGGCAGGATCTCCATTTCGGAGAGCAGTAAAACTATGTAGATTTAATGATAATATAACCGATCCACTATACAAAGTTGTTTTTTATACGCTGCGCCATACTTTTGCGAGTTGGTTGGTTATGCAAGGAGTTCCATTATATAGCGTAGGGAAAATACTTGGACACAAAACAACGATAATGACACAAAGATATGCTCATCTTTCGCCAGAGTACATGAACTCGATAGATAAGCTGCCTGATTTTGATATAAAAATATAATTAGCCATCCGGCTGAGTTCAACCAACACTTCAAGCAAAGGAAGGGTGCGCCTGTCGGCGCATCTTCCGCTCCATCGCTCCCTCCACTCCTGCGCTCCTTGTGTAGCTCCGTGCGGCCAGCGAATGCTGGCCGTACTCGCCCGCGTCGCTTGTCGTTCCAGTCACTCTGTCACGGAAGCAACCCCTACATTTGAGAGCAAAAGAGGAGAAGGAAAGGGTTGCGCGAGTTCGCGCAACTTCCGCGCCCTCACTCCCTCCATTTCATTCCGGTCGTTCCGTCACGGAAGCAAGCCCATTTTTTCAGATTTTCTTTTTTCTGGCGTTGACACGCCTTTTAAGCAGGACTCCCAGAGGGCTTCTTTCACTTGGTGAAAGCCCTCTGGGAGTCCTGTTTAAAAAGGCAGGTTTCAACTCCAGAGAAAAAAAGCTCCGGGGGAGTGGGCGGATCAAAGGCGATGGTGAGTCGCTGGGCTGCCAAGTGAAAGGAACAGTCAACAATTGTGGAGGATTCCGATGAAACAGGGTGACATCTTTGTGAGCAGCTGGGGATATGATCAGACGAACGTCGATTTTTATGAAGTGGTGAAGGTGGCGGCGAAGACCGTAACGCTGATTCCCATTGAACGGAAGGTTCAGCTAAAAGGCTTCATGCGGTATACGGCCATGCCGATTCCGGGAAGCGGGAAGGGAAAGGCGTTCAGGAGACGGATTATTGATTGTTTCGATGTTCCGGCGTGTCGCATCACCAGCTACGCGACTGCGAGACTGTGGGGTGGAAAGGCACGGGAAGGTTCGCCCTATGCCTGAGTGAGGCCGTTCCGGGAAGCGGGACGGCCTTTGCTATGGACGGGAACTGCGAAAATGATTACTTTAAGACAGTAAGGGAACAACAATGCCTGTCATCGCAAGGTTCTACGGTATCATCATCAAAATGTACTTTTTGGCGGGGGAACACAATCCGCCTCACTTCCATGCCATCTATGGCGAATATGTCGGCGTCATAGACTTGATATGATTGAAGGGGATTTACCCAGTAAGGCATTATTTCTTGTTCAAGAGTGGGCTGGAGAACACAGGGAGGCCCTGCAAAAAATGTGGGATACTCAGGAGTTTATCCAGCTTCCCCCTCTCGTTTAAGTAGGATGTACGCAATGTTCTATCGTATTCATTCCGTCAATCCTCTTCCCAATAAGCATCTTTTGGTCTGTTTTTGGGATAATACGGTAAAGCAGTACAATATGGAGCCACTGATCAGGTCTATACCTGCTTTTCAGATACTGGAAGAGCCAGTTCTCTTCAATCAGGTTCGTGTTGATGCTGGTGGATATGGTGTCACTTGGAATGATAATCTAGACCTTTCCTGCAACGAACTGTGGGAAAAGGGAGAGATTGTGCAATAGGTTCTTTTTATTCTTTATATATCATTGAAGGCGATTCGGAGACGGATCGCCTTTTTCTTTAGGAGAAGACATGAATGGTACATTGATGCTGTACTTAGATCAGTATGGAAATCATTTCTATGCGAGAACGGTCAGGGAGCTGCGGGAAAAGGTTGGAAGCAGTGGGAGTAGAATCGCAAAAATGTATGTTGAAAACGGGGCCGATGATGAGCCCCGACATGTCGGTTATGTCATCGCGGGGCATTGGCTGAAGATGTTTGCGCCAATAGAATTACCCGTAAATCTGTAATACTATGTTTATATAACCCTGTATTTCTGTATATCGGAAATACAGGGTTCTCCTTGAGGAGTCAACTATATGAAATCACTTGATGAGTATAAAGATTTTTCTGAGCATGAGTGTCCTTTTTGTAAAGGAATAGGTATAAATATGAAAATATATCAGTATGATTCTGTTGAATATCTAGAAGTATTATATATATGTTTGCATTGCTACAAAAAATGGTGGGTTCAATATCAACTATGTGGTATTGAGGCAAATACATCGACGCTGTGAGTACAGTTACTATATAAATAAGTGATAATATCCCGTAGTCTCATATGCTTTTTATTGTATTTTTGAAAGTGTAATACAGTTACCTGGATTTAATTGGGAAGAAAATTGGCAACACGCAGGACAATGGAAAGATGCACGTTATGCAGTTTAGGATTTCGCTGAGTCATATAATTTGAATGAAGAAGATGAAAATCGTATCGCCGTGCTTAACAGGGATACGGGGGAAGTCAGCGTGTGGGAACTTACAATCCAGAAAGAATATGATATACAGAGGTAGTAGCATAAGGGAAGTTTGCCTTCCTTTTCGCCTCAGAAATGGGCCTAGAATCGTTTTTCTAGCGTTTCACGGGATATGCCCAAAAAAAGAAAGCCCCGGAAAAGGGGCTTTCCGGGGCTTTATCACTACTTCAAAATTTCTTCTTCAAGCGCAGCAATCAGTGTGCTTCGTACTAGCGGGCAGAAAATACGCTCTACGGGGCTACTCGCGACCTTATTGGTTGGCTGTGGGTGTTTCCTTTCTGCATATTGCCGTCGTGGAGTGTTTTTTAAAATGACGTGGATACTCTTCTGTGTGTCTTTTGATCAAAATAATATGCCTTCATTGGAATATTTTTACATATTTGTGTATGAAGTATTCTCGCTTTAGGCACATCCATTTCGACACGAGAACCAGTAAAGAAAACACTGGATGTCATCGATGAAACAGCCATTTCTGATACAAAAATAGTGATTATTTCTTCAGAAGGTACATCTTTCAAGTCGAATTTTGATCTTGCATCAGCACTAAACAACAAACTACATTTGTTTATTTGTTTCAATTCTAATGCAATACATTGAATTTCTTTAACGTCAATACAGTCAAGAATAATTTCTTTTGCCTGTGCATGTACAAAAAAAATAAGTATAGATATTAAGAGTATAGACAACTGTACTATTCTATATTTTTTACTGTGCATAATAGTTGTGCATCATCAAAATTTGTTACAAGTACAAGTTTCCAATCCACAGGAGCTTCACGAAAATATGAAAACGTAAAAACAACGGAACTAAGAGGAAGCAAATAAGAACTTTTTGATTCTTTACCCAATTCATTATAACTGTCAATATTTACATCTGCACAACGTACTGGATTTAAATTCTTTATATGTACATTAATAACTGAAGTTGCTGAAAAAAACAAAAAAAGAGGCGAAGTATCTCCCCTCAAGAGATCTGTAACAATAGGTGTATTTTTTATCAATGCCTTTTGAGCTGTTTTTTCGGGTAAGATTCGTTGTATTTTACATTTGCAGTTTGGATGAGGACGTTGTGGTTTTTCAAAAAAAAGTTTTTTAGCAAAAGATTTGCATTTCTCACAAGCTCCTTCTTCTGGTGTAACAATCCAAATATCAGGCTTGAGTAGTAATTCTGGATCAAGTTCACGAAGTCTTTTAGATGCACGCTCTTCTTCAAGATCTTTTATTAGTTCCTCAAGTGTACCATCTCTGTACATAGCATCCTCTCTTACGTTATCGTTGCTGGTAAAGAGTTACTAGCAAAATTCAGACAAGAAAAAAGATTGAACAATGTCAGCATATCAAAAGTCTGTCTGGCTTGGGGACCTGATGCGGTACAGGAACCTTGAAAAGCTGTGGGTAGGTATTCGGGCCGATCCGTCCACCGTGTCCGTCGCGGTTCCTCGGACTACTGAAACCGTGGGCATCGGCAGGGCGAAACGGATCAGCCGGGATTGGTGGCTTTTCGAGTCAGAGAGCGGCGAGTACGGGCTTGTGGCCACAAAGGATACGGTGAAGTGGATACTGGACTGAAAATTTTTCGCCATACTTCGGGCATCGGCCCGTATTACAGGAAAAGCCCGGCATCACAGTCTGATGCCGGGCTTTTCCGTTGGGGTCAGTTCAACCGTAGGTCGTAATGGGAGATGCCTCCCCATAGGGTGAAGAGAACCTTCAGGCCGTCAGAATCGGAAGAGATGCCTTCCTGAAGAGAAAGGCCGCATTTGTTCTGGACGTAGTTTTGAATATCGCTTTTGGTAAAGTCTGAGGAGTGGTTCCAGAAATTGATGAGGCCGTCTATGGCGGCGGCATATTGGGGAGATGCCTGAGCGTCTTCCGAGGTTTTGCCGGAGGTCAGGAGCATTCTTTTCATCACGGAAAAGACGGCATGGCGGTAGTCGGACTGGCCCATGTCTTCTAGGCTGGAGAGGTGGAAGAACGTGAGCAGCTCTTTGAGCGCGTCTTCAGGTTGGCGATTCTGGAGGAGGCATTCCATATTGAGGACACCGAGGAGGGATTCCGTTTGGGCCTTGGTGAGCTTTCGTGCGGAGCGGAAGAACTCGGGCTTCTCCCATGTCCGGGGGGCGGGCTGTTCCAGTTCCTTGGGGGCCGTCTCTTGCCGCTGGCGTTGTCTGAGACGTGCGGCTTCTCTCTGGCGCTGTTGTCTGAGCAGGGCCGCTTCCATCGTATTGAAGGCTTCAAGGAAACGTTCCTTCCATGCCGCCGCCTTTTTGCCGGTGAAGCCCATCGCGAGGAAGACAAAGCCGTCGCGGGTGAGCCGGTAGGCGGGATATTTTCGGACACCTATGTCTAAGTCCTTGGAATATTCGTATAGCTCAAAATTGAGCTGACGAAATTGGGGGGAACATTCCAAGTTTTGAATGTCGCGGAGGACGTTCTTGTGCTCCTTGTCGAATACCTGAGCGATGACGAGGGAGGTAGTCGTAGGAATGCCGCTTTCGGTTTGGATCATGTCTTCAATGGTGGGCTCGAAGACTTCCTGAGTGGTGGCCTGTTCTATTTCCATCCTATTTTCCTTTTTGAAATTATTCGTTTGGCGTATCGCTTTCTTCTTTGAGGTCGAGGGAGTTCTTCTGTTTTTTGAGTTTTTTGAGTTCTTTTGCGGTCATTTTTCCCCATTCATTGGCGATAACAGCCTTGTGTTCGGGAAGAACCACGTTTCGCACCAGCGTATAGCCGTCAGGAATATAGCTGTGGTAGGGGGGATTCCATTTCCAAAGAGCGAGAACGGATTGCCATTCTTCGGATTCGAGAGGTTTAAGCAACAAGGGAAGGGGCAGTCCGAGAGAGTCCGAAATGGCTTGCATTGTATTAAGCGTCAGACCTATATCCCCGCCTTCACTGAGGAGACTGTAGGTTCTTCCATATGAAATCCCTATAATCTCAGCAAATTGCTGTCGAGAATACCCCCATTCATGATAGAAACGGATGATATGGGATTGGAATATCTTTGAATAATCTTCCACAAGACGATCTCCCTTCAGATTACATTAATCAAAAACAGAAAGAGGCTTAAAAGGTTCAGGAGAGCAAGAACGCTTCCTCCTATCCAAACTTTGCGCGGGATATGGACGATAACGGACATCTGATCCTTTAGAGTGGCCAAAGCGGTTTGTGCCAGCAGTTTTTTGAAAGAGGTTTCCTCCACAGTAGCCTTCATCGTTGTGGGAATGCTTTTCATCAACTGTTCGGCGCTGGAGCGGGCGAAGGAGAGAGCTTTTTCCGATCTCGCTTTTTCCGCGAGGTCAAGCTCTAGACAAAGGGTTTCGATTTTTCCGCTGAAATCATCGAGAATTTTTCTCTGGCTTTCAAGTAAATCTCTCTCAAATTTGGCAAGGATAGTATGGAGGATACAGATCGAGTCTTTCCGGTCAAGGATAACGTGATTTTCCCTCGCAATAAGAGCAATATATTCTTCCAGCGAATCCATTTAGAGCACCCTTGCGGCGTCAAGCATGGTGGAAACACGCTGTCTGATCATACCGATGCGATGCCGAGTCATGAGGTCATAGTCCTGTGGAGCTTGTTCCTCATCGCAGACTTCGGCAAAGGTGAGGCGAGCCTTTTGCAAGAGGGCAAAAGACTTGCCGAATGTATCTTTTGGAAAATCGGGATAATATAATACCGCACTTACATGAGTCTTGTTCTCGCGGTATACGCCGAAGTCTTCAAAAGATTTTCCGCCCCGTTCAATAGTGCCAAAGAAGGGATTCAGCCAGACGATGATACGGGCTTCGGGGGCGAACTGCGTCACAATTTGTTTGAAGCCGTCGACCGTACCGGTGAGGTTGTCGCCCCCCACTATAATGACATGGAAGGTCACAGTATGTCCCATCGAAACGAGAAGGGGCGTAATGGCATTTGTTACCATGTAGTCCAACAGCGGCACAAAGGAGCTGGTGCCGTTGTCGATGACGAAATGTTCATTTTCCTCCCCTTGGGCAATAAGCTCGACGAAGCGGTCAAATTTGGTTTTGTCGATGTTGTTTTCCACCATAATGTTGACCCGCACGGCGTGGAGGGCTTCATAGGCGATGAGGGTAGGGGTAACGGGATCGCAGTCGATACAGGTGGTTTTGACGCCTTTGCTGATAAGGTATTGAGCCACGATGTAGCTGACGAGGCTTTTGCCGGTTCCCCCTTTGGGGTTCAGAAAGAAGTGAACATGGGCCATCATTTTTCTCCTTAGAAGAGGGTTGGATCGTCTTTCTTAGCAGGGTTCCAGTCGACCCCTTTGACGCTGAAATCCTTGAGAGCAGTGCTCGTTTGAGAAGCCGGAGTAGTCTCCGGCTTTTTTTCTGGCGTAACAGCTTTTTGGCCTGAAGGAATAGGTGATTCCACCTTGCCGCCGGTTCCTTGCAAAGCCCTCACGTTCGCCCTGAACGACTCATAGGAACTTGGGTATTTCCCCGTATCTTTTAGAGCTTTCCATACGCTCCTCAAAGACCAGCCGTCTTGGAGAGAGGTATTGATTTCAGCCCATAAAGAAAGAACGAGAGGGCGGCAGCGGCTTACTCTGTCGGAACACTTTGCTTTTCTTAGAGTTTCTTCCCTCAGTATCTCTGAAAGGCTTGCAGTCATAAAAACTCCCTGTTTGGTTCCTACTGTTAGGCTTATAAAATGTCAATTTAAAGAAAAAATATTGAATAAAATTTTATATAAATCGAAATATATGATTCTGTAACTCGCTGCAAGTTTTTTATATAAATCTGTAATAATCAGTAATTATTTTATATTATTCTGTATTTCTCTGCACAATTCTGCAAGTCTCTGTAAAACTCTGCAAGATTCTGCAAAACTCTTGATAACTCTGTTTTTCGTATATTTTGACAGAAAATTGCAGAAAGCGATATACGAAGTACAACGATGAAAAAAGGGCAAGTTTGTAGCCGTCTGACACCGGCTACAAACTTGCCAAAGGCTTCGCCTCTGGACTCCGGGAGTGTTCGGCGCTTCGCTTCTCACACTCCTGAAAGAAAGGCAGAAATTCAATGAAGAAAAAAAGCATCAGAGAAACACGGTTCCCGTCCAGACGCTCTGTACGCATGACGACAGCAGAGGATGAAATACTGAGGGAGCAAGCTGTCAGTGCCGGGCTGTCGGTGTCCGAGTATATGCGCCGAATCATGTTCGGAGGTCGGCCCATCATGGCCAAAACGGATGCGCAGACCATCAGGGAACTACGGCGCCTAGGCGGACTACTCAAGCACCATTTCGGCATGGTAAAAGCAACAGAACTGACGGAGGTCACGGCACAAATGAGCCGCACTCTGGAGAGTATTCAGGAAGCCATAGAAGCCATGAGCAACCCGTCATGATTCTGAAAAAGCTCAAGCGTACCAATCTCCAGAAGACCAAGACCGCCATGATCGGCGGACTGGTGGACTATATTCTTACCCAAAAGGACGAAGATGGCTTTGAAAAAAATCTGTACAGCTTCGGCCTCAATTTTGTAGCAAGGACTGCCAGCGCATGGAAACAGGAGATGATTGCTTTATCACAAGAGACCATACACAGTAAAATGCCGGTCACACACTGGGTTATGTCATGGCAGGAAAACGAGGCCCCCACCAGAAAACAGGTACGGCAAGCTGTCGGAATTTTTCTGGAGCGCATGGGCTTGAAAGCCCATCAGACCATTGTGGCGGCCCATATAAATACGGCCAATTTTCACGTTCATATTGCGGTCAACTGGGTGCATCCTCTTACTGAAAAAGTGGTGCAGCCGCACAAGGGCTTTGACATTGAGGCAGCTCACAGAATCGTTGCTGAAATCGAACACAAACAGGGCTGGGCCAGTAACCAACATGCCCGCTATTGGGTCAACGAGCGAGGGCACATCGTCCGCAAGCAGCAACGCAAGGTCACCAAGCCCAAGGCCGAAGCCGAGGACTTTGAGAATGCCACGGGCGAGAAGTCGGCCCAGCGCATGGCGCAGGAAAAGGGCCATGCCGTCATCCTGCGTGCCGCAAGCTGGCATGAGCTGCACGCAGGATTGGCCGAAGTGGGCATGAGATTTGTACGCAAGGGTTGCCTGAAAGGCGTATAACGGGCTTTTCAGCCTGCATTGCTGATGGAAACGAAATTCCTTGATCTGCATATCCGGCGTGATGCGGTTGCGTAAGCGCCAGAGCTGGCCAAGTCTGTGATTCTTTTGGGCAAGCCAATGCTTGAAGCGGGGCAGGCTGTGGCGTACCTTGGCCTGTTTTTTCTTCTTTTCCGTTTTTTGGCTCTGCTGCTGGAGCAGCAGGAAATGCCGGGCGATATTGAGCAGCGGCAGACCGTGAGGTGCCATTCTGGCAAGGACTGCCTGTCGCTCCTGCTGCTGTGCCTCCTTTTCCCGCTGCCTGTTTTCGGTACAGCGTTCATGCTCAAGATGGCGTTCCTCGGCAAGCTGACGGCGTTGGGCCTGATATTCGTGCCATTCCTTGGCGCAAACATGGCTGACAGGTTCCGGCTCTGGTGGGGGAACAACAGAGAGACAGAGACTTTCTTCAAACTCCCCAAGTCGCTTGCACAGCCTGCCCAGAGCGAAACTTCTGTCCACGCTGGATGCCTTGACCGGAGTTTCTCCAACATAGATGACCGCTCCTGAATGGTACAGGCAAAATACGCCGATACGCGCATGGAACAGTCTCGGCTGGATTCGGCTACAGCCCTGTATCTTCGTTGTGCGGGATATACAATGGATGCCGTTGACCTAGAGTTGTTCAGACACACCCCCTGCTCTTTCACAAACACAGAGCTGCGCGACAGTCTTGAGCGACGCACAAGGATTCTACAGTACGCATACGTGAAGAATAATCGGACGGGAGAAGAGGTGCGTTGGAAAACGCAAGGGGCTTTTATAAGCCAACAGGATAAAGCAGCCTTCCAAGCCGAATGCGCCAGAAAACAACAGGAACGGGCCAAAGAGCTGCTTCTCGAACATGAAAAAACGGCAGAACGTGTGGCCGGGCAGCTCTCCTGGATGAAACAAGACGTGCCGACTCCTTATCTGGACAGGAAAGGACTGGCTCCCCGAAGAGGAGTTTTTTTTGGCCACAGATGGAAAAACGACTTGCATCCCTGCTGTTGACGCAGATGGAAAGCTGTGGTCCATGCAGTATATTCAGGAAGACGGTACAAAGAGATTCGCCAAAAACAGCCGCAAGGAAGGATGTTTCCACCCTGTGGGCGGCATGGACGCCTTGCGTACCGCCCCGGCCATCGTGATAGCTGAGGGCTACGCTACGGCAGGAAGCATTTCTGATGCCATAGGTCATGCGACCGTCGCGGCTTTCGACTCGGGGAATCTTATGGCCGTGGCTACGGCTCTTAAAGATAAATACCCGGATAAAGCCGTAATCATCGCGGGAGATGACGATCTCCATCTCCTTAATCATCCGAAGGTTCGAGCCAATCCCGGACGTGAAAAGGCGGAAAAGGCTGCACAGGCTGTGGGAGGTAAAGCCGTTTTTCCTGTCTTTGCTCCCGGAGAACGGGAAAAAGATATGGCCGGTTTTACGGACTTCAATGACCTAGGCCAAAAGAGTACATTGGGTATGGCTGCGGTGGCCCGCCAGCTTAAACCGGCCATTGAGAAAGCCATTTCGGAAAAATCCGCTGAACTTGAGAGAAACAAACAACTGGTTCAATCCCATTCTGAAGGGATGAGCCGCTGAGGTGGGTCATGAGCGAAAAAACGGAATTGTCGGCACGAGAGGTGGAAGAGGCCGTGCGCGCCGCATACACGCGACCGGACGAAGCTACGACACTCAGGGAGTCTGTCGAGGCAAAGTGTGCCCTGCTTTCCGTCCCCGGACTGGAGGTAGAATTTGATCCAGAGGAAGCGGAGCAGTGTGGCGCGTTCATGGAGAACGCTCTGAGCGAAGAAGAGGCGGCGGACGCATCACAGGATGTGATCTCTTGCTGACGAAAAAGGGCGTTCCTTTAGAGAGAGCGCCCTTTTCTTTTTGTATTGATTGAAGTGTGGGGCGACAGTGTAAGAACCACTCAGTAGTGATGCGGAGGAGGTGTGTGCTGTCCATGATGTGACGGAGGCGGTGTCACCGGTCCCCGATGATGAGGATGGCAACCATAAAGCCCTACGGACAGGGCCAAAACAGCCAGCAATAGAACCAGACGACGCATATTTTTCCTCCCTAATAGCCCTGTTTTTTCAGGTATTCATCAAGTGCTTCCCGCACTATGTCCACTTCTTTTCGGCGTTCATCGAAAGCATACTTTCGGAGGCGTTCCGACAATGACCGAGATATGTTGTACATTTTTCTCTGGTCATTTTTCTCGGGCAGAGATTCTTGTATTTCTGTATTTATAGTGTTCTGTATTTTTGTATTACTAGAAGTATGTATTTCTGTAACATCGGGTTCCGTCCTGGTGAACAGCCCGCTGGGGCTCCCTTTTTTTACTTGGTTCTTCCCTCTATCCCCGAGTCCCATAGCATCCCTCCGTCCTTTCCAGAAATTCGGCGGCAAAGGCCGCATAATCTTTTGCGCCGTAACTGCCTCGCTTGTAGCTGAACACATCCTGCCCATTACTGGGGGCTTCCGCAAGGCTCACGTTGTCGCGGATGCGCGTCGAGAACAGCGCGTCTCCCCATTCGTCCGCGAGGGCAGCGGCCACATCTTTATTGAGTGTCTTTCGGGCATCAAAAAACGTCAGGACGAGTCCGAGGATTTCCAAATCGGGATTGAGATCTCGGACAAGCTCTGCCGTCTGCCTGATGAGCGCGAGTCCCGCCAGAGCGTAATATTCGACTTGTACCGGGACGAGCAATCCGTTCGCCGCATTAAGGGCGTTGACGGTCAAAAGCCCAAGAGAAGGTGGGCAGTCAATCAGCACATAGTCGTATTCGCCCGCAACAGAGGCGAGAGCCTTCTTTAACAGATTTTCCCGCCCCATTCGTCCGGCAAACGCCAATTCCGCTTCTGCAAGCCGGATGTTGGCCGGAAGAATATCCAACCCCGTTTCCAGCGTGCTCTTCGCTCCAGCGATGGGGACGTTCCCTGCTAGGACATCGAAAACGGTTCGTTCCAGCGTTTGCGGCTCAAGACCGCAGGCATCGCTCAGATTCCCCTGAGCGTCCAAATCGAGCAACAATACTCGTTTTTTTGCATTTCTGGCAAGCTGAACACCCAGATTATGCGTCGTCGTTGTCTTGCCTACGCCGCCTTTTTGATTGGCTATTGCGCAGATATACATGCTTGCTCTCCTTGTAAATATGTATTTATACTATTGCATGTATACGTGATATTGTAAATACATATTTACATAAATCAGGATAGAGCATAAGACGCGAAGCGTCTTATGAAGGATTCCGCTGTGCGGAATCCTTCAGCAGCTCACCGTCCCCACCAAAAGAGGAAGAGGGTGCGCCGGAGGTGCATCTTCCGCGCCGTCGCTCGCTGCGCTCTCTCCGTCACGGAAGCAGGCCCTTTATTTCCAGATTCCTTTTTTGGCGTTGACACGCCTTTTGAGCAGTTCCCCCCGAGGGCTTCTTTCACTTGGTGAAAGCCCTCGGGGGGAACTGCATAAAGGCAGGTTTCAACTCCAGGGAAAAACTCGCAACGTCCAAGGAGGACACGATGGAAAATCTGGAAATGGAAATCATCACAGCGACGAAGGTAGCCGACGAAGACCGGCTGAACTTCTGGCTTCGGTATGTAGGAATGGCGAAGATGCTTGCCTTTGAGCGGCATGTCTATTGCTGGATGCGGAGACTTTGTCCGCATTATGACGGAGGATACTGGGAGTTTTATGATTTAAGCAATGGCGGCTTCTACATAGCTCCCGCAGATGAAAAGAAGATGTGGCTTACATGGCCTGGAAATTATTTTAACGATGAAATGTCGGCAGATGCCGCCGGAATAGTCGTTACTCTCTATGCGCTTAACGATTTTGCCGAACAGATCAGCCCTACTTTTGGAGAAAAGCATCGGCAGCTCTATGACTACATCGAGTCACATCCTGAAGCTCAGGCGATCTACGCGGCCATCGATTAAGAAAAAGTCCTCTGTCGGCAGCCACCGGCAGAGGACATGAAGGGAGTTCATGAGATGAACATCAAGAAATCCAGTGAAAGACAATACGCGCAAGACAAGGGGGCCGTCAAATTCTATACGTTCGCGCTGCCCGGAGAATCCGAACCGCGCAAATGTACCTTCCATGAAATGATACGGCTCATCAAGGAGCGTTGTCCGAATGGTAAGATGAAGGAGATCTTACTCGCCCAACCTATTAGCCAGGGGCATCCCATTGGGATGCCCCGTCATGGAGGTTGTCATGCGTGCTGTCTTTTCGGGGCTGAGTACGGTCATGTTGCTTCTCGGCGCGGTATTCTGGCTTGGCGACGAATGGAGGTGGCTTATGGATTTCCTCCTTCAGCTTTTTCTGTTCTGTCTGTTGGGAAAGTTCATACTTGTGCCCGCGTTCTTTTTGGCTACGGCATTCAGGTCCGCTTTGGCATTGCGCTTATGATCAGCGTCTTTATCCGCTGGATTGCCATACTGATTTTTGATTTCAGAGTGGACAAGGTGTTTCCTGTCGTTGAGTGCTGGCACGGTATTCCGTACACAATACTTTGCGCCTGGCTCGTCTATCTCGCGCTTTCGCGGACGTCGTTCATGGATGGGGTTGCGGACGGCTTTCGGAGCTAGAGCGAAAAAATCCGGCATTCCCTCGATGGCCCTGACTTTTTGTGCCCAATCGACATGCTCATAGACTTCGAGGATCATCCTGGCGTTTTCATGTCCCATGATCTCTGCGCTAGTCTTGATGTCGGCTCCAGACCGGATGGAGTAGGTTGCGTAGGCGTGGCGCAGATCATATGGCCGGATAGCCCTGATGCCTGACTTCTGGAGTGCAGTTTTCCATGCGGCGGCTATTTTCCGGACCGGCTTTCCCGACCAGTTGATGACATATGGACAGTCCGCGTCTTGGTGTTGCCAGCGGGCGAGAGTGGGGATCAGATCCTTACGAATGGGAATGTCTCGTTTTTTCAGTTTGCTACCCTTATTTGCGTTGGGCATACTGATGACGCCGTGTGTGAGGTCCACATCATCCCATTTCAGGGAAAAGAGTTCACTCGGGCCGATGCGGGCACCCGTATAAATGCCGAGTAGGATGACGCGCTGGACATGCGGGACAGCGACGCGCAGGAGTGCATTGAGTTCCGAGACGCTCGGCGGGGGAGTTCTTCTGGCTTTCCCTTTTGAAACGGAGCAATTCTCAATGGCTGAAGATAGATACCCTTCTCTTTTTCCCCAACTTGCGATTGAACGCAGCAGAGAAATCCGCCTGTGGATCGTGGATTGGGCCAGACCAGATGCTTTCTGGGATTTGCAAAAAGCCAGAATTTCTTTTTGAGTTATGGACGCTACTTGCTTGGTTCCTAGGGATTGGAGCAGAGGTCTGGCGTGATAGAGATCCTGCTTGATTGTTATCGGACGTTTTGAGCACAGGCTGAAGTGGTGATCGAACAGTTCCCGGATGGTGATGCTTTTGCGGATGGGCTTGGTTTGCGTGAACCGTTCCTTCTCTTTTTGGGATATGGTCCTCTGGATTTCGGAGAACGAAAGAGCAGACTCTTCAGATGCGCATTCGTGATGAAAAGTTGCACCCCGTACTTTCCACGTCACTATCCATTTTTTCTGGCGCATGGAATAACGGATTGTTGCCATAATCTTCCCTCCAAGGGGGAAATACTGTGACTACGCTCCATCCGTCAAAATTCGTATATGGTTTGCCTCGCCTGTCATCCCCCGGAACGTAAGGCACAGCAATCCCTTTTTGTCTTCCTCCCAGTGTATCCGGAACTGGTCGCACTCATCGGTTCCAGAGTACCAGACTATCGTGGGCTTTTCTTACGGGGAGTAGGTGGGAATAGCGCAGCCTTGGGTATTCTTCAGGAAGACGAAATCAAAAGTCACAGTCATAAAATTCCTCGACGCATGATTCTTCCGGGAGAAGGGCTGAAGCACGATTCAAGCCTTGAAGAAGCAGGGCTAGAACCATATGCCGTGTCGGGAGAGTCCAGCTATACGGGAGGAAATGAAACGCGACCTAAAAACAGAGCTGTACGTTATCTTATCCGTGTACGATAATACACTTTTTCAGATTCCATCCAGTGTATCCGGAACTGGTCGGGGTTGTGGGTAGCCGAGTGCCCGATTACCGGGGACGCTTTCTGCGCGGCCTCCAGTCCGGGCATAGCGTCGGACAGACGGTGGCCAACTCGATCAAGAGCCACAACCATACGCAGCCGACGCACACGCATTCGTTTTCCGGCCAGCTCGTCAGCACGGCCTTGAGCGGCACGGCGGCGGGGCAATCCTTCTCTTCTGCGGCAAATCTCGGAGTCAGCGGATGGGCTGCTGGACAATCCATCACGAACGGAGGAGCGGGTGGGCAAACATATCAGACAGTGCAAGGCTCTGGAGGGACATGGATTTCCATCAGCCAAACCGGAAATGATTCGGGAATCGCTGGAGGCAGAGTATCTATTCAACGAACGACTGAAGAGGCACTAAAAGATACTAGCTGGTTTGGCGATAGAAATACTTTGGTTGCTCCCGGTGTCTATGAAGCCAAATCAGGAGGGGGTGTTGTAGGGTTTACTGTAGGAGGTTCTTCCACAGTAGCCGCAACGACTTCAGGAGGTTCAATCTGGGGCAGCACAGGCGGCGGAAGCATTTCCGGTACGGCCAGTGGCACAGTAAGCGGAACGACCAATGCCAGCGGCGTTTCTGGGGCACTTCGAAATGGAAGTGTAAGCGGAAGTATCGGTGCAGGAGGGGGAACCCCTACCGATTATACGGGAGGAGCAGAGACAGCTCCTGATCACATCTACGTCCGCTGTCTTATTCGCGCAAAACCATAAATATGTATTTATATAATTACATATTTATATAAGATAAGATAAGGTAACGCCAAAGTAAATTCTTCCCTGGCGTTGCCTTATTTTATTATCCACCTGTATTTCAAAGTTATCTTGCTCTGATAAGATACCGAACAGCACGGTTCACCGGGCGGACTTCACCGACCACAGGAGTAACACGCGACACATCAAAACTGTAGCGTATCTGGTTATAGTCATCGCCTTCTTGTACACCTGCATTCCCGGCAGGCCAAAACGCTCCACTTGATCCCCCTTGGTTATCGTGTCCAGACCAATCACCGCCTACAAAGGTTCCCCAAATCGTCCTGATTCCATCTCCCTGAAGCTGGCCAAGTGCCGCGCTGGAATGCGTCACGGTGCCGTAATGTGTACTCGTCTGTGAACCTTGGCCGCGCAGGAATATCCCCCGGTAATCGGGTACCCGGCTGCCGACAACCCCGACCAGTTCCGGATATACTGCGCTGGATATGGATTGCCCGTTACATTCCAGCCAGTTATCTCTATCAGAAGGCCATGAGTTGGAAGGCCAAGTAATCACCGTTCCAACGGGGATCGAAGCCCCCACGCTTTTGACAGAAATTGTTGTAGGATTAAAACTGGTTCCATCAGCAGCCACCCCTGGCAAGGCCAGCCCAAAACACAAAAGAAAGAGCAAGAGCAGTCTTTTCATGATGTTCTCCCTAGTTGCCCGCATGTTGTCGGAAGAGCGAGTGCATGGTAGTCACAGTCTCTTCGATGAAGCCCATCTTCAGGAGGAAGTCCGTGTCGGGATCGGCGTCTTCTTCTTCTTTCTGTCTACGGATGCGCGGTGTCTTCAGGCCGCTGAAGCTAAAATCCGCGTTCAGAGTAAAAACGGACACCAGTTCATCTTCCGGCATTGAGGAAAGCCTGATTTTGAGGCTGGTAAGCAAGAGCCCGGACTCCAGTCCGACTTCGCGCTGTTCGGCGCATCTGTTACTGAGACTGAAGGCCCATCCGTCCGGGAAAGCGTAGCCTTTCCCTGTTCAGCAATGGAGTAGGTCTTTCCGTTGAGGGAAAGCGTCATACTTTCGGCGTAAATATTGCTCATGAGATCTTCGAGCGGGTGTTCGGAGTCCGATGCGGACAATGTACTTGGGGACATGCGCTTCATTTCGCCGCCGAAGGCTGTTTTCGCGTAATTCTCGAACAGCTCAAGGGTAGATTTGGAGGTGCCGGCAACATAAACGAGTCCGTTTGACGTATCGATGGCGACACCGTTCATAGAGGGGCGGGGTTCTGTTTTTGAAAAGAGCCGGGACTTGCAAAGGTCTTTGAGTTCCTTCTTTCGGGAGCTGGAAAGGAACGTCTTGCCTTGCCTCTGGGGGGGGCCCGCGTCATTTCCGCAAGATGTTTTTTGAGAATGGCCGAAGGTATCTTTCCGGTGTCGCTACGAAAGCCAAAGCTCATGTATTGGCCCTTTTCGAGAATCGAAGTCTCCAGATCGGCAAACATGTCATCTTCAGGGACGAAGCCATAGACTTTTTCGTCAGGGGTATTGTCGATGGACCGGAAGGCGAATCCGGGGTCATGTCGATGAGGGACTGGCCGAGCGGCGTGGACACAAGGGATTTGCCGCTGGCTGCGATGAACCCACGGCCCTTGAGGGTTTCAAGGATACTCGCCCGTGTCGCTTCCGTCCCGATGCCTTCATTTTCCTTTAAAACGGCCTTGGCCTTGGCGTCGGAAACGAAGCGGTGGATGCTGGCTATCGCCTCGATCAGTGAACCTTCCGAAAACCTGGAAGGCGGCGTGGTCTTCTTTTTGAGGGCGTCCACGTCGGCGCAGAGTACGGCGTCATTGTTGCCGACGGACGGCAGCGACTGTTCGGCCTCTTTCTTTTTGGCGTCCTCATCGTCCTCTTCAGCCGCGAAACCGGTCCAGCCCGGCTCGATGATCATCCGGCCACGGGCTTCCCATGCCGTTTCCACGATGGTGGCCAAAATCTTCTGGGCCTCGTAGAGCATGGGGGGATAGAACTGGAGAAAGTACTGGACGGCGATCATCAGGTATAGCTCCTTTTCCTGCGCCGTGAGGCTCCGAGGCTCTTCGCCGGTGGGGATAATCGCGTGGTGGGCCGTAATCTTCTTCGTATCCCAGACGGGGCCTCTCAAGGCGGAATCGGCCTTGGCGGTCACGGCCTCAAGACCGGAAACGCCGGAAAGGGCGGTAATGATCCGGGCGGCATCACTGAACTGCTCTTCGGGCAGATAGCGGCAGTCGGTACGCGGATACGTCGTCAGCTTCTTTTCATAGAGCGACTGCGCGGTATCCAGAACCTGTTGCGCGGTCATGCCGAGCTTGGAGGACGCGGCCTTCTGAAGCGAGGAAAGGCAATGCGGCAGAGGGACTGGCTTTTTCTTCTTCTCGCGTGTGACGGAGGTGATGATGCCGTTTTTGCCGCGCACGGCATCCATGATGCCTTGGGCGGTGGCCCCATCGACGAGACGGCCTTCACTGTCCAGTCCGGGTTGTGTTTCCGAAGGCTTGAAGATGGCTGAGAACGTCCCCGCATCGTGCTGGAGCCTTGCCTGAAGACGAGATAATCAATGGGGGTGAAGGCTGCGATTTCCCGATCCCGGTTGACGACAAGGGCAAGGGTGGGCGTCTGGACGCGCCCCATCGACAACACGCTATCCCGTCCCGACTCCCTGCCCCGGAGCGTCATGGCGCGGGTGGCGTTCATGCCTATGAGCCAGTCGGCCTGTGAGCGGGCGCGGGCGGAATCCCGGAGATTGGCGTAGTCCCGGTTGTCCTTCAGTGTTGCCAGAGCTTTTTGGATAGACCGGGAATCGAGGGATGCCAGCCAGATACGCTGAACCGGGCCGGTGTAGCGGAAGTGTTCGAGGACTTCATCCACGAGGAGTTGGCCTTCCCTGTCCGGGTCGCCCGTGTTGACGACCGTAGCGGCCTCACCGAGCAGATTGCTGATTACCTGAAGTTGAGCGCGGGTGCTTTCCTTGGGCTTGAGCCGCCACTCACGGGGAATCATGGGTAGGGAGCTTCTTCGCCACAGCTTCCATGCTTCATCATAATCATCGGGATCATACTGTTCCAGCAAATGCCCGAAGCACCAGGTCACGGCGTCGTTCCCACAGACTATATACCCCTGACAAGTCTGCGTGACGCCGAGTTCAGCGGCAATGGCTTTGCCGAGTGACGGTTTTTCGGCAATGAAGAGACGTTGGATCATGGACTCCTCTCAATTCAAAAGGTTGCGATACATTCCGAAACGGCGTTTGAAGGGATTCAGCAGGGCCGGGAGCAGACCTTCTTCCAGTTCTTCGGCCTGAAAGTCGGCGTTGAAGCCCTTCCTGCGGTGGTTTTCAATGCGCAGGGTGTTCCCATAGAAAGACATGCTCCATCCTTTGGCGTCGTCATTGCGGGTGACTTCCTGTGAGTTGGGGAACGCCGCGCACCATGTGGGAAGAAGTTTTTTGAGCCTGTAAAAGAGGTTCGTCATGCGGGCGTCCGTTTGGACCTCTGTGAGATGAACGCCGTGCAGAAATGGAGAGGGTTGCGAATAGAGGAAGAACTTTGCGATGCAGGCGCGGTGGCATCCGTCTTCCGCGACGTAGCCTTTGCCCTCATGAAAGCAGAAGCTCATGAAGGGGGCACGGAATCGTTCGAGGTTCAGGTAATATTCGGGATTCACCGTAAACAGCCTGATGTTTTTCCGCATCTTTTCGCCCTTATCGAGGAGCTCCCTCCATGTCATGCCGGGATAGTTGGGATTGACTGTCACATAGATCAGGCCGGTATTTACCGAAGCCGACAAGCAACGGCTTATTGAGCGGAGGAAGGGTACCGGACGTAGCGATTCGATACAGCTATCGGCAAAGGCGGGTACTGTATCAAAAAGTTCTTTGATTTGTTCGTCAGTCATGGCCGTCCCTTGTGGCTACTCATCAATCCAGTGACCACCGTTGAGCCGTTCGCCAACGTAGTTGACGCCGACCTTCCATGTGTACTCATGGCCAGCGTAGGTCCGGTAGTAGGAGGGCAAGGCGTCATCAATGATCCAGACCCATTTGGTGCGGCAGCGTGGGGTATTCTCACGGTCTTCTTGGCTCATGCGCCGCCAGACGTCATCTGGGTGCATTCCTCAAAGGGGGATTGCTTTCTGAGCTGACGGTTCAGAAGATCAGCGGTGCAGCGTTCAGCGTCGTCTCAGTCTCATGCGTAGGCTCGAACAGTACAGCATGGCTCCAGCGAAATTGTGAGTGCAGCGGATTACCAGCGGGCGGATCGACGTGATCATGCTGTGGGCAGGCCGCAGCGGTGGCGAGTACATTATGCCTGCCTTGTGGCCTTCAACGCCGGGAATCTGAAAGCCGTGGCCGTCATGGCTAGAGAGAGGTATGCAAAGCGTGAAATCATTCTCTGTGCCGATAACGACACGGAGACACAAGGGAATCCCGGCAGGAAAGCGGCTTCCAGAGCGGCACAGGCCGTAGGCGGCAAGCTGGTTGTCTGCCCGGCTCACGAAGGCAGTGCGACGGATTTCAACGATCTGCACCGGCTGCGTTTCCTTGAGGCCGTCCGTGCCGTTGTGGAAACAGCACGGAAGCAGGATGTCGACTGCCCCATGCCGGAAGGCTTTTTTCTGGTGAAGGAAGGCAGACGCGCCGGGTTGTACAAGCTGGAGAGCAGACCGGACGGAGACAGTCAGGAAATCCGTCTTGGCCCGCCGCTTCTGGTCAGGGGCATGACGCGGGGAGCGGACGGCAACGAATGGGGCCTGATGCTGGAATGGATTGACCCGGACGGGAAAAAACACGCATGGGCCATGCCCGTGGAAGTGTTGTTCCGGCAGGGTAGCGACTGGTACAGCACGCTGGCCTCCGGCGGCTGGTTCGGCAATCCCTCCACCCGGTCAAAGCTGGCGGCATTTTTGTCCACGGTCCGCCCCCTTCGACGGATACGCTGTGTTTTGCGCACGGGCTGGCATGATGCCGTCTATGTGCTTCTCGGTTCTGTTTACGGCGAAACGGAAGAAGACGTAGCTCTTCAATCTTCGCAGCATACCGGACTGTACCGCACCGCCGGGACGTTGGAGGGCTGGCGGGAGATAGCGGAATTGTGCGTCGGCAACACCCGTCTGAGCTTCGCCTTATGCGCGGCCTTTGCTGGGCCGTTGCTTCGACTTGCCGGTCTGGAAGGCGGCGGCTTCAGTTTTGAGGGCGGCTCATCCTCCGGCAAGACCACGGCATTGCAGATAGCCGCTTCCGTCTGGGGCGGACCTGAGCATGTCCGAAGCTGGCGGGCTACGGACAACGGTCTTGAAGGTATCGCCGCCCTGCACAACGACAATGTGCTGATTCTGGATGAAATGGGGCAGGTCAACGGGCGTGTTCTTGCCGAATGCGCCTACATGCTGGCCAACGGACAGGGCAAAGGCCGCTCGAACCGTGAGGGAGGCGTTTGCCGTTCCCGGAGCTGGCGACTGCTCTTTCTCTCCAGCGGTGAACTTGGGCTTTCCGACAAGCTGGCCGAGAACGGCCTGAAATCCAGAGGCGGGCAGGAAGTGCGTTTCGTGGGCCTGCCGGTGGATACGTCCATGCTTTCCAGTCTGCACGGTCTTCCCGATGCCGGAGCCGTGGTCAATCGTATCAAACAACTTGCCTCCGAGCATTACGGTCATGCCGGGCATGTTTTCCTGCAAAAACTGACAAAGGTCGAAACCCTGAACACCGTTCGAGCGGAGCTCGGCCCGGCAATGACCGATGCCGTCCGGCATCTTGTCCCCGCAGGCGCTGACGGGCAGGTGCGACGTGTGGCCATGCGTTTCGCCCTGTGCGGCTTGGCCGGAACTCTGGCCGTGCGGCTGGGCATTCTTCCCGAAACGCTGAATGTGCTGGATTGCATCGAAACCTGCTTTCGGGACTGGCTCACGGCAAGAGGTGGAACCGGAGCTTCCGAGGATGCCGCCATCCTTTCCACGGTACGGCTGTTCATTGAACAGCACGGCGCAAGCCGCTTTCAGGATTTGGATTCGCAAACGTCCACCTGCATCAATCGTGTGGGTTTTCAGCGCACACGTAACGGCACGACTGAGTATCTGATTCTGCCGGAAAGTTTCAAATCTGAAGTCGTCAGCGGCTATTCGGAACGCCGCGCAATCAAGGTTCTTTCCGATGCACAATGGCTTCAGACCGAACGTCCGGGACGTTTCAAATCCAGAAGAACTCTTCCAGGCATGGGGCGTCAAGAATGTTATGTTCTTGTCCTTCCTCAGGAAGAAGAGATTGCTTCATAACCTTTGTTCCAAAACACTGTCCCAAGTGTCCCAATAATAATATATTCAACATGTTATTGTGGAACAGTCGGCAAAATTGGAAAGTGTCCCACAAAAAAAGTGTCCCAATTCGACGCCTAAATTTTGGGACTGTGGGACAGTCCTCAAACACGTAATTTATTATGTGCCCCACACGCAACCTATTGAAAAACAAAATGATGGGACAGTTGGAACGCTTGGGACAGTCAAAAACACAAAGTTGAAACTTAGGAGCATGAGCCATGTCCTATCTCGTACTCCATATGGACAAATTCAAGAAGGAAGCCGCCAGGGGCATTCAGAGCCATAACCGGCGGGAACGGGAGAGTCACAGCAACCCCGATATTGACTACGACAGGAGCGCGGCGAACTACGAGCTGCACGAAGTCGCCTCATCGAACTATGCCGAGGCCATTCAGAACCGCATTGACGATCTCCTGCTGGTCAAGGCCGTGAGAAAGGACGCCGTGCGCATGTGCGGGCTTATCGTCACCTCGGACAAAGCGTTTTTTGATGGCCTGACACCGGAGGACACCAGACGTTTCTTTGAGGAGAGCAAAGCCTTCCTCACGGAGTTTGTGGGCGCGGAGAATGTCATTTCCGCGATGGTTCACATGGATGAAAAGACGCCGCACATGCACTTCCTTCATGTGCCGGTGACGTCGGACGGGCGTCTCAACGCCAACAAAATCTATACTCGTCAGAGTCTGCGAAAACTGCAATCCGGGCTTCCCGCCCATCTGCAAAGCCGTGGTTTCGTCATTGAACGCGGTGTGGAGCAGACTCCCGGCTCCGCGAAAAAGCATCTGGATACCCGCGAGTTCAAGCAGCAACGGGAAGCACTGGAGAAATTGATTCAGGAATCCGAAGAGACTTCCCAAAATTCACGGCAGCTTATCAGCGCATTGGAACAGCGTGAAGAAGAGTTGAGAAAGAGCATTGAGGAGTATGAGCGGCAGGCTGAGGAGGCGGAAAAGGTTCTTCGGGAAGATTCCTCTCTGCCGAAAGCCTCTCTTTTCAATTACCCGTCCGTGCTTGAGAAAGCCTCTTCCCTCATTGAAGAACTGAAAAAGGCGCTTGCCGTCAAGCACCTTGTCCAGAAGCAGAAAGAAAGTCTGCAACAGAAAGTGGAGTCGTTACGCCGGAAACAGACGCGGCTTGAAACGGAATACACGGCCCACAGGAAACAGAATCATGAGGAAAAAGAGGAGCTGGAAAATCAATTGAAGAAAATGAAAAGAATCATGGCGGGCTATCGGGAATTTCTGCTTCTGCCGGAAATCAGGCCGCTGCATATTGAGTTCGTGGAGCGCAAGCGTGCCGAACAGATCCAGCGTCAGCAGGAAGAGGAGCGGCAGCGGCAGGAGCAAGAGGCGCGGGACAGGGAGCGTCGGCAGGCGCGCTCCGCCCGTGGCATGAGGATGAGGTAAGGCGTCGGGAGGAAATCTTCGCACAGGCCGAAGATATAGCTCACTATGCTTCACTTGCGTGAAGCGTGGGCGACCGTCCCGCTCGACCGGAAAGACAAAACGCCAATCCGGGGCAACGTCCCGGCGAAACACAGGAAAAACATCATGGCTATTATCGCCACTCAGTTGAAGGAAATCAGACAGGAGTTCGCCACTCTCAAACCCGCTTCCGTCACGCTGGAGGGGAACAGAACCATGTCCGTAAAAGAAGCCGTCTTCACTCTGGCCCCGACTCTGGAGCGGATGAAGAAGCGCGGTTTCGAGGTACAGGAGCTTGTCGAACGCCTGCACGAAAAAGGCATTGAGGTGAAGGCTCCGACGCTCGCCAAATACCTGAGCGAGTTCAGACGCCGGAAGGAAAAGAAGAGAGACACGCCCCCGCCCCCGGCGTCCACAGGCAGGATGACGGAAGGCGTAAAGCGTTCAGTCCCTGAAAGCGAACACCGGCAGAATCCGTTCATCGTGCCTGACATGCCGACTGGCGAGTTATAAATCAATGACATGGGGAATCAGTATGACTCAGACTTACGGATATGTCCGTGTATCAAGCGCAGACCAGAACGAGGACCGCCAGCTCATGACCATGCGGGAGTATTCCATAACGGCGGACAGAATTTATATGGACAAGCTGTCGGGAAAGAATTTTCAACGCCCGCAGTATCGGGCGCTGCTCAGGCGACTGAGGCCCGGCGATCTGCTCTGTATCACCAGCATCGACAGATTGGGCCGCAACTATGAGGAAATCCAGCGGCAATGGCGGATTCTTACCAAAGAGAAAAAGGTGGATATTCTGGTGCTGGACATGCCCCTTCTGGATACAAGGAGGGACAAGGACCTGCTTGGAACATTCATTGCCGACCTTGTGTTGCAGGTACTTTCCTTTGTTGCTCAGAACGAACGGGAAAACATACGGAAACGTCAGGCGGAAGGCATCGCCGCCGCAAAAAAGAAAGGCATCCGCTTCGGACGCCCGCCCAGACCGCTTCCGGCGGAATTTCCGACTGTACTCAGACTCTGGTCGGACGGAAAAATGACGCTGGCGGATGCCGCAAAGACATGCGGGATGGCGGAATCTTCATTCCGTTACAGAGCGGGTGTGGAACAGAAATCCAGATAAATTTCAACGAAAAAGTGTACTTTTCCGCACCGTCAGCTTCCTGAACTCCTATGCAGGAATTAATATCGTAGAACCGTCTAAAATTCCAGTCAAAAATTTGTCTTCCCCCTCGCCACGGCAGGAATCGTTTTTCAGGGTGCGGAAAAGTACACTTTTTCGCGCCCTTGGCTTGATTGACTGTTTTCACCATGCCGGGGCCGCTCTCATGTTTTGCAACCGGAGTCCCCGACATACATCGTCTGAAAATGCTGTCGGAGGAATGTCATGCTGACGAAGGGAGCCATAGGAAATCTGGTCAACCGGTACAACGCAGTTCTGAAAAAATGCCATCTCATCAATACGTTTAGTTCACTGGCTGTAGCCGCCATGCTGGTCATGGGGGCAGCGGCAGGGGAAGCCTTTGGTCAGTTCATCGGATATGATGTCACATCTCCGTCGTCTACTGGCCCGACCGTTTCCGGGACAGACGTTTCGACGGAAGCAGATGCTCGCGGCATCAATGCCTTTGCAGAGGGAAACCACATTGTTCCCGATACAATAACACGCGCTGAAGCGACGGCTACGGGAACGCAGGGAGCCCGTTCCTTCGGGGTGCTTTCCGAAAGCAATACAGGCAACTCGCTGACAGTACAGCTAGGTTCACTTGATATAAGCTCCCAAGCTGTCACGGAGGATGGAGAGGGCCGCAGCTTCGGTATTTACAGTTATGATAACAGCACCGTCACCATGAAAGGAGGTTCCGTCACCTCTTCGGCGGAGTCCCAAAATGGAGACAGCACAGTCTACGGTATTTTTAGTGGAGAGAGTAGTCATGTGACATCAGGAGCTGGTTCCGTTACGGCTTTTTCTTCGTCAGGCGGAAGTGATGCCTGGGTGTATTCTTATGGGATTCAGGCCGATGGCTCCAGCTCCTTTACAGCTACGAATCCTCTGACAAAGATAGAAGCATCGGCTACTTCTCGTGAAAAGGCCTCTCAGCTTTTCGCATATGGGATCAATGCGGAATCTGACTCAGCGGTTACCCTGAATAATGCGGATATCACCGTACAAACGAAGACTGACCATCAACTTGACTATAATAATGCCTATGGCGTCAGCTTGGGAGGAGACTCGATATTCAGAATGCGGGACGGCTCCATCCGTGTGGCCGCCACTGATATCAGCGGAAAGGCGTTTACCGGAGATGCCGTCGGAATAATGACGAACTCCGGCGGCGACAGCTATACGATTTCGCTGGGCACGGTGGACATTCAGGCGGAAGGGAAAGGTGCCAGCGGCCTTGCGCTGGCCCACGCCACGATGGATATGGCCGGGGGAAGCATTACGGCGAAAGCCCACGGAGGGCAAGCGCAGGGGTTGAACGCCAATGGAGAGACGACATTCACGGCTACGGGCGATATCAACTTCACGGCCCAGGCCGAGGGCAGCAAGGCTGTTGCCCTCCATGCGGAAGGCGAGTCAGTGATCACGGCCCTCGGCGGAGCCGTAATCGCGTCAGGTGATAAGACGGCGTACGATCCTATGGGCGCTGTGGGGCTGGAAGCTTCCTCCGGCAGCAGCATCACCAAGTCAGGTGGGGACGTTACCGTCTCTTCCCTGACAGGCCATGCCGTCGGCCTGGACGCCCAGGATAACTCCCACCCTGATAAGACTTATCGAGCCAGCAGGATCGCATATGGAAATGCCGACGCCACAACGCGGGTGAAGGTGGAAGGCATGGAAAAAGCCTATGGAATCAGAGCCCGGAACCTCAACGTAACGACCAGTGACGGGAAGTCCGCTTCCGTTGAATTGACGAACGGCGATATCCGGGTGACCGCTGGCAGCTCTGACGCATACGGCGCCTACAGCGATTCGGGCAATATCGCCTTGAAGGGCACTACCGCCATCACAGCTGCTGCCGAAACATCCGGCGGGGAGGTGTATTCGCTCTATGCCAAGGGGAACAAGCCGAGTGCGATCAATGTGGAACGCGCTTCGGTCATAGAAGGCGACATGGCAACGGAGACGAGCAACGCCTCCGTGACAGCTGTCTTTCAGGACGGCGGCAAGATGAAGGGCTGGACACGTAGCCTCGGGAAGCTGGAACTGACCTTTGGTAAGAACGCCGTATGGGAAATGGTTTCCTCCAACAATCTCGCGAAGGGAAACGACGGGAACTACGCCGCCAACCTGACGAAACTCGCACTGGACGACGCTCATGTCTATGTGGGCAATACGCAGGGACAATGGGAGGCCGGACCCGGGTTTTCCTCGTCCAAGGCATTGCTGTCTGCAACGGATGCGCCTGCGAAATTGAAAATCGGAACGCTTTCCGGTTCCGGGCATTTTTATCTCCGCACGGATATGGAAAAAGATATTTCGGACAGTGTGCACGTGACGGACGGTCTTTCCGGCAACCATGCGCTCCATGTGCAGGCCAGCGGAGCAAAGCCTGTGGAAACGCAGACGGCCAGCTATCTGGCGCGGGCGGAACAGCAGGTGGGAGCCGCATCCGGAGCCTTTGCCCTGAAAGGAGGCCGGAACGTCAACGGGCAGGAACTGATCGACATCGGCCTCTATAATTATACGCTGGCCACTTCGGAGAGGAACAACGGCCGGGAATGGTATCTGACGCGGGTTGAACTTCCCGATCCGGAAGACCCCTCGAAGCCCGGCGGCGGGGATACGCCGCTTTCCCCCACGGGCGAGGCAGAGGCGGCGCTTTCCGGCCTGGCCGGGCACTATGCCCTGTGGTACGGGCAACAGACCGACCTCCGCAAGCGGCTGGGCGAAGTGCGCTACGGTACACAGACCGGCCTGTGGGTGCGCGGCTTTGCGGACAAATCCCGCCTAGACGGGCTGGGAGGGACGAGCTTCACGCAGAACCTCGTGGGCGGCTCCATCGGTTACGATACCCTTGTCTCTGAGGATGAGGAATACAGGTGGCTGGTCGGCATGCAGCTGCGCAGCGGGCGCGCGCATCAAAGCGTGAACGGGCGCTGGGGCGGCTACGGCGACCTGACCGGCGTGGGCGGTGGCCTGTATTCCACCTGGGCGCATGCCGACGGCTGGTATGTGGACGCCGCCGCCACAATGGACTGGTATAATCACAAAATCCGCGCCACGATGATGGATGGCACACGAGTACATGACGATCGATCTTCTTACGGACTTGGCGCTTCGCTGGAAGCCGGACGCAAGATAGACTTCGGCTTCAGCAACGAAGGACGCGACCACTGGTTCGTGGAACCACAGGCGCAGCTTTCCTATTTCTGGGTGAAGGGTGGAGACTTCACGGCCAGCAACGGCATGAAAATCGATCAGAAGGACATGGACTCCCTGACCGGGCGCGCCGGTCTTGTGCTCGGCAAAAAATTCGCTCTGAATGGAGGCAACGGCTCCCGCTACATCCAGCCCTATGTGAAGGCCGGTCTGAACCATGAATTTCTGGGAGAGCAGGAAGCCCGTCTCAATGGTGTCCGTATGACTTCCGATCTGGAAGGTACTCGCGGCTACTACGGCGTGGGCGTGGACTGGCAGGCCACGGACAACCTCCGTCTTTACATGCAGGCGGAACGTGAACATGGCGAACATTTCACCCGCGAATACAACGTGTCCGCCGGGCTGAAGTGGACATTCTAAGGCATGAAACCGGGCACGGCGGACAGGACGCCGTGTCCGGTTTTCCTGTCATGGGAAAAAGACATGGGATGCAGCTTCTGCCGACCCCTATCAATTTCCTACTTTCATGCAGGAGAAATGCCTTCGAGATTTTTCCGTGAGTGAAGAGAGAATATCGCCTTCCATATCACAAAGGGTGCTTCTTCTGACGGAGGAGCATCCTTTCATTTTGCCTGTGCCAAGTTCTGCTGAATGTACAGCTAATAAGAACTGAGTGCGGAGGCAGAGGCTCTCCGAAAGTCTCTCTTTAGTAGGTATCCATCTGGGGCTGAAATACCCACTCTTGGGAGGAACAGCCATTTCTCTCTGTTCCAGCTTGCAAGGAAAACAAAATTTTGAAAATCTGTGGGGCAGATTGTGGGGCAAATCTGCCCCACAATGAAAAAGCCCTCACGATTTCTCGTAAAGGCTTGATTTCCTGTTGGCGTCCCCAAGCGGATAAATTTTAAATTATAACATACTAAAATTAAAAATATTTTTATATATACA
>ENA-ORUM01000633-ORUM01000633.1-human-gut-metagenome-genome-assembly--contig:-NODE-633-length-39711-cov-3.497075_pt1 | contig 39711 bp, 31 predicted proteins | sample MGYA00242083_ERZ509217 | MGnify/ENA primary metagenome ERZ509217 (study PRJEB26280, sample SAMEA2338831) | human gut metagenome | biome: human gut; feature: human-associated habitat; material: faeces...
TCATAGTTTTATAAATGCTTACGATTTCTGCTCTTTGCTAAAGTTAATGACATTGAATAAAATCAAGGCTTTTGCCCCGTCCCTTAAACACTGCCGTGGCAGATGAATAACACTTTTATCATTATTGCATAACCTCGCAATTCTTAGTTTTTCTTGTATTTGCTGCGTTTCTTGTCATTTTTGTGATATCTGGATTTTAATTTAACTCGGCATAATTTGGTCTGTTTTGATATATCTTTTTCCTCAAAATTGGTAAAAATTTGGTAAATATCTCGTTTTACCAATCTATGAAACAGACGCAATTCTACGCATTTCCACTTTTGCATCCTCTAGTCCAAGATGTGTATATGTGTTCAAAGTTACACCAATATCACTATGCCCCATCAGATATTGCAGTGCTTTTGGATTCATTCCACTACGTGCCATATTGCTACAATATGTGTGTCTACATACATGTGGATGTGTCAAATATAGGACTATAGTGGTTCAGTTGTCAAGACAAAAATTCAAGCATTTTATAATGAACCGATATATGTAGCTGAGTTGGGAGGGGCATCCATTAAGCATCATGATCAATCAGCAGTGCCGGATAATAATATGATGCGGGTGTCTGATTGTTGATTGCTGAATGACAGCGCTCAAAGTTGTAGGTATGTACATAGCTTTTGATAGCCGCTCTCGCTTCCAGGATGTTGGCATACTGTGTAAGATAGGCTTCCTCATATTTGAAGCTGCGAAACCAGCGTTCAATCATGATGTTGTCTGCCCAGCGGCTTTTTCCATCCATGCTCTGACGGATATGGTTTTCTTTGAGAAATGCTATGTACTCGGTGCTTGTAAACTGACATCCTTGATCAGAGTTCAGAATCAGGGGATTTGCCACCTTGAAAGCTTTTTTCAACGCGTTTATGACCATTTTGGTGTCCAAGGTATCATCTATCTCCCAGCCAACAATACAACGGCTATACCAGTCAATGATGGCTGTCAGATACAGGAAGCCGTGCTTGATGGGGATATAGGTGATGTCGATTGACCATGCCTGATTTGGACGGTCGATAACGGCGTTACGAAGCAGATACGGGCAGACTTTTGCCTGTTGCATACGTTTGGAAAGATTCATCTTTGGATAGAGCGGATCAATCCCCATTTTAGTCATATAGCGGCGCGTTTTCCGGCGTCCCACTTGATGACCAAGCATTTTCAGCTATGAAGACATTTGACGGGCTCCCCAGGTAGGATTATCGGTATGCAGATGATCAATGATAGCTTTGCATTCTAATTCTTCCTGAGATATGGGTGTTCCATTATATTGTGACACTCTGGATAAAAATAAATTCTTCGGATTTTTGCAATAAATCCTCTACACTGCCACAATAGGGAATCAACTCTTTATAAGCCTGTTGAACCTCTGGCAATAAATCCATGTAAGCAAAGTACAGCTTATTTAATCGTCTGACAGATGTTGACCTTACAATGTCGCCAGCAAAGGGAAGCTTCATATCAATGATTTGATAATCTCCACTATCAACTTCCACACCGATCAGGTCACGGAACAGCTCATAATCAATGGATAAATCAAACCATCGAGAAGTTTTATCCTCTGCTGATTTGGTCGTTTCAATCAATACGCTACATTCTTACATCGTAACTCAGTCCTTTCTTCTGATTTTGAGTATGAAAAAAGCAGTCGATCATAACTGAAAGACTGCTTTAAATCATATCCTTTATTGCTTTGTGTGGAAATTTAACTGATTGTCTATGTCCCGTCCGGCATACATTACTCTAAGTATTGTTACAACTTTTTTATCGCTTCCCGGAATATAAAGTACTACATAATTATCTACTGGTAATACACAAAATCCACGGCTTTTCCACGGTTCTTTTTCATATTTTCGATAACGCTCCGGCATCGTATCCAGACTTAATATCTGTTCTTCCAGACGATCAAGTTGTCCGCTTGCATTTCCGGCGATTGTAATTCAAAAGCAATATATTCAAAAATCCCTCTCAAATCACTGTCAGCCTGTTCGGATACTTCTACTTCATACATCATAAGCCATAATCCTTGCGAATGTCCGCAAAAGCTTTCTTCGCATTTTTTGTCCGTCCAGCCTGCATATCCGCATATCCTTTCTCCAATTCTTCATTGAACTCTGCTTCTGATAATGTGCCGATGTCAACAGGTCTGGCAGATGGTATTTTTACTTCAAACGGAAGTCCTCTCTGTAAGATAATCTGTTTATAAAACATATTGATAGCACTGGAAGCAGGGATACCAAGTGTAGACAGGATATTTTCAGCTTTTTCTTTGACATCTGGTTCAATCCTTGCATATAAATTTGCTGATTTTGCAGCCATATAAAGCATCTCCTTTCGTGAGTAGTGTTTCCATCTATCTTTATTATATGCAAATGTCCGTACAATAGCAATACCGATTTTACGTTTCAATAATCTTATTGAATAACTGTAACAATACTTCTTTTACACCGGACGCATTGAATACAACAATCGCCATCAGCGCAAGACTCTGTACCAGTCTGAATTTAACAAAGAAAATCCCACAGGTCGTCATTTCGCAACCTGTGGGATTTTTCACTCAACTAATATGTGTGTTTTTTATGCTTTGATGAAACTTCCTGCTCACCTTCCATATGGTTTGCAGTTGCATTCACCTTCTGTACAACTTTCTTCTTTTTTAATGGATGTTTTGGATTCTTATCCATAACAATCGCTTCCTTTCATATTCATTCATTTATGTTGAGCAGCTTTATATGAAACTGTATCAGCCTTTAATTGTAAAACATCTGCTGTTTTCAACTTACTTTGCTTTCTCTTTTGTTCTATCTGTACTATAGCACCTATTATTAGTAATGTCAATACCAGAGCGCCAATTTTTTTAAAAATGGAGCAGTTCCATATTGGATTTCTGCTCCATTCCCATGATTTTATTATATTTTACTGGCAAAACCGCTATTTACCATATACCATTGTCCGCCATCATTATAGCTTCCTGTGTACTCAAAAGCGATTCTCCCGTCCTTAAAGAACCAGTCACCGTATTCATTACTGCCAATACCGGTAAATCCTAAATCCAGCTGTCCATTCTTAAAATACCACCAGCCGTACTCATTTAAAGCCATTCCGGTATAGTTAAAATCCAGTGTGCCATTGTTAAAGTACCACCAGCCATATTCATTTAATGCCATTCCGGTATAAGTGTCACTGATATATCCATCTGTAACATATACCCATGTACCACCATTTAATGTCATACCGGTAAATCCCGTATTTAAAATACCATTCGTAAACAGCCATGTACCATATTCATTTGCGGCAAAACCGTTATAGCCAAAATCAATCTGTCCGTTGTTAAAATACCACCAGCCGTATTCATTTGCCGCCATCCCGATATATGCAAAATCAATTCTGCCATTTTTAAAGTACCACCAGCCGTAGTCGTTTAATGCCATTCCGGTATAATCTGTCAGTACCTGTCCGTTCTGAACATAGAGCCACTCGTCATCCGGAATAATCATCCCTGTAAAACCGAAATTTAACTGTCCGTCCGTATAGAACCATGTTCCATATTCATTGTTTGCAAGACCGTAAAATGTCGTATCCAGCTGTCCGTTGTTGAAGTACCACCAGCCATACTCATTGCATGCCATACCTGTATATGTAAAGTCTACATCACCATTCTTGATATACCACCAGCCGTATTCATTTACTGCCATGCCACAGTAATCCGCAGCAATAGTATCATTTGCATAGTAATGCCAGTTACCATCTGCATCCTGACGCATTTCATAAATGACCTTTTCATCTGTTTCCGGCTTCTGTGTCGGGGCTTCTGTCGGCTTTGTCACCTCTGTCGGCGCTTCCGTTGGTTTCTGCGTTGGCTTTGGCGCTTCTGTTGTGCCTTCGGTTGTGCTTTCCGTCGTCGCCTGTGTCGGCTTCTGCGTTGGCTTTTCAGTCGGCGCTTCCGTTGGTTTCTGCGTTGGCTTTGGTGCTTCCGTTGTTGGCTGTGTTGCGTGTACAATTGTAACGCTTACCTGTGTACGGTTTCCGGCTTTATCAACGGCTGTGATTGTATGCACTCCTTCAACATCTGTGACCGTATAACCTCCGTTTTCACGACCTGCTAAAACACCGTCAATCTCCACATAGTCCAGATTGTCATCGTTTACCGTAAACTGAACACTGCCGCCGTATGTTTCATTATGCTTTACGCCGCCAATAACCGGTGAAGAACCGTCAAATACCAGTCCGTCTGTAGACAGATAGGCTGTATTACCGCCCTTATCTGTAATTTTAACATAAACAATACATTTTTTATCCGGATCAATTGCAAAACGCTGTTCGTAAACCATCCAGTCTGAAGCCTGAATATTTTGCACTTCTTCCAACGTCTTTGCTTCCTCTGAAATCAGATAAAAAACCTTATAGATACCCAGCCCCAGATCATCTGCATGAATACCGACTTCCTGTCTTTCCTTGAAAAACTTTCCAAATGTCACTGCATTGCAGAATACGTTCCACTTATTTGTCGATACGGTAATCTCTCCTGTCGGAGCCGAAATGTCTTTATATTCTGCATTGATTTCGACATCACCGTCCGGCATGATAAATACAGCTGTCGCTGAATGGCTGTCCGTGTTCTCTGTAAAATCAAGTGCAGTATTGCCTGCCCACCGGTCAAATGCCATACCCTGTGCCGCACCTGCCGCAGTTATAGTGACAATGTCGCCTGCTGCATATTCTCCCGAACCGGTTCCATTGCCTACAATCACCTGATGCTTCTGCACCGGTTCAATATCTTTATCGGTAAATTCCACCGTACATTCTGCAAATATCTTATCTTTCTGGGCTTTTACCGCGCCGACTGTTTCAATATTGCCTTCATCATATCCGTTCGGGAAAAATAAAAAAGTATATGTTCCCGTCTTTGCCCCCGGATATGCTTCTAAAAAATAACGGTTTGGATAATTTTCTCCGTCCGTTACCAGCGCGACAGCTTCGCCCCAATTGGTTTCATTCAGACTTTCCGCATCTTCACTTTCCCAAAGTGACGTTTTCATAACCAAAACACTGCTTCCAAGCCAGTCGGTCACATCAGCACCGTCCATTAATACGCCCTGACTGTTATAACAGTCAATATCAAAATACACCGTATCATCAGGAATTGAGCCGTCTTCCTTTTGGAAAATGCGGTTGATATTTACCGTTTGCGGTGCAGACTGAATCACCAGTCTGCCAACAGATAAGTCTTCTTCCTCCGGCTGCTTTGTCGTTGCTGTCCAGTTTGACTGTGTATCCACGGTATATTTAAAAAACCAGCCTGCTTTTGCCGGTGCAAAGCTTTCCTTAGCTGCCTTGCCCTGCGCCGTTATATAAGTATAACCTTCCGTGAAAACGGATGGAAACAGCTTATTACCGACTGCCGCCTTCGTTGTACCTGTTACATCCTTATCAATAATGACCTGATTATCCTTTTTTAATACAATATAGCCGTCTGCGATATTGTCTGACGTCTGATTTCCGGTGAAATTTCCTTTAATTTCAACAAAGATACTTTCATCATACTCTGTCAGATTTAAAGAGGCTTTGTTTTTTACCTCTATATTTTTTAAACTGCCGGATACCAGGCACAGTTCCGCTTCATCATCCAATATAACATTTTCAACATTCTGGATATTGCCGTCTACAGAACATTTCTGCAAGGTCAGACTGGTGTTTTCATTGCCGTAAAAATCTTTTATTTTCGCACTGGCAATAATACTCTCTCCCATGCCTTTCAGCGTAATATCTGCACAGCTGTTATTTTCTGTATGAATTCCTTCACGAATAACCGTTTTTGCATCTGCATAAACTTCTGCGCTGCCTGTATATGCGGTTTTCCCGTCACTCCCGGAATCATGGCTCATGTAAACGGCCTGAATCTTTGTATTTTCAACCGCATTGGTAACAGTCAATGATGCATTTTGTCCGACAACCGTATTTTTAAATCCGCCTGCATAGACTGTTGGGAGCAGTTCTTCTTCTGTTCCCCCAAAACCTCCCAGTCCGGAACCTGCACCACCTTTAACATACGTATCTACACTATCCAGTACCAGACTGTGTCCAGCCAGAAAAATCTCTCTATGTACGACGCTTTGTAAAGCATTCGTGGAAATAAAATGCAATTTTACATTTTGAATCGTAACATGATCACCGGTAAGCTGTACTGCACCTCTGATAATCAGTTCACTGCTGCTGTCCGCCCCTGTTATCGTCACATTTCCCGGTATCATAAGAGGTGTTCCCGCAGCGTCCTCTGCAACCGTAATACTCCCACTGACAACAATTAAACTGCTGCCCGCCTGCAATGCCTGACGAAGCTGGCTTTCACTTGTAACCGTAACTGCCCCTGCACGTATATTCGCTGTATCTGCGTATGCATAAGTCATAAATGGAACAACTGTATTGGTTGTCATACACACTGCTGTCACTACGGCTGCTGCCGCAAAAATTCTTTTTCCTCTTGTAATGTTTTTTCTCAATAGCGCCTGCCTTTCCATACATTATTGTACATGTTTTATTCTTTCGTTTTTATAGTAGCAATTTAATATACCATATCTATTGATTGGTGTCTATAAAAAATTATTATTTTTTATCCTTATTTTTTATCCTGAAACATATTTTGCTATCGTTTCTATCAGCTTATCCGCATCCAGCGGCTTTGACACATGCTCATTCATTCCCGCCGCTTTGCAGTCTGCCACATCATCCGAAAAAGCATTTGCCGTCATTGCTATGATTGGTATCGTCTTTGCATCCGGCCGCTGAAGCGAGCGGATATTTTTTGCCGTTTCAAGTCCGCTCATAACCGGCATCATCAAATCCATCAATATAATATCAAATGTGCCGGGTTCAGCCTGTTCAAACAACTCCAATGCTTCTTTTCCGTTCCATGCTTTTGTAACAATCATGCCTTCATTCTCACAGATGAAATCTGCAATTTCCATGTTAAGCACATTGTCTTCCGCAAGCAGAACTTTCATGCCGTCAAGTACAACAGTTTTTGCTTCTTCATCCTGCACTGTATACTGTTCCTTCTTCTTATCCACCTGAAACGGCAGTCTTATTACAAATGTTGTGCCTTTCTCTTTTTCACTGGTATAATCAATTGTTCCCTGCATTACCTCTACAATTTTTTTGACAATCGGAAGTCCCAGTCCCGTGCCGCTGTAAACGGTCTGCATCATCTCTTTTTCCTGAGCGAACGGTTCAAACATATGCTCCTGAAAATCTTTACTCATACCAATTCCTGTATCCTGACATATGAATTCCAGCATGACTCTGTTAAAATCAGATGTACTCTCCGTTTCTGTCACCGAGGTCGTCACCGAACCACCTTCTTTATTATACTTAATGGCATTTCCCATAATATTTAAAAGAATCTGCCGCAGATGTAACGGACTGCCGATTAAATGCCAGTGCATGAGCTGTGTCTGTATCGGATAAAAACAGACATTTTTCTTTTTTGCCTGTACCGTTAAAATAGACATTACTTCATTTAAAATATCCTGCAAATCAAAAGAATCTTCTGAAAGCTGGATTTGTCCGGATTCGAGTTTATTCATATCCAGAACATCATTGACCAGGTCCAGCAGAAAGCCGGAAGCCTCCCAGACTTTTTCACGACAATCGCTCTGTTTTTCCAAATCATCCTTATAATACCTTCCGATTTCTACCATACCCCTGATTCCGTTAATCGGTGTACGGATATCGTGGCTCATTCTGCGTAGAAAATCTGTCTTTGCTATATTAGCACGGACTGCTTCTTCCATGGACTGCTTTAATTTTAACTGATATTCCACCTCTTTTTTCTGCTGTGCTTCAATAATCTTTAGCTGCTCATTTAATTCCCGCATATGAACCCGCCCGGATTTATTTCTTGCCACCGTTGCAGCTGCCCAGATAAGCATGGAAATACATAATGCCAAAAGAACTGTCCTGCGTGTTGCCGCAAACACTTCTTTCTGTGGATAATATACGTATAAATTATAATCCCTGTATCGTCCTTTTCCGCCACAATAACGGTGTCCGTCACTTGTAAAATATACCAGATTATCTGAGAGTTCTGTGGAACGTAATTCCTGTATAACCGGAATTTCCGTGGTTTGACAATTCTCGTATTGCGCATCATTTGTTCCGTAAATTTTATCATCAGCTGCTATAAAAAGGGTACCATTCATATCCATGGCATATCCGGCAAGCAGATTATTGACTGCCGCATAACTGTCTGTCAGACGGTCTGTATCCTGATAACAGTAGCAAAATACAACTCCCGGACTGTCTGTTCTGGATATTGCTGCCAGATCATACCATTTTTCGTTTTTCTGAATCCGTTCTGCATAGATTTTTTTAGAATATTTTGTAATCTCGCTGATTTTTTTATCCTGAATCAGTTCCTTCCATGCATCATAATCCAATCCGACATTGCTGTATTGACATTCCGGCTGCATATCTTCATCTAAAATGATAATACCTGCCATCCGCTGTGCCTCTGTATAGTTCTTTAAATATACTGAATCAATTAACTCAGAATCCCTATGGATATCCGCTCCTACTTCAACTGCCTGTTCTGTCAGCCGTACCAGGCTCTTAATTTTATCTGCCTGTACGACCTCATCGTAGCTTAAGCACTGACTTTTTAAATAAGTCAGTGTATTGTCAAAGGTCTTCTCAATATTTTTTTTATCCGAGCGGACCGCCAGTATCAGAACGACAATAACCACTATAATGACAACTACAAGGAGTCCTTCGTATAACTGCACCTTCATTTTAGACTGTCCTGATTTTTTCATGGTGTAATCCCCCCTGCTGCCACCCGGTTTTCCATCCCATATTTTTCCAAAATACACTGAACCGTTCCGTCTTCAAGCATCTCCGCCATCGCCTGACGAAGCTGTTCTGCCTTCTGGGTGTCTTTATTTTTTGAAAAAGCCACACCCAGTTTTGAATCAATGATTTCCTCATCTAAAATGCGGTATTTCTGACCGGACTGCCTTAAATATTCCCGCATCACAATCTCATGTCCCGCACAGGCATCAACGTATCCCTTGCGCAATGCAGCAAATAATTCATTCATCTCTACAAAGGAATACACATTTTTCACCTTGGGAATTATATCGTAATCCTGCCCTAAAAAAATCCGTTCAGGCTGTGTACTGGACTGTACCGCAACATTTTTCCCGGCTAAGTCATCCAGCTTATAAATATCACTGTCCGTCCGCACCATCACAACTTCCCTGCTGTACATATAAGGTCCGACCCAGATATAATCATCCTCCCTGCCATCCATTGAGAAACTGCCCCACGCACAGTCAACTTCACCGTTTTCTAAATAAATATCTTTATCATCCCACTGAATCTGTTTAAAGACCGGTGTATAGCCTATCCGGCGGCACGCTTCTTTTGCCAGCTCCACATCAACACCTGCATAATCGCCATTCTCATTCTGATAATTATACGGCTCATAGTCATCGCTTCCGATAACCAGTTCGGGCTGTACCGTTACAGCTTCCTTTTTCTCTCTGCCACAGCCACACAGTGCCATACTCATCAGACATACAATACCAAAAGGCAGTACACTCCTTTTTATCCAATATTTCATTATTATCCATCCCCCTCATATTTACACTTGAATTGTTTTTATCATACTATATTTTTTATAAAAAATCAACATTCTGACAAAATCCGTTTTCCATAAAAGGACACGAAAATGTACCTTTTATGCATTTCCGTGTCTTAGCTGCATTCCGACCTATATTTTAATCTTCATGCGGCAGATGCGGAATGATAAATTTTTCCCGAATATGAACTTTTTATAAACTCCTAAAGAAAAAGTTGACATTTAAAAATCTTCTCCCTATAATATCAAAAGTTAGGTTGCTAACCATTTCTTTAGAAAGGAGTGTGATTGGATTGCAGGATTTTGATGAAAAATCCACTAACATGCACATGGGACGACTGATTCAGATGCTTTCCCACCAGATGAAACGAAAAAACTGCATTGTCGCTATGATTGACGGTGACAGTCTGACCGTTATGCAGAAGCACATTCTTAAGTTCATTCTTTTGGAAACACTGCATCGGGAAATTTATCAAAAAGATATTGAAGAAGAATTTCAGATTCGCAAGTCTACCGTAACCGGCATTTTACAGCTGATGGAAAAAAACGGATTTATCTACCGCGAAAGTGTTGAAAAAGATGCCAGACTCAAACGGATTGTGCCTACCAAAAAGGCAGAGGCGCTTCGTCCCAGTATCCTGTACCACATCAACGAATCAGAAGCCCAGATGACCCAGGGCATTTCCAAAAAAGATGTGGCAGTCTGCAAGCAGGTGCTCCTGCAAATGTTACAAAACCTTTCTGAAAATAAACTATAAAATTAAGGAGAATCAAACCATGAACAAAACACTGTTAAAGTCCGTGCGTGAATATAAAAAGCAGTCCTTTCTGACACCGTTTTTTGTTATTCTTGAAGTTTTTATGGAAGTTCTGATTCCGCTTGAAATGGCTAAAATTATTGATGTGGGCATTGCAGACGGAAATTTAAACTACATTATCCAGCGCGGTATTATTTTAGTTGCAATGGCAATGCTTGCCCTGTTTTTCGGTGTGACTGCCGGTAATATGGCGGCCGTTGCGGCGGCAGGTTATTCCAAAAATCTGCGCCACGATATTTTTTATAAAATCCAGCAGTTTTCATTTAAAAATATCGACCACTTTTCTACTTCCGGTCTGGTAACCCGTATGACAACGGATATTACCAACGTACAGATGGCATATATGATGAGTATCCGTCTTCTTGCCAGAGCGCCGATTATGATTATTTTATCATGGGTTATGACACTCGTTTTAAATAAAACGGTTGCTATGCTGTTTTTAATCGTTATCCCATTGCTTGGCGGAACACTGATATTTATTGCCAAAAAGGCGCACCCGCATTTTATCAAGGTATTTGATGAATATGATGTTTTAAATAATTCCGTACAGGAAAATGTCAATGCTTCCCGTGTGGTAAAGGCATTTGTCCGTGAAGATTACGAAATTGACAAATTCCACATCATTTCCAAATATGTATACAGCCTGTTTACAAAGGCGGAAAAAATCGTTGCATGGAACTCTCCTGTCATGCAGTTTACCATGTACGTTGTTATTTTAGTCATTGTTGCGATTGGCGGAAACAGCATTGTTACCGGTACAATGCAAACCGGTGAACTGACCAGTATCATCGTCTACTCACTTCAGATTCTGATGTCCCTGATGATGGTAACTTTCGTATTCGTTATGATTATGATTGCGGAAGCTTCTACCGACCGTATCGCAGAAGTTTTAAATGAAGAACCTGAAATGCAGGATTCTGACGATGCTGTAAAGGATGTTGCAAACGGAGAAATCATTTTCGACCATGTAAACTTCAGCTATGCAGGTAAAGACGGTACTCTTTCTTTAAAAGATGTCTGCCTTCACATTCAATCCGGTCAGACAATCGGTATCATCGGTGGAACGGGAAGTGCCAAATCCACACTCGTACAGCTCATTCCAAGACTGTATGACGTAACCGGCGGCGCTGTCAAAGTCGGCGGTGTCGATGTACGCAATTACAATCTGGAAGCCCTGCGTGACCAGGTTTCCATGGTTTTACAAAAAAATGTTCTTTTCTCCGGTACTATTTATGAAAATATCCGCTGGGGAAATGAAAGTGCAACCGACGAAGAAGTACAGAATGTATGTAAACTGGCACAGGCTGACGGCTTTGTCCAGGAATTTCCAAACGGCTACAATACACAGATTGTCCAGGGCGGTAACAATGTATCCGGCGGTCAGAAACAACGCCTTTGTATTGCAAGAGCGCTGCTTAAAAAACCGAAAATCCTGATTCTGGACGATTCGACAAGTGCAGTTGATACAAAAACCGATGCGCTAATCCGTAAAGCATTCCGTGAAGAAATTCCGGATACCACAAAAATCATTATTGCACAGCGTGTTTCTTCGATTGAAGATGCTGACCAGATTATCGTGCTTGATGACGGTAAAATCACGGGTATCGGTACTTCTAAAGAACTGTTAAAGACCAATGAAATTTACAGAGAAGTTTATGAATCACAGGTAAAGGGAGGTGCTGAAAATGAGTAATGAAAAGAAAACAAAAAAGCCGTCCCGGCTTTCAAAAAATACACTCAAAACAGCCAAAAGACTGCTCAAATACGTAACCGAAACGTATAAGTTGCGTTTTGTGCTGGTATTTGTGTGCATTTTAATCAGCTCCGTTGCTTCTATTTCTGTGTCCTTGTCACTGAAATATATGCTCGATGATTTCATTATTCCGTTAATCGGACAGGAATCACCGGATTTCACAAGATTTTATCAGGCACTGGCTGTTTTAGGCTGTATCTTTTTAATGGGTGTACTTTCTACATTTATTTATACACGAATGATGGTATACATCGGTCAGGGAGTGTTAAAGCGTGTGCGTGACGATATGTTTGAGCATATGCAGACACTGCCAATCCGCTACTTTGACCAGAATACCAACGGTTCTGTCATGAGCCTTTATACGAACGATACGGATACCCTGCGTCAGATGATCAGCCAGTCGATTCCGCAGGCGCTGATGTCCTTTTTTACAATTATTGTAACGTTTATTGCCATGCTGGTGTTAAGCCCTCTGCTGACACTGCTTGCAGTTGCCGTTATCGGCATCTTAATTCTTGTAACAAAAGCTATCGGCGGAAACAGCGGTAAATACTTCGTGCGCCAGCAGGTAGCACTTGCCGACGTTACCGGATTTGTCGAAGAACGCATGAACGGTCAGCGTGTGGTAAAGGTTTTCAACCACGAAAGAAAGTCCGAAGAAGAATTTGACGCATTAAACGAAGCTTTATTTGAAAGCGCCGCAAATGCCAATAAGTACGCCAATATCATGGGACCTGTTATCGGTAACATCGGTAATCTCCAGTTCGTATTAACCGCAGTTTTAGGCGGTACGCTCTCCGTTATGGGTGTCGGCGGCATTACACTGGGTGTTATGGCTTCTTATTTACAGTTTACAAAAAGCTTTACACAGCCTTTCATGCAGGTCGCACAGCAGTTTAACTCTATCGTTATGGCGCTTGCCGGTGCAGAACGTATTTTTGCGCTGATTGATGAAACTCCGGAAGCGGATGAAGGAACGGTTACACTTGTCAATGCCACAAAGGATGACAACGGCATCCTTCATGAATGTAAGGAAAGAACCGGTATCTGGGCATGGAAGCAGACGGCTTCTGACGGCACGGCTTCTTATACCGAATTAACAGGGGATGTCCGTTTTAAGGATGTGACCTTCGGTTACAACCCGGATAAGATTATTTTAAAGGATATCAGTCTTTTTGCAAAACCGGGTCAGAAGCTTGCCTTTGTAGGTTCTACCGGTGCCGGAAAAACAACGATTACCAACCTGATTAACCGTTTTTACGATATTCAGAACGGTGAAATCCGCTATGACGGCATTGATATTACAAAGATTAAAAAAGATGACTTACGCCGTTCACTCGGTATTGTTCTTCAGGATACGCACCTCTTTACCGGTACGATTAAGGACAATATCCGCTACGGTAATCTTGATGCAACCGATGAACAGATTTACAATGCGGCAAAGCTGGCTCACGCAGACCAGTTTATCAATATGCTTCCGCACGGTTATGATACACTGTTAAGCGGTGACGGCGAAGAATTGTCACAGGGACAGCGCCAGCTCATTTCCATTGCCCGTGCCGCTGTTGCCGACCCGCCGGTTTTAATTCTGGACGAAGCAACTTCAAGTATTGATACACGTACCGAAAGTATCGTACAGAAGGGTATGGATAACTTAATGAAGGGACGTACCGTATTTGTTATTGCGCACCGCCTTTCTACTATCCGCAACAGTAACGCAATTATCGTATTAGACCACGGTCAGATTATTGAGCGCGGCGACCACGAAGATTTGATTGCACAAAAGGGAACGTACTATCAGTTGTATACAGGAAAGCTGGAGTTATCATAAATTACCAATCCAAAATCCAATCCATGCAAAAATACCCGGACACGCTCTTTACAGACGTGTCCGGCTTTTTTTCTCTACCCACTCGTCTGCTTTTTCAACCAGCAGTGTCAGGTAGCGGAATAAGGATTCTGCTGCAAATCCGAATACGATTAATAACAGCATACAGATTGCCGACAACTGGCTCATTGCAAACAGGTGATTCAGCATAATACCGCAAAACAGCAGTCCTGCGATATTGCCAAATAATATGGCATATTTCATCTTGTTAAACGGTTCACTGATTTTAATTAAAATCATAAATCCGACAACCGCCAGTAACAGTGTCGCCGCTGTCGCAATATCCGCTGACGGCAGTGAAAAGACATCGCCGCATATCACCAGTGCACCAACCACAAAGACATCGGTCAGTCCGGCTGGCAATGCTTTTAACAAAACTTTTTTGATAAATTTCCCTTTGATTCGTTCCTTGTTTGGCTCTAATGCCAGCAAAAATCCCGGAATACCGATTGTAAACATACTAATCAATGAAATGTGTGCCGGTTCCAACGGATATGTAATCATAAATACCGCCGAAAATACTGACATCAGCAGGGAGAAGATGTTTTTTACCAAAAACAGGCTTGCCGAGCGTTCCACATTATTGACGACACGTCTGCCCTCCCAGACAACCGAAGGCATATGTGCAAAATCCGAATCCAGCAGGACAACCTGTGCCGCCTGCGAAGCCGCTTCACTGCCCGATGCCATTGCTACACTGCAATCCGCATCTTTCATGGCAAGAATATCATTGACACCGTCACCCGTCATTGCAACTGTGTGTTTATCTTTCTGGAGTGCCTGCACCAGCTGCTGTTTCTGCTTTGGTGTTACCCTGCCAAAAACCGTATACTCTCTGACCGCTTCTTCAATTTTAAATTGTGAATCTAACCGCGTGGCATCAATATAATTTTGCGCCCCCTCAATGCCTGCCTGCTTTGCAATCTCCGAAACCGTTTCCGGGTTATCTCCTGAAATGACTTTAATCTGTACACCCTGTGCTTTAAAATACGCAAATGTTTCCTTTGCGTTGGCACGGATTGGATTGGACAGCACAATAAAGCCCAATGGTGTCACTTCTTCCGTCAATCCGTTTTTCAAATCCCTGCCTGCATAGCGGGCAAATATCAGCACACGGTATCCTTTCTTTGTATAAGGAAGCAGTTCCTGTTCTACCTCGGAAAAATGGGACTGCATGACAAATTCAGGCGCCCCCAGTACATAAGCACCGTCGTTAAATACAACACCGCTGTACTTTACAGCCGATGAAAACGGAAAGACTTCCACCACCTGTCTGTTTTCTGTATCTGTATTTTTATAATTGACAGCATTGTCATTTTTTCCAATATTCTGCGCCATATATGCTTTTAATGCCTGCATGGTCGCATTGTTATCCTTTGATGCCCGGACATAGTCTGCCAACAAGGCTTCCAGCTCTGTTTCATGAAACCGCGTGGACTGTTCTGCTTCATCAAACCGACTATATTGTCCCGCTGTATGCTCATTTTCCCCTGAAAATGCGTGAATCTCTTTGACACACATGGACGGCTCTGTAATTGTTCCCGTCTTATCCACACACAGCACGTCTACTCTGGCAAGCGTTTCAATACTTTTCATATCATGCAGTAACACTTTGTTTTTTGCAAGCCGCATGGTACTTAACGCCAACGCAATTGTCGTCAGCAGATACAGCCCCTCCGGTATCATGCCAATGATTGCCGCAACAGTTGACGTGACACCTTTTTGCAAGGTTGTGTGATTGATATAAAAACTCTGGTAAAATAAAATAATGCTAATCGGAATAATTATAATACCAACCCATTTGACAATCTGGTTAATCGAGCGCACCATTTCTGACTGCTCTCCACTACCCATGGATTTTGCCTGTGTCGCAAGTCTTGAAATATACGAATCCTTTCCCACTTTATCAAGCCGTGCGTAACATTCTCCCGCAACCACAAAACTGCCGGATAACAGCGGCATGCCTGCCTTTTTTTCAACTTCATCGGCTTCGCCTGTCAGAAGCGATTCATTGACCTGCACATTTCCCTCAAGCACTGTCGCATCGGCACAAATCTGATCGCCCGCGCGCAGTACCACAATATCGTCTTTTACCAGTTCTTCCGATAAAATCTGCCTTTGCATGCCTTCTCTTAATACGGTTGCATGCGGCGCGTTTAACAGATTCATTTTATCCAGAATCTTCTTTGCACGCAGTTCCTGTACAATGCCAATCAGCGTATTTCCGATAACAATCGGCAGAAATGTCAGATTCCGGTATGATTTTACGCATAGCAGCAATATTGAAATAATTAAAAATATTAAATTAAAATATGTAAATGCATTGGAAAAAATTATTTCTTTGATAGATTTATCCGTCGTCGTATCGGCACGGTTATCCAGTCCCTGTTCTACCCTGAGTTCCACTTCCTGTTCGGTCAGACCTTTAAGTTCTTTTACCGGCTCATTTGTTTTATCCCTCATTTTATCCCCCATGTCGTCACCTCGTTATTTATCACATATTTTTATTATAATCCGCCGCTTTCTCTGTTGGTATCAAAAAATTTATGAAATTTATTAAAATTGTATGTCAATTCTTACCATTTTACATATGGTTTTTTCTGGAAATTTTTACAGAAAATGAAAGCTATCCACCTTAAATACGATATGCCGCAAAATATGCCAAAAAAGGGACCGGCACTTCATTTTGTGCCGGTCCCGTAAAATTACATATTATCTTTTAAAATATCGTGGTCACGCAGTAATTTTTCAATGACATTGCCTTTTACAAGCTTTAATAAAGGCTTCTTTAAGGCATTGAGTGGTCCAGGCAGCTGAATTTCAAGCGGAGATTTTCCGTCCATCAGCTTTACGGAGCTGTCAAGCAATTCACGGACATCGTAAACACTGCCCCATACTTCCGGTACGCCACGGTCAACGCCGAGCAGTCCGTAAACCGCTTCCATTGCCGTTCTTACAGAATACTCTGTTGTAAATACAGTATCTCTTGGTGTATCCGCAAACTGTCCGAGGAATGCAAAGTTTACACAGCCGTCCGGAATAACGTCCGGTCTGTCTCCCTTGGTTCTTGGCATAAAGAATGCTGTAATATACGGCATCATTGTCGGTACGCAGACTGCACTGTTTTCAGCGAGGTCTTCGATTTCTTCAACCGGCACACCTAAGTGATACAGCCATTCTTCTGTGATTTCCTTACCGGTACACTCTTTCATCGGCTTTTTAACATAATCGCCCGGTACATCGGTAAACAGTCCATATACCCATACGCAGACCTTATCTTTATCCTGGTCCTTAAACTGTCCCTGTCTGTTAATCGTCCAGCTCAACAACCATTTAGAATCCTGACAGCTTACAATACCGCCTGTTACAACTTTTCCGCTCTTTGGGTCTCTCTTACAAATCTTTGTGATATATGGAATAATCTTATCATCAAGTGTTGTAACCGTTGCAGATTCCCAGTTCGTCTTTGCTACATCTGAACAGAACTTTTCAGGATGTCCGAATGACGGGTCCTGCTTTGCAATATTTTTCCAAAGGCTCCAGCAGCCGCTTGTGCGCACTTCTGCATCACCGTTTGGTGCATGGTTCTGGTCGCCGTAAATCGTTCCCTCCGTACAGCTTCCGTTTGTAACAAATACAAGGTCATTTTCAGTCAGGACAATGCCCTTTTCTACACCTTTTTCCTTACACTCAATCGCCGTTGCAATCTTTTTGCCGTCCTTATGCTCAAAAATAACATTTGTTACTTCTGTATTAAAACGGAATTCTACGCCGGCATCTTCCAGATATTTCTTCATCGGCAGAATCAGGGATTCATACTGATTGTATTTTGTAAATTTTAACGCACTGAAATCAGGCAGACCTGCGATATGATGAATAAAACGCTGAAAATACAGCTTCATTTCCAATGCACTGTGCCAGTTTTCAAATGCAAACATCGTTCTCCAGTATAACCAGAATGTCGAATCAAACACTTCGTCATCAAAAACATCTTCAATCGTCTTGTCGTATAAATCTTCGTCCTTGGTCATAAAGAGCTTCATAATTTCCATACAACCCTTCTGGCTTAAATTAAATTTGCCGTCTGTATGGGCATCCTGTCCACGGTTTACCGTTGCACGGCATAATGAATAGTTCGGGTCTTTTTTGTTGAGCCAGTAATATTCGTCCAGCACGGAAACGCCCGGTGTTTCAATTGATGGAATACTGCGGAATAAATCCCACAGGCACTCAAAATGATTTTCCATTTCACGGCCGCCGCGCATTACATAACCGCGGGAAGCATCGTAAATACCGTCACACGCACCGCCTGCAATGTCCATAGCTTCTAAAATGTGAATGTTTTTGCCCGGCATCTGTCCGTCACGTACAAGGAAACACGCCGCCGCAAGTGAAGCCAGCCCGCTGCCTACAAGGTATGCATGCTTATCGTCAACACCTTCCGGTTTTTCCGGACGGGCAAATGCTTCGTAGTTGCCGTTGCTGTAATAAATACCTTTGCTGTTTTTTTCATACTTACCGCGTTCTGTATTGCGGTACTCGTTTCGTTCCTGTGTTTCGTCTGCCTTTTTTCCTGTCTGTCCGTTTTTTGCCTGCTTGTTTTCACTCGCCTTTTTTGCATATAATGCGGCTGCTCCTGCGCCGACTACGATTGCAGATGCAACACCCAGTTTTGATTTTTTTGCCATAATGACTGCCACCTTTCTGAATTCTCTAAAATTTATTATGAACGTTCCTGATGGTTTTATCATAAAGAATCGGCAAATCTTTTTCAATTTACAAAATCGTAAATTTGATTAAATTTTTATCAAATGCGGAAAGTTGTAAGGTTTTTATTTGCAAAATTATGAATCGAATTAGTAATACTGCCGTCCAGCGTGGCGCTCATTCTGTCTGTAATCTCTGTGTAATCCTCTTTCATTCCCTTGCCAATCCAGTCAAGCATGACACCGACAAACCCATATTTGTAAAAATCAGCAATGAAACTTTTTTCTCCTTCGGTAATGTCAAGTCCTTTGGATTTTTCCTCCACGACACCCATAAGCAGATTGTGTGTCAGCATAAACAGATAATTTTCAATCTGTTCCCGGCTCAATGCATGATATGCGTTCATGATAAACGGCTTATTTTCAAGAACCGCTTCAAATATCTGTTTTAATCCTTCATGCCATGTGTCATACGTCTTTTTCCCCTGCAATGCCCTCGTTGCATCTTCCATGCAGGACCATTCTACCAAATCATAAATGTCCTTAAAATGATAATAAAATGCCATGCGGCTGATTCCGCAGTCGTCCGTCAAATCGCTGATTGTTATTTTATCCAGCGGCTTCTTTAAAAGCATCTGCTTGAGTGAATTTTCCAATGCACGTTTGGTTGTGTTTGACATAGCTGGCTCCTTTTGCATCATAATTTACTTTTTACACTCATTATAACAGAACTCCCCACAAAAATCACCCGCATTTTCCCCACCGTAAAAAACGATTCTAACCCCCACCCTTGCCAAAGCGTAAAAAACAGCCCGCATACACCCACCGGATATTTCCCCCGGCAGGCGCATACAGGCTGCTTTGCCACTTATTTACTTTGCCGCCAGCTCCAACATTCTCTTTAACGGCTTTGCGGCTGCCTCCAATACATCCTGCGGAACTTCAACGTATGGCTGCATTTTTTCAAGTGCTTCTTCGACACGCTCTAATGTCACTTTCTTCATATTCGGACAGAACTGTCTGTGTCCGACTGAATAAAATTTCTTTTCAGGGTTCTTCTGCTGTAACTCAAAGAACACACCCATTTCCGTGCAGATAATAAAACGGTCAGCATCACTCTTTGTCGCGTAATCAATAATTTCTGATGTACTGCCTACAAAATCCGAAAGTTCGATAACATCTTCCGTACATTCCGGGTGCGTAAGCACCAGTGCTTCCGGATGCGCTTCCTTTGCCGCCTTTACATTTTCTGCATGAATACTCTTATGTACATGACAAAAACCGTCATGGAAGATAAAATGCTTTTCCGGCAGCTGTTTTGCCACATATCTGCCTAAATTGTTATCCGGCACAAAAAAGATATTCTGCTCCGGAAGATTTTTTACAACCTTCACGGCATTGGATGATGTCACACAGACATCGGACACTGCCTTAATTTCTGCGGTTGAATTGACATAACAGACTACGGCAACGTCAGGATTTTCTTTTCTGACCTGTTCTATCTGTTCTACCGTAACCATATGTGCCATTGGGCAGTCTGCGTGGGCATCTGCCATTACCACGTTCTTTTCCGGATTTAAGATTTTGGCACTTTCGCCCATGAAGGATACACCGCAGAACAAAATATTCTGCTGTGTAACCTGTGTGGCAACCTTACTTAAATAAAACGAATCTCCTACATAATCCGCAATTTCCTGTACGGCACCGTCCACATAATAATGGACCAGAATGACAACATCTTTTTCCTTTTGCATTTTCTTTATTTTTTCAATTCTGTTTTCCATGAGTTTTCCTGCGGCTCCTTAGCGGTTAAATAACTGTGTTGATAAATATCTGTCACCTGAATCCGGTAATAATGCAACGATTGTCTTGCCCTTATTTTCCGGTCTTGCGGCTAAAATAGAAGCCGCCTTTAAAGCTGCACCTGATGAAATACCGACAAGAATACCTTCGCTGACTGCAAATCTTCTGCCCTCATCAAACGCATCTTCGTTTTCGATTGTGATGATTTCATCATATACATCTGTGTTTAACACTTCCGGAACAAAGCCTGCGCCGATTCCCTGAATCTTGTGAGGACCTGCTGTACCTGTTGAAAGTACCGGGCTGGATGCCGGTTCTACAGCAACAATCTTTACATCAGGATTCTGTGATTTTAAGTATTCGCCGACACCTGTGATTGTTCCGCCTGTACCGACACCTGCTACAAAAATGTCAACCTTGCCGTCTGTCTGTTCCCAGATTTCCGGTCCTGTTGTTGCCTTATGAGCCGCCGGATTTGCCTTATTGACAAACTGTCCTAAAATAACAGCACCCGGAATGGAATCTCTTAATTCTTCTGCCTTTGCGATAGCGCCCTTCATGCCCTTTGCGCCTTCTGTCAGCACAAGTTCGGCACCATAAGCCTTTAACAGGTTTCTTCTTTCTACACTCATAGTTTCTGGCAGTGTAAGGATTGCCTTATAACCCTTTGCTGCCGCAACAGCCGCAAGACCGATACCGGTATTACCTGATGTCGGTTCAATGATTGTTGCACCCGGCTTTAAAATACCGTTCTTTTCTGCATCTTCAATCATTGCCAGTGCGATACGGTCCTTTACGGAACCTGCCGGATTCAGATATTCCAGCTTTACTAAAACATCTGCCTGCTCTGCTCCAACGTTTTTTGCATATCTTGACGCTCTTAATAACGGTGTTTTTCCAACTAATTCTAATGCGCTTTCTGTTATTTTACCCATATCAATTTCCTCTCTTTTCTTATATCATATATGTTTAGTAGGATTACTGTGAATTAATAGTACCTCGAATATATCCATTTGTCAAGCAGTAATTTCTGTTTTTTATATTTTCTCCGTATCACGCAAAAACAGGACAGCAATCGTAGGTTGATTGCTGTCCTGTTATGCTGCTTCTGTTTCAATAATTTCAAAACCAGTAATTTTTATTACTGTCTTTTACAATGTAATCATAACATAGAAATTATGCTTTTGTAATTATCTACATATAAAAATTTTCAATAATGTATATACTATTATATGCACATTTTAAAAATAAATGTCTATTTTCAAGGCTTTACCCAAACACCTCCAGCAGTTCCTCCGGCGTTGCCACAATTTCATCTGCGCCTGCTTCTTCAAGTTCGCCCGGCTTTGCAAATCCAAAACGCACACCGACCGACTCAATCTTACACTTCTTTGCACCTTCAATATCATGCACGCGGTCGCCAATCATTACCGAATCGGCTTCAATTTCTGCCATGTCCTGCTCCGGGTGCTTTTGTGCAATGCGTCTTAACACTTCCGCAATGACATCTGCCTTGTACTTAAGTTCTCCGTTCATGCCACTGCCCACTTCAACCTCAAAATACTGTGCCAGATGGAAATGCTTTGTAATACGCAGTGCAAATTCTTCCGGCTTAGATGTTGCCAGCGCCATGACATAGCCGCGCTTCTTTAATTCCTCTAAAACTTCCGGGATTCCCGCAATCACTTCGTTTTCAAAAATTCCCGTGTCACGGAAACGCTCTCTGTACTTAGCCACACCGATTTGCGCCTGCTCTAAGCTTAAACCGTGATAACGCTGAAAGCTGTCGATTAACGGCGGTCCGATATAACACTCCAGCTTGTCTAAATCCGGTTCGTCAATGCCCAGTGATTTCAGTGCATACTGCACACATCTAGTAATGCCAAGCTTAGAATCGGTCAGTGTTCCGTCTAAGTCAAATAATAAATACTTCTTCTGCATTTCTACTCCAATTCTTCATATCCATAAATATATCTGTCACACAATTTTTTAATTTCTTCCTGCTCCTGCGCGGATGCCGCATCATACACGGCAACCGTATAAAATCCGCCTTTTTTTGCGCCCTGCACTGCCTTTAAAATGTCTTCAAACACGATACAGTGTGCCGTATCCGTCTGACAGCGTAAAGCTGCCAGTTCATAGACATCGGGATATCCCTTGCCACGCTCTACCTCATGCGTTTCCGTAAAGCTGTCAAACAAATCATAGATGCCGTTGCGTTTTAAGCATTTTTCAAACAGCGTATGCGTAGACGAGGTTGCCACCGTCAATTTCATGCCCTGTGCCTTTAATTTTCTTAAAAATGCACCGGCTCCCGGTTTTAACGTAATCACATTATCGTACTGCTCCTGTGCCATTTCATGCCACTCTGCTGCAATATCCTCTGCATTTTCATTCAGATGAAAGCGTTCAATGACATATTTTGAACCAGTAATAAAATTGTGGTTACGGATTTCCTGCATATAATCTGCCGGAACGGCGATTCCACGTTTTGCAAGAAAATCAATATCAATCTTTTCCCACACCCACGTAGAATCAAGCAGTGTTCCGTCCAAATCAAAAATTGCACACCGATAATTTCCCAAATCCAGTTTCACTTTGCCATAATCCTTTCTTATTCTGAAAGCATTTTAATTCTGTTTTTGATATTGTTTACACTCATATTGTCTGTGTAACCGGTAATCAGCTCGTTATACTTCTGCGAAAGAAGCTGGTTTGCAATCGTTGTATTGTTGCTTTCATCATAACTGCGGCTGATAAAATATGCCACAATGTAAGCTGAATTGTCTGTATCTTCAATGACCGTTACTTCACCGGCTTTTCTGTCCTGTGTAAATAACCAGTCTGCAAGCGATGAATTGGTTACGGAAGATTTTTTTGCACTCTTGCTTAAAGAAGCTGTTTCGTCTGCATATTTTTCCTTATCTTCATCGGTTGCGGCATACTGGGTACATGCCTGTGCAAAGGAAGCTTCATCTGTTACAGCCGCCGCCATGGCATCTGCTTTCGTCTTTGCCGCCGCCAGACTTGCCGTATCACCGGCTGTTTCTGCCGTAATTGTAAATGAGCGGTAATCTACCGTATCGTAGTTATCCTTATTTTCGGCATAATAAGCCGCTACTTCATCATCGGTTGCCGCCAGTGTTGTCTGTAATTCTTTCTGATAAGCCGCCGCTTTTAAATATTTCTCTACATACGGCTTAATACTGCTTTCTGTTGCATGACTGCCAAACAGCTCCTTATAGGCTTCCCCTACACTGATACTGTTGCTGTCTGCTTCGGATGCAATATTTTCAATAAAACTGTTATAATCATCTTCCAGCGTATTATATGTAAAACCGGCATCGTCCGCTGCCTTGTTTAACGCCTTAAATTCCTTGATTTTCGTAACTGCCGTATTGGCAAAATAGTCATACCATGTGTTATCTGATGAAGCGTATTTCTGGCTTGCATCGGATTTACCTGTATCATATCCCATATAAGATGTGAAATAAGATGCGTATGTCATTGTGCCGTATAAAGAAGAATTTAACAAATCTGATTTTGCCACGCCGTAGTAAAAGTCAAATTCAATCTGGCTGACCGGTGTGTTATCGACTTCGATAAATTTCTTATGCACCTTTGTATAATTGGATACCGCAACACACACTGCTATCACGATAATTGCCGCTGCCGCCGCAATGCAGGCAAATACGGCTATTTTTTTATCCCGCTCTGCCTTGCGCTGTGCTTCTTTTCGTTTCTGTACTTTCTTGTCATACTTGGTCACTACTTTTTGTTCCTGCTGGTTTTGTGGCCGGTTGTTCTTTGCCATTTTTCATGTCCTCCATTCATGCGGTCTTCTGCCGCTCTTTTCATAGTAAATTAAAAATGATATTCTTCCCGGATATCATCTAACTGCTTTATCCATAACTGCACCGCCGCATCACTTGGCATACGCAAATCACCTCTCGGCGAAACGGCGACACTGCCCACCTTTGGACCGTCCGGCAGACACGAGCGTTTAAACTGCTGTGCAAAAAAGCGCCATACAAATGTCCGAAGCCACTTATAAATTACCTCCGGCGCATATTCACCGTCAAATGCAATCTTTGCAATACGGAACAGCTTCTTAGGCTGTACCCCGAAACGCAGCATATGATACAGATAAAAGTCATGTAATTCATACGGACCGACTAAATCTTCGGTCTTCTGCGCAATCGTTCCATCTTCCTGCGGCGGAAGCAGTTCCGGACTGACCGGTGTGTCTAAAATATCAAGCAATGTATCAGACAATTCCTTATCCTTACAGTTATCCGCATAATACCGTACCAAATGACGCACAAGTGTCTTTGGAATTGAAACATTGACACCGTACATCGACATATGGTCGCCGTTATATGTTGCCCAGCCGAGTGCCAGCTCGGACATATCGCCGGTTCCGATAACCATGCCGTTTGTCTGGTTTGCAATGTCCATTAAAATCTGTGTACGCTCTCTTGCCTGTCCGTTTTCATAGGTTACATTGTGCAGGCTCTCATCGTGTCCGATATCCGCAAAATGCTGATGTACCGCCGCTTTGATATTAATTTCACGAAGTGTACAGGACAGTCTTTTCGTCAATGTCACTGCATTGCCATACGTTCTGTCTGTTGTACCGAAGCACGGCATTGTCACGCACGTAATACCGCTTCTGTCCAGCCCCAGCAAATCAAATGCACGTACGGTTACAAGCAGTGCCAGTGTGGAATCCAGTCCGCCGGAAATACCGATAACGGCACTCTTGCATTTTGTATGCTCCAGACGTTTTTTCAGTCCGTATGTCTGAATATCTAAAATTTCCTCACATCGGCTGTTACGTTCCGCTATATCTGACGGCACAAACGGCGCTTTGTCAAAACACCGGATTAAATCCAAATCCTCCACGACCGTTTCAAATTCCGTCACCGTATAGCCGGAACAGTCTGTATCCACCGTAAATGTAGACATTCTTCTTCTTTCAAATGCAATTCTTTCCAAATCAATATCGGCATACACATTCTGATTGGCAAATTTCTCTGCCTCTGAAAGCAGTGTGCCGTTTTCCGCTATCAGGTTGTGTCCGCTAAAGACAATATCCTGCGTGGATTCGCCCTCGCCTGCACTCGAATAAATGTAGGCACTCACCAGTCTTGCCGACTCGCCCTTTACCAGTTCCCTGCGGTAGGATGCCTTGCCAATCGTTTCATTGCTGGCAGAACAGTTTACAAGCACCGTTGCGCCATGCATGGCATGTGCCGTTACCGGCGGATTCGGTGTCCATAAATCCTCACAGATTTCTGCCGCAATTACAAAATTCTTCATATTTTTGCATACAAATAACTGATTCATGCCAAACGGAACACGCTGTCCCGATATTTCAACCGTTACACACGTTTCAAAGCCCGGTGTAAACTGTCTTCTTTCATAAAATTCACCGTAGTTTGGCAGGAATTTCTTCGGCACAAGCCCCAATAATTTTCCGCCACAGAAAACTGCCGCCACATTGTAGAGTTTTCCCGCATAAGTAAACGGAAGTCCGACTACATTGACCATGCCCGGCATTTCTTTCGATGATGCAACCAGTTTTTCCAAGCCCTCTAATGCACCGTTTATCAATACTTCCTGTAAAAATAAATCATTGCAGGTATATCCCGTCAGACACATTTCCGGAAATACGGCAACCTTCGCCTTTTTTGCAAATGCCTCCTTCATGCCTTCTAATACCTGCTGTGTATTATATTCGCAGTCCGCCACCCGGATAACCGGTGTCAGCGCCGCTGCTCTTACATATCCATGCTTCATAAAGCACCTTCCTCATTTCTGCAATCCTATATTCGCTGTCTGTTCATGCCGCACAGCACTTCCTTCCGATTTTCTCCGGTACGGCGCACGACATGCTCACAGTATATCATATCTCATGCCCTGATGTCTACAAATCCGCACCGCCTGTCCAGCACCAAAACTGTTCTGACACTAAAATCACAATGATAAGTGCCATGTTCCCAACGGCAAAAGACATGAGCTTTACGAAAAACTCATGTCTTTTACAACTCGTCTATAATACTGCCTATCTTGGCATTGTCTGTTCCAGTGTGGAATCGGTCATCTGCTCCTCGGCATTTCCGCTAAACAAATCCTCCACACCGCGTCCGGCATCTTCTAAAATTGTACCGGCTTCCGTAACCGCATCCTTCACACCGGTTGCCGCATCAGTTACAATTTCTTCAATCACACCGGTTGACTCATGGTTGTTTCCTGAATCAGTATTACTCCCGGTTTCTTCATTTTTTTCATTTCCGCACGCCACAAGTACGCCCATACTCAGTACAAGCAGTAACCCGACCAGTGCCAGTTTACATTTTTTCATAAGAACCTCCACACGTTAAAAGATTTCTTCTACAGTATGGACATCTTTTTGAAAATTTATACCGTTTCCTTTAAATGTCTGCTTAAATATTTGTACAAAACAAATGTCACTACGCCGTCAATCACTGATTTTATCAAATTAAACGGTGCAACTGCCAGTGCGACAAACGAAAAAAGATTGTGGATTGAACCGTTAATCTTACTGCCCATTTCAATAAACGCCGAAACCGGCATACCGTATAACTGCGAATATTTCGGCAGCAGATAAAAGGCATTTAACAGTGTTCCGCTGATAATTAAAATAACACCGCCTGCTATCAGTGATACAACCGCCATTTTTTTCGTTTTATGTAAATGATAAATCACTGCCGCCGGTACAACATACGCACAGCCTAAGATGAAATTTGCAAAATCCCCGACAAATGCCGTGGTCGTTCCTTTCAGACACATATGCAGTAACACTTTGACGGCTTCAATAATGACACCCGCACACGGTCCTAATAAAAATGAACCGATTAAAACCGGAACTTCACTGAAATCCAGCTTATAAAATCCCGGCGCTAAAAATACCAGCGGGAAATCAAAATACATCAATACCACTGCCACCGCAGAAAGCATTGCCATAATCACCAGCTTGTTGACCTTCGTCTTTTCCGATGAAAATTTGACATGAGTTTTCTTTTCAATCAGCCTCTCACAGCCAAATGCCACAAAATATGCCATCACAACCATGATTAACGATATCACAATAAAATATACGGTATCTTTCATAACCACGCTCCTACTGCTTCTACAGCCTTTTTAATTTCTTCCGGCGGAAGTACCAACGCAAAACGCACATGACCTTCGCCCTCGCTTCCGAATGCACTGCCCGGCGTGCAAAGCACCCCTGTATTTTCCAGTAAATCCATGCAGAACTTTTCTGATGAGGTATATCCCTTTGGAAGCGGCGCCCATACAAACATCGTACCTTCTGAATACGGAACCTGCCAGCCGATGCCGTTTAAACCGCCGCACAGCGCATCCCTGCGCTCTTCATAAGCCGCACACTGCTTTCTTACTCCGTCCTGTGGACCTGTCAGTGCAGCAACAGCCGCCTTCTGCACAATAAAGCTCGTTCCGTAGTCAAACTGTGAACGGACTGTCTTAAACTTCTGAATCAGCTCTTTATTTCCCAATGCAAAGGAAATGCGGATTCCCGTCAGATTATAGGTCTTTGACAGCGAATTAAATTCAATGCCGACCTCTTTAGCTCCCGGCACGGAAAGGAATGAAAATCCCGTTCTGCCGTCATATTCAATCTCTGAATACGCATTATCATGAATAATTGCAATATTATACTTCTTTGCAAATGCAATAATCTTTTCGTAATCTGCCTTTTCAATGCAGGTGCAGGTCGGATTGAGCGGATAAGAAACCACCATCATCTTTGCTTTTTTTGCAAGTTCCTCCGGAATCTTATCCAATGCCGGTGCGTAATGGTTTGTCTTATCTAACTCATAATACGCAATCTTCGCATCGTTTAAAAAAGGACCCGCTTCAAATACCGGATAGCCGGGATTCGGCACTAAAACCACATCACCGGGGTCGCACAGTGTCAGTGCGACATGGGCAAAGCCCTCCTGCGAGCCTGCCAGTGATAAAATCTCATCATCCTGCAAGGTAACACCGTAGCGGTTCTGATACCAGCCCTCTACAGCCGATAACAGCTCCCCGGTATCTCCCAGCGAATACTTGTATTCCTCCGGATTTTTTGCCGCTTCACTGACTACGTCCAATACATGCTGTGCCGGCGGAAAGTCCGGTGTTCCTACAGACATATTGTATATCTTTTTTCCACTTTCTATGAGCGCCTGTCTTTTTTCATTTAAAATGTTAAAAATATTGGGCTGAAAGCTTTCCGCTCTTTTAGAAAACTGAAATTCCATAATCTTATCTCCATTCCTACAATCATTTTCCTCAAAAACCAATTATCCAACATCAAGCAAAGCTTGATGTGTGAAAAATGCCGCACGGAAACTTTTAAAAATTTCCGTGCAGCCTGTTATTTTTTATTTTGTTTCAGGAAAATGTGTGTAATCCGTAATATCCGCAACACTGACTTCCAGTACGCGGTGACCGTTTAACAGCTTGTTCTGAATTGTGAAAAATGCAACAATCATGCGGATTTCTCCGGTCTTTGATACAACCTCATGACGATAGCAGGCATATTTTTTCTCAATAAACTGCTCTCTTAATTCTGCAATAATTTCACTGTATTCTAAATCCGGTACAAACTGCTTAAATACCAGACCATTCTTTACATCGTCTTCTGTGTAGCCTAACAGCTTTGTAAATCCGTCATCGATTTTAATAATCTTACCGCTGCGCATTTCTGTTGAAAACTGTGCATATGGAATTGCATGCATCTTTTTTGCTGACATAACAACCTCTTTTCTGCCGTTTGCACGGCGTTTGCTTATACTTTCAGTAACTATTTTTAGTATATCAGCCGTATGCTTATTTGACAAGTGTCTTTAAACGTTCCTGTACCTGTGCAAGCATCTGTGTATACTTTTCAAGCTTTGCTTTTTCTTCGTCAATCTTTGCCTGTGGTGCTTTGGATGTAAACTTCTCATTGTTTAACATACCGTTACATCTTGCGATTTCACCGTTTAACTTCTTTTCTTCCTTCTGTAAACGTTCAATCTCTTTGTCGATGTCTACAAGCTCTGCAAACGGAATGTAGATAACTGCATCCGGGATAACCGTTGATACGGCATCATCCGGGATTCCGCTCTTATCCTGCTGAATAACCACTTCACTGGCATAACCGAGTGTTGCAAAGAAGACTTTACCGTTTTCAAAAATATCACGAATCTTCGCATCTTCGGATACAACAAATACCTTTGCCTTACGGCTCGGTGCAACATTCATTTCCGCACGGACATTTCTGATATTACGTACTGCCTGCTTAATGGTTTCGATTGCATTTTCATCTTCCGCAAAATTAAATGCTTCTGAATATACCGGCCATGCAGAAATCATAATAGATTCTTCTTCGTCCTGAATATTGCAGAAAATTTCTTCCGTAATAAACGGCATATATGGATGAAGCAGCTTTAATGCATCAATCAGTACCTTCTTTAATGTCCAGATAGCCGCTTTCTTTGTGGTATCTTCGTCATTGTACAGACGTGGTTTTACCATTTCGATATACCAGTCGCAGAATTCTTCCCAGATAAAATCATTTAACTTTGCAACAGCAATACCGAGTTCGTATTTCTCCATATTATCTGTTACTTCCTGAATTAAATTGTTCATTTTAGAAAGAATCCACTTATCTGCCGCCGTTAAATTCTCCGGCTGTGCATCGGTTGCCTTTACTTTATTATCCGGGTCATTCATCATAATGAAACGGGAAGCATTCCATACTTTATTTGCAAAGTTACGGCTCGCTTCAACTCTTTCCCAGTAGAAACGCATATCGTTACCCGGTGCATTTCCTGTAATCAGTGTGTAACGGAGTGCATCTGCACCGTACTTATCAATAACTTCCAGCGGGTCAATACCGTTTCCTAAAGACTTACTCATCTTTCTGCCCTGTGAATCTCTTACAAGACCGTGGAATAATACCTTGCCAAACGGCTTTTCACCCATATGTTCATAGCCTGAGAAAATCATACGGATTACCCAGAAGAAAATAATATCGTAACCGGTTACAAGTACATCTGTCGGATAGAAATATTCCAGCTCCGGTGTCTTATCCGGCCAGCCCAGTGTTGAGAACGGCCACAATGCAGATGAGAACCATGTATCCAGTGTATCCGGGTCCTGCTCTACATTTTTACTGCCGCACTTCGGGCAGGAGCATACTGCTTCTCTTGAAACTGTCATCTCGCCGCAGTCCTTGCAATAATATGCCGGGATTCTGTGTCCCCACCAGAGCTGTCTTGAAATACACCAGTCCCTGATATTGTCTGTCCAGTTAAAATAAGTCTTGTCCATAGAAGCCGGCATTAATTCGATGTCGCCGTTCTTTACGCCCTCTACGGCAGGCTTAATCAGCTCGTCCATTTTAACGAACCACTGCTGTTTAATCATCGGTTCAACCGTTGTCTTACATCTGTCGTGTGTACCTACATTGTGTACATGGTCTTCTACACGAACCAGTAAGCCCTGTGCGTCCAGGTCTGCCACCATGGCTTTTCTGGCTTCATATCTGTCCATGCCTGCGTACTTGCCGCCGAGATTATTAATGGTTGCATCATCATTTAAAATGTTAATCTCCGGAAGGTTGTGGCGCTTACCGACTTCAAAGTCGTTCGGGTCATGTGCCGGTGTAATCTTTACGACACCTGTACCAAATTCCATATCAACATATTCATCTGCAATAATCGGAATCTGTCTGTCTGTTAAAGGCAGTTCAACCATTTTGCCGACTAAATCCTTGTAACGGTCATCGTTTGGATTTACAGCCAGCGCACTGTCGCCGAGCAGTGTTTCCGGTCTGGTCGTTGCGATTTCAACAAATCTGCCTTCTTCGCCAACTACCGGATAATTGATGTGCCAGAAATGTCCTGCCTGTTCCTCATGTTCTACTTCTGCATCGGAAATGGAAGTATTACATACCGGACACCAGTTGACAATACGGGAACCCTTGTAAATGAGTCCTTTTTCGTATAATTTGATAAATACTTCCTGTACTGCCTTTGAACAGCCCTCGTCCATGGTAAAACGTTCTCTGTCCCAGTCGCAGGAAGAACCGATTTTTCTTAACTGGCTTGTAATCGTACCGCCGTATTCTTTTTTCCATTCCCATGTTCTTTTTAAGAAGCCCTCTCTGCCAAGTTCATGCTTATCAATTCCTTCATCTTTTAAGGCATTGGTAACCTTTACTTCTGTAGAAATACTTGCATGGTCTGTTCCCGGAACCCAGAGTGCTTCATATCCCTGCATTCTCTTAAAACGAATGAGGATATCCTGCATCGTGTTATCGAGTGCATGTCCCATATGCAACTTACCTGTAATGTTTGGAGGCGGCATAACAATTGTAAATGGTTTCTTGTCACGGTTTACTTCAGCATGGAAATACTTCTTATCCAGCCATTTCTGATACAGTCTTTCCTCAATTTCGGAAGGATTGTAATTTTTCTCTAATTCTTTGCTCATGGGTTAAAATCCTTTCTTTGTAACTTTTTACAAAAAACGCCCTTTACAGCGTCTTTCGTTGCTGCAAAGGGCGTATATAACGCGGTACCACCTTTGTTCAATCATGCGGCTGTTTCTGATATAACACCTACTATTATATAGAAGAAACGCATAATCCTCATTCTCCTTTAACGCAGGATACGTCACTACCTACTTTCCAGACCATGCCGCTTGTGCCGTCTGTGTTCAGCTGTGCTGCTCCAAAGCTACCTTCAACAGTTCTGATCCGAAACCACCTTCCAGCCCGTGAATGGTTCTCTCTTGCGGCAGAAGCCTGTCTACTCCTCTTTTTCCTCGCATTTATCTCATTGCTTTCTATCATAATATGAAGTTTAAAAAAATGCAAGCAAATCGGGGAAAAAATAAAATTATTTGTTTTCTATTGCTCAGATTACAATCCGCTTTAAAGCCTGCCTGCGCACTTTATAATCCGGCAGAACCTTTTCCACCTCTGCCCAGAATAACTTAGAATGATTCATCTGCCGCCTATGCGCCAGTTCATGCACAATGACATAATCCCGAAGTTCCTCCGGCAGAAAAAAAAGCCTGTAATTAAAATTCAAATTTCCCTTACTGCTACAGCTTCCCCATCGTGTCTGCTGGTTGCGGATTGTGATTCTTCCATAGGTAACGCCCATCTGCCCTGCATATTTTTTTGTCTTTGTATCAAATTCCAGCTTCATCTGTTCTATCTGGTTTTGTGTGAGTTCCTGTGGTGCCGGAATCCGGTAAGCCGACTTTTGCTGCTGTCGCTGCTTATCTTCGGACAGCTTTTTTATAATCCAGTCTGTGTGCTTTGCCACGAAACGCTCGGCTTCCCGCTCCGGCAGTCGGTCCGGCACACGCACCGTCACCTTCCCGTTCCGCACCTCAAGCCCCAGTGTCCTGCGGGCGGAGTGGATGATTGTGTAGGATATGGGTGGGGTGGTGTCTGGAATGTAGTGGGTGGTGGTCATAGGGTTACCTTTCCTCAATTCTATTTTTGTTTTATCTAACTTTCCATATTTTTCATCAATTTATCAAAATCGCTTTCATAAAGAGAATCTTGTATTACTCTGTATTTTTCAAATTCACTTTCTGCAAACTCTTTTGCTATCGCGGCAGTTATTTTTCCTTTATCCTGCAATACTTCTGCATCATTAAATCTTAAAAACGCATCCAGTTTTGTCTTCCAATCTTCCATTGTCATCGGAATATGTCTTCTTGCCTGTCTGGTTGCATAATCAAGATACATTGTTACAATCTCATTTAATTCTGCAAGTTCTTCTTTTTGCAAATAGTTTTTGGCAGCCGTTACGTCCGTCTTCACGATTTTTCCGTCTGGCGCATTTTTCCATGATGTAAGTCCCATATGTTCTTTATTGTGGTTTGCCCTGGCAACTATCACCTCTGCCGCCGTATTGCCATGAACAGCATAATGCATTTTATTTTGTACTGTTGCATAAAATTCTCTAGTCACCTGCGAGTTTTTATCATAATCAACCGCTGTTGCATAAATATCTGTAATTTTCTGATAAAATCTTCTTTCACTTGCCCTGATTTCCTGAATTTCAGCAATAAGATGTTCAAAGTAATCCTCATCAAAAATCTGTCCGTTAATCAATCTGCTTTTATCCAGCACATATCCCTGCTTTGTAAATGTTTCAAGTACCTTTGTTGCCCATGTTCTAAACTGAACAGCCCGCTCAGAATTAATACGATATCCAACTGCAATAATAGCTGCCAAAGAATAAAACTTGTATTGGTATGTTTTTCCATCGTCAGCAGTTTGTGCAAATTTTGCACAAACTGAATTTTCATCCAATTCTTTTTCTTCAAAAACATTCTTTAAATGCTTCGTAACAACACTTCTGTCTACATCAAAAAGCTGCGATATAGCTTTTTGTGTCAGCCATACATCATGATTCTGTACTCTGACTTCTATTCCGTCTTCTCCTGCATCACGGGTAAATACAAGAAAATCAACTGTACTATTTCTTATTTGTAATTCTTTCCCCATAAAACTGTCCTTTCTATAGTTTCAAACTTCTTCATAAATAATAACCCCGTCCCTTTCTATTTCCTGCAACAAATCTTTCGATATATTTTTCCTGTCCATGTCAATAACATCAAACATTAATAATGTATTGACCTCCTCCTCAATATCAAAATAAAACTCTGTAACATCAGAACAGCCATATACCGCTAAATCTATATCACTCTTTTCACGATTCGTTCTTCTTGCCCTTGAACCAAATAATACAACCTTTTTCATCTGATATTTCTTTGCATATTCTTGTATTTCTTTAAATATCTTTAATTCTCTTTCTGTAAATGCTGTTTCATCTAATTCTCTCATTATTAACCACTATCTTTCAAGAATTATTTTTGCCATACCTGGTTTGTGATTCTGCTGCTAATATATTTTCATCTGTCATATTCTCATATGACACTGAATAATTACTATAACTTACAACATTGCTCTCATCCTTCTCCAAGTCATTATTATCTGTCCACAACTCACACTGTGTCATAACAGTCTGCACGGCATCATCCATTCCTTCCGGTGGATATTTATGTTTTTTTAGAAGTTTTTTAATCATCATTCTCATTCTCGCTCGTGCTGAATCTCTCTTTTGCCAATCAATAGTACGATTTTTACGTAAAGTATCAGCAAGTTCTTTAGTTATTGCAATCAATTCTTCATTTTCATAAAAATCTTTAATTGCCTGTGGTTTTGTAAGTGCATCATAAAAAGCCAGTTCATCTGCTGTTAATCCAAGTTTATCGCCCTCTTTTTGCGCTGCTGCAATTTGCTTTGCAAGGTTTAGAAGTTCTTCTATTACCTGTTCATTTGTCAACATACCATTAAGATAACGATTCATTGTCTCTTGTATAATCACGCTAAATTTTTCCGATTTAACAACATTTGTTCTTCTATATATCTGAACCTGCTCTGCAATTAATTTTTTCAGCAATTCTACTGCAAGATTTTTCTCCTTCATTTTAGATATTTCTTCAAGGAACTTAGTATCAAATAATGAAAAGTTCTGTGAAACATCCGAAAACAAATTAATCACGCCTTCACTTTTAATACTTGCTTTGAGTAATTCGTTAATTCTGGCATTCATTTCCGGAAGGGATATCTTCTTACCATTTCCTTGATTCATAAGCCGCATTACAAGCACTCTTACAGATTCAAAAAAAGCTGCTTCCACTCGTAATGATTCTTCAACCATTGAAGAACAAAGCGATAATGCCTGTCTTAAAAGCAATGCTTCTTTTAAAAATTCTGTCTTATCCTCTTGTTTATGAATGTCGACAATAAAATTAACACCGCCACTAATTACTTTAGAGCGTTCCAAATCCGTACCTGTCATAAATTTAGAATAATTATATCCATGGAAAAAATCCTGACAAATTGATAGCTTTTCTATAAATTTTGGATATGCCGCCTTTGCAACATCCGTATCTCCATAATTTTTCTTATCTCTTGAAGTATAATCATTCATTGCATCTTTTAATGCAGAAGCAATACCTACATAATCAACAACCAATCCACCTTCTTTATCTTTAAAAACACGATTAACTCTTGCAATCGCCTGCATAAGATTATATCCTTTCATCGGCTTGTATACATACATTGTTGCCAATGACGGAACATCAAAACCTGTCAACCACATATCTACTACAATCGCAATCTTAAACGGACTTTTATTATCTTTAAACTTTTTAGCCATTTCTTCTCTATAACGTTTGTTGCCAATAATTGCTTTCCACTCTTCCGGGTCTTTATTGCTATCCGTCATAATTACTCCGACTTTTTCTGTCCATGTTGGTCTAAGTTCTAATATTTTCTTATATATTTTCATTGCAATAGTTCTAGAATAAGCAACTATCATTGCCTTACCCGTAAGAAGATTTTCTCTATTGTTCTCATAATGGTCTAAAATATCCTCTACCAATGAATTAATTGTCTTATCATTTCCAAGTATTGCCTCCATTTGACCTAGTTGCTTCTTACTCTTTTCTATAACCTCGGCATCTGCATTTTCAGCCATTAAATCATATTCTGCATCAATTAATTTAAGCGTTGCTTCATCAAGTTTCAATTTGATAACTCTGCTTTCATAGTAAACAGGTCTTGTTGCACCGTCTTCGACTGCCTGTGTCATATCATAAATATCAATATAATCGCCAAAAACTTCTCTTGTACTTCTGTCTTTCATAGATATAGGTGTCCCTGTAAAACCTACATATGTAGCATTAGGAAGGCAGTTTCTAATAATCCGGGCAGTTCCGGTAACTATCTTAGCCTCTTTATCACCGTCTTTATTTTCTACTATCTTAACTTTTTCTTTCAAACCATATTGTCCACGATGCGCCTCATCTGCCATTACAATAATATTGTGTCTTTCAGACAATGGCTCATCTGATTCTTCAAATTTTTGCATAGTAGTAAATATAATTCCGTTTGCTTTTCTCCCATTCAGCCAGTCTTTCAGTCCTATATCTTCTTTAGATGCATTCACACCTAATTTTCTACAAGTAGCATGAACCGGTACTTGCCTTAAAAACGAACTACATTTTGTAAATTGTCCAAATAACTGGTCATCTAAATCATTTCTATCTGTAATTACAACGATTGTCGGACTATCCAATGCCTCTTGCAGCAAATGCGCATAAAATACCATAGACAATGATTTTCCTGAACCTTGTGTATGCCAAAAAACGCCGCCTTTACCATCCGTATTTACCGCTTTCTTTGCCATTTCTACAGCTTTTTTTACTGCAAAATACTGATGATACCCTGCAAGTATCTTATACTTTTCCAATCCCTCATTCGAAAAACAGATAAAATTTTTGATAATATCAAGCAGTCTTGTTTTGTCAAACATTCCTTCAAAAAATGTATCAAACTGCGCATGTTGTGTATTTTCATAATTACCGTCCTTCGTCTTCCACTCCATAAAACGGTCTTCATCTGAAGTAATTGTACCTGCTTTAGATGTTAAGTGGTCACTAATGACACAAATGCAATTATAAATAAACATCGAAGGAATCTCATGTATATAATTCCGTATCTGAGTATATCCCTCTGATGCATCCGTTTCCTCTCGTGAAGGTGATTTCAATTCAACAAGAACAAGCGGCAGCCCATTGACAAATAAAATGATATCTGGTCTCTTATTGCTATTTTCAACAAATGTCCACTGATTGGCTATAATAAAAGAATTATTATCTATATTTTTATAATCTACAATATATGCAAGAGAAGAACACTGCTCCCCGCCAGCAGTATACCTTACCGGTATTCCATGTTGTAAGTAATCCATAAACACTTCGTTTTTCTGCACAATATCTCCTGCTTCATAATTCTGCAATTTGTACATTGCATCAGAAACAGCCTTCTCCGGAAGAGAAGGATTTAAGCTGTGAATATGTTCGATAAGCACATCATTATATAACGGACTATAAAAATCTCTCTCTATATTCGGTCCATATACATGCTGATATCCCATATTTTCAAATAATTCTATTATTGAATTCTCGTAATTTGCCTCTGTAAATGTTGTGGACATATGTATTACCTCACTCATTTTTCTCTTATTACTTTAGCTATTATATTTTTCGCTAATTTTTCTGCATCCGCTTTCACATAACCGTTATCTAGCAATTTTTTACATATCTGTATTTTTATTCTACTTATAACACTATCTCTTTTTATCCAATCTACATCTTGATTATTTAAAAAGACATTCTCAATCTCCCTCTTAACCCCATCTTCTAAGTCATATTTTCCGATAACCATTCTCAATTTATCTATATCGTACTCATCTTTTATTTCTACATTATAGGTTGAATTTTTCTCTATTTTTTCAAATTTTTCAAAATATGAAACAGCTCGTCTAAATTGTTCATTATGTTTTCGTATATACTTAAGTTGGTATTCCAATTCTGGAAATAAATTAGCTTCACTTATATTACAATTTTCTAACTCTGTTCTTATTTTTTCTTTATTATTATCATCAATATAAAAAAACATGCCTTCAAATTCATTTCTCAAATTTGACTCTGCCTTTGCTATTATAGCATTTTTTAAATTGTCACCTCTATTAGTCACAATAAATTTACCCGGTAATAAAAAAGCCCCACTTTGTCTAATCAATCTATCATTATTCATAATTGGAAGTACAGTACAAACACTCTGACAAATATGTATAAACTCAAACATTCCATTTTCTTCCAGCCATTTTTTCTTTAAATCCATACTTATAACAGTATCTTGATATAATTTTTCAACAATTTCTTCCAGTGTCCTATCACTATTCATGTCATAACTAGCTAATCTTGAAATAATCCTCACTTCTAAATCATTATATTTTAAGGGCATGTTATCTTCTTTAAAATATACTATCCCACGTGGCGCGACTTTTTCTATATTTTTTGTTTCCCTGTCCTTATATTCTTCTTTTTTATAACGTTCACATGAAAAATATAATGCTACTAATGGATTCGTTGTTATATCAAGTAATCTGGTACACATACCGTAATGTTGATATTTCTCCATGATTTCAAAACTGTCACCAAGATTATTAAACTCATTTGGAATTTGTCTTAATGGTTCTGACATTAAATTATGCTCTACACTTAACATTTGGTCTCTAAAAATACTAGGTCTTATATCCCAATAATCGACAGCCTGCCCTCTAAAAAACATTTGTGCATTGGGATCCTTTTTATTCTGATTCAACTTACTTATCTCTCTCATATACTCATCAACAGATGTAATTTCAATTCCCTCATCTGTATTTAAAGACATGTGCATTTTATCACCTCTTATTTGGTAATTATTTTACTAATAGAACTTATTATTTAATAATAATATTTTCATTTGTTTTATATTGCTGTAAACAATAATTTAGAGCAACAAGTGCAAACTATATTTGATGATATGTTCCCAGATATTTTTTCTTTAAATGCAAATGCCACTCTTCAAGACTTAATCGTATTTACAAATGGTAAAAAGCGTCCGGAAACAATCGGAAATATTCCTGTATATGGTGGTAATGGAGTATTGGCATATACAGACGAATCGAATGCAAATAATTGTGTCATCATTGGCAGAGTTGGAGCATATTGTGGAAATACATTTCTGTGTCTTGATAAATGCTGGACGAGCGATAATGCAATACAAGCCAAAAGTCGTAATGAATCTTCGCCATTATTTATCTATTACTTGTTACGAAATGCATCATTATTTTCCAGACATATTGGTACAGGACAGCCACTAATGACACAAGGAATACTAAATGCTATACCTATTAAATACCCATTAGAGGAAAAGGTTTCGACATTTATTGATATTTGTACCCCTGCGCATAAGATGATTTTTTCCAATATACAGCAGAATAAATTTTTGGTATCTACGAGGGAATCTTTATTGCCCAAACTTATATCCGGCGAACTTGATGTCTCCGATCTCGACATTTAAGCCGCTAAATTATTGTTTATTCTTTGATTTATCTCTA
>ENA-ORUM01000636-ORUM01000636.1-human-gut-metagenome-genome-assembly--contig:-NODE-636-length-39666-cov-6.317538_pt1 | contig 39666 bp, 40 predicted proteins | sample MGYA00242083_ERZ509217 | MGnify/ENA primary metagenome ERZ509217 (study PRJEB26280, sample SAMEA2338831) | human gut metagenome | biome: human gut; feature: human-associated habitat; material: faeces...
TCGGCAGCTCGAACGGGAGGAACTGGTAGAAACGGCCCTTGTGGTACATCCCGTACACGGGCACGCCGTGCTCGTCCTCAACCGCGAAACCGTCCGCGTCCAGCATGTGCTCCACCGCCTGATTGCAGTAGCGCAGCGTGTCCGTGTCGGGGAACGTCACCTCGATGAGCGAGACGAAATCGTCCGCGGCCTCGCGCTCCAGCGCGGACTTCACCGCATCGGCCGTCATTGTGGCCCGTCTGCTCACGGCAGCACCTCCAGCGTCAGGGATACTTCCCATGCCAGCGTCTGGCCGTGGGGCCGGATCGCGAAAAGGATGTCGTCGGATTCGGGCACAATCCGCATGCGGAACTGCCGGGAGGTGATCGGGTGCGTCCAGTCGAACGCCCGGATGCCCCCGGCAAGCCCGCTTTCGACGTCATCGACCCACGCCCCGAACGCCTCCGCCTCGGCGTAGCTGTCGAACAGGAGCGTGCCCGTGGTCATGTCGGGACGCTTCCCCGCCTTCCGGCGAACCAGCGCGGGGCCGGACGCGGGCTGGCTGCGCGAAAGGCGCGAACCCGCCGACTCGGAATAATTGCCCGCCAGCACGAGGCGCGGCAGATCCGGGGGCCATGCCATCGCCATATCAGCCCCCGCTCCGCATGACGGGCATCCGCGTACCCTGACGGCGAAGGGCGACGTTCAGCTCGCTCCCGTAGGTGTTCGCCTGCTGCGCCGCAATCCTGCCGAACGTGACCCGGATGTCCTCGCCGCCCGTGGCGTTCGCCGTCCGCGCCTCCTTCCCCTCGTAGCCATCCGGCGGCACAATGGCGATGTTGTTGACCACAGACGCGCCGCCCGCCCCAGCGATGGCCTTCATCTGCCCCGGCGTCAGCACGCTTTCGTCAGTGCGGATGATCGCCGCCCTTTCATAGGCGGGATTGATAAAGCCGGTATGATAACGCGGCGCGCCCTCAAAAAAGGAGGCCGGAACCCTGCGCGTGGGCGAAGGCTCCAATGCCATGCCGCCGCCGTGCTTGACGATGGCGGCATAAGAACTCCCACGCGACATGAAGCCCTCCGCCCACCCGCCGGAGATGGAATTGCCCGTGACCGATGCCATGGCCGTGCCCCCGCCCGGTGCGGAAAAAAAGCCCACGGCGGCCTTGAGCAGCCCCGCCATCGCCATGCGCGCCGTGATCCTCGCCAAATCCTGAAGGATGGACCGCGTCATGTCCGAGAACGACGCCGACGTCCGGCTGGTGAAGTCGAGAAGCCCCTCCGTCATGGCGTCCAGCGTCGACGTCGTGAAACCCTCCATCTGCATGGCCATGTTCGTGTACTCCCCAGTCCACTTCTTCAGCCCACGCGTGATGCCGTCCGCGTAGTCCCGGCTCGCCTCAAGCCCCTTCATCTTCAGCCACAGGTCGACCTCTTCCTGCGTCAGCCCGACATTGACGCGCAGGTTTTCCGCCTGCCGCTCAAGCTGCGCGTTGATCTCGTCCTGCGCCAGCCCGTACTGGCCGGAAAGCTCGTACAATTCCCGGTAAAAATCCGATGCGGCCTCGGCGTCCTTGATGGTCGACGCCTTTTCAAGACTTCCGCGCAAGGACTTGAGATACTCTTCATTCTTCGCGCGATCCCCGTCGGTCTTGGCGAGGGCCTCCAGCTTTCGTCGTTCCTCTTCCAGTTCCTTGTTGATCTGGATCTCGCGGGCAAGGCGATCGTTGCCGACCCCCTGCGCAATCCGCGCATCAAGATCGGCGTAGGCGTCGGCAAGGTCACGAACCCGCTTGGCGTCGGCGGCCGCAGCGTATTCCTTGGTGATGCTGTTCAGCTGGTTCAGAGAAATCTTGGCGTCCTTCCCCTTCTTGGCGATGTCGTCCAGCTTGATTTTCAGCTTCTGCGCCCATGACTGCGAAACATCACCATTAAGCTTGGAAATCTCGGCGCGGACCTGCTCAAGATACCTCGCTGCCGAAGCCTGCTTGCTGGCCTGCCCGGAGCGGCCCTTTCGATTCCAGAACTCCGCATCAAGCTTAACCTGCTCTTTGATCCGCTCCTTCTGAACGTTGTATTCATCCATGAGCCGCTTGGCGTCGGGAAGGTTTTCCTTCCGCGCGGCAAGGGCGGACTGATGGAGTATGGCAAGGTTGGCTTCGGCGACGCTCCGGGCGAGAGCCTGTTGCTCCTTCCGGGCGGATTCAGTCTTCTTGCTGTACTCACGCAGAGCCGTAATGGCGTCGCCGGTATTTTTTGCGGGCTCGGCGTCCGCCTTCCCAAGCATATCGATGGCAAGCTTCAGTTCCCGGACTTTGCCGATGGCCACATCGGCGGCATCGGAAACTGTATCCGCCGCATGTTGCTTTTCGGCAACGTCGGCGTCGGCCTTTTCAACGGCTTCAAAACCCCCGGCAAGGGCGAAAAGCAATTCTCTAGCCCGTTTGATATTTGGGTTATTGTTTCCGAATTTTTCGCTGGCCTCGTTCAGCCGTTTGAAGGCCGTTTCGGAATCGATGAGTTTGTCCCTGAAATCTCGAAGAATTTTTGCTGCCGTGTTCCAACCTTCCTCTCCACGAGAAATGGCAGAGTAAAAACCGGAAAACAGCTTAGGGTCTTCAAAATCTTCGACTTGGGACAGAGCTTTTTTTAGTTCGGCAGAGGCTTCCCCCTGTCGTTTTTTGGCAAGGGCAAGCTGTTGTTCGGCAATGCGTTTGCTCAGGCCGTCAGTCTTATCCCCCGCATTCTGGGCTTCATCGGCAAGATTTCGATATTGCTCGGCAAGTCGCCTTACGACTTCTTCATTTTCCTGCGCGCGGGAATACATGAGCGAGAGGCCAAGTGTCGCGCCGGTAAACGCGATGCCCCACGGGCCTCCAAGCATGGCCAGCATACCGGAAGCCGTGCCACGGAAAAGCCCCGTACTCTGCGCCAGCGTTTTCATGCCGGAAGCCGACACGCTGGAACTGGCCAGAAGACGTGTCTGCGCTGCCGCGAGTGCGGCGCTGCTGGACGTGGCCTGCGCCTGTGCCGCCCTGACGGCCTGCGTTGAAAGGGAAAGCCTGTTTTCGGCAATGGCCAGCTTGGTGGACACGGCTTCAGCGGCCTGATCCGTCTGTACGCGCTGTACGCCGGAGAGCAGGGCCGCGCGCATGGTTTCCGCACGCGCCTGTTCCGCCTGAGCGGCCTTGAAAATCGCCTGCGCGACGTCGTTGGACGATTTCACGCGGTTGTAGTCCGCCGTGGCCGCCGCGAGAAGCTGCGACCGCAACGCGCCGAGTACCCCGCCGTGCTTGACTTCTTCGGCGACCAGCTTGGCCGTTGCGCTGGAGGTAAGAGCTTTGTAGCCCTTGAGAGTCAGGAGGGCGGCCCCCAAGGCCAGCGCCCCGTTTCTGACCGTCTCCCAGTTCATGGACAGGCCGACGATGGCCGAATCCATCCCCTTGACGCCGTCGGTCAGGAGCTTGACCCCTTCCTTGAGCGCGTCCGAGCTTCCGGCGTGTAGCATGAGATCGTCCCACGCCGTATTCAGGCGGCCCACGGCGGCTGTCGTGCTGTCCATCGCCGCCTTCAGGCCCGCGCCGTACCGTTCCCGGATGACGGGGGCCACCTTCGCCAGCGTGTCGATGGTGACTTCCCCGCGTTCGAGCATCTTGTCGAGTGCCTTTGTGGAAACGCCGAGGGCGTCCGCGAACAGCTTGAACGCCCCGGGCGCGCGTTCGCCGAGCTGCTGGCGCAGCTCTTCCGCCGTCACCTTGCCCTTGGAAGCCATCTGGCCGATGGCGAGGAACACGCCCTGCATCTGATCCTGCGTCAGGCGCAGGGCCGTTCCCATTTCCGAGAAGGCAAGGAAGATTTCCTTCGCATCCTTCTCGATTTCAGTGTCCTTCGCGCTGGCGAAGAACGTCTTTGCGGACTCCGCCGTGTCGAGGTAAGAAAGGCCAAGCCGATCGGATTCCTCGCGGATGAACGCAAGCTGCGCGCGGGCCTTGTCCGCGTCGCCCATGATGGCCTCATAGGCCGCGCCGATGTTCTCCACGCGCATGTTGGTGGAACCGGCGGAGGAAAGCAGATCCGTCATCCCGGAGAATCCGGTCATGCCCGCGCCTACGCCGATCCCCTGTCCGATGGAAGCCAGAGCGCCCTTGAAGCCTGAAGCCTTGGAACGCAGAGCGTCCAGCTCGGAGCCGACGTTCCGGAGGCCGGGCGTCGCCTGATCCCGGAATGCCAGGGTGATCTTGCTTACAACGTCACTCATCGCGCTTTTTCTCCGCAAGTTCCTGAAGAGTATCCCTTTCAAGGGCGCTCAACCGATAGAAGTCATTCGACGTCAGGGACAGGCCAATCCATTTGGCCACCGTCCTCACCCCTTGCCAGTCCATCCCCGTGGGGCCGTTCCACCCCGTGCGCCACTGCCCCTGAACGTCAAGCCAGAGCGAAGCCAGCGGGGCAAGCTCGGGCCAGAGCGGATTACGCTGGGCGCATGTTGCGCACGGGGCATTCCGGTTCAGCTTTCGGCGGCAGTCGCGGCAGTATCCGATCCGCTCACCGGAAACAGCCCATCTTCGCCAGCGTACAAGTTTTTTATTTCAGCCAAAGGGACCCCCACGGAATAGGACATGGTAAGCCGCCCGAGGATGAGCGTATCCCGGCTGGGCATGGCCTCCCATTCCTCCGACGCCAGGCCGTACAGGCCGCGCACGGCGGAGGCATAGCTTTCTCCCCGTTTCTCCCTGTCCTGTTCTCTGGCGTCATGTTCCTCCATTTCCTTCAGTTGTCCGTTGGTGAAGGATTTCAGGACAAAACGGCGTCCGCTCAATTCAATGTGCATGGCGATTCCCCTTACGCGTCGGCGTAGCTGGCATGAGTGTTCTTGAGGGTGACGGCAAGGGCGCTTCCGAGCGAACCGGAAGAGTGATACGCCTGCCAGTCAAGCGGCAGGCGTATGCCCGCGGGCCCGTCAATGGTTGATACCTTGGTCTGGAACAGCAGTTCCTCAAGGGTAAAGGTCAGGGTGTTGTCTCCCCTCGCAAAAACGACCTCCGCCTTCTTGGGCGTCAGGGAAAGGGCGGCGTCCACCAGTTCCATATCCTTGAACAGCACGGTGATCGTGCCGCTTACGGTGGCGAGCCCCTCGCTGATGGCCGCGCGGGTGCTGCTCTGCCCGATGGTGTAGGTGTCGCCGTCAAGCCCGTTGTCCAGCTTGATGCCGAAGGCCGTGGCGTCGCCATACTCCACCCCGTCGAGGAGCAGTTTGCCCATGTCGTTGTTGCAGCGGAGAAATCCCGGGGAGGACGGCGATCCCGCCTTGCTGGCGGGGCTTATGGTCTGGACCTTCCCCATTGTGCCTATGGAGGCCACCAGCTCCCCGTCTCCGCCCATGTCCACATTGAGCGTCGAGAGCTTGATCCCGTTCGTCAAAACGTAATTCGCGGGATTGGTGGCGAACATCGTTTCAAACCAGAGGCTTTCCATATCGTTGTGGAGCTTGAAGGCATGGGTATACGGACCCGAGGATTCCCCGCCCGTCGTCTCGGGAAGCCCGAACAACGCCCGAAACCAGTAGCCCATGCAGACGTAATCGAGCGGCACCTGAATATCCCCACTCACATCGGTACGCCCGGGAATCGGTTCCTGCGGGTTGCGCGTCCCGCGCAGGGTCCCCGCCGCCGTCAAAGTCTTGGACATGCTCACCCCGAACGTGTTGAACGGAAGATCGTACCCCTTGGGGGCAACCGGCATCACGCCGTATTCCCGCTCGAACCCCATGATCAGCTTGGAGAGGAATCCTCTCGCCATCGGTTTGTCGGCCATCGTCATCTCCACGGATTGCGTTTCAGGTTGATGGTGTTGGGAATGTTCAAAGTGACGATGAAGTCACGTTCGCAGTAGCCGTTTCGCGGCGGATAGGTACGGCCCTCCCCCGTCCCCGGAGTCAAATCCGGATTGAGGCGGGCAATGGCTTCCAGCACGCGGGGGCTGAACTCTTTTTCCATCAAGGCCATTGCCGGTTCGGAGACGATCTCTCTGGTGCGGGCAGGCTCATCGTGAACGACCACGCCGAACATGAGCATCACGGACAGGCTCAGTGCTTCCTGTTCCGGCCCCAGCTCCTCCCCGGTCGGCGACATGACGAGGTAGGGAGCATCCTCTTCACCGAAACGGCCCACGTCGTCGAATCCCAGATAGATGGTCAACGGGCGGTCGAACGTCCGGGAAAGCCACTCGCAAAGCTCCGCGTCTTCGGCAATCCCCTTTGCCCAATACTCCATGATTTCAAAGGTATTCATGCCTTGGTCCTTTTCTGGAAAACCCGTCTCGTTTCCTGCTCGAACAGCGCTATCAGCTCCCTCCGGTGCAGGCGGAAGCTCGGGCCGATGAGGTTGCGGGCGGGAATCTTGATGCCGCCCGCCGGGCGGTGAAGCCCTCGCCCGAAATACAGCTGGCGCATCTTCCGGGTGGTGGAAAAATGTTTCCCGCGTTGCAGCTCGACGCCCCGCCGATAGGCGGACCGGGACAAAAAGCCGAATTCCACCTTATGCGCGGGGGCCGGATGCCGGTAATAGGCCAAAGCCCGGATCATCTCGCCAAAGAACGCCTCCCGCTTCCGTGAACGGGAAGCAACCTCCCGCCCCTTCAGGCCGTAGGGAAAACGTTTCGTCACCTCACTGAGCGCGGGCCAGCTTTCTCCCGACGGCCCGCCCTGCCGCGCTTCTTTTTTCATGTTCTTGACGGCGTAGTAGGCCAGTTTTCTCAGCCCGCTGCGCCCGGCGTGCGGAACGGCGGCGATCAGCCGCTCGATTTCCTCGGAAGCGGATACATCCATCTTCATGGTGAACGCTCCGCCGCCGTTGGGAAAAAACGGATATTGGCGCGTCTTGTTCGTTCCGTCGGGATTTTTGACTACCCGACCGTTTTTTTTGATGAACAGGCGCACGGTCTTGTTACCCGACACTGCTTCTGTCTCCTCTGGAGGCGTTGCTCACCAGAATGACGCGCGTGAGCGTTCCTCCGTTCATGCCGATCCGTTCGGCGGCGCGGACCTGCCAGCTCCTGCCGAGCGCGTCAGCCTTGTCCCCCCGTTGAGGCAGGTACGGCGTCCCGTCGGGGAGAAGCGCGTCCGCCGTGACGTACAAGGCTTCAGCGAAACTGCCCCGTTCCGAATTGAAGCCGGAGACGGAATAATTTTGCGGAGGGACCCGCTTCCCGTCCCCGGAGTAGCGGGCGAAGGCGTCCACCGTCAGCGTCCCCGACGCCAGCGGGAACGAAAGCGACGCCTTGCCCGTCTCCTTGAGAACCGTCCTGAAATCGGTTTCCAGCATGGCCCCCATGCGGTCACTGTCCATCGCACGGCCTCCGCAGAATCTCGCGGGCCGTCCGTTCCACGCCGCGCAATTCCTCCATGCCCTTGTCAAAGGAACCCGCGTCAGGCAGAACCGCGCCGCCGAACCGCAGACAAAGCATCCGGGCCAGCTCGTCGGCTTCAAGCCCGTCGAGCATCCCCCTGTGGATGCAGACCGTGAGTTGCGTCGGTTTCATCATTTCACCCCGATACAGCCGGTTCATGTCCTCTCCCTGCATTTCAGTTGTTGCTCAAGGGCGTCCAGACGGATGCCGTGCCCATGCACCGTGGTTTTCTGCTCATCAATCACATTCCACATCCTGCGATGATCGTTGGAATTGTTTTCCTTGTCCGCAAAACGGCTGATACAGCCCTCTCGGTGGAGGATGAGCGCGTCGAGTTTTTTGGTGACGCCGTTGCCCCACCACGCGAGAAAACCGATGAGCACCCCAAGCGCCGCGCAGGTGACTGTGAGAAGGAGATTCGTAAATTCCATGCTTACCTCCGCTCGGCCTGCTCTATCCACAAAAACAGATTGGCGGCATCGGCTGCCGGAAGGTGTATCCATTCGCCGGTTTTCCCTTCCCATTCCCCGTTTTTGAGGAACCGCCACTCAGTGTTTGTCATCACCGCCCCCGGCGTCATCGGTGCCGGGGGCGACGCGCTCGTCAGTGCCCCCGTGCTTGTGCAGCCATGAGCCAGAAACGTCAGTGCGCACGGCAACAATACGAGCCTCACGGCGAGCATTACGGAACCATCCCCACGCAGCATAGAGCAACCTCAGCAGCAGGACGAACCAGCTAGCGTTTCCCATCTACGGAAACCGTTTTTTGCAGCTTACGGTGCTCAAGGACTTTCTGCACAAGACGCGGCAGAGCCGTTGTCACCGTATAGAGCGCGCGATACCAGAAAGAATCGCCCTCCCCCGGCACCCGCATATATTTGGAGGACAGCCAACAGACGATCGCCACCACAAGCACAACTCCCCAACCCCATATGGGGAGGTATGAGGCTAGTTGCGTCAGCATGTCGACGAGCTGGTCTTCGGTGAGCATCAGATGGCCTCCTGTCCGGGATCGTATGTGCGCGTCGGCCAGCCGCCGACGCAGAATTTCCGCAACGAAAGATTCCCTTCGGAGATGCGGATATAGTGGTCGCCCTGCATACAGTTGAGCAGATGGACGACACGCCGGGCATCCGTGCGGGCCAGCACGATGGAAAAAGCGGAAAGCGTCTTACGTCCGACGATGCCGTCCTTTTCAAGGTCTTCAAAGAGCCGCGTTCCTCCCGGCGTGCCGTCGTTGCGCCAGTTCAGCGCATTGCACAGACGTTGCAGATGGCGGCCCATGCCGCTTTTGCCAAGGTTGACGGCTTGCTCGAACAGTTCGTTCGCCACGGTCTGCTCGAATTGCCCGAGGTTGAGCTTGTCCCACCATTCCTTGCGGTACCACCCGCTCACCATACCGGCGAGACAGGGCAGAGCCGCAAGATGTCTGGAGAAGGCGCGTTGGCCCTGTTTGAATGAAGGGTGCGATTTCTCACGGTCGATGACCGGCCAGATCGGTTCGTCGGGAAAAAAGTTCCGGGCGCAGCCGCAGAAGGTTTCCCCGCCCTTGTCGCCGAAGTCGTCGCACCAGCCGCCCTCAAAGTTCTTGACCGGAGCATAGGCCAGAGCAAATTCAGCCATTGTGTTCTCCTTGGCCGGGAGCGTTTCCTCCCGGAACCAGTCAGTTCAGCAGCACTTCCACCACGGTGTCGCTTCCGGCGGCGGCATAGGCCGCCTTGCCGATGCGGGGGAACTCCGTTTTCACTTCGGAAACCGTCACGGAGTCCGAAACCGTGACCACCTTGTCCGTCGCGTTCCAGTACAGGGCCTGCCCCTGCGTGGGCGCGTCATCGGCCTTCTTCGGCAGGGAAAACACCCCGCTGATCTGTACCGAGCCGGTTCCCCCAGCCGGGATATCCGCCAACGCAACCCCGGCGAGCGCGCCGAAGACGATCAGCTCTTCGCTGGCGACGTCCGCGCTTCCGGTGTTCGTGTACTGAAGGATGTCGCCGCGTTGCTTGAAATTCTGAGCCATGCCCCTACCTCCTGAAGTGTTCGGGGATATATTCAAGAGTCATCACCGGATGGGGCATGTCCGTGCCGATGCCGATGCGCACGCCGCACAGCCCCCGCATATCCAGTTCCTTGCCGTTGACCACGATGCGTTCGAGCGCATGAGTCAGGGCGGGCAGATCGATGGAGATCGAATCTCTCCCCCCTTCTCCAGCCCCCTGAACCGTTCTGATGTTCAGTTCCTGCGGTTCGTTCCCGTCTCCGCCCATCACGCGGCCCCCGGGTTCTTCTGGATGCCGCGCCAGTCCAGCACGCCGACGCCCACCACGGTGCGGGCGCGGTACATGAACGAGTCCGTCATCATGTCGCGCTCTTCCTCCACAACCGGGGCCTCCTGCCCGTCAAGGAACGCCATTTCCACGAAATCGCACTGGCTGGGGTCGGCCAGCAGATACCATTCCTTGTCCGACACGTCGGACAGGCGGGCTTCGCCGATGGGCGTCAGCCCCCAGTTCGCCGCCGGGTTGTAGACCCCGGAACTCAGCCCGCTCTGGGGGTTGGCGGCGGAACGCAGCAGGATTTCCGTTTCCGTCTGCATGGTGTCGGGAACAAGGATGTATTTGGGCCGCAGATCCAGCATTTCTCCCTGCATCCCGCGCCGATGCCGGATGGAAAGCCGCATGGCGTCCAGCGAGTCAACCGCGACCTTGGCCCCGGTCTTGGCGATGTTGCCGCGATCCGCATGGAAGAGCGTCTTGCCGTCGTTCATCTTCGGATTGTCCTTGAACGGGCTGTACGCCAGATCGCTGTACAGCCGTGCCGCCGATGCGCCGAACATGCTGGGGATGCGGGCGAAGGCCCGCAAGTCGTCGTCCACCATCATTTCCATCGTCAGCTGGAGAGCCACGCCGTACTTGCCGACGCGGTAGCTTTCCTGAGAATCCTTCAGGCTGCCCATGCGGTATTCGCCGCCTTCCCTGACCATCTCGAAGTCGGGCGCGTTGGACAGCGAAACCCCGGTGATCGGCTTGAAGCTGGTGGCGGGGACAACCTTCACCCAAGGCCGCCACGTCGCCGGGGCCTCGGTGTAGGCTTCCTGCAAACGGCGCTGGGCCACGTCCGCAAACACGGCCTTGAAGTCGGAACGGCTGGCGAGGCTCACCCCGCCGCCGGAAAGCAGCTCGCGGGCAATCTGGGGATGGCTGAGGCCGCGCGTGGACTGCCCGCCGCGTTCCAGCGACAGGCGGGCGAAGTCCAAGAGGCTCATGGCCCGGAATTGCTGGCTCCCCTCCTGCGGCTTCTCCACCCTGCCGCCCATGCGGAGGAAAAAGCCCTCGGCGGCCAGCGGGCGGAATTTGTCCGACTCGTCGGCGCAGCCGATGAAATCCAGCACGCCCACGGGCCTGTTGCCCTCCGCCAGCTTGTCCAGCACCCTGCCCCGCGCATCGGCAAGGCTGACGCCCTCCGCGATGAAGCCCTCCGCCAGCTCGGCAAGGCCATGCCGCCCGCACAGGGCTGTGATCCCGGAAACCCGTTCGCGCTCTTCCCGCACCGCCGCCAAAGCGGCTGCCTGCGCGTCGGTGGCGGAAAGCCCCGCCGGACGGGCCGGAGCGGGGATGCCCGCAAGGCCCTTCCCGGTTTCCTGTTCCGGCTGGCCGCCCGTTGTGCCGTCCGTCTTCAGCCCTTCCCGCTGCGTTGCGGAAAGCGCGTTGAGGAAAGCCAACGCCTCTTCTTCGGTCGCATCCCCGGACAACCCGAGCCTGATCAGCGCCTCTCTGAGCTTCTTGTTCATGTCGTCTCCTTCGCTGAGTTTTTTGGCGGAAGTGTTCGGGTCCGCGCCGAGGCTGACGAACGAACATTCCCGAACCTTCGATTCTTTCCAGATGTTGAGCGGCCCCTTTTCCTCCCGTCCGTTCACGATGACGGAAGCCCCGGCCTCGATGCGTTCGACGCGGACGGGCCAGACCCCCACGGAGCATTGCCACGGGTGCCCCTCCTCGCAGAGGCCCCGTACTTCCTTGGCGTCCGGGGTCGTCTCGGAAAACTCTCCGAGGATGTGGAAACCCGCATCGTCAACGCTCCATGAGGTCGCCTTGCCCACGATCCTGTCCCGCTGGTGTTCGCGCAGGATGGGGAACGAGGCGTCCGCCCTCATGCCCGACAGCTCGATGACGAAATCGTCCCAAAACTGAGTGATCCGCGCCCCCGTGTGGCCGAGCATGGAAAACCCGCCCTTCCCCCCTTCCCCGGCGGCAAGCGTGCAGCCTGCCGGGCAGGTCAGCCGGACCGGGCTAGTCCTTTTCATCGGCATCGCCTTCCTCCCTATCGTTGTCCGGCTGGGCCGGAACTTCCGTTTGTGCGCCGAGGACTACCCCGGCCTCTTTTGCCGTCTTGCGGTCGGTGGCCTCCTGCCGGATCTCCTCCTCGTAATCCAGCCCCTGTTCCGCGCACAGGCGGGAACGGGAGATGATGCCCATTTCAAGCTTCATTTTCGAGGCCGTGGCGTCCTTCACCGGGTCGACCCACTGCCAGCCGGGGGTCTGCCAGCGCACGGGGACGGAGGCGCGTCCGGCCTCCACCGTAAAGGCGTGCCCGTCCGCCATGTGCGGCGCGAACCAGTACAGGGCGTTCGTCCATTCGGCCCACAGCACGGCAAGGAACTTGCGGATCAGGATGTCCTGCTGCACGCGGTAGCCGCGCCGTTCCTCCAATGTGGCGGAGCGTGCGCTGGAATAGGTGGCCGTGCTGAAATCGTTGGAAAAATTTTCGTAGCTCATCAACATGCCCGCGGAAGCCTTGCGGTTCATGCCCTTGGTGAACGCCTCGAAGGAATTGGCGTTGGAGTTGTACTGCGCCGTCTTGACGTCCATCCCCGCCGGAAGCTGGTGGATGCCGCCGGTGTCGATGAACTTGGGCAGCAACGGCTTGCCGGAGGTATCCTCCCCGCCGGAAAACGGCGCGGGCGTCCCGTCATAGTCGTTTCCGTCTCCGGCATAGTCCGGCGTGGTGATGATGAAAAAGCCGCAGGCCGCCAGCAGCCGGGCCCTGACCTGTTCGGCGTCCATGTATTCGCCGAGGTTGTGCAGGGTCATGATGGTGGCGGCCAGCCACGAGATCGGCACGGTCTGCCCGATGCTGTCCCGCACCATCACGATGCGGCAGACCGTCAGCGGAATCCGGCGGCTTTGCGGCGAAACGCCGAGCGTCCCCGGCAGGGGCTCCTCCATAATGTGCAGAGCCACCGGGCTGTGCCCCTCGTATTCGATGCCGTCGACCACGGTGTTCCCGCCTTTCCCGGCCCGCCCGAACAGCCCCCGGTCGAGCCGTTCCAGCGGGATCAGCTCGAACCCGAGCGGCGGCAGGCCCTCCGCCAGCAACGTGCGCTCGTGGTACCAGTGTAGGATGAACCCGCCGTCCACCCACAGGTGGCGCAGGGCGAGGAACTGGGCCTCCCACAGCTCGAAGCGTTCAGCCCAACGGTTCCAAAGCCGTTCCACGCGCCCGCAGGCATCGCAGTCCCGCCCATCTCCGTGACGCACGTCCACCTGTGCCCGGATGCCCGTGTACACGACATTGTTGCAGATTTTTTTGAGCGCGCCGGAAACGGCCCCGTCGTTGCGGGCCAGATCGCGGGCGCGGGCCTGCACGAGGGCGCGGTCTTTACGGTTGAGGATATCCACGGGCCCGTCCTTCGGCAGCCAGCGGCGGTTGGGGCCGTCAATCCGCGCCGCCCGGTAGGCGAGGAACGCGGCCCGCTGGCCCATGTAGCGCGAAGCCGCTGCGGGATTGAAGACGCCAAGGAAGGAGGCGATGCCTTTTCCGAGCACGTCGCGCATCAGAACACCACCTGCCACGACTTGATGCCCAGCCCGCCGCGCTTTTCGATGGCGGCGATCTGAAGGCGGATCTGTTCGATGGTGTCCCGGATGACCTTGAGGTCGGCGCGCCGGAAGGTCATGCCTTCGATGCTGTATTCTTGGTTGCCCTCCAGAACGGCCTTTTCCGCCGCCAGATAAAGGGCAAGCCGCGTCCGCAGGGTTTCAAGCTGTGTGGGAGAGAGAGGGGGCATTTCGGGAACTCCTTGCCCGTCAGGGGCCGTTTCCCGATGTAAGACATGCTTTCTTAAAATTATGCAAGTAATTTTCTTAAAATCAGTAAAATTTACTGGTTTTACATTCTTTCCTTGACCGTCTGGGACTCGCTCACTATCCTTTTTGTCTTTTTTCTTAAAATAAAGAAAAAGGCCCTCGAAAGGGCCTTTCCGTTCATTCTGTGATGGGGTGAAAAATCAGTCCGTCCGGGTCGTCGCTCCGGTTACGTCCGGTATGCTCGGCTCCACAACGGCGATGAGCCGCAGCTTACGTTCCGTATCCAGAAAGGGGTTCTCCAGAAAACGGACGGAAAACGAATAGCCGTCGCGGTGGGCGTCCTCCAGCGCATGGGCCAGTTTCCGCGCCCCCTGCTCCACCTCTTTCCTGTGTTTTTCAAAGGAGTCCATCCGTCCTCCTACTGTTCCGGCTGTGCCCGGCGGTCCGCATCTGCCGTACCGGCAAGAGGGCCGCTCGTGCGTTTCATGTAGAAAACCGCCAGTTCCAGCACGGCGGCGAGGCCGTTGGTGTCGGGGTGGGGGATTCCGGCTATGTCGCACTGCCGCGCATAGTGCGCCGCAAAGCGCAGGGCTTCCATCAGGCGGGCATGTTCCCTATCGTCCATAGCAAAGCTCCATATCGGCGAAAGGTTGCGCCACCCTCGGGCGGAAAGGCAGCTCGACGCGGAGCCGTTCCGGCTTCCCCTCGGGTGAACGGATGACTTCGACGACATCGCCGATACGGATATCGCAGTTGATCACGTCGTCTCGGGAGAGACTGCAACTTTCGCACCGGGTTCCCTGTGCCTCGCTATAACGTTTCGTGGGCGATTCACAAAGGGGCAAAGTGGAGAAGATAACTTTGACCAGCGTATCGGCATGGGTCAGCAACAGGCCATGAACAATGGTGGCGGAGAGCAGCGCGTTCATACGAATGCCTCCGCGTTTGCGGGGCGCAATTCCAGAACGGACCGGGTAATAGCGTGGCGGCCTGTTGCCTCTTCAATGAGCAGGACGGTATCCCCGACGCGGATATCCCGATTCCGAACCTCGTCATACGAAAGGGAGGCGTATTCCTTGTGGGCGGTGTGCCTGCGCCGGAAGCCGATGCGGACGCTCCGGCCCTTGGGGGAAGCGGTCATGGAAAGGACGGTGGCGCACATGCCGGGTTCAAAGGGGTTCAGGCTGCTCATGCCGCCACCTCCTGCCCGGAAAACGCGCACTTGAAGTACACATAGGTGCTCTTGACCGAAGGGAAGAAGTTCCGCAGCTCGCGGCAGAACGCCTTGAGCGTCCCGGCGGGCACGCCCTCGTCATAGCACCACTGCACATAGGCGGTGTAGAGCTTCTTGGCCTGCACGCGGTTGTCGGAAGGGATGAGGTGCGCCTTGACCCAGCGCAGGAAAGGGGCGTTGGCCTCGGCCCTGGCCTTCTGGGTCGCCGCCATGTCGCAGAGCCTGCCGAACTGCTCCGCCACCAGCCGCGCCTGTTCCTCCGGCATCTTGGCGAGCTGGATCGCGCCCATCAGAAGCTGGATGCGGTGGGACGTCCTGAGCGTGTTTACGCTGGCGGGCAGCGGAACCCCGAAAAGCGTATCCCCGGAAGGCGGCAAAGCCTCGGCCTGTACGGAAGGCGCGACGTAGCGGCCCGTCCGGCGGATGGCCGGGAGCACTTCCCCCGCCAGCCACTTCTGAAACGGCAGGGCCTTGAGCTTGTCCGAACGTCCGAGGAAGAAGTACAGGCCCTGTTCGGTGAGGGTAAGCATGGTCTGTTCTCCGCCGGGGGTCGCAATCCGATTGCTACCCTTCCACTCCGTAGGAACATGCTCAATAAGTTGCTTGGTATTTGTGCTGGTGTACCCCAGCGCAACCGCGACATCCTTCGCCACAAACAGCAGATCTCTAGCGTCATTGTGCAGTACTCGTAGCTCTCGGCCCTCAAAAGAAAACGGTAGGGGGGAAGAAAACTGTGACATAGGAAACTCCGTTGATTCTTCTATTCGGCCTGTGCAGAACGCAAAAAAGGCCGGGAGCTAGAAACCGTCAACGAACGGCAGGCATATTCCCCTTGCGGGTCTTCTATTAGCCTACTCCCGGCCTGAAATGACCGTAGGATGCACCTCCACTTGTGTATGTGCGGAGGGCACAAAAAACGCCACGCTGTCGGGTTGGCTTTCCGTCGTTGAAGGAGTTTCTAGGCTCCGGGGACAGGAAAGCACAGGTTGGTGGGGGCTGTCAAGAAAGGAACGGCCCTATTTTTTCCCTTTCCGGTACTCTTGGCTCCATTCCTTAATCTGATTCTGGTCAAAAAAGACGTTCTTCGCCTGTACCCCTTCTCCGCATGTAATATAAAACACATCCATTTTTTTGGTGCTCTTGGATTTGGAAACGGACAGGGAATAGGGGTCCATCCCTTTGCAGAGCCCGCTTTCATAGAGAAAGTTCATGGCGTCAACCATGTCCTTCTTGTATTTTTTGGACACGTCATCCCAATGGAAATTTTCTTCCCTATAGATTCGGTTGCCTTTGTCGTCATGCGCTATGGACAACAGGACTTTGGACTTGACCCATCCCTCGACATGCGACAGCCACGAAGGTTCGGATATTTTGACGTAAGTCCAATCGCCTTTGGAGCACATCGATTTTACAATAGTAGACTGATCTATCTGATGAAAATATATCGTCCCCATGATTTCAGTCGTTTTTTTGTTGATCAGTTTTCTGTTCTCTTCTCCCGGTCCCTCGTAAATATCGCTTTCTCCAACAACTTGCGTCTCCTTGCCGCCAAGGCTGATGTCGTCAGCCCCGCACGGCAGGACTTCGGAAAAAACAACACGCGGAAACGCCATCAAAAAACTCATAAACAGAAAGCACAAAGCCTTTTTCATTTATCCCTCTCCTTTTCTTCCCCACATAGCATGACAGAAAGGCACCCCCTTTTTCGAGGTCCGCCTTATCATTTCACAACCGTATCTTTATTAAAATTTTTCTAAATCACTTTTCATCTTTTCTTGTTCCTTAAACCTATTCTGTAGAATTTGAGCTGATTTTGCAAAACTGTATGTTTTCTCTTCGTATTCAACCGACACGCATGGAGGTGAAAACGGGCCTTCCTTGTAAAGGCAAATAGTGGAACGCTTGGTAAAGAAAAGAGCTTTAGAGCTGTCAGTCGACTCATCTTTTCCATATTTTTTAGCCAGATGCTCCTTTAGGATATGAAAAATATCATTTGCATCCTTGCCGTCTTCTATCGGAATAGCCACGAGCCCAGACACGAGCTTGTCGTTTTCAAACTTAAAATCAACAGTGCTGTCCTTGTCAAAAAACGTTAACTTATAAATAAGCTCATCGTCTTTTTGCATGGTAATATTGAGAAAATTTTCTTTCTCTGCCTGTTTTACCTGAAGCATAGAGTCTCCCCAGCGAGCCCCTCTGAAGTCAAAATCGCCTTCGCCAAACGCAGGGGTGCAGCACAGTAGCGTCCCTATCAACATAAGAAAAAAACGTTTCATTGCCTCCTCCTTTTTCTCATCGCATAGCATGGTCTATATTCCCTCGGCAAACAAAAAGGCGACCCCACAATATAAGGGGTCGCCCTGCATTCGAGCATGAAAACGACTATCAGAACTGGGTGGGAATATGCCTTGCCTTAATTCTCTGAAATGCAGCCCCCTTCTTGCCTAACTAGAAACTTTCGTCAGCTGGCGACTCGATTTGAGCTACCTTGGATGGCATATTGGTTTTATTCTGTTGGATTACGTCATGATCCTACTTAAAAATGTTTTGAAACGCTCTCTACTTTTTCAGTATCGTACTGTATATATTGGCACAATGTACAAGATCTATTTTTTTGTACTTTGTTCCTGAAGCTATTGGATACGTAGAGCACACAAAGTTAATAAACTGATCCCAATTCATAGTACAAGTTACCTGCATAACAAAATCTAAAATAAGCTTTTCATCATATTTTATTTCGCAAAAGGTTGCTGACTCTTTAAGTTTTATTATTTCTCTTTTTGTACCATAATTATCTATATTCTGTATAATAACAAATCGTTCATCATTCATAATTATATTTTCTATATCATCAGAATATGGGCCGTAATGATTAAAAACCCAGTCTATTTGTGTCATTTGTCTCTTGAATTTTAAAACAAATTTCCAGTCAGCAAGATATATTATATTAGTCAGCCTAGACTTAAAAATATCTTTATTATGTGGATAATGAATACATATATATCCTATTATATCAACGATATTTTTCATATTAAAACCCTTTTTCCTTAAGAGCTCCCGTTTTTGGTAAAAAACTACTAAAACGAGTTAATATGTGTCGAATATTATTAATTTCTTTAGACATACTTATTGTATGTATTAAATTATTATTAATTTTTTCTGGAATATTGCTTTCAATAACAACGACAGCGATAGCTTTATTTGAAAAATCGTTTATAGAAAAAGATCCAATAGAGCGAGGTTTCATATGAAGAGATTTCATTGTTGCCCTGGAAATATTTCCTCTGCTTTTCATCTGTTTTAAATATTCACTTTTATTATCAGTGTAATCTGGGAGTCCATTTATGCAGGACGTGCCATTTGTCCATCCTTTCCAGATACATCCTTCACGTGCTTTGTATACCCCTCTGCCTTTAGATTTTAATTCTGGATTCTTCGAGTATCGAGCTAACATGATAAAATGCTCACTCTCATCATTATAGCAATACAAAGAAATTCGCTCATCTCGAGAAAATTTATTTTCCTCATATATTAAAGTTAAAAATATTATCCAAATCTCTTCTAAATATACACCACCGCATTGTTTAAAAATTAATGATAAAGAATCAATATCATTTTTCAAAATTTTATTTTCATCTTGCAATATTATATTATCATTTTCTAACCGTAAATTAAATTTAATTCCTGATATATAAATAATAAGCGTAAAAATAAATGCAATAAAAATATGCCAGTGCCATATTGGTATTAAATGATAATCGTTTAATATATCACTAAAAAATTTTTTTATTGCATCTGGATATAAAGATGCATATATACTCCAAAAAAAGGGGACATACGCGACTGACCAACGAATTATATTCATCTTGAGTAGTTTTACCACACTAAAAATTCCTCCTCCCAGTATGATCTTATGTCATTGATGAATAAATGTAAAATCTCTCAAAACGAGTTACCAGACATCGTAAGTTTCCCAGCAAGCAAATTCGCTCATTTTTCAGCGGGTCGCTAATCTACCTCTATGAAAAGACATAGTTCCCCTCTTTTTTCCCATTCAAGGCCACACCGTAGATACTAACGGGAAACTTTCGTTTAACGCACTTGCATTATATTTCATTATAGACGGTGACTCTAGACCGTGTCGTCATTTAACATGTAACCATTTGAAATTATTAAAAACAATCTTTTTGTGACTTAAAAATAATCCAATAATTTCAATATATTATGTACAATTAACAACACGACCTAGCATTCCCACTCTTTTTCTTCGCATAGCACACTCTATATGCCCTCGGCAAGAAAGGCGGCCCCTTTTTAGGAGCCGCCTTGTGGTTCGATGCAAAAAACGCTATCAGGAGCGTGGGCCATCCTCCGGATAAAGGAGGAAGCCTATGGCACAGTTCCTGCTGGATGTCGCCGCCAATATCTTGGCGGGCGTCATTGTGGCGCTCATTGTCCGTCACTTCCGTGACTAAGAAATGAGTTTGCCCGTGTGGGAACGGCCATTCTCACACGGGCTCGAAACTTGGTGCGAACAAAAACACCGGGGGACTGGCCCACGGGGCGGCAGGTGTATCAGCACCTTGCCGCCCCTCTTGTCTGCAAGATAACCAGCCTTGCCGGAAAAGGCAAGACGCCCCCCTCTGGAAAACCCGCGCTCACCGCCTCCTCTTTTTCTTGTTCAACAGCTCCCGCTGGTTCCAGCGCTGGATCGCCATGTCCGGCAGCTCATATCCCTTTGTCCGCTTCTCGCAGATCGGGCATTGGACAAAGAACGCTTCGTTGCTCTGCCAAGGCAAGAGGGATTGTTGCCCAATACGGTACAGCCGCGGATGGGCTCCGCAGTCACAGGGCCGCAAGGTTTCCGTCATACAGTCCTCGGTGGCTGCGCCGCCCTTCCGGCACACGGGCACAGGTTTGGGGTTCAAAGCAACGCCGGTTCGTGCCGCAATGCAGGGCGCAAAGCGTGGCGCGCATCCGCTCGCAGAAAATGGGCCGGTTTCGTTCCCGCCACTCTTCCCGCGTCGCCGCCCGCAAGGGAGCGGCCAATGTTTCCCTGAACGTCTGGATCTTTGGTTTTGCCCGGTTGCGGAACAGCTTTTTCACCGCTTTCCAAACGGCGACGCAGTATTCCCGCTGACAGGCCACTCTGTTGGAAAAGTTTTCGCTGCCGCATACCGGGCATGTCGCCACCGCGCTGGAGTAACTGCCCCCGGATTCCAACACGGCGAGCATCCGCCGCACGTCCGGGTTTTCCGCCGTCACGCTCTTAGGATCGAAAGGAATCTTGCCCATGCCACCCCCTACCCCTCCTGAATACTTTTAAAATTCTTGTTCAATACGCACAGCAGGCAGTCCGGATTGGCGCATCGGTGATAGCGAATCTTGAGCCTGCCTTCCCACTTCGGAGAGCCGACGACTTTGGAGCGCATACCGCACACCGGGCAGGGCGCGCCTTTTCCGGCCTGAAACACCGTTCCATCCTCAGCCTTGGCGAGAGCCGCCAGAATGACCGTGTTGTTCAACGTTAGCCCCCAAAAAGGCTCGTGCCTTGAGTGAAAGGATTTTCCGTCGGCGAAGGTTGGGGGGCCGAAACCGTTGTTTCCCGCCGTTTCCGCATTGCCAGCCGGGGTTGCCATTGCCAGTGGCCCATCGCCAAATGCTGGACAAGGCAGTCCAAATAGTGGTTATCGCGGAATTTGTGCCATTCCTCATGTCCGTTCGGCTTCTGAATCAGCTTTTCCGAGGCGATCTGCTTCAGGTAGTCGGCTCCGGTCTGCGCGTGGAAGGTTATCGGCTCCTCCTGCTCCCCTTCGCCAAGCCGCCAGAAAACCAGCCGCTTGAAGCTGTCCGTATCCAGCAGATACAGCGGAGTGGAACGCATCGCCGCCGTCCTGCCCTTGTGCAGCGTCCCGGCCTTGTCCGGTTGGGAAATCTTGACGAACACACCCGGCTGGTTCCGGCTCATGCCCTTGGTGCCGTGCACCACGCCGGGACGGATGCCGTTCAGCCAGCGTTGGGCCTGCATCGGGCGGGTGTCCTGCCGATTGGTGGGATCGAGCCCGCCGCCCGTATCCAGCGCCCCCCGCCAGATGCCGAAGCTGATTCCGTCCGCGAACTCGTAGCGGTTCTGGAATGCAAGGGCTTCCACCTCTTCAAAGCTCTGGACGCGCCCGTAATCGAGGATATGAATCCGCTCCGGCTCCAGCCCGTGGGCCGCTACGGAAAACCAGAAATGGTTACGCTGCATGTCCACGGCCAGCGTGAGGGCAATGGCCCAGTCGGGGATCAGCCCCTGCGGAAGGTTCGGATCGATATGCCGCGCCAGACGTTCCGCATCCGACTCCATAGTGACGAACTTATACGGCTGCGCCTGCACGTTGTTGACGTAGGTCTGCATACGGCGCGGGTCTTTCTGCGCCTGAATCCGTTCAGCCAGCACCTTGGACAAGGAAACCAGCGTGCTTTCCCACGCCCGCAGGTGAAAGGCCACTGTCTTGGCCCCTTCAAGCGTCCCTTCGCTTGCCGTCCAGCGCCCGCCCCGGAGAGCCATATCCCGATGCGCGTCATTCCACAGTTTTTCGCAGCTTTCGCACTGATAGCGTCCGAGCTTTTCCGCCGTAATCCGGCTGGCGCTCCGGCTTCCGTTGGCGGAAACGATGCGGCCGTCATCCATGATCTGCCTGTGCCCGCAGAACGGGCAGGCCACCTCGAAGCGCATCCATGCCTGCGCCTCTTTCCGGGCGTCCGCCCAGATGGTGGATTCTTCCTCGTTTCCTTGCGGACGGCAGCAGCGGATGATCTTTGACAGCCCCAGCCCCTCGTAGGAGGTGACGCGCTCCTGCATGGCCAGCACGGAGGACTTGTCCGCGAAGGTGTCCTCTTCGTCTATCAGCACGCGGGCGGCGGAAATGGAACGCTGGCTGGAATCCGAGCCGGACCACATGGCGTAGATCTTCGAGCCGTCAACATGCCGGATTTCATAGTTCTGCAAAGCATCTTCGGAACCGATGAAGGCCCGCAGGGCATCCACCTGCTCGTAATACGGATGGATGATGCCGGTGAGCACTTTTTTGGCCGCCATCATGTCCGGATAGCCGATGCAGATGTTGTCGAGCCGCCGGGCCTGTTCCGCGAACAGGCAGATCAGGGCGATGGTCGTCTTGGCAAGCTGCGATGACCAGATCAGGAACATCTTGTTGACGGTTTCCCTGTCGAAGATGTCGAAAACGCCTCTGGCATAGGGGGTCACGTCCGGATTCCAACGCTGTCCGCGGTACGGCCCGGCAACAATACGCATGTTTCGGGTGGCCCAATCGTAGGTGGAAAACCTCGGCTTCCCCCGGAACACCTTGCGTTCAGCCGCCCGGAAATTCACCGGAGGCAAGTGCAGCAAGCTCATCTGGCTCATGCCTCCGCCTCCTCGTCCTTGTGCGCCATATACAGCTCGAACGCGGCCCGCATGTCGTCCGTCCAGAACCTATCTGAAGCGTATGGGTCGAGGAACAGATCAACCCTCTCCATCCACCTCCGGACGAAAAAGGAAGAACGCCCGAGAATGAAATCCATGACGCCCTGCGCCGCCTGTTTCTGCGCTTCGCCGGAAAACCCCAGCGAGGCCGCCAGTTCCAGCGCGGGCCCCATCTCGCCGCCGAAGTCGGCGGCGACAGGCAGCGCCATGTCCGTCCCGAACTTTTCAAGCCCGATGCGGAACACCCGCGCCCGTTCGCCCAGCTCCGCGTCCCATGTTTCAGCGAGGATATAGCGTCCGCGCTCCTTGGCGGCGGCAAACCGCTTGTCTTCCAGATCCTGCTCTTGGATTCGCAGCTTGATCCTTGCGCTCTGCTCGGCGACGTAGCCCGTTTCCGTCTGCTCCTGTGGTGCGTCCGCCTCCGGGGAAACGTCGATAGCCCGCCTCTGGACATATTTTTTGGCCCACGAAAGCACGGTTCCCGGCGCAAACCCTCCGCCCCGGCGGGGAACGAGCGTCCCCTTCCTGATATGGGAGGCAATGGTGTTGTAGGCGCAGGGGTAGCCCTGTTCTTCAAGGAATTGACTTATCTGGTTGGCGTTCTCCAAGACGCTCTTCTCTACAGGCTCTGACATGCCGCCTCCAGCAACGCCTTTTCCACGGCTGCGTTGTCCCGGATGCACTTTTGGTAAAAGGTGTCCGCGTCGGCATGGGGCGTCCTGCCCTCCGCGTACCCGACGAGACACCGCCCGGCGGCGAACCGTAGGACCAGCCCGTATTGTTCGGCGGCCTGCACGATGTCCCGGTAGAACTGGGAAGAGGCTTCATCCAGCCCCAGCCGTTCGGTGGGTGGAAAAGTCATGAACGGCGTGTCCGCCAGAGCCATCCATGCCCGTCCTGCGTTGCGTTCTGCCTGTCTGCGGATGTTCAGCGGCAACCCGTCGAGAAGCCAGCCGGCGACGTCGACGCCCGCGCCCGGAAGGTCGCCCACATCCTTCCCGATGACGCTGGGAACCATCCAACGGACGGCCTGCGGGAATTGCGCCCACGAAAAGCCGGGGTTCTCTCCCCACTTGTACGTCGCCGCGCATCCGGCGGCATCGTTGTCCATCGCGTTGACCACGCAGTCGGCGCGGGAAAGCAGCGCGTAGGCATACGGATCGGGCTGATTGCTGGCCGAGCCGGTCCCCATCGCGCCAATCCCGTACGTTCCAAGCTCCTGCCACAGCAGTACGGCATCCCGCTCAGTTTCCACGACTACCCAGATGCGCCATTCCGGGCGTCCCCACACCCCATAGCAGGGTTCCCCGCCCGTCACATGGACGTATTTCCGCGTCTTCGCCAGTTCCGGGTCGGATACCCTGACCTTGATGCGCTTGAGCACGCTTTTCCCGGCGGCGTCACGCTGGAAGCAGGGAATGACCAGACCGGCCGGAATCCATACGCACCGTTCCCGCCCCTTGTCGTTTTCCGCGTAGGGAAGCCCCCACTTCGTCACCGGATAAAAGGCGTCCTTGGGGTTCCAGCCCAGCATGACCGTTTCTGCCGTCTTGGCCGTGATGCCCCAACGCTCCAGCAGCGCGAGCCCTTCCGCGTTGCGCAGCATCTCGGCGTTGCGTTTCTCGACGAACTCCCGCGCCTTCTCCTTCCACAGCGCCGGAGACGGCTCCTTGGCGCGGGGTTCCCACTTCCTCGGTATGGAAACCTTGCGGATGGACCTCTCGCCCTGCTTCCCGCCCTTGAGCGCATCCGGGCAATACCGCGCGAAAAACGCCTTGAAGCCCTCAGGGGAGCCTTCCCCGTAGCCGTTCACCGCGCAAAAAATGTCGATGATGTCCCCTCCGTTCCCGCAGGAATAGCAGCGGCAGGAGTCGTCCTCCGGCGTGTACCAGAAGGCGTCTCCCGGCGTGTTCTCGGCGTGGAAGGGGCAGTTCGCGGAAAACTTTCCGCCCTCCGCGCCGCCCTTCGGATTGACCAGAAGTTCGCGCGCGATGCGATCAAGTTCATTAACAGACAGATATTCTTGTGCTTTTCCCATAATAGTTCCCTCGAACAGATTTGCTCTGACATTGTCATCAGACCTTGATTCAAATAAAAACATGTTAAAATAACATGTTACAGACGTGACAGACATACAGACGAAAAAACGGGAAATTCCATTTCGTTTTTTTGCAGAGAATCCCTTTTCCTTTTTTCTCTTTTTCTTTTTTTCATTCTCTTTCCTCTTTCTTGATCTTTTCCTCTGAAAAAGAAGAAAAAAGAGGGTAAGTAAAAGAAGAATAAGGGGATTTTTATCAGATCATCATAAAACCGATGGTCATTTTTGATCTGAGTTCGTCTGAAATCAGGAATAGCTCCCTACTCATCATCCCCCCTATTCACGCCTTGCCACGACTCTTTGACGGCGACCCCTTGAACAAAAACATATGTGTTCCTTATAGTTTGAAGACCTTTTTGGCGGATGTCGCCCATAAATGTCTTGAGCGTGCGGATGTACTTCTCCGAAAGCCCCTTTTCCTCGGCGCAAAACTTCTTAAACGCCATATAGAGAGGCTTGGCCTGTGTTTCGAGGCCTTCTCCGCGATCACAGCAACGAGTAAGGAACTCGCCGACAAGATCCTGATCCTCAATGTACTCTGTGGTGTAGTCCTGAACGATGGGCGGCGGAGTGAAGTCGTCCCCTCGTAAAAATCGCCTTGCATTGCGGACAATCCACGAAAGGATAGCCGGGCCGCAGGCATCCATCTTCCGGTCGAACAGGTCGCGGTTCATCTCGGGATAGACATGCCGCGCCGTATCAACTTCATCCGCCTTACGTGTGAAACGGGCCAAAAAGGGAACCACCCTCATTCGGTTCTGAAATCCGGGATCATAACCGTCCATTTCAGGGATGTGGTTTGTGTGCAGCCACAGCTTGGCCTGCGGTTTGAACTCCACAGTGCCAACGTACATGTCGCGGTCGCGCAACACGTCACCGCCGGATATTTCTTTGATTTTGTTGATGGAAAACTTCACGCCGCGCTTGGCCTCCGAGCTTACCGCCATCCGTGCGCCGTTCGCCAAGGCCATAATTTCCGGGTTTGGCCCTGTGTTCTTGCTCTTGCCGTCATCAATGAGCACGTCGGTTTTGAGCGTGATGGCGTACTCCCCCAGAGCCTTTTTTATGACGTCGAAGGTTGCCGATTTTCCATTGTTGGCCTGAGGCCCATAGCCGACCCAAAAGCCTTTGTGTGTCAGGCCGGTGGCGGAACACCCCACTGACAGGCCGAAGTAATCGATGAGCGATTCGACGCCACAGAAAACCCGCTCCAGATGCTCCATGAAAAACTCATCGGAATAATTCAGGTCGAGATACGGATAAGGAGACATCCCCCGCATGTAGAGGGACGGTTCAGGCTTGAAGAGCTTCCCTGTGTCCAGTTCGATGATCCCGTTGGCGCAGGGCAGCAGATTAGGGTGCTGATCCCACTCGTCGCCGGAAAGGCCGAGGGAGTTCTCCCCCTGTGCGGCGGTCTTGAGCACGGAAACAACGCGGCGCTGGCTCCTGAGCGCATTGGCCCGGCCCGAAAGGACTTCCACTTTCTTAGATAGGGTCTTTTGAAGTTTGTATGCCTCCGCCATCAGGGCCTTGGCCTTCAGCTCCGCATCCTCTTCTCCGCTGTTCTTGATTTTCTCGGCAGCGGCCTCTTTCTTGGCGACGGCTTCGTCGACCTCGCTGGACTGCATGAACTCGGCGTTTTCATAGAGCTGCGCCATTTCCATGAGGCGAGAAGAAACCTTGCCCACCTTGTCCACCTGCCAGCGGATGCCGTCGAACTCGTACCATTTCCCGGAACTGTGATCATAGGCGTACTTTCCACGGTAGAGGCTCTGGAAAAGCTCGGCATCACCAAGCTCGTTCCGGTAGCAGTGTCGCAACATGGACGACAGCGAGGGCGGCGTGGGCGGAGGAGGCGGAGCGAGAACTTTCCAAACATCAGGCCCTTCCGGCACTTCGGCCTCTGGACGGATGATATTCCGCGTATCCTTCTCCTTCGCCTCCGCAAAGGATCGTGCTCTCTCTTCGGCAACTTCCCGCCGAATGATGGGCGCAAGTGAAGACAGGTCGCTCATGCTGCCTCCGTAATATCCAGCGGACAAGACCAGACAGCCAGCAAAAGCCACTGACAGGATGGCGTAAAGCCATACCCAAGCCCCCTAAACAGGGCTAGTTGAATGGGGATAAGAAAAGGGATAAGTAACAGCGGAGAAAAGGCCGTATTTGAGACAAAAGCAAATCTCTCTTTACCTCTTGTAACATCTTCTAAATCGTAGTAAATCGTACTGTAGTGTCGATGGGATAGGTAGCCTTTTAAGCAGAGAGTCGCAGGTTCGACCCCCGCACGTCCCACCAAATGAAATCAATCGGTTATCGTGAAAACGGTAACCGCTCTTTTCTTGTATGGATAAAAAATGGATAAAGGCTTGCCCCATGTGGCGGCTGTTGCGTACATTGTGAGCTGTCATCCAAGATGAGAATCTGTTGCAGCCAAGTTAAGAATGTGAACTTGTGAAAAATCTGATTGGCACGATGTTTGGAAATAACAAAAAAAGGCTCCACCAAAATGGAGCCTTTTTTTGTTCGTCAGAAGTTCCGGATCTCCGGTACGGGCATATAATCGACAAGAAACCCCTCCCCCAATTGCGAGGGCCACGCCTACAGCCTGATTCCCTCTCCCGGCGAAAAGGGATAAAAACGGTTCGGAAGCGACGATTCCCTTTCCGACCGCACAACCAGCTGGAGACTCGCATGAATCTGACTGTTGAATATCAGCCCATTACCGAGCTGTTCCGCAACGCCCACACTGAAGGGCGGCATTTTCTCTATGAATTCGAAGTGTACAATCTGCTGAGCCTTTCCGGTTCGGAAACGCCGCCCAAATGCTCCTTCATCCCACGGAACGCCAAACCGATGGAAGAGGAGATCATGTCCCTGCCCGGCGAAAAGGCCGTGCTGAAAATCATCTCCCCCACCATCGTCCACAAGACCGAAGTGGGCGGCGTGCGCATCGTCCCCAAAACGCCCGACAAAGTGCGTTCCGCCGTGCGGCGTATGCTCTCCGAGGTGCCGGAACGCTATGCCGAATGGATCGAACGCTGCCCCGCCTCCGCGCCCGAAAGCTACAAGGGACTGGCGGGAACCGCGCTCCAGAACGCCATCGCCGCAGACCTCAAGGGCGTCCTGCAAGTACAGTTCATGCCGCCGGACTCCGCATCGTTCGGCAACGAGCTGATCGTCGGCCTGCGCCGCACACGCGAGTTCGGCATGGTCATCAGCGCGGGCCTCGGCGGTACGGACACCGAGCTCTACGCCGAGCGTTTCCGCAAAGGGCAGGCCATCGTCGCCGCACTGACGGAACTGACCGACGGCGATGCCTTCTTCGAGCTTTTCCGCAAGACCGTCTCCTACCGGAAACTGGCCGGGCTGACCCGCGGGCAACGCCGCATTGTGACCGACGACCAGCTTATCGAATGCTTCGAGTCGTTCATCCGCATGGGGAACTATTTCTCCCCCTGCAACCCCGATGCACCGTTCATCATTGAAGAACTGGAGATCAACCCGTTCACGTTCACGGACTACCTCATGGTCCCGCTGGACGGCATGTGCCGCTTTTCGACTCCCGGCGAACGCCCCGCTCCCCGTCCCATCCAAAAAATCGCCAACCTGTTGCACCCGAAATCCATCGGCATCATCGGCGTTTCCTCCAAGCGCCGGAATTTCGGGCGGATCATCCTTGAAAACATCATCGACTCCGGTTTTGACCGCGACAAACTCGTCATCATCCGTGACGGCGAAAACGACGCCAGCGGAGTGCGCTGCGTGCCGAACCTCCGTGCGCTTCCTGATCCGCTGGATCTGTTCATCGTCGCCATCGGAGCGGAACAGGTTCCGCCTCTGGTGGATGAAATCATTGAAAACAACGCCGCGCACAGCGTCATGCTCATCCCCGGCGGCCTCGGTGAAACGGAAGAAAGCCGGGAAATGACCGAGCGCATGATCGCCCGCATCACCGAAGCCCACAAGAACCTCGCCGCCGGAGGGGACGGCGGCCCGGCCTTCCTTGGGGCGAATTGCATGGGCGTGATTTCCCGTCCGGGCAAATTCGACACATGGTTCATCCCAGCCGCCAAAATGCCGGATTACAAGCAATACCCTCGCCGCCGCACAGCCATCGTCAGCCAGAGCGGGGCTTTCCTTCTGAACCGGTTCAGCCAGACGCCGGAAATGAGCCCGTCCTATCTCATTTCAATGGGCAACCAGACGGATCTCACGCTCGGGGACATGATGCGCCATTTCATGGACTCCCAAGAAGTGGATGTCATCGCCGTCTACGCGGAAGGCTTCAAGGATCTCGACGGGATCCAGTTTGCGGAGGCCGTGCGCGAGGCCATACGGCGTGACAAGCAAGTGATTTTCTACAAGGCCGGGCGGACGCCCGAAGGCAAAACGGCCACCAGCGGCCACACGGCATCCCTCGCCGGGGACTACATGGTCTGTGAAACCTGCATCCGGCAGGCGGGCGCGATCATGGCCCGCAACTTCACGGAATTCCAGGATCTGATTCTTCTGGCGGAAACCTTCACCAACGCGACCATCCGGGGCAAGCGGCTCGGTGCGGTCAGCGGTGCCGGGTTCGAGGCCGTGGGCATGGCGGATTCGCTCCAATCCGACGAGTACAGCATGTCCCTCGGGACTTATTCCGAAACCACCCGGCTGGCCATGAAACGGCTCATCGCTTCAAAAGGGTTGGAGAAGCTGGTTCCAATCAAGAACCCCCTCGACATAAACCCCGGCGCGGACGACGAGGTTCATGCGTACATGGCCGAGCTGTTGCTCAACGACGAGAACATCGACGCCGTCGTCATCGGCCTTGATCCCCTCTCCCCGGTCACGCACTCGCTTGCCGAAACGGATATCGACGCCTTCCGCATGGACGCCCCGGACGGCATTTTGACGCTGCTTTCCGATGTCCGTTCCCGCACTTCCAAGCCCATGGTCGCAGTTATGGACGGCGGCGAAAAATTCGAACCGCTCCGCAAGGCCCTCCGTGAGCGGGGCATCCCCGTATTCCCCGTGTGCGACCGGGCAGTCGCCGCACTCTCCCTTTATCTGGAGTCCCGTTTGGCCGCCGAAGGCCTCAAGCACGCTTCGTATTGTTTGTTAAGGTAGATAAAAGAATCGGGGGAGGGGGAGGAGGAACTTTCTAGAGAAAGTTCCTCCTCCCCCTCCCCAATGTTCCCATCGACACAACCCTCTTTTCTATCATGGCTTTCCCCTGAGCCGTTCGCGTATGATGACGGGAAAAGGAGAACCCCATGTCCGTCACGTCCGCACTCGGCAATCAGGCCAAACTGCTCTGGCAATTCCTTGGTTTTTTCCAGAAACCCTACCTGCGGTTCCTGCACGCAATCATCGCCGTTTTGGTCATCCTGCAAATCCTGAGCAGCTTCGCCATGCATATGCTCTCGTCCGGGCAGCTCAATCCCGCCCTCAGCAGCTGGCTTGCCTCGTGGTATCATATCCTGTCAGGCTTGCTCGTTGTCATCCTCAGCCTGCTGCTTGCGGCGGACAGCCTCACAAAGCGCGGTTTTCACTATTTTTTCCCGTACCTCTGGGGCGATACGGAACAGCTCAAAAAGGACATTCAGGCCAGCTTGCGCTTCAAGATGGTTCCGCCGCGCCCGAAAGGGTTGGCAACCGCCGTGCAGGGGCTCGGGCTCGGCGCGCTGCTGCTCGTCGTACTGAGCGGCCTGATCTGGTTCATCCTCTGGCGGAACGGCTCATCGTTCGCAGGATTGGCGCTGGAAACCCATAAAAACGTGACGCTCCTCATCGAACTGTATTTGATCGGACACGGCTGTATGGCACTGCTCCACTTCTTCGTCTGGCAGCGCAACAAGGCGCGCCAGGAGTGATCAGTCCTGCTCCTGCCCGTACCGTTTGAGCTTGGTATGCAGGGTCTTGCGGGAAATGCCCAGCCGCTTTGCCGCTTCGCTCTTGTTGTCGCCCACACTGTCCAGCATACGAAGGATGGCTTCGCGCTCCACATCCTCCAGCGTTGCCCCCTCCAAAGGAACGGACAGCGCTGACGGTTCCGCATCGTCCTCTTGTTCGTACGCCTGCGTTACGGCAAGCGGCAATTCGCGTTCCGAAACGTAACTGCCGAACAGCAGCACCACGGCCCGCTCCACCGCATTCTCCAGCTCGCGGACATTCCCCGGCCACGGGTATTTGATCAGCATGTCCATCGCCTTGGGGGTAAATCCCTTCACATCCTTTCGGTTCCGCTCGCCGAAAACCTTGAGGAAGTGCTCCGCCAGAAGGGGGATGTCCTCGCTCCGCTCCTGAAGGGACGGGACCTGTATGCTGACGACGTTGAGCCGATAATACAAATCCTCGCGGAAGCGCCCGGCCGCGACCTCATCCAGCAGGTTGCGGTTCGTCGCCGCCACGATGCGCACATCCACCTTGAGGGTGGCGTCGCCTCCCACGCGCTGGATCTCCCGCTGCTGGATGGCCCGCAGGAGCTTGACCTGCATGAGCAGGGAAATTTCGCCGATTTCATCCAGAAACAGCGTGCCGCCGTCCGCTTGCAGAAAACGCCCGTCCCGGCGCTTGTCCGCGCCCGTGAAAGCGCCTTTCTCGTGCCCGAACAATTCGGATTCCAGAAGGCTTTCGGTCAGGGCCGCACAGTTCACCGCCACCCACGGGCCGTCCTTGCGCTGGCTCTGGTTATGGATGGCCCGCGCCACCAGCTCCTTGCCCGTCCCGGACTTGCCGTTGATCAACACCGTCGCCTCCGAAGGGGCCACAGTGTGGATCATTTCCAACATCCTCCGGACGGCGGGGCTGTTTCCCACGATGCCCTCCACTGGAACGGGAAAACGCTCGCCGGACCGGACGGCCTCGCTGTGTTCCAGCGTTTTGAACAAGGTGGACTTGAGCTGATCAAAGTCGAGGGGCTTGATGAGATAATCCACGGCCCCGGACTTCATGGCCTCCACAGCGGACTCCACGGCGGAATACGCCGTCATGAGCACGACCGGCACGGCGGGATTGTACTTGCGGATTTCCTTCAGAGCCGTGATGCCGTCCATGTCGGGCATTCGGATATCCATCAGCACCACGTCAAAAGGCCGTTCGCATACCCGCGCCACAGCCTCTTTGCCATCCCCCGCCGACGTAACGGCCAGCCCCCAGCGCCCAAGGAGCGCCTCAAGCATCCCGCGATGCCCCGGATCGTCATCCACCACAAGAACCGTATGCGAACCTTTCTCAGCCATGCCATTCCTCAATTGATTCTCGATCAATCCAATACACACAATCCCAACAAACCTTTCTCTTCCGCCTTCCGCCACATTATGGACCTCATAAAAAATCAGGAAAAACGGGGATAAGGGATTCAATAAAGTCAAAAGTTTTGGGAAAGGAGGGTTGGGGGACCGGGGAAGGTTTCCCTCCCTTTCCCCGGACCCCGCCTACGCCACAAACGGGAAACGAAGCTTGAACACCGTGCCCTCGCCGGGCGTGCTGGCGACTTCGATCGTGCCGTCGTGCGCTTCCACGATCTTGTGCACAATGGAAAGCCCCAGCCCCGTGCCGCTGGCCTTGGTGGTGAAATACGGGCTGAAAATATCCGCCAGACGTTCGGGGGCGATGCCGCACCCCGTATCCGCAACATCCAGCGCCAGCTCTGTACCTTCCATCCGGGCCCGTACCATCAGCCTACCGCCATCGGGCATGGCCTGTACAGCGTTGAGAAACAAGTTGAGCAACACTTGCGTCATACGGTCCCGGTCCAGCCGTACGGACAACGGCGGCTCCGGCAGCTCGGCCTCAAACCGGATCTTGCGGGCGTCCATATCCGACCGCACCATGTCGCGGGCCCGCTCCACAAGCTCGTTCAGCCCGACATCGGTCAGGTTCAGCACATCGGGGCGCGCAAAATCGAGGAGATCGCCCACCACCTTGTCCAGACGGAGCACCTCCCTCGTCATGATGTCAGCCATGCGGCTTTCGTCGCTGCCTTCGGGGCTCGCTTCCATGAAGAAACGGGCCAACCCCTTAATGGCGCTGAGGGGGTTGCGGACCTCATGGGCGATGCCCGCCGCCATATTGCCGAGCGCCACCAGACGGTCCCGCCGCCGCAGTTCACCCTGGAGGCGCCGGATTTCCCCGAGATCGCGCATGATCAAAGCCGTGCCGATGGCTTCGCCCTCCTCGGTCACAATGTGCGAGGCGCTGATCGCCAACGGAACCCGACGCTCACCGACCGTGCACCAGGCCTCCTGCTCTCTCGCGGCATCCTGCGCCGTCCGCCCTTCGAGCACGGCCCATACGCCGGGCAGCAGGTCATGAAGGCCCCGCCCCGTCGCCGCCGTCCGGGTCAGCCCGGTGATGTCCTGCGCGGCGGGGTTGATGGATGTAATGCGATCGTCCATGTCCGTGGAAATGATGCCCACCGGAAGCGTCCGCAGGATTTCCGAAGAAAAGGCCGTGGTTTCCTGTACGAGCTTGCGCGAGCGCCTGTAACTCTGGATCAGGAACAGGGTAATGCAGCCCACCAAGCCTACAAAAACAAGAATGCCGAACATGACCGCCATATGCTTTTCGTCGGCGGCCTGTGCCTCCTCAAGGGGGGTGAGATCATACTCGACGAAAATAACCAGCGATGTGCCCTCGGCAATGCTCGCTTCCAACATGCCGCATGAGTCGCCGTCCAGCCCGCGCCTCATCATCCTGTGCCCGCCGCCATGCCTGCGGCGTTCCCCCTGCGGGACGGAAAACTGCTTATACACTTGGAATACGGGCATCCCATCGGGCAATTCCGTCGCATTCCATTTGACCTGCCTGGTCGGATCGAGCTCCGCCAGAACTTCCGGCGACAAGAAACTCGTGCCGATGAGTTTGGTATCGGCCGCCATCAGCACGGTCCCGTTACGGTTGGTGATCACCAGCGAAACGATGTCCGGCTGTTCCCCGACCTTGTTGAGCAGATCGCTCAGCACTTCATCGGACCAGTGATATCCCATACCGGTCCGCAACGCACCTTCCAGCGCGCTGATGAGCGCCGCCCCCTTTTCAAGGGTCAGCTGCGACGTGAAATCCGATTCGCGTTTGGCGTTGTGCAGCCCGAACACCACGATCCCCGCTGAAAACAGCAAGGCGCAGACCATGACGAACCACGGGAACAGCGTGAGCCACCGGGGCATTTTTTTTAACGACGACATGTACACGTGAATATCCTTTTGCGGAGCGGCATCCGGTTGCCGGATCTCGGATCCGAATTTTTTTCTAAGGTACAGCAAAAACCATTCCCGGATTGGAACCGCTTTCGAGCCCCATTATCCGCAGGGTTCCCGGCGTCTCCACCCCGCCCCTGCCCAAGGGGTGTGGCGTTTTTACACACTCGGAAACGCGGTGTGGTTCCATTCTACCCACTCACGGGGCCGCTCGTGAAGCGCTGAATGACGCGTTTTTATTTTAATGAATAAAATTCGTGTATTACAAAACAAAACATACTTTGGCACGCCTGTTGCTATACGCTCAGTAAGCCGTTTGGCTTCAACCTTTCAATAAAAACACCATTACTGGAGTACACACTATGAAGACTCGCGCTCTTATCGCCGCTTTCGCCCTTTCCGCCATCGTTCTCGGTTCCGGCGTGTCCGCTTTCGCCTACAACGGGTACCACAACTATGGCAACCACGCCGGGATGTACGCGGTTTCTCCCGAAAAGCAGGGTGCCTATGATGCCATGATGAAGGATTACTACAGCCGCGTATCCCCGATTCAGGACAAGCTGAACGCCAAGGGCATCGAGCTCGACGCCCTGTCCCGCAACCCCAACGCCAAGCCCGAGACCATTTCCAAGCTCGCCAATGAGGTGGCGGAACTCCGCTCCCAGCTCCGCGCCGAACGCATGACCCTCGGCGACAAGATGGAAAAGGAACTCGGTGTCCAGCCCGGCCGCGGCATGATGGGCAACGGCATGGGCTACCACAACGGCGGCCGTCACGGTGGTGGTCATGGCGGACACGGCGGCGGTTACGGTTCCAACTGCAACTACTAGCCCCGGGCGCCCGGGGACGCTTCCTTCCCCGGGGCGACACACCTGATACGTTACAAGGCGCGAAGGCCGCATGGAGCCGTTCTCCGCCTCCCGCAGCAACCCGGAACGTACGCGGCCAGCCACTTCACCATAACTCCGAACGTTTCTTCAACAACCTCACTTCCGCACCGAGACCGGGGGGGACTGCCTCCCTCGGTCTCGGTGTTTTGTGCAAGGTTCTTTGCGGGAAGGAAAAGGATCAAGGCATGAAGCCGGGCGCTGAAACGGCACGGCAACGGCTTTTTGGAACCCCTCGGAGGGAAAGCCTCACCTTTTCGGGAAGGCTCACTGTTTCGCCAACAACAGCCAGACCTGCCCCTGATTGTAAATGGTCATGGCCTGACGGTGGGCGTCTTCGCCTTCCCCGGTGTACATGTCGATGCGCCGCAAACGGATCGCGCCGCCGGTATCGTGTGCGAAGCCGAGCCCTCTCCGGATGCCCTGCCGCTGTCCCGGAAGCGCGTAGGAAACGATGCCGCCAAGCGGCAGGACGCGCGGATCGACCGCCATGCTGACCCACGGCGTCAGTTCGCAACCCGCCGTCCCTTTCGGATGCTCGGCACCGAACCGGAAAAACACGTAGCCGCTGGAAGCGTTCAAAAAGGCCCTGCGCTTCTGGGGGTGGTTGTCCCACCATTGGCGGATACCCTTCATCGAGGCCTTGTTGCGCGGAAGTTCCCCCGAACGGATCAGGTAGCCCGCCATGCTCTGGCCCGAGTGCCCGTTCAGGCCCGCGAACAGGGCCGCCTGCTGCGTCCCGTCGTCAAAGGCCAGAATGCCGGAACCTTCCAGCATCAGATCATACGTCTCCACCGGATGCTCCAGCCACGCCATTTCCAGATTCCGGCTCTTGAGCGCTCCGTCCAGATCGATGTCCGCCCGGCTGTAATACGGGTCTTCCGGCTTGATCACCTGCAAAAAAGCGTCCTCTGGGCAGCTGTGCGTAGGCAGGCACCACGCCAGATCCGGGGCAAGCTCCTCCGGAAGACGGTAGATCGGGTATTCGTATCCCGGCTTGCGCGTCCGGCTGGCCTGCATCACCGGCGAATAGTACCCCGTAAACTTGACTTCAGGGACGACGCTCAGCCACTGGAACCCCTCTTCCAGCAGTTCTGGCTGGGCGTCGAGCTGCGGCAGTATCGCTTTCAGCTTTTCCAGCGACGCAACCACGTCTCCCCATGTGATCCGGATTCCGCTGTGTTCGGCTGCCCGCTCGTCCGGATTCCAGCTCCGGGCATACGCAAGGCTCCGCTCCAGCGCGGGGGCCAATTCCATCCACGAACGCAGCCCCATGGATGCCTTGTCCATACGGGCGATCTGCGCACGCGCCTGCTCCGCCGGGGCCCGCCGGAACAACGGGGACGGGGTATCCAGCGCTTCGACGGCGGGATGGGGCAACCGCCGGATCTCGGAAGAAGCGGTTGAGGCAGGGGCGGGGAAAGGCTCGGGGGAAGGTTTGGCCCCACATGCGGCCAACAGGACGGCAAGGCACAGCACAAACGTTTTCAACATCGATTCCTCTTTGCGTGAAAGGGCGCATCCTCTGCCCGGTTCCCCTCAAAAGGAACGGCGGCGCACAGGTGCGCATATACCCGGAACGGTATTCGCCGGGTATGATAATAATGAAATTTTCCCCTGCAATACGATACACGACAGAGGGCGTTCCCTTTGAAGAGGGGACGTCCCGCACCGCCGCTGAACGGTGCGCGGCCACCATAGAGCCAAGCTCTCGAATACGCAACGCAGGAAGACAACGATGGAAACGCTGATACAGGCTTTGAAGGCGATCAACGACGTGATCTGGGGACCGGGTATGCTGATCCTGCTGATCGGAACGGGCCTCTACCTTACCGTAGGGTTGCGTTTCTATACGTTCCGCAACATCTTTTCAGCGTTTTCCATGCTCTGGAAGGGCCGGACCTCCTCGGCTGGCGACAAGGGCGAGCTGACGCCGTTCAATGCCCTGATGACGGCCCTCGCTGGGACTATAGGCACGGGGAGCATCGTCGGCGTGGCCACGGCCATCCTTTCGGGCGGCCCGGGCGCGCTGTTCTGGATGTGGTGTACCGCTATGGTAGGCATGGCGACCAAATTTTCCGAAATCCTGCTTGCCGTCCGCTACCGTGAAGTGACCCCGGCGGGGAATTTCGTGGGCGGGGCCATGTACTTCATCAAGAACGGGCTCGGCGAAAAATGGAAATGGCTCGGCGGCCTGTTCGCCATTTTTGCGGCAATCACCTGTTTCGGGACCGGCAATGCGGTACAGACCAACGCCATTTCCGGCGTGCTCTGGGGAACCTTCGGCGTCCCGACATGGATCACGGCGCTGATCCTGTTCCTGCTGATCGCTTCCGTCCTGTTGGGCGGCCTGCGGCGCATCGGCAGCGTGGCCGGGAAAATAGTGCCCTTTATGGCGATCCTGTACACGCTCGCCTCGCTGCTCATCATTATTTTGAACATCAAGGAAGTGCCCGCGATGTTCCTGCACGTCATTGAGGAAGCCTTCACGCCCACGGCGGCGCAGGGGGGCTTCGCCGGGGCCACGGCCATGATGGCCGTCCGGTTCGGTATGGCGCGGGGCATCTTCGCCAACGAAGCCGGGCTCGGCAGCGGGCCCATCGCCCACGCCACCGCGACCTCCACCCCGATCAGGCAGGCCACCATCGGAATGCTCGACGTGTTCATCACCACCATGATCGTGTGCAGCATGACCGGTTTCGCCATCCTCGTCACCGGCGAATGGACCGCCGTCGGCGCTCAGGGCGCTTCGCTGACCGCGCGGGCCTTTGAAACCGCCCTGCCGGGCGTGGGTTCGGCCATCGTGGCGATTTCGCTGGTCATGTTCGCCTTCACCACCATCCTCGGCTGGTGCGTGTACGGGGAACGTTCCGCAATATTCCTGTTCGGGGATCGGGTTCTGAAGCCTTTCCGTATCCTCTACACCATCGTCGTGCCCATCGGCGCTCTGGCCCAGCTCGATCTGGTCTGGATTCTTGCCGACACCTTCAACGCGCTGATGGCTTTCCCCAACCTCATCGGCGTGCTCCTGCTGAGCCCTGTGGTGTTCAAAACCGTACAAGAGAGCACACGGCCCTAAAACGCGCCCGAGCCCGGACATTCACCGTCCTGATATCAATCCGTTTATATCTTGGGATCGTTACTATTTTTCGTTCTTCTCCTTTTTCCGTGATCCCCATTGACGGGAAGGCTCTTTACAGATATCTAACGGCAAATTTTCGTCATAGGTGCTGAATGACGCTTTTGAGCCGGTATTGGATACGACATTTCACGAAGAGCTTATGGTGGGCGCTGCTGCCTCTGATAAGCGTCTGCCTGTTGTACCCGAACGCCATTGCGCAAAGGCACCCCGTGCAGCCGTGCCTCATGCACTGTCAGGATGGCGCGTCCCTGATCCCGGCACAGCCGGATCAGCCGTCCGCCTATCTGGAAACCAAGTCGGCGCACCCTTTGGACAGGACTTCCGGAAAGGACGGCCCTCTCCTTTCGCTTAACGCCTCATCCTACGGGTTCTCCCTCGCGCTCCTTCAATGCGCCGCCTTCATTCCCCTTCCCGATCTCCTGCCCGGGCTTTCCGAAATCCGGGGGATGCTTCCCTTGGCCCTCGCGCCGCCTTCCGTCTCCATCTCTCTGTAGCCTTACGCATTCAGCGGTTCTCGCGTTGCGTCCCATCGGGCGGACGAAGCCGTGCGTTATCCGTACCATATGCGCACCCGGGCCGCTTTTCCCGCCCTCAAACTGAAAAGAGATGGATATATGGATCACTCGACGGAATCTCAAACGGATCGCAAGGAACTCAAAAAAACCATGAGCCCGGCCGAAGTCTGGGCACTGGCCGTAGGGGCCATCATCGGCTGGGGCTGCTTCGTCCTTCCCGGAACCCGTTTTCTGCCGGATGCCGGGCCGCTGGGGACATGCCTCGCGTTTCTCATCGGCGGAGGGCTGCTGTGCACGGTGGCGCTCTGCTACAGCATTCTGATTAAAGTCTACCCCGTTGCGGGCGGTTCCTTCACCTACGCCTACGTCGGCTTCGGGACACGGGCCGGTTTCATCTGCGGCTGGGCGCTGGTTCTCGGCTACCTCTGCGTCATCGCCGCCAACGGCACGGCCCTCGCGCTGCTCAGCCGCTTCGTCCTGCCCGGCGTTTTTGATGTGGGCTATCTGTATACGGTCGCCGGATGGGACGTCTACGCGGGCGAACTGGCCATGATGTCGGCTTTCTTCATCTTCTTCGGCTATATGAATTTCAGGGGCATGGACATGGCGAGCAGCCTCCAGCTCATTCTGGCCTTCGCCCTCGCGGGCGGCGTGCTGGTGCTGATCCTTGGAAGCGTCGCCACGGAAACCTCCCACGTCGATAACCTGTTCCCCCTCTTTGCCGAAGGGCGTTCCCCGGTAGCCTGCGTGCTGTCCATCCTCGCCATTACCCCGTGGCTGTTCGTGGGTTTCGACACGATCCCCCAGACCGCTGAAGAATTCGACTTCCCGCCCGAAAAATCCCGCCGCCTGATGATCAATTCCATCGTCTGCGGCGCGCTTCTCTACGCGCTGGTTCTGATCGCTGTCGCGATCATCATCCCCTATACCGATTTGCTCGGCCAGAATCACAGCTGGACCACGGGCGCCGTGGCCAATATGGCTTTCGGCAGGTTCGGCGGCGTCATCCTCGCCATTCCGGTCATGGCCGGGATTTTCACGGGCATGAACGGCTTTTTCATGGCGACGACGCGCCTCCTGTTCAGCATGGGCCGCGGCAAATTCCTGCACCCTTGGTTCGTCAAGGTGCACCCCAAACACGGAACGCCGACCAACGCCGTCCTGTTCACGCTTGGCCTGACCCTCATCGCCCCGTGGTTCGGCCGCTCGGCCCTGAACTGGATCGTCGACATGTCCGCCATGGGCACCGCGCTCGCCTATCTGTTCACCTGCATGACCGCGTACAAGTATGTCGCCAATTTCCCCGACATCCCCGAAGCCCGCTGGGGCAAGCCTGTGGCGATCATCGGTGGCCTGACCTCCATCTCCTGCTTCGCCATGCTCGCCCTGCCCGGTTCTCCCGCCGCCATCGGCATCGAGTCGTGGTTCATGCTTCTTGTCTGGGTCGCCCTCGGCGCGGCCTTCTACTTCAACCGCGCGTCCGAGCTGAACGCCATCCCGCATGAGCAGATGCAGTACCTGCTGCTCGGCACCAAGGATCGGCCTCTCCTCTTTGAGGCCGCCCAGAGCACTTCCGCAGGGATGAACAAGTAATATTGGGGATTATTCGGGGAGGGGAGGGAGAAACTTTCTGAGAAAGTTTCTCCCTCCCCTCCCCAAACCC
>ENA-ORUM01000673-ORUM01000673.1-human-gut-metagenome-genome-assembly--contig:-NODE-673-length-38234-cov-6.867362_pt1 | contig 38234 bp, 30 predicted proteins | sample MGYA00242083_ERZ509217 | MGnify/ENA primary metagenome ERZ509217 (study PRJEB26280, sample SAMEA2338831) | human gut metagenome | biome: human gut; feature: human-associated habitat; material: faeces...
TTGGTCTGCCGCCTAAAGCGGCCGGAAGCACGTGACTTTAGTCATGTGAGGTTCACAAGCTCGCTTTCTGTATTAGATTTGTATTACTGCTAGAACAACTTTCCAAGTATAGCATAAGAGACGGGGAGCAGGAAACCCAAAAAGGAATTGTTTATCTTTCTATACAATCATGTTATGCATGACATTGCACACAGCAGGCAGAAAAATCCGAATGGAAAATTTTTCTGTTACTTTTTTGATTTTTTCAGTGACTTTCCTCTATGATCTATGGTACACTAATCCATGCGCGTTAAAAACGAGAATAGAATATCAAATGGAGGAAATCTCAAAATATGAGCAAAAAGAAAGGCGAAGGCCTGAAATCATTCAACAGGGGATTTAACGTGCCGGATACCTACATTATCATCTTTTTTGTGGTGGTTATCGCGGCCGTCATGACCTTCCTCGTCCCGAAAGGCTATTACGAGACGGAGGATGTCACGTACCTGATGAACGGGGTAGAAAAGACCCGTACCGTCATCAAAGACGGAAGCTTCCAGTATCTGACCGATGCTGCCGGAAAACCGGTCACAGAAGGCGTTGCACTGTTCAGCGGTGACGGCGGAACCGGATTTTTCAATTACATGTATAACGGAATTATCAGCAGCTCCGCTATCGAAATCATCGCATTTCTGATGGTAGTCGGCGGTGCTTTCGGCATCATGATCCGCACCGGAGCCGTTGAAGCCGGTCTGATCGGCCTGATCCGTAAAGCAAAAGGAGCCGAAAAACTGCTGATCCCGGTTCTTTTCGTCCTGTTTTCCCTCGGCGGAGCCGTGTTCGGAATGGGAGAAGAGGCCCTTCCGTTCACCATGATCCTCTGCCCGCTGTTCGTCGCTGTCGGATACGACACCGTCATTGCCGTGCTTGTTACGTACGTGGCAACACAGATCGGCTTCGGATCTTCCTGGATGAACCCGTTTTCCGTCGGAATCGCACAGGGAATCGCCGGCGTTGACGTCTTCTCCGGCGCAGGTTTCCGTATGGTGATGTGGGTGGTGTTCACTGCTCTTGGCTGCGGCATGACCATGTTCTATGCAGCAAAAGTAAAAAAGACCCCGGAAATCTCCGTTGCTTACGAAAGCGACCAGTATTTCCGTGATCAGAACGAAAAAACAGGCATCGACGAGGGCCATTCCTTCGGCATCGGCCATATCTTAGTTCTGGTAACACTGGCCGTTACCGTTGTCTGGGTCATCTGGGGCGTTATGGCAAAAGGCTATTACATGGCCGAAATCGCAACCCAGTTCTTCATCATGGGAATTGTGGCAGGTGTCATTGGTGTCATTTTCCATCTGAACAATATGAAAGTAAATGACATTGCCGTTTCCTTCAAAGACGGCGCAAAAGACCTGATCGGCGCAGCACTCGTTGTTGCGATGGCACAGGGCATCATGCAGGTGCTCGGCGGTTCTGATCCGACCACACCGACCGTTATCAACACCATTATGTACGGCATCTCACAGGCCCTGGCCGGTCTTTCCGGTGCAGCCGCAGCCGTGCTGATGTATGTGTTCCAGTCGGTCTTCAACTTTTTCGTCGTATCCGGCTCCGGCCAGGCGGCGATCACCATGCCGATCATGGCACCGCTCGCGGACCTTCTCGGCGTATCCCGCCAGACATCCGTCCTTGCGTTCCAGCTCGGTGATGCCTTCACAAACCTGATCGTCCCGACCTCCGGCTGCCTGATCGGCTCCCTGGCGATTGCAAAAATCGAGTGGTCGAACTGGATCAAATTCATGTGGAAATTCTTAGGGATACTGATGATTGGAGCAGTCATTACGATTCTGATTGCGGTTGCCATTGGATTTTAAGAGGAGTGAGAGAAAATGATATTATTTCAGAACATAGACGTCTATGCGCCGGAATACCTCGGAAGAAAAGACGTTCTTACTGTGTATGATAAAATTGTCAAGATCGCAGATGCCGGCACGATAACGGCAGACGGCCTGCTCTCTGGCGCGGAGACCGTAGACGGAACCGGACTTGTCCTGACACCTGGCTTTGTTGACTGCCATGTTCACGTGCTCGGCGGAGGCGGTGAGGGCGGCTTTGCCAACCGCACCCCGGAGGCGACGATGGAAGGCCTGAACAAGTTCGGTGTGACAACCGTTGTCGGCTGCCTCGGAACTGACGGCATTGGCCGTGACATGTGCGCGCTCGTGGCAAAAACAAAAGGCCTCCGGGAGCAGGGCATGTCCGCCTGGTGCTACACCGGCAGCTACCAGGTTCCGGTGCGCACACTGACGGATGGAATTACAAAAGATATCATGATGATCGAAGAAATCATCGGAACCGGCGAAATCGCCATCTCGGACCACCGATCCTCACAGCCGACCTTCGAAGAATTCGCACGGCTGGCAGCAGACACGCGCCTCGGCGGTGTTCTTTCCGGGAAAGCGGGAGTGATCAATGTCCACCTTGGCGACGGTGCAAGATGTATGGAGCTGATCGAACGCGTCATCAGCGAAACCGAAATCCCGGCCAGCCAGTTCCTCCCGACCCATGTCAACCGGAACGAGAAGCTGTTCCAGAAGGCAATTGAATACGCCGTAAATGGCGGTGCGGTCGATTTCACCGGAAATGAAGAGATCGATTACTGGGAAACTGTCTGTGATGAAGTCCGCGTGTGCAAAGGAATCCGCCGCATGCTGGATGCAGGCGTGAACCCGAAACACATCACCATCTCATCCGACGGTCAGGGCAGTCTGCCGATCTTTAATGAGAAGGGAGAATTCCTGCGGATGGGCATGGGCCAGTCGAGCTGTTTGCTGAAAGAAGTAAAAGAATGCGTGGAGAAAGCGGGAATTCCGCTGGAAACCGCAATTTCGACGATTACGGCAAACCCGGCAGAGATCCTGTCACTGAAAGGAAAAGGAAAAATCCAGGAAGGGTTTGATGCAGATCTTTGCGTACTGGATCAGGGACTGGAGATTCAGGAAGTCGTTGCACGGGGGAAGACGGTGTATCGGAAATAGCATATTGGTAATATTGGGAAAAGGTCACAGCTTTGCGGAGCTGCGGCCTTTTTTGATGGGAATGCCTGCGGAAAGAATGTTTTACAATAGTATTTTGTAAGAAGGTACGATATAATGAACATATATCTTGCGACAGGGAAGGAGAAACTGCAGTGTCGGAAATAAAACTTTTTGAGGTCGGAACGGTTGTGAAAGAGCGCACCTCTTCCACGGTAGTATTGGAGAAACAACTGCAAACAACAATAGAGCAGAACATGGAGACATTTTTCGGCGTTCGTTTTCTGAAAAGTGAATATATGATCACATCCGGAAGAATGGACAGCATCGGAATTGATGAAAATAATAGCCCAGTGATTTTTGAGTATAAGAGAAGCTCGAGCGAGAACGTAATTAATCAGGGATTATTCTATCTGGATTGGCTTCTGGATCACAAAGCGGATTTCAAACTGCTTGTGATTGAAAAATTGGGTATGGAAGTAGCAGACCAGATTGATTGGTCGGTGCCTTGTGTGATTTGTATTGCAAATGATTTTACGAAATACGACGTGCATGCAGTGAATCAGATGCAGAGGAATATCAAGTTGGTGAAATATCGGAAATACGGAGATGATTTGCTACTGTTTGAGCATTTGAATACTCCGGTGGCAAAGCCAGTAACGGAAACATCAACCATTTCAACAACAAGTAGTACATACACACAGAAAACACATTTAGAGAAGCTGGCATCAGCAAGCAGCCATTTCAAAACATTATATACGGCGCTTTGTGACTACATCGAATCGCTGGGAGACGATCTTGTTCCAAACCAATTGAAGCTGTATTTGGCCTATAAGAAAGTGCAGAACATTTTCTGCATTGAAATTTATAACAAACAGATCCTGCTCCGAATGAAACTCGACCCGGACACTGTTGAACTGGAAGAAGGATTCACAAGAGATACCCGCGGGATTGGACATTACGGAACGGGGGAGCTAGAAGTGTCAATCAAGACGGCAGAAGACTTTCAGAAGGCAAAGAAGCTGATTGATCGGGCGTATCAGGAGACGTTATAAAGCATGGTAAAAACTGGAAAATGATGAAAAAATTTGAATTGTAAAGTCAAATACGTTACAATTTAAAGTTAGAACAGAGAGGATGAAACGGTGAAAGAAGAAATAATACAAAACATAAATCAAGGGTTGGAAGCAGCCTATATCAATGGAAATCTTGCTTCAAATCTGGAATATAAACCGAGTTTTATATCAAACAATCCAGAAGAGGGTAAAAAAGTTATTTCTTCTATTGAAGAAGAGCTACTTCGCTGTGAACAATTCCAGATTAGTGTGGCATTTATCACAATGGGAGGAATTACGCCCCTCCTGCAGACGTTAAAAGAACTCGAGCGAAAGAGAATCCCGGGGCAAATTCTTACAACGAACTACTTAGATTTTAGTGAGCCAAGAGCGTTGGCAAAACTGAATGAATTGAAAAATATTACGCTAAAAATGTATGATGTGGAAGCTGCCGATAATGGATTTCATACCAAAGGATACATTTTCAAAAAAGAAGAAGTTTATAGAATTATCCTTGGAAGTTCGAATATGACAAGCGCAGCACTTACCAGCAACATAGAGTGGAATACAAAGATTATATCGACGGAGCAGGGTGGAGTAGCAAGTGAGATTGTAAAAGAATTCAATTCGTTTTGGAATTCAGAGTATGCTTTGAGTTTTGAAACCTTTTATGAAATTTACAAAGCACGCTATGAAATCATCAAACATCAACGAGAAGAGGCTAAAAAAGACAGGATTCCGTCTTTTGAAAAATATAAATTAAAGCCGAATTCCATGCAGGAAGAATTTATTGTTAATCTTCGAAAAATCATTGAAAAGGGTGAGAAAAGAGCATTATTGATTTCGGCTACGGGAACTGGAAAAACATATGCATCAGCATTTGCAATGCGTGAATTAGGTTTTAAGAGAGTATTATTTCTTGTCCACCGGGCGCAGTTAGCCAAACAAGCCAAGAAGTCTTTTGAACGAGTGTTTAATAATTCTGTCTCTATGGGCATCGTAGGCGATGGAAAACACGAATATGGCTGTGATTTTGTATTTGCTATGGTAGAGACGCTAAATAGAGATCAGCATTTGTTTCAATATGAAAAAGATGCATTTGATTGTATCATTCTCGATGAAGCACACCATAGTCCAGCGAATACCTATCAGAAAGTAATGAACTATTTTGAACCACAGTTATTTTTAGGTATGACAGCTACGCCGGATAAACGGGATGATCATATAGAAGGGCGAAATGTCTATGAACTTTTCCATCATCAAATAGCACATGAAATTCGATTACAGAAAGCAATGGAAGATCACTTGCTGTGTCCTTTTCATTATTTCGGAATCAGTGATATTTCGCTGATAGATGATAAAACGTCTAAAGGAAAGAATCTTACAGAAAAAGATTTTAATCTTCTTACAAGCGAAGAACGGGTAGAACATATCATTGAGCAGGCGCAATATTATGGCTATAGTGGAGAACGTGTGAAGGGATTGATTTTCTGTAGTAGAAATAAAGAATGTGAAACATTATCGAGAATGTTCAATGAACGTGGTTATAGAACGCTTGCGCTTAGCAATGAAACACCACAAAAGCTCCGAGAAACAGCATTTGAACGTTTAGCTATGAGGGAAGAGGATGCAACGGATGAATTACAGCCCTTGGATTATATTTTCTCTGTAGATATTTTAAATGAGGGCATTGATATTGTTGAAGTCAATCAAGTCATTATGCTTCGGCCTACACAATCGCCCATTGTATTTATCCAACAATTGGGACGGGGGCTGCGTAAGGCGGAAGGAAAAGAATATGTAGTGATTCTGGATTTTATCGGAAATTACAACAATAATTTTATGATTCCAGTCGCTTTATCCGGAGACAATACCTATAATGCGGATGTGATTCGGAAATATGTTATCAGTGGAAATAGTACCATTCCGGGAGCATCTACCATTCATTTTGATGAAATAGCAAAAGAAAAGATTTTTCATGCGATTGACTGTATCAAACCAAGCACCTTGAAAGAATTGATGAAAGAAGGATACGTTAATCTGAAAAACCGTCTCGGAAGACGTCCAATCCTTTTGGATTTTTATGAAAACGCGGAGATGGATCCTCTTGTAATTATTAAGGAATACAAAACTTATTATTCTTTTGCAGAACAAATGGAGAAAAATGAGCAGTTGTTTCGGCTGTCAGAACAGGAAAAGACAACACTGGAATATTTGTCAAAGACGATATTAAGCGGTGTCAGACCAGATGAATTGGAGATTTTGCGATTGTTTTTAGAAAAAAATCAAATTACATATTCTGAAGTTATTGATAGCTGCAAAGAGCGATATGGTTATGAGATAACAACGCAAAAGATTGATCTTGCATGTGATGTTCTGAAAGGAAAATTTGTCACAAACAGCACGGAAAGAGAGAAGTTTTATCAGATTGATATTCTGGAAGCAGATGGAGAGAATCGTTTAAAGAGAATTTTAAGTTATACAGAACGCCTGGCACATAAGGATTTTTATGATCAGGTCCAGGACATTGTGGCTGTTGGTTTAGCCAGATATCAAGATAAGTACGCAAAACCATATAGAAATGGAGTGCCATTTGTACTTTATGAAAAATACTCAAGAAGAGATGTTAGTTTGCTTATGAATGCAGGCAAAGATTTGTCGTCAACAATGTATGGAATGTCGCAACTAGGAGACGATGTTTTCATTTTTGTCACGTATCATAAAGAAGAAAACACAGATGAAGAAAAAGAATATGTTGATGGAAAGCCTGATTATGCGGATGAATTCGTAGACAACGTAATTTTTAGATGGGATTCCCAAATTGATAAAAAGTTAGATGGTGCATATATGGATAAGGTTTTAAATACACCAAGAAAACATCTTTTTGTTCAAAAGACGGATGCAGAAAACAATTTTTTCTATATGGGAGAATTTGATGTCTTGGAGGCTCATGAAGCGGAAAAGAAAAATAATAGAGGTGTATTAAAACCGATTTGTAAATTAAAATTTAAAATGCAAACAGCAGTAAGAGAAGATTTATTGAGATATTTGCAGAGTGGAAAAACAATGGAGGAAAAGTAAAATGAAAACAATCAGAGTTGTTGCAGCAGTAATAAAAGCAGTAAATAAAACAGGAGAATCCATCATTTTTGCAACCCAGAGAGGTTATGGAGAATTTAAAGGCGGCTGGGAATTTCCGGGAGGAAAAATTGAAAAAGGCGAGACACCACAGGAGGCTTTGAAAAGAGAAATTATGGAAGAATTGGATACAGAAATAGAAGTGGGAGAATATATTGATACGATTGAGTATGACTATCCGGCATTTCACCTTTCTATGGATTGTTTTTGGTGTGAAGTTTTAAATGGAGATCTCGTATTGAAAGAACACGAAGCGGCAAAGTGGTTGACGAAAGAAAAACTGAACGAAGTAGAATGGCTACCTGCAGATATTACATTGATAGAGGAAATTAGAAAAGGAATGTAGGAACAGAAAATTAGGACATATTTCACGAAAAGTGCTGTCGAGTAGAAAAATGAGTGAGGGTGGAAAGAAACTATGACCTTGGAGCAAACAAAAAAATTTACAGAGCAGGACGAAAATACACTGCAATATTATAATCAAAATGCGACTAAATTTATTGAAAATACAAAGAGTGTTGAGTTCCATTCCGTACAGGATAAGTTTCTTTCCTACCTTTCGGCCGGCTCTCATATTTTGGATTTTGGCTGTGGATCCGGACGCGATAGTAAATATTTTCTGGAAAAAGGTTATCGTGTCGATGCGGTAGATGGATCGGAAGAAATTTGTAAAATTACCAGAGAATATGTCAAAATTGAAGTGAAAAAAATGTTATTTTCGGAACTTTCGTTCGTAAATAAGTATGAGGGGATATGGGCGTGTTCTTCTATCTTACATCTTTCGAAAGACGAATTACAAGATGTTCTATATAAAATGATGCGTGCCCTAAAGAAAGAAGGATATATTTATACTTCCTTCAAGTATGGAGAATATGAGGGATATCGTGAAGAACGATATTATACCGATTTTACAGAAAATTCTTTTGCGGCATTTATAAAAGACTTTTCAGAAATAAAGATAGTAGAATACTGGATATCGAAAGATGTCCGTCCGGGTAGGAGTGAGGAAAAGTGGTTGAATTTGATACTTCAAAAATCGGATATAGTTTGAAACTGGATGGGAAATATTACAATACATTAGATATTGAAGGGTTTTCACACATGATGAAAGATCCGTCCTATTGTTACAAGTTTTATTGGTTGGAAGCGATTGTCCAGCTTATTGCGGAAGGCGTAAAAGAAACCATTTTTGATGCGGTGATCGATGAAATGATTTGCAATGCATGGTACTCGGTCCGCGAGTTTCACATCCATCTGAGCGGAATGCCAATCGATGGACAAGTAAAAGATGGATTGGAGAGAGCTGTAAGTAAATTATCAGAACTCAGCAATCTGCCTGCAAATGCATCCAAGGTAGAAATTAAAAATGCGATTAAAAAGTATGCACTGGAATTGAAAACATCAAAAGAGCAGCTCACCAATATGGTTCCATACAGAGCTCTTGCAGGATTTTTTGATAGAGCGGAAGAACCAGCAGATTGGGGAAGCGTACGGCGAATGACGGAATATATTGAGAGAATTAATGAGCACGTTGTGATATTACCGTATACACTGGGAACAGGGAGTAAGCTTAAAAAAGAAATATATTTTCAGCCATCTTGGATAAAGATGATTCAGGATAACACGGTATCGATTCTCGGATGGATTCAATATGAAAAGGTCAAATGGTTGCAAAACAATAATCCAGAAGTTCCAGGTCTTGTATATAAACTGGCGCCGATGGATGAGAAAATGCGGAAATTGAATCATGTGCGGAAACTATGGGAGGGTATTCTGGAACTGACGGAAGTCAGAGACGTGTTTACCGGAGAAGTTGTCGCGCCAAAAGCATATGATGTAGATCACTTTATTCCATGGTCGTTTGTCATGAACGATGAACTTTGGAATTTGATGCCGATGGATTCTTCCTTGAATTCGGCGAAAAGTAATAAGCTTCCGAAATGGGATCCGTTTTTTGAAAGATTTGCTGAGAATCAGTATTTGCTGTATGGGTTTATTCATGAAAAGCCGGGAATACATAAATTGTTTGAAGGATGCTATCGAGATAATTTACATTCTATCTGGGCTGGAAGAGAACTGTATTGCAAGGGAAATTCACGGGAGCAGTTTTATAATATTTTACAGAAGAATATGCAACCGGTGTATGACTCGGCGAGACGACAGGGGTATGAGGTTTGGAATAGAGGATAAGGATATGGTGAGGTTTGGAAAAAAGCTGTATTTTTATAAATTAGCTTTGCAAGTAATTATTTTAGAAATATGGTAAAATGAACAGAAAATGATTATTGAGGAATAATGATGATAAAGGATAACTAGTAAATTATGAAAAGATATGCATTATTAATTAGTTGTGAAGAGTATAAAGAATATGGTGATATTTGTTATTGTCATAGTGATGCGGTATTGATGCAGGAGACTCTTACAGAATATTGTGATTATGATCGTGAAGATTTAGAACTGGAAATGTTGTATCTCGATGATGAAAATACGCCAGAGAAAATATATAAAAAACTGTTGCAGTTTATAGAAAAAGCATCTTCCGAAGATACTGTGTTATTCTATTTTGCAGGGCACGGGATGAAGATTGGAATGCAGGGCTTTTTAATATTACCAAATACAAGTAAGAATGATGTATGTAACACGGCTCTTGAGCTAAAAAAATTAAATGAAATTATGCTAGGGAAAAAATGTAATTGCTTTATGATTTTGGATGCTTGTCATTCTGGAACGTTAAGTCGGGGAGAGATGAGCGACTTGTTTATAGAAAATTTGATTGATAAAAGCTGTGTTACATTAGCATCTTGTTCTGAAAATGAATGTAGCTATCCAGATGAAAAAAGAGAGCAGGGAGTATTTACATATTATCTTGCAGAGGCTATAAAGAATACAACGATAGGACAGAAAATATTTTTAGATGAGCTAAAGTCTCAAATATATGAAAATATGAAAGAATGGTGTTTGGAAAATTATAAACAGCAAACACCTACTTTAGTGGGAACAATAGTTGGAAAACCATCGATTGCTACCAGAAATACTAAAATATATGAATATGCTCCTATAGTGCCTAAAAAAAAGGAGGTTATTACTGTGGAAGATACAAAGTTGGAAGTTGTCCCAATGAATAGTGAAAATATGGTTTCTCAAGTTCTTTGGCAAAGCAGTTCTGGTATAGAACTTCCGAAAGTTGCAACACTGGAGACAATTTTAAGTTATAATTTTCAATTAAGAAAGCGTGAGCTAGAAGTGATATCTACAAATTATAATGCTGGATTTTTTGAAATGGTATCAGAATCGATTTGGAATCGTTCAATTGTTATTTTAAGAAAAAGAGTATTGGGATTTGGTGTTCAATTTGTAGCGGAAATGGTAGGAATTGATAATTTGGACTATATTCAGAATTTGCCTGATTTTGAGGTGATAAATTTGGCCTCAGAATTGGGATTTATAAATGCAACAGGAAAAATGAGGTTAACGCATGCAAATGAAATAGTTCAACATTATTTAGATCGTGATGTCACAGAAGAAATGCCCCAAAATGAAAGTGACTCGGTAATTAGACCTTGTATACAATATATTTTAGGATATGAAGATTCTAATATTCAAATAGAGTATACGGATTTCCGAACAAGTTTAAAGGTAGAAAATTTAGCAAATAATCTATCCAAACTTGAATCGCTTAATAATAGTCCATATTTTTATAAAAAAACAACAATACGAACATTGGTTAATTTATTGTCATCAACAGAAGGAGCTGAGTATGAAACAGTTGAGTCTAATTTTATAATAATAATAAAAACAATTTGGTCAGGACTTACATCAGATGATAAGTATTTTTTGGGATTAACATTTAGTAAACATAAAAATGATGGAAATTCAAAGCTTATTTCGGCATTTACAAAGGCTTTAATGTCAGTTGGTGGCTTTGATTATGTCCCTGAAAATTTGAGATCACTTGCTTTTATTGAGGCAGCCAAGAACATTAAGCGAACCCATTATGCAAGGAATAATTTTTATAATGAACCAGCAGCTGTAAATAAATTAGATAAAATGGGAACAAAAATTCCAAAGCCAGCAATTAAGGAATGCATCGGTGGAACGCTGATGGTTCTTTTGGGAAACTTTTATGGAAGATCTTTTGATGCTATTGTTCCAGCAACTAAGGTGTTAAAAAAACTTTCTCAGAATGATTGGATTTATTATATTGAACAATGCTTACCGAATGACGAAGAAGTCCTTCAGAAAATTGCTTCAGGAGATTTGCGTACAGAACGTTGGTGTAATATTGTTGAAGAATTTAAACTCAATTCTTTAGAATATAGTAATTCAAAAGTACAAGAGTTTATTACATTTTCGGCGAATATGGATAAAAAAAATACTAAATTTTGTGCGAATGCTTTTTATAAAAAATTAGTAAAAGAGTGACGATAGTGGGGATAGTGCTAATGCTGACGAAAATAAGAGACTTGCAAAGAAGCCGTAAAAATAAGAGTTATTTAGAAGAAGATATTGTTTGAATTTGCTGGCGCCTTTCGTAAAGGTATGAGTTGAAATCAGCGTATCCGAAGAAGAGATAGAGCTGATAAGTATTGCCTTCTGTGAAAGTGTGTTTTATTGGGTAAGCATTTGAAGGTGAACGACAAGCAATAAAACGTATAGCCCTGTGTGGTAAAAACTATGTTATTGAACAAACTGTGAATAATAGAATTATTTTTGCAAAGTTGGAAAAGTCTGTAAAAGATTCTGTAAGATAATCTAGTAAACGAAAATAGAAAATTGATTTATTTAGAAAAGGTATAGGTGATCATTTGGATATTGAAAAACTTGCAACAAGTGCAATTACAAATTGTATAGCGGGAACGGACTATTTGTCCCCTTGGATTAGTGAAGGAGATAGGGAACCATCATGGGATGGATTTATCTATGCTTATTCCAATAGAAATAAGAAAAAGAAAAATTTAACAGGACGTGCAGCAGTTCAGGTAAAAGGAAAATTGGTAAAGAATGTAAAAAAGAAGAGCATTCGATATCCGGTATCTATAGTTGATCTAGAAAATTATCGGAACGATATTTTTTGTGGTTGGAATAACTGCTGAACAAGAAAAAAAGATATATTATTCAGCTCTGCTTCCTTTTAAGATAAATCAGTATTTGAAAATTTATAAAGGAAAGAAAGCACCAAGTTTGACATTCTTAGAGTTGCCTGAAAAGAAAAATGATATTGAAAATATGGTTATTAATTTTGTGAATGACAGTAGAAAGCAGGCAATAGCAAAAAGTGGAAAAAATTGGACAATTCAGGAAGTGGAAAAATTTGTTGGACTTGAAAATATGTGTTTGAATTTTTCTGTTACATGTATCGGATATGATAAAAATGATCCATTTATGTATTTGAAGAATAATGAATTTTACATGTATGCTGGAAATAAAGATAATTCGATACAGTTTCCTGTTGAACATATAGAAAAAATAGATGTTGTTTCTTGTGAACGTAACTGTGTAATTTCTGCTCAAAATAGAGAGTTTTATGATAGAATAAAGGTAGAATGTTATAGTGAAGGCACAATGACAGTTTATATTGGAAAGAGTATTTATATTAAGTATGAGGAAAATGGGAAAGGAATTTTTAAGTATACATTAAAAGGTAATCTTGATGAAAGAATTTTGACGATTGAATTTGTTCTTGCTATGTATGAGGAGAAAGGATTTTATCTGGATGGAACTAAATTCAACTTTGATAGAATTCAAGAGAAAATAGATGCGGATGAACAGAGAAGAGGATTGCGACATCTTAAACTTGTAAAAGAAATGCTGGATAAGTTTGGCGTGAATAAGTCATTAGATATTGATAATTTAACAGAGAAAAATGAAAAGGATATCGAACTTTTAATAAATACACAGTTGTATGGAAAAAGAGCAACATTTCAAAAGACAGACAATATACCAGATGTTGGCTTTATAAGTATTGCAAATATAAATCTGTTGATAATATGTGTAAAGATGGAAGATGGAACGTATTTGTTGGAAGATTTTTTTAGAAAAGAGATATCTTGCTCAATAGATAAAACTCCAAATACGCAAACATCGCAATATTCATTATTAAGTATAGAAAATTATCTTAAAGCTGATAATCTCTCAAAAGAGATGGTCGAAAAATCTTTTAAAAAGTATAAAAACATAAGTCATTATTCGCAAACTAATTTTAGTGCATTAAATATATTAAATGCCTATGATCGAGATAATTCAAGAAGTGATTTGTTGGATTTGGCTGAAAACCTGTATGAATGGTTAATCATCGAACAACCAAATGAAGATATATATCAGGTAAATTTAATACAGTGTCACAAGCGTAGAGGCGCACTATCTGATCAAGATGTTTTAAAGTTGAATGAAATTGGTAGAAAATCAAATATTACCCATTCTTTGTTGGCAGGGATACAAATTTTGCTTGAAAAATATCAACTTGCGACGATTTATTTAAATAAATTGGAGAAAATAGATAGGGAGCAATTTGAGAGTTATCCTATTTTTAATCTAATGAAACAAAAAACGTAATTAAGTTGGGTGTAAACGGTGAGATGCAGGCGTTTATAGGATCTGAACCCATTAAATGATTTAAATTATGAAAAGCCGACTTGAAAAATTCGGTGTAGATATGAGAGGTTGGTATGGAAGAGTTAAATGGATATGTATTGATAAATAATAAAAGGTATCCTTTTGCATTTACAGATGATAAACTGAAAATTTACCCAATAGTTGAAAATGGAGATATTGCCATTAAGGACAAGGAATATGATGAATTAGTTCCTGAGGTACTCGTTCGAAAATATGAAAGAGGAAATATTATTGACGAAATAGAACTTAGGGGGACCCTTACTAATGGGCACGATGTGATATTTAAAGTATATGATAATCCTAATGATATAGATGGATTTTGTACATATACTGTTATTTCATCGTATATCTATATATCAGAACAAAGAATTCCTATATGGAATGAAGAAGAAAAGAGGATTGTCGAAAGTAAGAGAGTTAAAAATAAGATTGATGGAATAATAATATCCGGAAGAGAAATTGATTTTTTCTTTGAGCCATCAAAAGTATTTGAACATAGATATGAGTTAGAAAACGGGAAGCTTCCATTTACAGAATTTAATATAACTGCTACACAAAATAAAGATGAAAAATGTGGAAGTTTCGTTATGGGAGAAATTGAGTGTGAAATATTAATTAGAAGTATAGTCAGCGTAAAAATAGCATCCAAAGTACCATTTAGTAGCTATTCGGAATTGGTTTTGGATTTCTCAAAGGATATTACATTAGAACAAGGGGAAAAAGTAATTGTTTCGTTGAGAAATTGTTTCCAATATTTATGCCGAAGGAAAAATATAGAATTTTCTATGATTGAAATGTTTTGTAATACTGAGAATGGAAAGCGAAGAAGATTCGGGGATTATCGGCTGAATTGGCAGAGAAATATCGAAGAGGTAGATCCAGGGGCCAATAGCCAAATAATAAATTACGAAATTTTAAAGACAAATTTAGGACAACTAGTTCAAGCGTTTGTTGCAGAGGAAATATATTTGAATCATTTACCTGATAATAAGAGTGAAGATAGAATGTTTGGTCCTGATCGAATGATTTTTGATTTTGTAGCTTTCGAAAGAGAATATCAAAATCTTTATCCTGAAAAAGAAATCCGTTCGGAGGAATTTATAGATGCAAAAAAATTAGTTCTTGATTATATTAATCAATTACATAAAGACGTAACTGGAAAGAGGAAAAAATATGTAGCATCCATAGGAAAATCAGTTTCGAGAATAGAGAATAGTCTTGGTGAGCGAATACAATATGCAATTAATGATTGCAAAGATATAATGACCCCTTTTTTGATATATAATTTCCAAAGGAAAGAATATAAAAATGATGTGGAAAATATGTGTGACCGATTGAATCAACTTAGAAATGATTGTGCGCATGGAAATATGGCAATAGCTATTGAGGGAACAATGCTGACAGATTACAATACTTTGGAATGTTTATTATATGCGATGAGGTTAAAAGCTTTAGGTGTTTCAACTTTGAAAGCACAAAAAGCAATTGCAAGAGTTATGAATATTAATATGTATATTCCTGAAGAGAATATAGAGAGGTGAAGAAACTTAAGTAATTAGGCACATTAGAGTCTGAGTGTGGAATGCACAGGTACCTGACCTCGCGAACACAACTTTCTGTTCTGCAAATCTGACAGTCCATTCCTGAAGATGGATCTGATGAAGTTTTTGTTTTGCGTTCATGAGATAACCCTCCTGAATAAAGCAACACGAATCGCGCAAATCGAGCGAATTGCATGAATTTATGGTTAGAAATGTTAGTGGTAATTATCTCAGAAATGTGGCAGGATGAAAAGGTACTGGTTATTGAGGATTAACGGCGTGAATTGAAATCCCTCAATATACAGGCCATCCATTGTCGTTTCTCGTCGCCTTCTGTGAAGGCGTGAATTGTGCAATGAGTTTATAGGGTCTGACATTTTATGATTTTAGAACATGTGGAATAATTGGTTTGAAATTTTTTATAGAGGTGAATGAACTATGCTTAAAAGAGTATTTACGTAAACGTCAAAACCCAAGTACCTTTTCTCACTTTTCAGGCTATGCCATAATAAGCTAATCAAAACTATGGAGTCAAAAAAGTTCAGTACTCAACTTTTTTGAATGCCTATAAGCAGGAGGATATTATGGCTACACAAACCAGCCTGATAGCTCGGACCACATTGGGGTCTGGTACTCGAAAGAGAAAATAAAAAAATCTAAAGAAAACATAAATATATCATATTAGCTCAGAAAAATCTATGGAAAGATTTTGTGATGATCCCTTAAGAATGATGTTTTAGCTAGATTTCATGTAAGAATATGATGAGGAAAAAATGTTTTTCAAAACCCAATTAAACCAATAACTATTATAAATGAGACAAGGAGTAATATACATTGCCAAAATTAATTATCAACAAACTCGGTCCTGTTGAGACCTGTGAACTGGAGTGTTCCCAATTTATGAACTTTACGGGTTTTCAGGCATCTGGAAAGAGTACAATTGCCAAAGCAATTTATTATTTTAGAACAATTAAAGATGATATCATCGAGCTTGCAAAATCGCAGGCATTGGATGCGACACCTGTATATGGAGTGAAAAGTACTCTTAGTATAGAACATGGAATTACTTTGAGAAAAGCTCTTGAAAATTATTTGCGTGAAAAATTTTTAAGAACCTTTGGATCATCATGGGGCATGCCAAACGACATGTACATGGAATATCATTTTACTAAGAAATGCTATGTTAAGATTTCTTTGGAAAATGATAGCAGATATTCTACACCAAACTACATTTGGATCACGATGAGTAATGAACTGATTCGTTTTTTGAAAGAAAATAACCATACACTTTCTGTAACACCATTGGGAATCTCTGAAGAGGATCTGAGGATTTTTAAAAAGAATTTATATGAGATTTTTGAGGATTCTTGTTCTGTCGTCTATATTCCGGCAGGACGCAGTATGATTACGCTGCTTTCTCAGCAATTGAGTTATATTTATGCCACAATGGATGATATGCAGAAAAGATCTTTGGATACCTGCACAAAAGATTACCTGGAGAGGATACTTCGATTAAAACCAGAATTTTCAGAGGGGCTGCAGGGCTTAGCTTATTCATCGGGGCGTTCTGGATTGTCACCGCGACTTGTGGTGCAGGCACTGGATTTAACTCAGAAAATACTGCGTGGAACTTACCGTTATAGCAATGGAGAAGAACAGATTGTTTTAGAGGATGGGAAATATGTAAAGATAAACTTTTCGTCTTCGGGGCAGCAGGAATGTGTCTGGATTTTGAATCTATTGTTTTACTACTTAGTTCAACAAAAAGAAATTCTATTTATTATTGAAGAGCCGGAGTCACATTTGTTTCCGGAATCACAGAAATATATTACGGAATTGATTGCATTAGTCAATAACTGTGGACATTCGATTGTACTGACAACACATAGCCCGTATGTATTGGGAACGTTAAATAATTTATTATATGCAAAAACGATTTCGCCACAGGCGAGAAAAGAAGCAAACAAAATTATTCGGGAATCTTTATGGCTGGATTATAATGCATTTGATTCTTGGTTTGTAAAAAATGGAACAATTGAAAATTGTATGGATGCAGATATTCATATGATTCAAAATGAAAAAATTGATGAAATCTCCAAAGTGATTAATGAAGATTTTGAACGATTGCTGGAACTACAGACTACCAATGAAGAAAGTGTGGTGTTCTAATGCCGTTAAACGGATTTATATCTTTATGTGGCAAAAATGCGAAACAGATTGTTTCTCGAGATAAAGGGAATCCACAATATCATAAAGCAAATAATGTTTCAAATTCGGAAGTAACACATTATCAGATAGACGGAAAAGTAATTAAGACAGGTGACAGATGTGATTATCTTCTTATGAACGAAACCTCCAAGACAGCATATTTGATTGAATTAAAAGGATCGGATCTTGTGAAGGCTGCCAGTCAACTAGAGGCAACGGAAAATGCTTTGCGGTCTCAGCTAGTGGAATATCAATTGCAATACCGAATTGTTGCGAATAAATGTAAAACACAGGAAATACATTCCAGTGCGTATAGGAAATATCAGATACGATGGAAGAGTCGGTTACTACAGAAAACGGGATATATTGAAGAAAAAATCTAGAAAATAGAAAAAAAGAAATTTGTAAAGTTGGATCTTCTTACAGTCGTATTCCATAAAGACGTGAGTTGAAATAAGTATGAACTGATCTGTAAAGTATGGAATCAAGTCGCCTTAAGTGAAGGTGTGATTATCTCGGAAATGTGATAGGGTGAGAAGGTACTGGTTATTGAGGATTAATGACACAGTTGTTATAGTGCTTTATTGCGAAAGGGATAATCCGAAGAATTAAATATAATTTTGGAGCTAGAAGGGAACATTACAATGAACATACAAATATTCGGAACTAAGAAATGCAACGACACAAAGAAAGCTGAGCGTTTTTTCAAAGAGCGCGGCATCAAGTACCAGTTCGTAGACATGAAGGAAAAAGGCATGAGTAAAGGGGAATTTAATTCTGTAGCTCAGGCAAATGGCGGACTGGAAAATATGATTAATTGGGATGGCAAAGACAAAGATTTATTAGCTTTGATTAAATACATTGCCGATGAGGAGAAGCTTCAAAAAGTGCTGGAAAATCCATCTGTAATTAAGACACCAGTGGTCAGAAATGGAAAACTTTCTACGCTCGGTTATCAGCCGGAGATATGGAAGAAGTGGCAATAGAAAAGCTGGGAGGAAACATGAAAGAATGACTTATTATGATCAAGAAAACCAGTTTTTACGCCAGCGGCTGCAGAAAGAAATCCCAATTTTGACAGCATTAATTCAGAATTTATATCAGGAACTGGACCGGAAATTTCATTTGAATGGAGCAAAAATCCCGGTAACATTTGGATTTGAGACCGATTCTCTGGGATCCTATACAAGGCAGAGTGCTCATGAAAAGGAACATTTTCATTTTTCCCTGCTCTTTGTTGCGTATGGAGTCAACAATCCGTTGTCAAAAGAGGACCGTATCGATTTATTCAAGCATGAATATGCGCATTACATGCAGTACAATATGCGGATACCTGAGAAGTATAAATGGCAGGCTGGAACACATGGAAGTGCGTGGAAATATTGTTGTTCTCTTATAGGTGCAGCACCGACACCTTATTATAAGGCAGGAGAGGCGCTGTTGGATCATAACTATGATAAAGTATTAAAAAGCCGGATTCATGATAAGACAGTGCCGATTCGAGATACGTATCAGCGCCAGCAGAAAGCACAGAAGCAGAAGGATGAAGTTGTTCAATATAAAATTGGAGATAATATCACACATCCGAAATTCGGAGATGGAATCGTAGAAAAGATTAATCTGAGATCAGGCGGAGTGCATCTTCATATTCGGTTTAATGGTGAGGTGAAATGTATTGATCAGAAGTGGTTGATGAGGAGGAAATACACATAGGTTTATAAAAATTTCAGAAAGACAACATGGCAAAGATACTACAAATTATTATAGTAAAAATAAAGGAGGAACCTAGCTATGGACATATCTGATTTTATAGGAGCTGCAAAAACCTTTCACGTCCTTGGAATAAAGGTCACAAAAGATGGCGACCTCATAAATGAATGGTACAGCGAACCCGAATGCCGTAGAAATATCTATTCTGCAACGAAGAGCTTCACATCCTGTGCAGTTGGTTTTGCTGTCCAGGAGGGATTATTGTCCTTGGATGAAAAACTGACCGATGCCTTTCCTGAAGATTTACCCGATGTGATCGATGATAATCTGAAAATGGCAACGGTTCGAGACCTGCTTACGATGTGTTTAGGACAGGAACAGGGCAGCCTTATGGGAGAACAGCGGCCATTATACCAGGAGGATGACTGGGTAAAAATGTCTTTGGCGATTCCGTTTCAATATAAGCCAGGTACACATTTTGTATATAATAATGTTGGTCCCTACCTGGCAGGCATTCTTGTACAAAGACGTTCCGGATGCGATCTAGTCTCTTATCTTACACCAAGGCTTTTTAAACATCTTGGAATCAAGCGGCCGACATGGGAGACGGATCCTCTTGGAAACAGTTTTGGCGCAGGTGGATTGTTCCTTACACTTTCTGAACTTCATAAATTCGGATTGTTTTACCTGAATAAGGGAAAATGGAATGGAAAACAGATTTTATCCGAAAAATGGATAGAAGAAAGTACAGCAGCATCCGATACAGACAATTATGGTTATCTTTTCTGGAGAGGAGAATACAATTCCTACCGGGCGGATGGAAAATATTCTCAGATTTCCATGATCCTTCCGGACAAGAATGCGGTTATTTCGATGGTCGCAGAATGCCGGAACGGGGAAGAACTTATGAGTGCTTTGTATGATTTGGTATGTGCAAAGTTATAGATTATTATTGCATAATTGTGAAAAAGGAAGGACCAAAAGAGCTCAAACAGCTCGTCTATATAAGATAGATGGGCTGGATTCCGAAGCTGATGAAGGTGCTGGAATTGATCTTGGAAGAAGGAAAATAATTGCCGATCCTCCGTTCCTGTGCTGAAATGATTCCGGCAAAAGATACAGGATTATGGATAAATTATATTTGATTGGAGATGGAGAAATGTTATTTATATGTTACCCAAAATGCTCAACCTGCCAGAAAGCGAAAAAATGGTTAGATGCACAGAAAATAGAATATACCGAGCGCAACATCGTGGATGTGAATCCAACCTGCGGTGAGTTAAAGGAATGGTATTCTAAGAGCGGCTTTCCACTTAAAAAGTTCTTTAATACCAGCGGCCTTCTTTATAAAGAAATGAAACTGAAGGACAAACTTCCTGCCATGAGCGAAGAGGAACAGCTGCAGCTTCTTGCCACGAATGGTATGCTGGTGAAACGCCCGCTGCTGATCGATGGTGATACCGTGCTGATCGGCTTTAAGGAAGCAGAATGGTCTGAAAAGCTGGGATGATTGGAGAAAGATTGGGAGTCAGATGAACGGATAGAGTAAATTCATTGCCGCATTTTCCCTTCTGTGCTAAAATGGTTTCCGGTATGAAAATTTAAGCAAAGAGAGGAACATGAAAATGAACGAAAAACGTACCGGCCTGTTCGAGAATGGCCTGATCTGGTTTGGGGCAGGTGTCTCGATTGCCGAAATCCTGACCGGAACCTACCTTGCACCGCTCGGCATGGGAAAAGGTCTGGCAGCGATTCTTATCGGCCATATCATCGGATGCCTGATGCTGTTTCTGGCAGGCGTGATCGGCGGCAGGGTCAGAAAAAGTGCCATGGAAACCGTAAAAATGAGTTTTGGACAGAAGGGAAGCATCCTTTTTGCTGTCCTGAATGTATTGCAGCTCGTTGGCTGGACCGCCATCATGATCTATGACGGAGCGCTCGCCGCAGACGGCGTAATGCATACGGGCAGATGGATCTGGTGCCTTGTGATCGGAGTCCTGATTATTCTTTGGATTGTGATCGGAATCACGAATCTTGGTAAAATCAACACGGTTGCCATGGCAGCATTATTTCTGCTTAGCCTGATCCTGAGCAAGGTCATCTTTGCCGGAGGCGGAGCAGGAGCACCATCGGATGACAGTATGACATTCGGTGCAGCAGTAGAACTTGCGGTTGCGATGCCGTTATCCTGGCTGCCGCTGATCAGCGATTACACAAGAGAAGCAAAAGAACCGGTCAAAGCAACGGCCATCAGCGCGGTTGTCTATGGAATCGTCAGCTGCTGGATGTATGTGATTGGAATGGGAGCAGCGATCATCACCGGAGAATATGACATCGCGCAGATCATGCTGAAGGCAGGCCTTGGTATTGCGGGCCTTCTGATTATTGTATTTTCAACAGTAACAACGACATTTCTGGATGCCTACTCCGCAGGAATTTCCAGCGAGACTGTCGTAAGCAAATGGAATGGAAAGCATGTGGCCATCGTTGTCACCGTCATTGGAACCATCGCAGCGATTGTATATCCGATGGACAACATCACAGATTTCCTCTATCTGATCGGCTCGGTCTTTGCACCGATGATCGCAATCCAGATTGCCGACTTTTTCCTGCTGAAACGGGACAAGAGCAGCCTGGCCGTACATATTCCGAATCTGATCATCTGGGTGATTGGATTTGTGGTATACCGAATTCTGATGAACATCGACATGCCGCTGGGAAACACTCTGCCGGATATGGTGATTACGATTGTAATCTGCCTGATCGTTGGAAAATTTGTTTCATAAAAAGTGAATAAAAAAATCAGATGACTGTTCTGCCTGCATTTGAGCAGGCGGGGCAGTCATTTTGTGTGCCGAGCATGGCACTAATCTTGCTGGTGCAAGTCCAGTCACGGGTATTTACCGTCAAGTGTAGCGAATCACAAGTCAGTATCAGTAACGGTATGGATGGAGGAAGTGGTGTAGCAAAGTTCTTGAGCCTACGAACAGAAACTTGATCAGGCGATTAGGTGGGTGAGATTGCAAATCAAATCGAAGCCCAAATGGTAAACGTAAACCGAATATGTAGTAGCAATAATTCATACCTTTTTAGCTGTATTTTGTATCGTAAACAGAAAGAAAATGCACTATAATCCAAGGCAATGAAAGTACTTAAAAAGTAGTTTCGTTGCCTTGGTTCCATTTTTAGAAAGAATAATACTTAGGTGGGAAAATTCCCAGGCGCTGTGTGGAGTTTTCTGTAAGAAGCCGGGGAAAGACCGCACTGTTTCTTGAAAAAGGAAGAAAAGTGGTGAGGGTCTAAGAACCCAAGCTGTGTGGAGATGGCAGAAACAGGAAGAGTGGTGCGGCTTAGCATGGACTGGGCCAGCTTGCACTTCTGGGACAGGTAATACTGGTAGGGAGCAACATGATATACCTCCTGGAACAGGTGGATGAGCCTGGAGCGGGACAGGGAAACGGTATCTGCCAGATGATCCAAGGACAGACTTTCTGTTAAGTGCATATCGATATAATTGCGGATCGCCAGTGCAGTAGGATTGATGGGAACTTTGTTTGCCAGAAAATCCGCAAGCTCCTGAATATATTGATGGAGCAGTACAGCCAGCTTGTCAGCAGAGTGTACAGGGTCGGCGGTAAAGGCATCAAGGATCCGGGTCAGAGGTGTTTCGTTATGGAAGCGGGGGATCAGGGTGACACCGTCTAAGCCGTAATCGGAGAGAAGATGCTGTACCAGACTGCCGCTGACATTGAACCAGATCTTGGTCCAGGGATCAACTTTGTCTGAATAGTAGTGGTGGTAGGTGCCGGCAGTAAGGATATAGGCATCTCCGGCATTTACAGTGAGGATACTGCCGTTTCGCTCGATATGTCCACGGCCGCTTAAAACGTATTCAAACACACACAGGGGTCTGCGATAAACCAGGATCTCATAGGCAGGATCCGGGTAAGTGATACCGGCCATGATGGGAGAAAAGCTTTCCGCGGTAGGGCCGGTGTAGACAGTGTATTTTTCAATCTGTGTGCGTGTAATTTCCTGAGGCATGGTGGTTCCTCCATTTTTTGAAAGCAAATTGCAATAATGTAATAACAGCATTGTAGTAAAAAGGAGCAAGCCTGTCAACTATGGCTTTCACTATATAAAATAAAAATGAAATCAACCCAAATAAATGATCACAGGAGGACAAAATTATGACACAAATACCCAGACCGGAGCATCCCCAGCCCCAGATGAAGAGGGAGCATTGGAAAAACCTGAATGGAGAATGGGATTTTTCCTTTGACTTTGGATGCAGCGGCATAGATCAGAAATGGCAGGAAGGAAAGACAGATTGGGAGAAGAAGATCCTGGTGCCCTTCTGCCCGGAAAGTGATCTGAGCGGAATCGGCTATAAGGACTTTATCCCCGGCGTATGGTATCACCGCACCATCACATTGACAGGGGAGGAGCTGAAGGGAGATCTTCTCTTACACTTCGGCGCAGTGGACTATAATGCAAGAGTATGGATCAATGGAGTAGAGGCAGGCAGACACCAGGGTGGTTATGTTTCCTTTACGTTTAATATTACAAAGTTTGTAAAGAAAGGAGAAAATGACATTACGCTTTTTGCAGCAGATGATGTGAGAAGCGGAAAGCAGCCCAAGGGAAAGCAGAGTCATTTCTTCTACTCCAGAGGCTGTGATTATACCAGAACGACAGGTATCTGGCAGACGGTATGGCTTGAGTGGGTACCGGAAAGCTACATTGAAAAAGTGCAATATTATCCAAACCTGGCAGAGGCAACTCTGGGAATTAAGGCGGTAGTAAAGGGGCAGGGCACACTGGAAGCAAAGGCCTTTTATGGGGGAGAGCCCTGTGGCAGCGTAAGCGCAAAGTCAGAGGGCGGCACCGTTACCATGACACTTCCTTTATCCCGTCTGGAAAAGTGGGAGCCGGGTCATGGCAGACTGTATGACCTTACATTAACCTATGGAGAAGATAAGGTAGAAAGCTACTTTGGTATGCGTGAGGTAAGACTGGATGGAGAGAAATTCCTTATCAACGATAAGAGCGTGTTCCAAAGACTGGTGCTGGATCAGGGCTTCTATCCGGATGGCATTTACACAGCGCCTACAGAGGAAGCACTTGTCAAGGATGTGGAACTGTCCATGGCTGCAGGCTTCAACGGCGCAAGACTCCATCAGAAGGTATTTGAGCCTCTGTTCTTGTATCACTGCGATAAAGCAGGCTATCTGGTATGGGGCGAGCAGGGTTGTTGGGGACTGGATTACAGCAATCCCGCAGCATTAAAATATTTCCTGCCTGAGTGGATGGAAGCCTTGGAGAGAGACTTCAACCATCCCGCCATCATCGGCTGGTGTCCGTTTAATGAGACATGGGATTATGAGGGAAGAAGGCAGGATGACAGCTTACTGGCCAATGTGTATAAGATGACAAAGCTGTATGACACCACCAGACCCTGCATTGATACCAGCGGAAATTATCATGTGGTGACGGACATCTATGACTTACACAATTATGAGCAGGATCCGGCAAAGTTTGCAGCAACCTACGAGTCCTTTAAACAGGGAGGTGATTTGGAAGATCATCATGGCTACAGGCAGACACCTGTAAAGGGTATCCCTACCTTCATCAGTGAGTATGGCGGTATCAAGTGGGACGAGGAAGGTGTTGAAAAGGATGGCTGGGGCTATGGTGCAGGTCCTGCTACCAAGGAGGAATTCCTGAACCGATATAAGGGACTGACCGATGCCCTTTTGGACAATCCCCATATGTTTGCCTTCTGTTATACCCAGCTGTATGATGTGGAGCAGGAGTTAAACGGTCTGTATACCTATGAACGTAAACCCAAGTTTGATATGGATGTGATAAAGGCAATCAATGCCCGTAAGGCAGCAATCGAGGATTAAAAGCATCCCGCAGAGTATAAAAGAAAGCGTGTGAGAGACATTGTGGTCTGACCCTCTTACAATTTTCTTGGTGAGATAAAAAACAAGTGCAAAACTTTTAAATGTATAGCTATAAATGAGCAAATTTGAAAAACTGTACAAACAAATCTGCTATGCACGGACATTAAGAGGATTAAACAATTTATTTGGTGCCTTGATCCTGCTGCTTTTTTTCTTCCGCAGAACAGAAAAAGCGTATTTTTATCATAAGGGTCAAGTTCAAACTGAAAGCGTACAATAGAAGCAAATCCATCGATCCCCCGGCGGAGATCCGTATAACCGGGGGCCAGATAAACTTTTTTGAAGTGTGAAACAGCGGCATCATTCAACATGACTAAATGCCTCTACCAGACAACGGAGCAACTGGGGAGAAACTGAAGAAAATATATCTGCCGAAAGTCCATTTCCGTTTTTGATACACATCACTGGAACTTCGGGCACAGTTGCTGTTCTTTCCGCTTTTAAACGCGGAAGTTCAACGAAAGCAGGCTTTTCTGCCTCAGGAAGCTGATCCAGGTACATCTGCCGAACCCTTTTCAGTGGATAATAATAGTTGGCTTTTGTAATGTAATTTTGTTCACACCAGGTCGATACATCCATACCTTCCGGACGGTTCTGACATTCTCTGATCTGTTCTGCCCAGTGCATAAGGCGGACCTGCTGTGCAACCAGACTGGTTTGTTCTGCCATAGTGAATACCTCCACAAATGATAGTCAGTCTAAAAAGTTGAGTCACTCAACTTTTTAGACGAGTTCAAACATCCTTTCTGCAAATCCTATTTATAACAAGTAAATTTTACCTTTGTTTTTCACTTTTGGTTCTTGGCGAACTCTTGTATCATACACAAAATCTTCAAAAATTACAATAATCTTGAAATAGTGTTATGTTTCTTGGAATTTTATTATATCTTATTTTGGAACTTTTTCTTATAATAACATCATCAAGAAAAACAAAGACAAGTAATCATAAAAGGAGGATTCAATTATGAAGAAGAAAAAGATTCTTGCACTTGTACTTGCAGCTTCAATGGCAGGAGGAATGCTTGCAGGATGTGGAGCCACATCAGGCGGAGATGAAACAGCGAAAGGAGATAAGTCATCCGGAAAAGTTTATTATCTGAACTTTAAACCAGAGCAGGCTGACCAGTGGGTAGAACTTGCAAAAGAGTATACAGATGAGACGGGTGTTCAGGTTGATGTACAGACAGCAGCATCAGGAACTTACGAGTCACAGTTGAAATCAGAGATGGCAAAAGATGAGGCACCAACATTGTTCCAGGTAAACGGACCGGTTGGACTTGCTACATGGAAAAATTATTGCTATGACCTTTCAGACAGCGATGTTTATAAAGATGTCGAGTCTGACGATTATATATTAAAAGATGGCGACGCAGTAGACGGAATCGCTTATGTTATTGAGACTTATGGTCTGATCTACAACAAAGCTCTTCTGAACAAATACTTCGAATTGCCGGATGCAAGTATCAAATCAATTGATGATCTGAATAACTTCCAGGCACTTAAGACAGTTGCAGAAGAGATTCAGGCACACAAAGATGATCTTGGAGTAGAAGGAGCTTTTACTTCAGCAGGAATGGATTCTTCCTCTGACTGGAGATTCAAGACACACCTTGCAAATCTTCCAATCTACTATGAGTATAAGGCAGACGGAATTGACAGCACAGATGCAATCAAAGGAACATACCTTGACAACTACAAACAGATCTGGGATCTGTATCTGAACAACTCTACATGTGAGCCATCTATGATTTCTTCTAAGACAGGAGATGACGCAGCAAGTGAATTTGCACTTGGCGAAGCAGTATTCTATCAGAATGGTACATGGGCTTACAATGATATCAAAGATAATGAAGTAGCAGATGAAGATATGGGAATGCTTCCAATCTACATCGGAGTTGATGGAGAAGAAAATCAGGGACTTTGTACAGGATCTGAGAACTACTGGTGTGTAAATAAGAACGCTTCAGAAGAAGACATTCAGGCAACACTTGATTTTATGAAATGGGTAGTTGAGAGCGATGAAGGTCGTGACATGCTGGCTAACGAGATGGGATTTGTAACACCGTTCACAACATTCTCAGATTACCTTCCGGACAACCCGCTTGTAAAAGCAAATGCTGAGTATACAGAGGCAGGAAAGACACCAGTAAGCTGGAACTTTACAACAATGCCATCTGAGAACTGGAAAAACAATCTTGGTGGAGCTCTTCTGAACTATGCACAGGGTACAGGCGCATGGGATAGTGTACAGACAGCATTTGTTGATGGATGGGCTGAAGAATACGCAGCAGCAAACGAATAAAAAAGACTTTTCACAGGATAGGCAGATAAAAAGGCTGTGAAATAGAGAAGAAGATCAAACAGCCTGCCAACGAGCATACCGGGGCAGGCTGAAATTATGTAATTAGAATTGTGAAAAGCAAAGGCGCAGAAAGGCTTTTTACAGAAAAGAAAGACAGGAGGAGAAGAACATGCAAAAAGCAATAAAGAGATATTTTCCGGTATTTGTATTGCCGACGCTGATTGCATTCACGATAGGTTTCCTTGCACCGTTTGTGTTAGGCGTATATCTTTCGTTCTGCAAGTTCACAACGGTGACAGACGCTAAATTTATTGGACTTAGCAACTATGTAAAGATCCTTGGAGACGGAGATTTTCTTCACTCTCTTTGGTTTACCGCATTATTTACAATTGTGACAGTATTATTGATCAACATTTTTGCATTTGCGGTAGCAATGCTTTTGACAAAGAATATCAAGGGAACCAATATTTTCCGTACTGTATTTTTTATGCCGAACCTGATCGGTGGTATTGTACTTGGGTATGTATGGCAGCTGTTATTAAATGGTATTCTGGCACATTTCCAGAAAACACTTACATATTCTTCAAAATATGGTTTCTGGGGATTGGTTATCCTGATGCTCTGGCAGCAGGTTGGATACATGATGATCATCTACATCTCAGGAATCCAGAATATTCCTGGAGAGCTGATCGAGGCAGCACAGATTGATGGAGCGAATAAAGTACAGCTTTTAAGATATGTTACAATTCCGATGGTTATGCCATCCATTACAATCTGTACTTTCCTGACACTTACAAACGGATTTAAACTTTTCGACCAGAACCTTGCATTGACAAACGGTGGACCGGACAAGATGTCAGAAATGCTTGCCCTGAATATCTATTATACATTCTATGGAAGAACTGGCTGGGAAGGTGTAGGACAGGCGAAAGCAGTTATCTTCTTTATTATCGTAGGAGTGATTGCATTGATCCAGAATAAACTGACAACATCAAAGGAGGTGCAGCAGTAATGAATAAAAAAGTAAAACATGGTACATTATTAACCGTTATTTTTACATTACTCAGCCTGCTGTATCTGTATCCGATCATACTGGTATTTATCAACTCCTTTAAGAAAAAAGTCTATATCAGTAAAGCACCGTTCGAGATACCGACCGGAAAGATGTATGTCGGATTAGAGAACTATATCCGTGGTATTAAGCAGACACGGCTGATTCAGGCATTTGGATGGAGTTTATTTATCACAATCTTATCTGTAGCAGTGATTATCTTATGTTGCTCCATGTGTGCATGGTATATCTGCCGCGTGAAGACAAAATTTACAAAGATCTTTTACATGCTTTGCCTGTTTGCAATGATTGTGCCATTCCAGATGGAAATGTTTACATTATCCAAGATCGCAAATATGCTTCATATGGGAAATCCGTGGGGACTGGTTGTGATCTACCTTGGATTTGGTGCAGGACTTTCCGTCTTTATGTTTACCGGGTTCATGAAATCCATTCCATTGGAGATTGAAGAGGCTGCAATGATTGATGGATGCACACCAATCCAGACATTCTTCAGAATTGTACTTCCGATTGCAAAGCCGACTTGCGTAACAGTTACAATTCTTCAGGCAATGTGGATTTGGAACGACTACCTGCTTCCATCACTTGTACTGGATCAGAGAAAATATAAGACAGTGCCGATGGCAGTTCAGTATCTGAAAGGTGGATACGGTTCTGTAGATATGGGAGCAATGATGGGAACTCTGGTTCTTGCAATTGTGCCGATTATCATCTTCTACCTGTTCTGCCAGAGATATATTATCGAAGGCGTTGTAGCCGGAGCGGTTAAAGGCTAGTGTGGACATTGTCTAAAAAATGAATTAAAATAGAATTATAAAAATTAAAAAAAGACAGCAGAGAGTGAGTGAACATTCCCTGCTGTTTTCGGACGTTATAAAAGGAATAGTGAAAATATAAAGTGAACGTGTGGGAGGAGTGGGGAAATGATTACAATATTGATCGTGGATGATGAAAAACTGGAGCGAAGGGGAATCCGCTTTCTGTTAAAGAGGGAGGAAGGAGAATTCCAGATCCTAGAAGCAACGAATGGAAAGGATGCACTGGGAGTATTAGAATCAAACCATGTGGATATTTTATTTTCGGATGTAAAGATGCCTTATATGAATGGACTGGAGCTGACGAAAGCAGTGAGAGAAGATCATCCGGATATGGAAATCGTGATCTTCAGCGGATATAATGATTTCTCTTATGCAAGAGAAGCATTGCGGTATGGAGTTGTGGACTATGTTCTGAAGCCGGTTGATCCGGAGGAATTCCATAAGACTTTTCAACGAGTGATGGAAAATATTTCTTTTAAGATAGAGAAAAAAGAGCAGCAGGAAAAGAAAGAAGATTATCTGAAAAAATACTTTTTACTGAAATATCTGTATGGGGGAAAAGAGGAAGATTTTGTTCAGTTTAAGAAACTTACAGATGGAATGGAAGATGATCTGTCCCAATTTACCCGTATGGTTCTTGTCAGTGCCTCAAATGGATTCTTCGAAACGGAAGAGGAACATTTCCTGATGAGCCTGAAGGAAGAGGTGCAGAGAGAGTTTCATTATGTGAATCTGAATTCGAACGAATCCATCTTTTTGTTCACGGAAAAATATGCAGATTATCATGGAATCGTAGAGAAAATGTACCGTTTTTTTGCGCACCAGTTTGACAGTGAATGTTATTTTGCAGTCAGTGAGGAAATCGAAGATGGAAAAAATCTGGCAGAGGAATTTAAGGTGCTGGAAGGAATGTTAGAAGAGCAGTTCTATCAGCCACGTCAGCATCTGTTTTTCCACGGGGAGAAGCAGGAAGAGAAGAAAGCTGATCCGGCAGAAGATTCTGAAATCATGGAACAGATTACGAAAGATATTCAATATAAAGATCTGCCACATCTCCATCAGGATTTTCAGAGACTGGAAGAAAAATATCGTGCGCATAAGCAATTTTCGGATATGTATGTAAAGTTTGTATTTTCTGGAATTATGAAAGAATTGCTCGACCAGATGGAAGGGCTGGATGAAAAGATGCTTTCAAAGAGAGTGGATCGATTATATCGTTGCAGAAACCTTAATGATGTGATTGCTATAGTAGAAGAAGTACTTCAGGAATATGAACATTGCATACAAGAGCAGGAAGATGGGTTCCGATCAGAAGTTACAACCGTGAAGGGATATATTTATCACCATTATAAGGAAAAGGATCTGGGAGCAGAGACACTTTCCGCAATGGTTTTTCTGTCACCGGGATATTTAAGTGCTGTATTTAAAGAAGAAACAGGGATGACACTGAACCGTTTTATCCGTGAAGTGCGAATGAATAAAGCAAAAGAGCTTTTAGAGACAACGAATATGAAAATCTCCCAAATTGCGAAAGAAGTAGGATTTTCCAATAACTCATACTTCTGCAGAAGTTTCAGAGAGTTTTTCGGAGATACACCGGAAGCATGCAGGAAAGGAATAGCGGCGGATGAAAAAACAAATACGGAAGTTGATCCATCGATTTGAAAATCTGAAATTTCGTAAAAAACTGTCTGTTTTGATGCTGATTGCAGGACTGGTTCCGGTAGGATTCCTTGCTTTTTCCATGCAGTATGGCATGATGAATCAATTGCGAGAGAAGGAACAGTACAATCTGGAGAAAATGTTGGAACAGTCAGTGAGTTCGATTGAGAATCAGTCTCAGATCTATAAGAACCTGGTTGATTATCTGTCTTATTCTCAAAATCTCAGGAATATTTTTGATGTGGAGACAGAGTCGGATTATGAGAAGTATTTGAAATATGTGAAGGTGGCTGATCCACTGTTGCAGATGCCGACGATCTATCACAAAGAGATCCAGAGCATTACATTATATTCTGACAATATAGAAGTGCCACATGGAGATACACTTCTTCCAATGTCGGAAGCGGAGAATCAACAGTGGTATTCCAGGTTGAATGAGGGAACATTAATGCAGTGGAGCATCACTCGCGGTGTGAATAAATCAATCATTGCCAGTCGGAAATTCTATGACAATGATACGATCAAAGCGGTGTTGGAGATGCGTCTTGATTATGAAAAAGTTCTTGAACCATTCATGAGCCAGCTTACAGATAATACAGGAGGCATGATTCAGGATGATAATGGAAATATTGTCTATGCCGAGTGTTCTATGGATAAGAAATATCGTCCGAAGGATATTGAGAGTCCGAAAGATATCAGTGAGAATTATTATCTGGTACAGCGGACAATGAAGGATACAGGATGGAATTTCTATATCTATCGTCCAAAGGAAGTAAGTGAAGAAGCAATCCATAAGCTTTTGCTCAAAAATATTCCGATTATTTTGATCAGTGTTCTTCTTCTGAGTTTTCTGGGATATGTTTTTTCTCTCCGTATGGTATCGCAGTTGGAGTTATTGACTGAAAATATGAACCTGATCAATATGGGACTTCGTAAAGTTACCGTGCAGAGTAAATCCAAAGACGAGGTGGGTGTGCTGATCCGGTCATTTCGGCGCATGATGGATCAGATGAACCATTTGATCTCAGAAGTATATGAGAGTAAGATCCAGCTTCAGAACAGTGAGATGAGAGCACTGCAGGCACAGATCAATCCACATTTCCTTTATAATTCGCTTTCAATCATCAACTGGAAAGCAATTGAAGCGGGGGAGGATGAAATCAGTCATGTGACATTGGCACTGTCTACTTATTATCGGACAAGCCTAAATCGTGGTGAAACAATGACTACAGTGGCAAAAGAAATTGATAACATCCGTGCATATCTCAAAATCCAACTTGTTATGCATGATAACGAGTTCCGTGTGGTTGAACAGATTTCGGATGGTCTTAATGATTATCTGATACCGAAGTTGATCCTGCAGCCACTTGCAGAAAATGCAATCGATCATGGAATTGATGTGTCAGATAATGAGAATCCGACGTTGTGGCTGACGATTCGTGAAGAGGCTGAGCACATTTTCTTTGAAATCAGGGACAATGGTGCGGGAATGACGCAGGAGAAGGCGGATCAGATTCTGACATATCAGTCCTCCGGTTATGGTGTGCGAAATGTCTGTGACAGAATCCATGTCCTTTATGGAGAAAAAGGTGAGATGAAGATAGAAAGTACTCCAGGAAAAGGAACGCGGGTCTTTATCCGAATTCCGAAGAACACGGAGGCGAAGGTGTTATGAAAAACGATATGAAAAAGCGAATTCTCTCAGCCCATCTTGCATTAATTTTATTGCTGATGCTTTGGTGCGGAACCTATTTTGAGACGAAGGAAAGTCAAAGACAGATGGAACAGTTAGAAGCATCCCAAAGTGAGTCTGGTGCAAGCAATGCAGTTGAAGTGAAAAGAAAGCTGATGTATAAAGCGATGCATACACCACTTGGGAAATATCCTGAGACTGTTACCTATACACTTGGCAAGATTGCAGGGGCGAATAATTCGAATCTTCCTGTAGGAAATACGTACGAAAATAATGCATATACGAGATATTTGAAGAAAATACTTAATATTCAGAATGAAGATGTCTTTGAATTGCAGGATGGCAATACTTATGAAGAGGCGGTCAATGTAGCGATTGAAGATCGTGATATTCCAGACGTGCTTGTTGTGAAGGGAAGAGATAACCTGCTCCGCCTGATTGAAGCAGGCCTGATCGAAGAACTTACAGAAACGTATGAAGAGTGTACGACAGATACGATCAAAGAAATGTATGAAAGTTATGGAGATTCTCTTTTACAGTCTGCAACCGTGGATGGAAAGCTATATGCATTTCCGAATACGGTGATTGACGATGGAACTCCGCTTCTTTGGCTGCGGAAAGACTGGATTGAGAAGTTGGGATTAAAGGAACCGGAAACAGTAGGAGAAGCGTTGGAAGTGATCCGGGCATTTGTAGAACAGGATGCAGCAGGAGACGGTCAGACAATCGGCCTTGCCTGTAGTACAGACGTGGTTGCCGGTGCGGATCAGACTTATGGAGTGGATGCAACTTTTATACATGCCGGTGCAATGCCATGTCACTGGATCCTGGATAAAAATGGAAATGTAGTTTATGGGTCAGTAACACAGGAAACAAAAGAAGCGCTTTTGAAACTTCACAATCTATATGAGGATGAGATACTCGACCAGAGATTCCTGCTACGAAAGACGGAAAACATAGATGATCTGTTAAAAACCGGACATTGCGGTGCTATCTGTGGACGCTGGTGGGCTCCGAATAACCCGTTGAGTGCAGCATATAATGTCGATTCAAATGCAGAGTGGAAACCGTATCTTTTAGACAAAGAACAGGTAAATGAGACGCAGAAGATATCAGTTTTTGAATCGTATGACCAGTGGATGTATGTGGTGGTGCGTAAAGGATATGAGCATCCGGAAATTGTAGCAAAGTATGTGAGTGCGATTTTTGATCAGTCTAGATATGCAAATGATAGTGCGGCAAGAGAAGTGAATGATTATTTTTCTATTAATGTAGATCCGACGGCCCGGCCACTGAATATTAATGTGGATTATGAGGATGCACTTTACCGTACGACAGAACATATTCAGGCAGCACTGGATAAGACGCTTGATGTATCAGAGCTTAGCGGTTTGGAAAAGTCTTATTTTAATACATGCAAATCTTACTTGAATGGACAGCTGACAACTGCGAATGGATGGGCGGCGTATGCGTCAAGAATTCAGGCTGTGGGGGAACTGCAGAAGGCAGGAATAACAAGTACATCGACATTGCCTCTGGAAAATGTAAATGCAGAAATTCCGCAAGAATTACAGGAACTGGAACAGGAAGCATTTCTTCAGATCATTAGTGGGGAGAAACCAGTGGATTACTTTGATACTTTTGTGGCAGAATGGTATGCAAACGGTGGAAAAGTGCTGACCGAACAGGTGCAGAACGCCTATGAAAGTGGAAAGAACTAAAAAGAATGGATATTAATCAGAGACTGACAGAAGAATTAAAGAAACAGATTCTGGCAGCGGAAACGCTTGTGGCAGTAGAAGACCTGTATCGTCCGTATCGTCCGAAACGACGTACCCGTGCGACAATCGCGAAGGAAAAGGGACTTGAGCCATTGGCTGCACTGATCACATTGCAGAAGACAAAAGAGCCGCTTGAGAAGGCAGCGGAAGCGTATATTTCCGAAGAAAAAGGTGTGGAAAGTGCAAAGGATGCAATCAGCGGAGCATGTGATATTATTGCAGAAAGCATTTCAGATGAGGCAGCTTATAGAACCTGGATCCGAGAGACGACAATGAGAAAAGGAAAGGTTACTTCTCAGGCGAAGGATCCGGAGGCAGAGTCTGTTTACGAGATGTATTATGAGTTTGAAGAAGCCGTTGCGAAGCTTGCAGGACATCGAATTCTTGCATTGAACCGTGGTGAGAAAGAGAAATTCCTGACAGTGAAGGTGGAAGCACCGGAAGAAGATATTTTAAGATATCTTGAGAGAAAGGTGATCCGTACAGAGAATCCTTATACAACACCGGTATTGAAAGAGACAATTGCAGACAGTTACAACCGTCTGATCGGACCGGCTATTGAGCGTGAGGTCAGAAACGAACTGACAGAAAAGGCAGAAGACGGGGCAATCGAAGTGTTTGGAAAGAACCTTCATCAGCTCCTGATGCAGCCGCCGATTGCAGGCAAGGTTGTGCTTGGCTGGGATCCGGCTTTCCGTACGGGATGTAAGCTGGCAGTTGTTGATGAGACAGGAAAGGTAATCGGAACAACCGTTATTTATCCGACTGCACCGACAACAGAGAAGAAGATCCAGGCAAGTAAAGATCTGCTTAAGAAGATTATTCCGAAGTATCACGTTTCTCTGATCTCTCTTGGAAATGGTACTGCTTCCCGTGAATCAGAACAGTTTATCGTAGAGCTTCTGAAAGAGATTCCGGAGAAGGTACAGTATGTGATCGTTAATGAGGCGGGAGCATCTGTCTATTCTGCAAGTAAGCTGGCAACAGAAGAATTCCCGAAATTTGATGTGGGACAGAGAAGCGCGGCATCAATCGCACGCCGTCTGCAGGATCCGCTTGCAGAGCTTGTAAAGATTGACCCGAAATCAATTGGTGTCGGTCAGTATCAGCATGATATGAACCAGAAGAAGCTTGGGGAGTCTTTAAACGGAGTTGTAGAGGATTGCGTAAATAAAGTTGGAGTAGATTTAAATACTGCTTCTGCACCGTTACTTTCTTATATCTCAGGAATCAGCAGTGCAATCGCAAAAAATATTGTGGCTTACAGAGAAGAAAACGGTCGATTTACAGATAGAAAAGAATTGCTTAAAGTACCGAAACTCGGACCGAAAGCGTTCGAGCAGTGCGCAGGTTTTATGCGTATTTCCGAAGGTAAGAATCCACTTGATGCTACAGGTGTTCATCCGGAATCTTATGCTGCAGCAGAAAAGCTGTTGAAGAAGCAAGGGTACGAAGCAGACGCTATCACAGCACACCAGTTGACAGGGCTTGGTCTTACGATCGGTGATTATAAGAAGCTGGCAGAAGAACTTGGAATCGGTGAGATTACGCTTCGTGATATTGTCAAGGAGCTTGAGAAACCGGCGCGCGATCCGCGTGATGAGATGCCAAAGCCAATCCTTCGCACAGATGTCCTTGAGATGAAAGATTTGAAGGAAGGTATGGTGCTGAAAGGTACTGTGAGAAATGTAATTGACTTCGGAGTATTTGTAGATATTGGAGTTCACCAGGACGGACTTGTACACATTTCCCAGATTACAGACAGATATATCAAACATCCGCTGGAAGCAGTAAGTGTTGGAGATGTTGTGGATGTGAAGGTGATGGGCGTGGATCTGAAGAAGAAGAGGATCCAGCTGACGATGAGAGGGATTTAAGGTTAAGTAAGTATTTTGGTTTGATTAAGATGCGTGAGGGAGTTTCTTTATTGCATCGGACACCGGCCCGCTACCTCACTTACATTATTCAAACCGAAAGTATTTGCTTCGAGGAGACGGATTCGGAAAAAATATAAAAAGAGGATAGTCATTTTAATAACAATTATTATTAAAGTGACTGTCCTCTTTCAAGTTCTTAATATAACTATCGAATTTTCTGTGTAGCACCGTAAAGTTTTGGTCCTACGATTGCAGCAATGATAATTTTTGCTGCATCCCCTGCGAGGTATGGGATAACGCCCATCATAAGACCTTCTTTGAAGGAGAGGCTTAACAGTTTGGCAAGCCATACAGTTCCGAATGCATAACATACAGCCATTCCGATGATCATTCCGATGATCGTAGGAACGAGCTTACGGTCAAAGTGATCGAGTGCAAATCCCATGATCAGTGCGAGGAAGATGAATCCGATCAGATATCCACCGGTTGGTCCTGCGAGAACTTGGAAACCTCCGCGGAAAGAGGAGAAGACCGGGACACCAACTGCTCCGAGTAGGAGGTAGATGATAAAGCTGATTGTTCCGGATTTCATTCCGAGAACGAAGATTGCAAGGAAGATTGCAAAGTTTGTAAGGGAAATCGGAACAGGGCTGAATGGCAGCGGGATGGAAAGTGGTCCGAGGACGCAGGTTACTGCAGTCATCAGGGCGATGAGTACCATCTGTTTTGTTCTTATTTTCTGGTTGTCTACGGCAACTGTGCCGGAAGTTTCATTCTGTGACATTTCAATTTACTCCTTTAGATCTTAATACTTATCGCTGTTTCAAGCGAGCTTTAACATCGTTGTCTGAAATATGGCAACGATTGAGTTCTTCGTTAGTATAATTCATGAAAGGTTAATTGTCAACTACAAAATACAAAAGGTTAACAATTAAAAACTTATTAATTTTGCAGACATGTGATAGGCAAAATGGAAAGAATAAGGTAGAATAGATAAAGTCAGGAAAATTGCCAGAAGAGAAAGGAATTGCATGTTTGGATATGTAACGGTCTGTGAACCGGAATTAAAAGTAAAAGATCTGAAGAAATACAGGGCATATTATTGTGGACTTTGCCGGACATTGAAAGAAGATTATGGATTTATGGGGCAGATGACATTGACGTATGACATGACATTTGCAGTTATTTTGCTATCTTCTTTATATGAAAATATTGCTGCTCATGAGGAACATCGCTGTAAGGTACATCCTGTGAAGCGACAGCATATGCTGAGAAATGAGATCACGTCCTATACAGCGGCAATGAATGTACTACTTGCCTATTATCACATGGAAGATGACTGGCAGGATGATCACAAGATCTCAAGTCTGATGACAAAGAGCATGATTCAGGGGAAAGCAAAGAAAATTATAGAGAAATATCCGCGGCAGAGCAAGGTGATTCAGCAGTCTTTGAGGGAACTTGGAGAATGTGAGCGTGAGAATAGTATGGATATTGACCGGGCAGCAGGATGTTTTGGCAGATTAATGGCAGAGCTTTTTGTCTGGAAGGAGGATATCTGGGAGAAGACGCTCAGAAAGATGGGATTCTATCTCGGAAAATTCATTTATCTGATGGATGCCTATGAGGATCTGCCGGAAGATAGAAAGAAGAATCGCTACAATCCATTGAAAGAACTGGCAAAGCGGCCGGATTATGAGGTGCAGATGGAACAGATTCTTCGGATGATGATAGCGGAGAGCACAGTCCGTTTTGAACAACGGCCATGTCTGGTTGACGTAG